>WBZN01001206.1_pt1 | contig 16212 bp, 14 predicted proteins | sample 5204281 | NCBI WGS metagenome assembly WBZN01 (sample SAMN12344347, study PRJNA552823) | activated sludge metagenome | biome: Activated sludge suspended growth; feature: Nitrification reactor; material: Wastewater; isolation source: activated sludge from nitrification reactor of wastewater...
GGTTGTGATGTGCATGACAGCCCTCCCTTCGTACGGACGATGAGTGTGCGTGGCGCGCTCGCGAGCACCCATCTTGCCTCGGATGAGGCGTGTTGGGGAAGAAGGCTGGGTCCATTTCATTAGCACAGCCGCCGGGTCGAATGAATGAGTTCCCTCTAACGCATTGATTTTGTGGAGCCGGCGAGTGGAATCGAACCACCGACCTGCGGTTTACGAAACCGCTGCTCTGCCAACTGAGCTACGCCGGCCAGGCGAGGTGAGGCGCAATATTACTCAGACGGTGAAACACCTGTCAATGAGTAGGCCCCTGTGCCGGGTTCGTGGCGTGCAAAAATTGCGGATGGGTCTTGAGCTCCTCGAACATGATTTGCGCTTTCACCTCTTCGCCTTCGGGTGTCAGGTGGCAATTGTCTTGAAACCACTCGTCCTGAAATCGATCCTGAGCCGGAATAACAAAAGGCACGTGATGCTGGCGCCCGGCTCGCGCCAGCACGTCATAACTTTTCTCTAGCCCGAGTACGAGCGCATCTTCATAGCCTTTGAATGCCCCGGCATTCTTGCTCAGATAGGGTTTTTTCGCCTGGAGAAATCCGAAGAGGACTACGTCCGATCCGGAACTCTTACTGAGGGTGATCAGGGAATCGACATTTCGCTCAAACCCTATCGGGGGTTGTTGCCGGACCCGTTCGAGCGCGACCCGAGGGTCCACCTCCCAAAACGGTTGCGTCACCACCACCGACCCGACCGGTTCAAGCCATCTGGCATAAAGATATCTGGCGGTGTTGCTATTCGCGAGGAGGGCCTTTTCTCCTGGTCGTGGGTTGCTGCCGCTGCCAGCGCTTCTAAAATGCGTGTACTCAGGATTGTAGTGATCAAAAAATAGTGGCAGGACATCATTTCCTCCGCCGTGGTAAATCACAATGTCTGGCTGAAGGAACCGATGACGGAATACGTATCCGGCTAAGGCTTCCGCGCTCGTGCCATAGTTGATACCGGCGTTGATCACCTGAACTCGCTTGCTCGATATCGCCTGAAGTTTGCTTTCCAGACGAGCCACCCATGTGTCGGCGGGATTTTTGACGTACGGCCACATGAAGGTGGTGGAACCGCCCAAGACCACAATCCGAATAGTGTCGGCCGGCTTCTCTACCGTAAACTCTTTGTTTCGATACCCGAGTGAGTTTGTTTGTTGATACCCGTCGACGGTCATATTGGGCGTATGCACAAACAGCAGATACGGATGCGGTGTAATCGACGCTTTGTCCGGCTCTTTCGGCCCTGAGCGAACCTCTATAGGTCGGCCTAAATAGAGATCGATCAGCCGCTTTCCATTGGCCAGCCCCGCACGGTCGTAGAGATAGCCCGCTGCCAGTTCCAACAGCACAATGGACAGACCCAGGCTGGCGAACAGCAGCACGGTAATGACAGGAAGATTTGCGAGGCTTCGTATTCGCATCGTCTACCGGAACTATAGGCAACGGAGACCGAACATCGGACGAACGAGGGATGAGCCCCTCGAGCAAACTCTTCCAATCTCAGGATCAGTGATGAGCCGTCAGGGCAACGTACTGAGACGAAGCTGTCTGAGCGGAGACACTCCGTTGGCGTCTGGGAGACAAAGAGGCTGCTGGGTATCCCCGGAAGTCGACCGGCCAACGGCCATAACCTCTCGCTGTACGTAGGCGCATAATTCGCCGGTCAGCACCGAGCCATTTTTATCGAGATCGGCAGCGCCGCGCAGGCCCTTCAGCAGAAAATAGGTGAAGAGGCCATGCTGGCCCGGTTGATACGCCTGCGCTTCCTGCACCGTGGCGTTCCCCACCATCAGCATCACGCGGTCCTGGTCCCCATTGGAGGCCTGCCAGATCCATTGCGGCTGGGCCATGCGAGCGGGATCTGAACCGGAGGAGGGCTCCAATGACAAATCCAACATCACGACGGCCTGTTTGACAGGCGCGTTCGCCAGCGCGCGCTGCAGCCTGGTCAGTGAAAAGGCACGAGTCGATCCGGATACCGTCGCATCATGCGGCAGCAGCGAAACGGCACCGGTCTCGTGATCCACAATGGCGCGGCCCGCGATATACACGTAGGCCGTGGTTTGCAGTCCCCCCTGCTTGGGCAACCACTGTTCGAACACTTCAATCCAATCGTCTTTGAGCCCCTTGCCATCAAGCACGACCTTGACCTTCTGTGGAGGAATGCCCATCACAGACGTGAAGTACCCGCTCATGACTTCGGCATCGTGCGCGGCCAGTTTCATCGTCGGCATGGCCGAGTCCCGGAACGCCCCCACTCCGATGGCGATCCCGACGGTATGCGGCCGAACGGGTTTCCCCTTTTTATCGGGAAGTTGATCGACATCTACCGACACGACTTCGGTAGCATCGGTCGCATCAGGCTTGATGGCCACGAAAAACTTTTTCACGGAGGGAAGCACAACGTTCGCTGCGGCTTGCAGGGCACAGACCAGTTCCCCCTGCTCTGCCTCTGATACCTTGCCAACGGTACCGTCTACCGTCACGCGCCGAATTTCCCCCGGCTGCAACAATCCCACAGAGACTGGGGTCTTTACTGAAGAGACAATGGCAGGATGCCCACTGAGACTCACCGCGACCGCGTCGGCTGCAGTCGGCCCTTCGTTTTTGACTTCGAAATCCACGCTGAAGCGTTCATTTTGCTCTAAGACATGGTTTTGGTTCTGGTCTCGGAGAATGGTGCGGAATGACAGTTGAGTCGTACCGGTTGGGGCGGATGGTGCCGCAGAGAGACTTGCAGTCGCGGCTTCCACCGGCGCTGAAACAGCCGGCACATTCGATGAGGGCGGAGCAGGCCGCGATGGAGGAACAGCCTTCGCGACCGATCCGGCCAGGGCCGTCGTTCCTCGCTGAGTTTTTCTGAACTGGGCTTGTTCCCGAATTTTTGTGGCGGTGCCGAGCTGTTGCGCCACACCTTCCACGACCGTGGCAATGACAGCCTTGGCCACTTTATCCAGCCCGCTGAGGTCACAGGTCTCCGCCCGCGCATCGACCTCCCCGGTCGTCACGCTCTGCAATTTTTTACTGTGCAGGACGGTCCCTTGCGGCTCGGTGTATGCCACATCGAGTCCAAGGGTCACCGTGGCGGGATAGGACTTGTTCGCTTTGCGAACGACGAACAGGTCGACCTGCCGCAGCCCTAATGCCACATCCACCACGCCATCCAGCGTCTCGCTCGACGACTCCGGCTGAATCACCACGCGCTCAAAGACCTGCTCCATCCGCTTCTTGAGTTCAGCCGCTAGTGGCTCATGAATGGGCAGGGTCACCGACTGACCGCAGGCATTGTGATACTCCAAGGCTGCGGCACCAATGCTCGGATCCAGACGCAGGAACACGTTCAATGGAAGGTTGTAATTCGTGGAGACCTGACGGGGGCTGAAGTACTGGCATCCGGAAGACACAAGCACTGCCGCCATGAGCGCCGCAAGAGCACACTGGGACGACCGCCGAATGCGACACCTGATCCTGCCGGCTATCAATCGCTGCACAATAGTTTTGTTATACTCAATCTGGCGAAGACATAACAACCGCCGAGCGCGCGCGTTGACAGGCTCTGTGTGCTTCGTTATCGTCCAACGCATGATCTCTTCCCATGATGCAACCGACCGCGCCTCGCCCCCCTGGACCTGGAACGCCATCGCCGCGCTCATCCGCCTGGACAACCAGTCTGGCACATTACTGCTGCTGTTCCCAAGCCTGTGGTCCCTGGTCTTAGCTAATCACGGTCGCCCGCCATTTTGGTTGATCGTGACATTCATCCTGGGCGCCTTTGTGATGCGGAGCCTCGGCGTGGTGTTCAACGACCTGGCAGACCGCAATTTTGATAGACAGGTCGCCCGCACGAGAAATCGCCCATTGGCCGCCGGCCGCTTGGCCCCACACCAAGCTCTCGTCGTGGCGCTGGCCTTCGCCGTGGCGGCGGCAGGCCTCGTGGCCACCCTCAACTGGCTGACCATACTCCTCAGCCCCATCGCGCTGTTCCTGGCCGCGCTCTATCCGTTTTGCAAACGATGGATTCACATTCCACAGGCCGTATTGGGCATCGCGTTCGGATGGGGAAGCATCATGGCGTGGGCAGCTTCGTCCGGCACGATTGCGCCGGCCGCCTGGTGGTTATTTGCCGCCACGACCTGCTGGGCAGTGGCTTACGACACGATCTATGCGCTGCAGGATCGCGAAGACGATCGCCGGATTGGAGTGAAGTCGTCGGCACTCCTGTTCGGGACGGGGGTCCCGACGGCCGTCGGCCTGTTTTTGCTGGGGATGGTCGCGTGCCTGATAGTTGTGGGACAGTTGTCTGATCTAGGGATGGGGTACTATGGTGCCCTGACGCTGCTGGCGGGAATCTTTCTCTGGCAAGCGCGGCGTCTACGGTGTCCCGTGACGCCGCCACAAGCCTTCACGATGTTTCAGCAGCACGTCCTGGCCGGCCTCGTGATTCTCATCACGCTATGGATCAGCACGGCGAACGGGCTGCCCTAAGCTATTCCTCTCCGACTTTGCCGAGCGGCTTATCGGGTTTCGGGGCACGGAGCGTTTTCAGATAGAGGGCCACGGCTTTGGCGTCGGCATCGTTAAGCCCCAGTGCCGGCATGCGCGTATCAGGCTTCATGGCTTGCGGATTTCGCAACCACCGATACACCCAGGTCGGGTTCAGCCGGTAACCCGCTCGATCGAGCGCAGGACCAACCTTTCCGCCATCTTCCCCGATCTTATGACACCCGTTGCAGCCGTACTTCGTCACATAGAGTTGTTTGCCGATCTCCGTCATTTTTGCCGCTGCATCCGGCTTCATGTTGAGATCAGGACGGGCGATGTTGAGGCCTTTACCTGGTCTGGTGGTGAAGTTCGCGAGCGCAGCGGTGGCCTGATCGAGTTCCTTCTTGGCCTGCCCCATCGCCTGCACTTCCTTGGCATAAGCGTTGTCGTCGACTTCAACACCCTTCTTCTCCGCTTCGTCGCTGGCCTTCTTCTCGGCCTCCTGCTCCACGCGTTCCGCCTCAGCATACTTTTGCTCGGCAGATTGCTTGGCTTCTTGGAGTTCTTTCTTACGGCCTTCGACGTTGAATTCCAATTTTTTCCCGTGCAGGGAGCGCACGTAGCCGACGATGCCCCAAATCTCTTCCTCTGACAGAGTGTACTTGAAGGTCGGCATGGTCGGCACGGCAAACTCATCGTCACCGATCTTGTCGCCGTTCGGGCCTGTGTCCTTCATGTCCCGCGAAATCGTGGCAAAAATATCTTCGTCCTTGAATGTGCCCATTTCCGATTTGTTGGACAGATCCTTCGGTTTCGGGTCGGTCATCGAGGACCAATTGAACCCTTCATTTTGCTTTCCGGTTTCGCCGTGACAGTGCATGCAGTAGTGCGCGTAGAGCTTCTTACCCTTGGCGGATTGTTCATTTTGAAACATCGAACAACCGGCACCGATTAGGCCCGAGAGGCCCACTACCCCGACGACCGCTCCAAAGACGCGTATTCTTCGCCACGCCCTCATGCTCACGACCCTTTCTTTAAACGTCTCACGAGAGCCATCTCGAATCCCAGCGCGAGGCCCACCGCGAGTAATGCGTACATGTACGGCGAATAGTCCGGCGGTGCATCGGCACGGAAATACCACCAGGATGAAATCGCTTTTTCAGAACCCTTTTCTTTTGGCTGGCCGCTCTCCGTCTTTTTCCCGTCCCAGACAGCGAAGGCGATGCTGCCAAATTCTCCCGGCTTGAATTGAGTATCTTCCGCAACATGCTCCGTGCTTAATGGCCGCGAGAAGACGACCTTCCACACGCCACCTTGGTAGACGCCCTTGGCCTTGACGTCCTGATGACCGTGTGGCTTGAGGGTCCCGAAGCCCTTCGCGCCCAGGTCCGAACCTTTGCCGTCTTTATTTTTCCAGTACCAGATATTGACCGGGCCACCCTCGACCTGCGCCATGGGCTGGCCGTGAGCGAAGTGCGCTTTCGTATCGCCGACCATAAATTCCAAGGCGGCTGCATCATCGGGATCCTCAGTAGGATCCGAATACTCGAGCAGGATGGCGACGTTGGTGCCATCGTGGAGGCCGCGAACCTTGACACTCTTCGCAGTCACGTCTGTGATTCGAACCGGCCAGTGAACCTGAGGAGACATGGGGAATTCAGACACGGAAGCAGTCGCCCATGCCGCGGCCGTGGGATCCTCAGCCGGAAGGGGGCCCTTCACAAGTCCCGCGCGCACTGCGACGCTTTGCTGACTATAGGCAGGCTGCACTTCAGCCGCCACGCACAGGCCTAGAAGGCCGACGGCTCCGACCCACCATCGCTTTCCTACTCTCCTCACTCGTGCCATACGTTCCCCTTAATTGCTCAGCAATCTCTGATCGGAGACATTATTCGGATTCATCCCAGGTTCTAGGTTTCTGTCCGGCTCCGTCATACTCGCCCATGATGACTTTCCAGATGTCCTCATCGGACATTTCCAGCTCCCATCGCGGCATGGCCGTCTTCCATGGCATCCCTTCGACAGGAAGGCCGACGCCTCCCTTTTTGATCCGCCAGAACAGATAACTTTCCTGCAACATGGCGATCGTCGTCGGATCCTTAAAATTGGCGGGCGGGGGCGTAAACCCGGAGGCCGCGAATCCCTTGCCGTCGAAATTGCCGTGGCAGGGTGCGCAACGCGAGGCATACAAGCCTTTGCCATACATAATGTTCTCCGGCGTCTTCGGGACCGGATTGGACAGTCCGGTGTATTCGCCGGGAGGCGCGGGGTGAATGGTGCGATTTTCACCGGGGGGTGCGTCGCTGGATGCCGTACTTCCGTACGTCTGCCATCCAACGAGCAGTGGGAATAATGCCAACACGAGATACCGGGCGCTGCTGAGCGCTCCGCCACTCTCCCCAGTCAGGAAGCGGAGGATAGGCTGAAAGAAAGCATCTTTCGACTCCCCGCTCAGGGTGGCAAACAACACTGAGCCGGACATCACCAGCATCAAGTACAGAAAAATCAAGCTGGAAGGCAGCGGCGCGCTATGCGGCAAGATTGGAACAATAAATTTCAAAAACAAATAGATACAGACCGTTAGTATGATGGGTCTTATGAGTACGCCTCCCATACCTTCCTCCTCTACTTCACCGACAATAACTTATCGTGCCTGAGCCACCGCCATAGTGCCGGCGTCCGCTGCCTTCACCGGTGCCGGGGTGGCACGCGGGATATCTAGTTCCGACGGGCTCACGCTGATCGGCTCACCACTCATTTGCTGCAGGAACGCAATGACCGACAGGATCTCGTTCTTCGACAGACCGATCGGGTTTTTATTGATGTACGGCATACGCGCCGGATATTCCTTCGGGATCCCCTCATGCCGGTAGTCCAGGTAAAGGTAGGCCTGCGGTTCCGTCAAACTTTCAAAGATGAATTCCCGCGATAATTTTGCGCCGATACCCTTCAGGTCCGGACAGCGGGCAGATTCGCTGGGTCCGATCGAATGGCACAGCGCGCACTGGCCTTTGCTGAAAAATATCTTTTGCCCGATCGTCGCCATGTCCGTCGCCGTCTTAATGTCGGCGATATTGATGCTTTCTTCCGCCGGGGGCAAGGACGCCATCTGCGGGACGGCCAATGCGACCAGCGAGAATAATCCCAGGACGATCGCGACAAAGCCAATGACCCGAAGAAACTGCCCCTTGATGAAGAGCAGGATCACGACGCCCAGGCCGACTACGCACAGACCGATTAGCTGCAATTTGACTACTTCACTCATAAGTCCTCAACAAAGGATAATGATCACGACCCGCCCCTGGTTACCAGAAGAAGATCATCTTCCCGATCAGACCGGACGATTTCCCTCGATGACATCGCTCGCAGGACCATCCAATGCAGGCGCCCCGCCTGCCATGGCAGGAATGTGACCCGATTCTGGAGCGGCCTTAGCACTCGCAGCGGCCTTGGCCTTGTCACCCATCGTGGCGACCCAGAAAATAAACGCGACCAGCAGGCAGAACAAGAATGTATTCAGGGCCATCAGCGCAGCGGCATAACCGAGCGCGGGGGAGAACGCATATTGGGAAGAATCCCGCATCACTCCGTACACGTGCCAATGGACACGTGACGAGGATCTGGCATAACCCATCAGGGTCATCAACAGAATCACCATGACCGCATTCAAGACCAGTGAATAGCCAGCGCGAGGAGGCATGCGGCCCCAGACCATCTCCGTAGTGGTCTTGGCGCTCTTCAGTAGTAACGCCGTCAATGGAGTAATCGTCAACATGACGAAGATCACGATCGCGACCTGTGAGGTCGAGAAGTAGTTAATGCGAATAATCGCCGGCACGAAGTAGCCCCAGACGCCGAGCACGATGACGGCGAGACCGGCAAGCACTAGCACAGCGCCCATCACCGACTTCGCCACTTTGGCCCATCCCGCCGTATCTTCTTTTCCGGCGCGCCAGTACATGATGAAGCTCATGAACGTCACGAGTACCATCAGGTTCGACACGGTCATTTTGGCCGACATGACTCCGAACACTCCCAGGAGCGGATGGTGTGTGCCGCCCATCTTTTGCGCCTCTTCCAAGCTCGCCACAAGGGAGTGCGGCGTCATCCAGACCGCGAGGCACAGGAGGAGGATAATCAACATCGCCATGATCGGTTTGCGATATTGGCCCTCCGAACCCGGTATTCGATGCGTAATCCCCATCCAGAAATAATAGTTCGATCCGAGGAACAGGACTCCGATGAGCATAGCCTGCAGAATGAACAGCCAGGACAGGAATCCCCCCATGAGCGTGATGCCCATCTGTTGGTTGTATTGGTAAATTTCCCGCATCAGCCAATAGCCGGCAAAGGGAAGCGGCAAGAGCCCGAACACACCGATGAAGTTGCCAACGTAACCCATCCAGTCGTAGTGATAGCGTTCTTCGGCGCTCTTGGCCGACAGGTAGCGAATGCCTGCGTAGGCTCCGCAGATGTACCCGCCCAACACCACGTTTGCAATGATGCGATGAATGTTCACCGGCCACCAGGTGGGATTCCAGGTGGCAGCCCAGGCTCGCTCGAAGTCGGTGCCCTCGGCAATGACCACCGGACTCGCCTGGAATGTCGCCCAAGAGTTCGGAACGATCATGATGAAGAAGGCGAAGACGTTCAGGAGGAAGCCCAAGAAGATATGAAACTTCTTCCCATTGCCCTCGGACATGGCATCCCACCCGTACCAATACAGGTAGAGGGTGGCGGTTTCCACGAGGAACAGGCCGCAATATACGAGGAAAGACGGAAAGAAAATGTCCGTCAAGTAGGCCATCAACTTCGGGTAGAAGCCGATCAAGAGGAACAGCAGGATGCCACCGAACAAGGCGGTGGTAGCGTAGGACGACGTGAGGAGCTTGGTGAATTCCTTGGCGAGTTTATCGTAGCGCTTGTCACCGGACTTCCAGCCGACGACTTCGCACAACCAAGCAAAAATCGGCACACCGAGCACAAACCCGGCAAGGAGGAGATGCAGCTGGGCGATGATCCACACCAGATTGCGGCTTCCGACATAGGGAAGATCCCGGTATGCGGTCGGTGCCTGAGTGGCCGCTTCCTGAGCCAAGACGGCGTCGGGCATGCCGATCCACGCCAGCAATGCGGCACATCCTGCCAAGAGAGCGGCGCGGCCCGCAATTCGGCCACCGTCATTCGTAATATGCAGCCCTTGGTCTATCATTGTTCCCACCTCGTCGTTCGCCATGATGTCATTTGCTTGCTGCCGGTTTCCCGGCTGTGCCTTGCGAAGCCTTACCGTCGCCCTTGGCGGAGCTCTCCTTGACACCGGCTTTTTCCTTGCCGCCCTTCTGCTTATCTTTCTCGTCTTCAGCCGTCTTCTGCTCTAACGCGGCGATCTTCACCTCCGCGTCTTTCAAGATCTTTTCCCCCTTAGAGAGAGACTTTTGTGGGTCAAACGGTGCAACGGGGGCAACGCTCGCCGGCTTGCAGCATTCGTGGGGATGGGGCGTTGATACGGGAAGCACCATCCAGAACAGCACGCTCAGGACTGCCCCTGCAGCGGTGAATGCCGTAAGCATCAGACTCTGATCCGCAGGCACCCGAATCATATCCCAGCGGGAGATCAGGCCCTGATAACTGTCGCCTGAAGGCTGGGCTCCGGTCGTCTTTCCTTCGACCAACTTGCCGAGGATGGAGAGTCCGATAAAGGTGAGCGCCAACAACACCAGCAGAGACGCACTGCCCCATGCGGTGAATTCCAGGCCGATGCGTTCCGCGACCGGCATACTCTTCAACATATCCATGTCGAGAATCGACTTCACGATCGAACGGGCGAGGTCGGTCGCTCCGCCTTCAACCGCCCAGAGTAGCGGCAAGTACAACGCGCCGGCAATGGCGAAGCGGACCCATAAGGCCAACCCGAGCGAATCCGGCGGTTCGAGCCGCAACCGTTCGAGAAATACGGTGCGAGCCACGAGCCCCAGCGCCCAGATATCGATCGGGATGGACACCAGGAAAAGCAAGGGAAGTCCAGTGCCTTCGCCGAAATGGAAGCCAATTCCCAAGGATATGACAAAAAAGGCAAACACGCTCACCGGGCTCATGAGCAGCATCAGGAAGGTAATCCCGAGCTTGGTCTCCAGATGGATCGTGCCCATCGCCATAAACAACACGGCGAACGCCATTTTGATCGGCAGGGCGGTCCAACAGGCAGGCCAGAGAATGCTCAGCCCTAATTTGAATGACGACATCGTCTCTCGACCAGTCATGTGCCCAAGACCCTCCGCCTATTCCAAAAATTCGCGGTTGATGATTGCCGCCACGGTGAAAATGAGAATACTCGCCATGACCACAATCCAGCTGATCAATGCGATCGGCCGTTTAAAGATATTGCGTTCCGGGTCGCGATCGATGAACGGCAATGCCGCGAGCAAGGCCATAAAGACGCCGGGTAACGCGATGGCGCCCAGGAATTGTCCGAATTCTCCCGCGAAGACTTTCAGACGTAACAGCTGAAAGAGAAACAAGAAGTACCATTCCGGTTCAGGATGGTAGTCGCCGGGATCCGGAGTCGCTTCCTCCAGGAGCACGATCGGTTCCCAGAAGGCCAAGCTGCAGATGCAGAGGAACACCGCAACCATACCGACAATATCTTTCCAGATTTGTCGCGGAAAGAAATAGTCGGTCTTTGCCTTGATCTCCTCGACGCTGCCACGGAATGGACCGGCAGGGCCGGCTTTCCGGAACAGAAAGAGGTGTAAGCCGGCCAATCCCATGAGCGCGGCCGGCAAGACCATGACGTGGATGACGAAGAAGCGGCTCAAGGTCATCTGCCCCGGAGTCGCCCCACCCTTCAGAAACCTGGCCATGAAGTCGCCAAGCACCGGCGTCTTGTCCATGATTTCGACGCCGACAGTCGTGGCCCAATAGGCCCGCTGGTCCCAGGGAAGCAGATATCCGGTGAAGCCGAACCCCATGACAATGCCGAATAACGCCAGACCGACCAACCAGATAAGTTCCCGAGGCTTCTTGTACGCACCCCAAAGAAAGACCTGAGACATGTGCGCGAAGACGCAGACCACCATCGCCGTGGAGCCCCAGAAGTGGTAACTTAGCAAAAACCAGCCGTAATCAACGGTATGAATGATGTACTGGGTGCTGGCGTAGGCATGATCCGCAGTCGGCACGTAATAGAACATCAACAGAATGCCGGTTACCGCCTGCATGATGAAGATGAAGAGCAACACCGAGCCAAAGACATAGGCCCACCGTGACCCGCCAGGGACAGGCTCGTTGAGCATTTTGGCTTGTAAAGTCTTCAGCCCGACGCGTTCGTCGACAAAGGCAAAGACTTTTTCAATGGCTGATGGCTGCGTGGTCGTCGGCTGCGTAGTCGTATCCATTAGACAATCCGAACCTGGGCCTTAGTGCCCGCCTTGAATTCCATATCAATAATGGTGATGTCACCGGTTGCCGTCACCTTGATGGGGAGGGGATCCAACGGACGTGGAGCCGGTCCATCTAAAACCTTCCCCGCAGCGTCGTAAATGCTGAGGTGACAGGGGCACAGGAAGACCTGCCCCAGCGTCTTATGCGTCCGCCATTTGAATCCGCAGCCCAAGTGCGGGCATTTTCCGGAATAGGCGATATAGGGCACGTCCTTCTTGTTCGTCCAGATATGCTTGCCTGCGGAATCACGGAACTCCATATCCTTACCCTGATAGACCGTCTCCAACACCTTAGGAGTCGCCTTCAGTACCCAGACGTTCTTATCGATTTCCTGTTCCGGCATGTAGGCTTCTTTGATCTTGCGCTTGTACTTGAACTGGATACCGACATCGTCCTGCTTGATCTTTCCTGAGTTGCCGATCTTGAGCCATTCATTGTCAAACGGCGAGTACATCGGCTTCATCAGATACCGCAGCACGGGAAAAGCCAGCGGGAATCCAATCAGAAAACCGATGGCATGGGTGAAATTGGCAAAGAAAGTCCGCCGCTTCACACTCCGTTCGAGTTCGGGAAACGGCACCAAGACTTCACCAGGCGTGACATGGATCCGATCTTCGAGGTGGGCAATTTCCACCTCGTGCGTCGTCACGTACTCATCGCGCTTGAAAGCCGGCAATGCGGCAAACTCAGCCGAGGTGCCGCGGAGCGTGACGGCTTCATCAGTAACTGCCTGCACCTGCCCCATCGGAACCTGGCGCTCGACTATATCTGCCGTCCCCCCGCCCACGACGATATGACTGATTTCGTGGGAGAGCGGGTCCATAATGACCCGGCGCACCTCCCCGACTTCACCGTCCGTACATCGAACTTTTGATTTGAGTTTCGGCTGCATGATACTCACTTCATCTTGATCGGCTTCGGTGTATTCACCGAAGCGTTCTTGTATCCGGCCAACCAGGTCGCCAATGCATCCACGTCCTTGGGTTCCATCAGGTCCTTATACTTGTCGGGCATCTTGCCCTTCTCGTATTCCTGCTCGAACCCTTCTGCCTTGTAGCTCTTCGGATCGAGAATCTTTCTGGCGATTTCTGCTGCCGGCAGAAGGTTGCCGATATTATCCAATTCAGGGCCGCGTTTCTTTCCACCCTCGCCGTTCAACTTGTGGCAGTTGTAACACTCCTGAAGCTGCCACTGCTCTTCACCCAACTTGGCGATATCACCACTGGCGGCCGCCGTGGTGGCGGTCGGCGCACTCTCGCCGCCAGCCTTTTGGTCGGCAGGAGCCTGGGCCGCCCCTAACGCCTGCAAGCGAGCGGTCAACTCCTTAGCCTTTTCATCCAGCGCCTTCGCTCGCTGCATCAACACTTCGACCTTGCCGGCCTCGTAGTGCTCGCGCTTCGGCTTGAGGATTTTTTCAATTTTGCCCTTTTCATCTTCAGGGTCATATTGCGGCCACATGGAGGCACCGGCAATGTAGACCACGGAGAGAATGGCATAAAAAATCAACAATGCCCCGACGGCCTTCACTCCGCCGAATGGCTTGAGCGTCGGAAAATCGAGGATCATAAAGACAACGGCGCCAAGCATGGCGTAACCAAAAAACAGCGCCTGAAAGACGAACGGAAAGCCCAGCGCGTTGGTGGCGCCAAACAAAATTCCGCCGACAACGACTCCCACAACCAACTTTTTAATAATGTTTCCCATGAATGCCCTCGTTTACCGCCCTTCCAGTATGGTGACCGCCCTACTTGGCCCCTGCCGGAACCGGGCTTCCCTCGTGCGCGTGGCCCTTTGAATCAGAGGGGCGCAAGGTCACGATAATCGCGAAGCTGACCACTGCGTAAAAGACGATCGTAATGCCGGTGATCCACCAAGCGGAATAAGACAGCGTCGGCGTAAAGGATTCCGCCGTGAAATCCGGCAACAGGTTGTACGTATGGAAGTACTTCCGCAACAAGGAGCGCACAGCACCCATCAGGCCCATCGTCCAAATCGCGCTGAAGGCGAGGAACACCAGAACGAACTGCGAAGCAAAGTCGATCTTGCCCCACACAATGGTTCCCTGGGACACTGCCCGGTTGTAAATGACATAGTTCACAACCGTGACGAAGACCAAGGTAAACGCCGCGGAATTTTTCGCCGGCATGAGTGCCAGGAAGTTCCAATCAGATGGCAGCTCCAATTCGGCCACCAACTTCGCGCCGGTGGGCACGAATCCATGCGGCGTCATCCAGATGGCGTTGCCCACGACGACCATCAAGAAGCCGATCTTGATGACCGTGCTCGACGACACCGTCAGCGGGATAAACCGGCCGAGAACAGCCGGCGCGAGCAACAGCGGGAGCAGGAAGGCCAACGATGTGGCATCCGGCACAGGATAATCGGTCAGGACCTTCGTCATCACGATCGGCAACAACACCATGACGATCGGCGCGACCACCGTCATGCGCACCCGCTCCACGCCCTCGATCCGCTTCATACTCAACCAGATGTAGTAATTGCTGGCGAGGAAGATGAGACCGATCATGGCGCCTTGCATTTCGAAGAACATCGACAATTGGTCGGCCATCATGTACGGACAGATGGACGCGTCGTAGTCGCAAAGCTCATAGGCCAGCAAGTACCCCATGAACGGCAGGAACAACAACGCACCCACGCCGATCATGTTGCCGACAAAGCCCATCCAATCGTAGTATGCGCGATCCTCTTCCTTCTTGGACCCCATGAACATGTAGGCAGCAATGAGTCCAGCCACGAATCCACCGAAGGTCACGTTCCCCACGAGGCGATGCAAATTGAGCGGCATCCAGCTGTAATTGAATACCTTGTCCCACAGTGAGGCGGTCGCCAAAAACTCGGCAGGGGAAATACCTTCGGCCCGGACCGGCGTGTTCATGAACGAGGTCGGCGCGTCGATGACGAACAGCGTGATGGAGCCGATGAGGTTCAGCAGCACGCCCAACGCAATATGACGCCCCTTCTTCTCACCCTTCCAGGCATCCCATGTATAGAAGTACATGTAGAGGACGATGGTTTCGCCGATGAACAGGAGCGGATAGACGACGGCGAAAATCAGGAAGAAGTGGTTGATGAGCCAGGTGGTAAACTGCGGATAGGTCGCAAGCAGCACGAAGATGAAGAGGCCGCCCGTCAAGGCCGTCATGCTGTATAGGATGACCGTGACCTTCGTGACTTCTTTCGCCAATCGGTCATAGCGGGGATCCTGCTTGCGATATCCCAACCACTCCGAGATGACCACGAAAATCGGAGCGCCCAAAATAAATCCCGCAAAGAGAATGTGGAGCTGAGCGACGATCCATACCGCCGTGCGATTCCCGGTGTAAGGGAACTCCACGGGGGGCGCACTGGGAGCCTGGGCATAGGCCACTCCTCCCAATACCGCCACTAGCGCGAACATAACCAACAAACAGCGCTGCCAGATTTTCATGATGTCTCGCCGCTCCTCCTCATTCCAACCGATTGACCCATGACTCGAACTAACCAGAGGTGAATTACTTCACCTGATCAGCAGGCACCCAATCCTTCTTGTTGACATCCCAGCCCTTGCCGGCCAAGCCGAAGGAGCGTTCGAACGCCAGGATCTTCCACCGATCTTCCTCGGACAATTTGCTCTTCCACGGCTTCATCTTCGTGTTGGGCACGCCTTCGGAAATGCGCCAGAACCAGACAGAATCCGAATACATCTTCATGCGGTCGCCGACGCGGAAGTCCCGCGCACCCGCCTTGACCGGCTTACCATCCTTGCCGTGGCAGCTGGCGCAGTTGACGTCCGGATTCTTGCCGCCAATGTACAACTCCTTGCCCTCTTCCAGGATCTTCGGATCCGTCCACCAACCGGCAGGCATATGCTTGTCGGCATACTCGGCAGGAGCAGGGGGTGGCGGAACAACCGGGCCTTCGCCGCCGCCTTCACCACCGCCACATCCGACGACGCCAAATCCAAAGCCAAGAATGCCGACCATCAGAGCCAATCTCTTCATGCCTGCTTGTTTCATAAAAAAGTTCCCGCTCCTTTCTTCATGCCCACGCCGCTTTAGGCGCAGACACCCATTACCATCGACAGAAAAAAAAGACGCTTCCCTGCGGCGCCACGAGCAGCCACAGCAAAAGCGTCAAGACTCACAATACAACGAGGTCACGTTTGGACTTCCCCGCCTACTTCCTGCTATTCGATCCGGCGAGGAACAATGCCCCACGGACCGTGCCCTATTTCTGCCGCTTGCCCTGTCCCTTC
>WBZN01001207.1_pt1 | contig 16201 bp, 19 predicted proteins | sample 5204281 | NCBI WGS metagenome assembly WBZN01 (sample SAMN12344347, study PRJNA552823) | activated sludge metagenome | biome: Activated sludge suspended growth; feature: Nitrification reactor; material: Wastewater; isolation source: activated sludge from nitrification reactor of wastewater...
CGCCGCGATGATAGTTGACGCCTTGCCCGGCGACGCTGCGGAAGCCGATCAGGTCATCCGGCTTCGGCGCCGGGCCCGGCCGGGCCACGACGATCAGGAAGGGGCGCGGCGCCAGCGGCATGAAGAACTGGCTGCTCAGCGGATGGCGCTCCATCATCTTGATGCGCATCGGCATCGGCCGCGGCTCGGCACGCACCAGGCCCAGGCTCGGGCGGCCACCCTGCTCGGCGAGGTCCAGCCGGGCGAGGTCGGCATAGCGCTCCGCCCAACCCTGGTTGATGGTGTAGTGCGGGCTCTCCGCCACCTGCACGACGTCGCCATAGTATTGGAAGGCGTCGCGCGTCAGCGGCCGGATGGGGATTCGGAAATGCGACATGGCTTCACCTCAAACCGATCTGGCCCTACGCCAATTCGCCGAACAGCCGCAGGCGGCTGACGCCGCCATCGGGAATGATATTGAGCCGGATATGGGTCACCGGGCCCAGATCGGCAATCTCCTTCTGGAACTGGTGTGGCCGGTCCATCTCCAGCTTCTGTTCCGGCAGCAGCACGCGCCAGAACATCGACTGCGTCACCAGCGATTCCTCCGTGCCGCCCTTCACTTCGGCGGCGAGGATGGAGCAGCGGTCGGGGTAGTTGCCCTTGAAATGCGCCGTGTCGACCTCGATCTTGCGGATCCGGCCGCGGTGCCCCAGCGCGAAGATGGCCCAGTCATTGCCCGGCTCGCGGCGCCGGCGCGTCTCCCAGCCGTCGCCCATGTTGATGCCGCGCCCGGGATAGAGCACCTGCATGGGCGAACCGTAATGCTGGTCGCTGCAGGCAATGGCGCGGCCGCCATTGACCACGGCGGCGAGATCGACCAGCTGCTTGCGGTCGATCTTGTCCCAGTCGACGGCGACCCGGCCATAGGCGCGCAACCGCGCCACGCCGCCGTCGGGGAAGATATTGAGCCGCAGATGGGTCCAGGCGCGCGTGTCGCCGACCGCGACGAAATGATGCGCATTGCCCTGCAGCTTGGTGGCGGGAACGATCTCGCTCCATTCGGTGCCATGGCCAGGCTCGCCGCCAGCCTGGATTTCTGGGATCCAGCACGCCTCGATCGAGGCCGCGGGCGGATAGTTGCCGGTGAAATGGCTGGTGTCGATGTCGAAACCCAGGATCACCCCGGGCAGGCCCAGCTTCACCACCACATAGTCATGGCCCTCGCCGCGCTTGCGCCGCGATTCCCAGCCATCCATCCACTTGCCGTGCTCGTCGTATTTGCCGGGGATGAACACCGCCGGCTCCGGACTGAGCATGCGCTCCTTGGGTGCGAAGAAGTCGTCGGTGGCGAAGATGGCCTCCGCCCCCAGCCTGGCATCAGCCAGGTTGACCAGGTTCCGGCCGAAGGGCGGCGTGGGCTGCTCGGCTGCGATCATGCTTGCACCTGTGGCTGATAGGGATGCCGGGCGTGCCAATGGCGGGCGATGTCGACCCGCCGGCAGACCCAGGCCTTGTCGTGCTTGAGCACGTAGTCCAGGAAGCGCTTCAGGCTGGCGAACCGGCCGGGCCGGCCGACCAGCCGGCAGTGCAGCCCGACCGACATCATTTTCGGCGTGTTCGCGCCTTCTTCGTAGAGCGTGTCGAAGGCGTCCTTGAGATAGGCGAAGAACTGGTCCCCCGAATTGAAGCCCTGCGCCGCGGCGAAGCGCATGTCGTTGGCGTCGAGCGTATAGGGCACGATCAGGTGCGGCCCCGGGGCAAACCTGCTCCAAAACGGCAGATCGTCGGAATAGTCGTCGGCATCGTAGAGGAAGCCGCCATGTTCGGCGACCAGCCGCCGGGTGTTCTCCGAGGTGCGCCCGGTATACCAGCCGAGCGGCCGCGCGCCGCAGATCCGGGTCAGGATCGCCATGGCTTCCTGCATGTGGGCGCGCTCAGTCTCGACCGGCACGCCGTGATAGTTGACCCAGCGCAAACCGTGGCTGGCGATCTCATGTCCGTCGGCGAGAGCGCGCTCGATCACCGCCGGATGACGTTCCGCCGCCATCGCCACGGCGAAGACGGTCAGCGGGACGCCGCGCGACTTGAACAGGTCGAGCAGCCGCCACACCCCGGCCCGCGCGCCGTATTCGTAGATCGATTCCATCGACATGTGCCGCGCGCCGGCGAAGGGCTGCGCGCCGATGATCTCGCTGAGGAAAGTCTCCGAGGCCGCATCGCCGTGCAGGACGCAATTCTCCCCGCCCTCCTCGTAGTTGAGGACGAACTGCACCGCGATTCGCGCCCCGCCGGGCCAATCGGCCTGTGGCGGCGTCTCGCCGTAACCTCGAAGATCGCGCGGATAGGTCTGCACCGAGGCTCCCCTTCGCCCCATTTGTAATAAGTCCGGCGGCCTTTGTCAGGCCAAAGCCTTTGCCGCAGTCTTTGTCCGATTCTTTGAAACTGCCTTAAAGCCCGTTTATGAAGGGGCATGCCAAGAGCCAAATCCCCCCCGCCCTTGACCGAGGCGCAGATCCAGGCCCGCCTGCTGTATCGCGACGGGTTGATCCTGGTCATCGACAAGCCGGCCGGCCTGCCGGTCCATGCCGGGCCCGGCGGGGGCCCCAATCTCGAGCAATGCTTCGAGGGGTTGCGCTTCGGCCTGCCGGCACCGCCGGCGCTGGCCCACCGCCTCGACCGCGACACCTCCGGCTGCCTGGTCCTGGGGCGCCACCGCAAGGCGCTGTCCAAGCTGGGCAAGCTGTTCCAGGCGGGCCTGATCGACAAGACCTATTGGGCGGTGGTGGTCGGCAGTCCGCCGGCCGCCGAGGGGCGGGTCGAGGCGCCCTTGCTCAAGACCACGCGCAAGGATGGCGGCTGGCGCATGGTCGTCGACCCCAAGGGCCAGAAGGCCGCCACCGGTTATCGCGTGCTCGGTGCCGGCGGCGGTCTATCCTGGCTGGAACTGAAGCCGGAGACCGGCCGCACCCATCAGGTCCGCGTCCATTGCGCCGAGCTCGGCTGCCCGATCCTGGGCGAGCCGATGTATGGCACGCTCACGCCCGAGCAGCGCCAAGCGCCGCTGCACCTGCATGCGCGCGCCGTCGTCATTCCCCTGTCCAAGAGCAAGCCGCCCATCGCGGTGACGGCGGAACCGCCGGAGCATATGCGGGTGGCGCTGCGCGCTTGCGGGTGGCAATGATCATCGCTCCGAGCAAGTAAACAGCGTCCTCAAGCCAGCGCCGCCCGCTTCCGCGCCGGCAGGGTCATCGCCATCACGCCCGCGACCACGCAGACCAGCCCGGCCAGCGCCGTCGGGCTCGGCGATTCGCCGAGGAAGATGACTCCGATCGCGACGCCCACCGGCACCCGCAGATAGGCCTGCGCCGTCGTGCTCACCGAGCCCAGGGTACGGAGCAGCCGGAAGAAGAGGACGAAGGCCAGCGCGGTCGAAATCACCGCGAGGGCCAGCAGCGCCAGCAGCGAGTCGGTCGAGGGCGCCAGCTGCCAGGGCCGGTCGATTGCGAGGCTGAGGGGCACCAGCACGGCCGCGCCGCACAGCATCGAGCCCGCAGCCGGGATCATCGGATCGAGCGCCTGGAAGCGCTTGCCCCAGATCGCAGCACCCGCATAGCAGATCGTCGCGGCGACGATGGCCAGTTGCGCGATCAAGGCGTCGCCGATCCCCTGCAGCGCCTGCAGCCCGATGATGAGACAGGTGCCGGCCATGCCGGCGACGACGCCGAACAGCTTGCGCCCGCTCGCCGTCTCGTGCCGGGTGATGAGGGCGGTCAGCAGGAAGGTGAAGATTGGGGTCGTCGAATTCAGGATGGCGGCAAGGCCGGCATCCAGTTCCTGTTCCGCCCAGGCGATCAGGGTGAACGGCAATACGCTGTTGAGGCAGGCCTGCACCACGAAATAGCCCCAGACCCGGCGGTCGCGCGGCATCGCCACCCCGCGCAGCGCCAGCACCGCCAGCAGCAGCGCGCCGGCAATCACCGTTCGCCCGGCGATGAAGGTGACGGGCGGGATGGTCGCCACGCCGATCTTGATGAAGGTGTAGGAGGCGCCCCAGACCGTCGCCAGCAAGGCGAGCAGCGCCAGTTCCACCGCCATGTGCCGGCCCCCGGCCGCATCCTTCGTCATGATTCGTGCTCCGCTCTGACCAAGGCAGCATGCCAGGACGTGAGGGCGGCGTCTGTCAGGAACACTTCGCTGCCGGCCAAACAATCGACTTGAGACGGCGATCCGCCTGTGAGCGAACCACTTGGCGGCGCGCAGGAGGCCTTTACGTGGCGGGCTGCGCCGGCCTGGCGCGCTTGCCGGCCAGCAGCAGTCCGTAGATGCCGAGGGCGATGACGCACATCGCCAGCACCTGATAGTGCTGCACGTCCTCGCCCAGCACCAGGATGGAGATGAGCATGGTCACCGCCGGCGCCGGGACAGTCAGCGAACTGCCGAGCGACACGTCGATGTGCCGCATCGCGTGGAACCAGAGGATCAGTTCCAGATAGTAGGCGACGCCCATGACGAAGGCCGCCTTCTGGAAAGCCATGTCACGGAACGCCGTGCCGAGCGCGCCGGAGTCTCCGATGGCAACCTGCAGGCAGAGGAGGAAAGCGCCCGAGATCACCAGCCGCGAGACGGTGACCTGGTTCGGCGTGACCGGCATGGTGATGAGGATCTGCCGCAGCAGGATATGCGCGACGCTCCAGAGCAGCGGGATGCCGAGCGCGAAGGCCGACCACCAGGAGATCCCGGAGACCCGCATCGTGCCCTCAGTGGTCAGATAGACGATCGCCACGAGGATGATTGCGGTGCAGCCGAGCTCGGCCGGCGTCTTGCGCTTGCCGAGGAACAGCGCCTCCCACAGGATCGCGAAGAGAGGATAGGCCTGCAGCGCTATGATCATGCTGACCGCGCCGGCCTTCTCGGCCGCCACCACATACATGTAGGTGGAGAGGCCGAACATCGCGCCAGTGGCGAGCGCGACGAGACTCGTGCGCAGCCAATGCGGATGGCGCTCGGCCACCGTCGTTCTCGCGCGGCGCGCGGATGCCCATTCCAGCAGGAACAGCGGCAAGGCGGCGAGCAGCTGCCAGAAGGTGAGCCAGATGGCGAAGGTCAGGCCGTGATATCCGGCGGGCCGCGCATTGGACAGAACGGGCATGGCGCCCAGGATGACCAGGCAAAGGAATGCGAGGATGATCCCGGTACGCGGCGACCTCTGCATGTCTCCCCCCCGCCCACGCGCGGTGGGCCGACAACACGGCCTTGATAGGGGCGATCCCGCTCGCAGGGCAATGGCGATATTGTCTTCGCACAATGCGGCGCCAGACCTGTCTGCGCCCCCGCAGCGCTTTTGCCACCAAGACACCGCCGGCCCGCCCTTCGTCTGCCACACTCTCACGCGAGAAATACCCAGTCATCCTCCGAGGGAGCAAAACATGGGCAGGCACGACAGGATCAGCCGCAGCGCACGACCACAGCGAATCTGGGATCTACTGTTCGGGAATGCGGTTACCGCGTCGCGGGGCGCGCGTGCCGAGAAGGAAGCCTTGCCGCGCGTCGCCGCGGCGCGGGAAGCGATGCCGGCCCTGGTCACCGGCCTGCTGGACCGCGGCCAGGTGCGGCTGCGGCGCGACTAGGCTAGCGACTCAGCCCGTCGAACGCCTCGAACTCATGTGCGATCGAGGCTTCGATGAGCGCGCGATAGGCGGCGGCGATCACCTTCGGGTCGGCGCCGAGCCGCTCGGCCTCCGCCCTCACCTTCCCCAGCACGTCGGCGATGCGCGCCTCGTCACGGATTTGGTCACGGCTTTTCTTCAGGCGCGCCGCCTCGTCGATGTAGTGCAGGCGCTCGGCCAGCAGCGCGACGATGGCGCGGTCGAGGGCGTCGATCTCGACGCGCACCTCGGCCATGTCGCGACAGTGCTTACGCTTGCTTGGCATTGATGATCGACCGGCGGACGGCGCGGGTGCGGGTGAACCAGTCTTCCAGCTTCTCGCCCTCGCCCCAGCGGATGGCGCGCTGCAAGGCGGTCAGGTCCTCGCTGAAGCGGCCCAGCATTTCGAGCACCGCCTCGCGGTTGTTGAGGAAGATGTCGCGCCACATGATCGGGTTGGAGGCGGCGATGCGGGTGAAGTCGCGGAAGCCGGAGGCGGAGAACTTGATCACCTCGCGCTGGGTGCTGTCCTCCAGCCCCGTCGCGGTGCCGACGATGGTGTAGGCGATCAGATGCGGCAGATGCGAGGTGATGGCCAGCACCTGGTCGTGATGGCTGGGCTCCATGATTTCGACATTGGAGCCCAACGCGCGCCAGAAGGCCGCCAGCTTGTCCACCGCCGCCTGGTCGGTCCCAGGCAACGGGGTGAGAATCTGCCAGCGGCCGTCGAACAGCTCGGCGAAGCCGGCCTTGGGACCGGAATGCTCCGTGCCGGCGACCGGATGGCCGGGGATGAAATGGACATGGTCGGGCAGCAATGGCCCCAGATCGCGGACGACCGCCTGCTTCACCGAGCCGACATCGCTCAAGATCGCGCCCGGCTTCAGATGCGGCGCGATCGCCTGTCCGACTTGGGCATAGCCGCCAATCGGGACGCAGATGATGATCAGATCGGCATTCTTGGCCGCCTCCGCCGCCTGCGCATGGAAGCTTTCGCCGAGCTGCAACGCGGCGGCCTCCTTCAGCGCCTCGGCCGAGGCATCGGCGATCGCGATGGTCTTCGCCAGGTTGTGCCGGCGCGCGCCACGCGCGATCGACGACCCGATCAGGCCGATGCCGATGATGCAGAGTTTGTCGAACAGCGGACCGCTCATTGCGTCGCCGCTCCTTTCACAAAATCCTCGATCGCCTGGGCGCAGGCCTTCACCGCGTCTTCTTCGGCGATGGTGACGCGCAGGCAATCCGGCAGGCCGTAGGCCGCCACCCGGCGCGGCAGAATGCGCCGGCTGTTGAGGAATTTCAGCGCCGCCTCGGCATTCAGCTTCGGGTCGGCCGGGAACTTCACCAGCACGAAATTGGCGACGCTGGGATAGGGATGCAGGCCGAGCGCCGTCATCCGCTGGGCAAACCAGGGCAGCCAGTAGTCATTGTGCGCCTTGGCCTTCGCCGTATGCGCGGTGTCGGCGATGGCCGCGGCGCCGGCCGCCTGGGCCGGCGCCGGCACGTTGAAGGGACCGCGGATGCGGTTCAGCACGTCCGCCACCGCCGGCGGGCAATAGGCCCAGCCGAGGCGCAAGGCGGCCAGGCCGAAGATCTTCGAGAAGGTGCGCGTCATCACCACGTTGTCGTGGCTCTTCACCAGGTCGAGCCCGGACTCATAGTCCGGCAGATCGACATACTCGGCATAGGCGGCGTCGACCACCAGCAGCACGTTTGCCGGCAGGCCGGCGCGCAGCCGCGCCAACTCCGCCTTGGTCACATAGGAGCCGGTCGGATTGTTCGGGTTGGCCACGAAGCAGATGCGGGTCCGCGGCGTCACCGCTTTCAGCAGCGCGTCGACATCGGTGCGCAAATCCGTCTCGGGCGCGGCGACCGGCGTCGCCCCCACCGACATGGCGGCGATCGGATAGACCAGGAAGCCATGCTGCGAATAGAGCACCTCGTCGCCCGGCCCGGCATAGGCCCGCACCAGCAGCTGCAGCACTTCGTCGGAACCGGCGCCGCAGACGATCTGCTCGGCGGCGATGCCATAGGTGCGACCCAGCGCCTCGCGCACTGTCCTGGAGGTGCCTTCCGGATAGCGGTGCAGCTCGTCCGCCGTCCCCCGATAGGCGGCGATCGCCAGCGGGCTGGCGCCCAGCGCGCTCTCGTTCGAGGCCATGCGGTGGATCGGCCCCGAACCCGGCAGGGAATGATCGCCAGGCACATAGGCGGCGATGTCCAGAATGCCGGGGCGCACGGTCAGCGACATGATTTCAGGTCCTCGTTCGATTCAACGGCGCGCCGCTTCGGCGAGCAGCGCCTTGGTCAGCGGCACGGCATAGGAGCCGAGCACGCGGATCTCCGCATCCAGCGCCCGCGACAGCCGGCCGAGCTCATCCTCGAGATCGCCGGCGAAACCGCCGATATCGAGCAGCCATTCCTTGCCGCGCGCGCGCTCCAGGCAGAGCTGCGGATCGGGCGACAGCACCTTGGCCGCCGCCAGCACCGCCCGGCGCGATTTCGGCGCCGTGGCATGCAGGGCGACCCAGGAACGGTCCTCGCCGGTGGGCTCGTTCGGCGCCCGGCCGATGACGATGGCCTCCGCCTTGGGGTCGCGCACGTTGCCGATGTCGCCGAACGGCAGCCGGCCCATGACATGGGGCGTCTTGCCGCCCGCCTCGTCCAGGGCCGGCCACCAAGGCGAACGCTCGCCGGCCTTGGGCATCGGCAGGATGCCGACCGTGGCCTTGCCCTTGTTGACCGCCGCCAGCACCGCCTTGGTGTCGGCGAGCGGCGTGATCTTGACCCGGCTGCCGTAATGGTCGCGCGCCAGGTCCCACAGCGCGGTGTCGCCCCGCGGCGCCTGCACCGCGACCACAAACGGCCCCTCGACCTGCAGCAGGGCCGAGATCATCTCGCGCCACATGCGCAGGATCACCGCCTTGGGTAGCTTGCCTTTGTGCCGCGCCACCAGGCGGCGCAGAATCAGCGCCTCGCGCGCCGGGCGGATGAACTTGGCGCCATCGGCCGGGGTGCCGCCCAAGGGCTGCACCTTGGCCTTCACCTCGCCCACTTTCACGGCAAGCTCGGTCCGGCGCATCAACAGGTCATGGAGCTGGCTGTCGACCGCGTCGATCTCGGCGCGGAGCGCGCCCAGTTCCTGGACCGCGCGCTGCTGCGCCGCAAGGTGCTGGTCGGGACCGGTCATGAGCGGATTCCGGACGGGATCGAAGGTTACGGAAAGCCCCATGAATGGGGCGGCTTAGGGCGCTCAGTGATAGTCCGGGGCCGGACGAATTGCAAAGGGGGAAAAGCAAAGAAAACATTGACACTTCAAGGCCTCGCGGCTTTGTTCTGGGCGACCGATCGTGCTCCACCCATGTCCCTGGCCAAGCCGGTGCGCCACTAGATGACCTCGCTCTCCACCCATGTCCCTGGCCAAGCCGGTGCCGCGGCGCCGGACCTGCCCGGCAAGCGCCTGACCTTTGGCGAGCGCCGGCTGAAGCTGGATTGCGGGGTGGATCTGGCCGGGGTGACGTTGGCGTACCAGACCTACGGCACCCTCAACGCCGAGAAATCCAACGCCATCCTGATCTGCCATGCCTTGACCGGCGACCAGTTCGTCGCCGACCGGCACCCGATCACCGGCAAGCCCGGCTGGTGGGAGGTCATGATCGGCCCAGGCCTGCCCATCGATACCGACCGGTTCTTCGTCATCTGCACCAACGTGCTGGGCGGCTGCATGGGCACCACGGGGCCAAGCAGCCCCGACCCCGCGACCGGCCGGCCCTATGGCCTGGACTTCCCGGTCATCACCGTCGGCGACATGGTGCGGCTGCAGAGCTGGCTGATCGACCATCTCGGCATCGACAAGCTGTTCGCGGTGATCGGCGGCTCGATGGGCGGCATGCAGGTGCTGCAATGGGCGGCGACCTATCCGGACCGCGTCTTCGCCGCCGTACCGATCGCCTGCGCGGCGCGGCATTCGGCGCAGAACATCGCCTTCCACGAGGTCGGCCGCCAGGCGATCATGGCCGACCCCGAATGGCGCAAGGGCGCCTACCAGGCCGAGGGCACCAACCCGGCGCGCGGGCTTTCCGTCGCCCGCATGGCCGCGCACATCACCTATCTCTCCGAGGCCGCCCTGCACCGCAAGTTCGGCCGCAACCTGCAGGACCGCAAGGCCGTCACCTACGGCTTCGACGCCGATTTCCAGGTGGAGAGCTACCTGCGCTATCAGGGCTCGATCTTCGTCGACCGCTTCGACGCCAATTCCTATCTCTACATCACGCGGGCGATGGACTATTTCGACCTGGCGGCGCAGTTCGGCGGCCATCTGCCGCGCGCCTTCAAGGACACCAGGACGCGCTTCTGCCTGGTCTCCTTCACCAGCGACTGGCTGTTCCCGACCTCGGAAAGCCGCGCCGTCGTGCATGCGCTGAATGCCGTCGCGGCGAATGTCAGCTTTGTCGAGATCGAATCCGACAAGGGCCACGACGCCTTCCTGCTGGACGAGCCGGAATTCTTCAAGGTGTTGCGCGGCTTCCTCGACGGCAGCGCCGAATTGCGCGGGATCGGCTGAGCATGGCGCCCAACGACATCCCGGCGCCGCGCCCGCAGCGCATCCGCGTCGACCTGCAGCTCATCGCCGACATGGTGGCGCCGGGCTCGCGGGTGCTCGATGTCGGCTGTGGCGACGGCGCGCTGCTCGACTACCTGGTGCATTTCAAGCAGGTCGACGGCCGCGGCATCGAATTGAGCCAGGCGGGTGTGAATGCCTGCGTCGCCTCCGGCCTGTCCGCGATCCAGGGCGATGCCGACACCGATCTATCGGACTATCCCGACAACGCCTTCGACTACGTCATCCTGTCGCAGACCCTGCAGGCGACGCGCGACCCGCGCAAGGTGCTCGAGAACCTGGTGCGCATCGGCAAGCGCGCCATCGTCTCCTTCCCCAATTTCGGCCATTGGCGGGTGCGCTGGTATCTGGGCTGGGTCGGCCGCATGCCGGAGACGGCGGCGCTGCCGGACCGCTGGTACAACACGCCCAACATCCACCTCTGCACCATCAGCGACTTCGTCGACCTGTGCCAGGAGCTGGATGTCGAGATCGAGAAGGCGCTCGCCATCGACGACAAGGGCAAGGCGATCCGCGTCTTCGGCCATTGGCTCGCCAACCTGGTCGGCGAGCAGGGCATGTTCCTGCTCAGGCAGCGCGACTGACGCGCAAGGTCAGTCGACGATCACGGCCTCGCCGATAATCCCACCCTCTCGCAGAAAGAATTTTCCCGCCTCGCACAAGTCGGTTGCAGCTTCCTCGCCCGACAGAAAAACGATGCCGAGGCGTCGAGATTCCCCTGGTGACAGAGGCACACCGTCAAGTAACAGCCGACAATCCCAATTTTCCTTCGCCTGCTGATTTTTCGTGCACAGACAGCCGAACCAGTTGGGCGGCGTGGACCCGCGCCGACCGCCTCGCTCCGTAGGAAAAAGCGTCACAACTGCGAAAAGCTTCGGCTTCATTTGGTTCGTGCGCTCGCGCCTCGCGTCGCCGGCTGCGGCATGGCGAGGGCGAAGGCGCGGCGGCGCTTGACCGGCTTCGCCGGCTGGGCGCCGTAGAGTTGCTTCATCGCCTCGATGACGATGACGCCGGCGAATGGCGTGAACCAGCGGCGGCCGATGCGCTCCCAGCCCGGCGCCGCGCGCAGCCAGGTGCGCCACGAGAACGGCCAGAACAGCAAGGCGCGATCGGTGGTAAGCGGCGTGAAGCCGCGGCTGCGCAGCAGGCGCGTCACCTGGCCTTGCGTGAAGGGCTGGCCGTGGCCGAAGGGGGTGCGCTCCAGATGCGACCACAATGAGCGCCGATTGGGCACCACCACCATCAGCCGCCCGCCGCCGCCCAGCACGCGCCACACCTCGCCCAGCATGTCGCTGGGATGCTCGCTGGATTCGAGCGCATGGACCAGCAGCACGCGGTCGATGGAATTGTCGGGAAACGGCAGCTCGGTCTCGTCGGCGAGCGTGGTCATGCCCAGCCCCTCGCGCGGCCAGGGCATGACACCCTGGGCCGCCGGCATCACCGCGGCGACACGCTCGGCCTCGCCCAGGAACTGGCGCAGATAGGGCGTGGCATAGCCGAGACCGAGCAGGCGTTGCCCGCCGAGGTCCGGCCACAAGGCGCGGATGCGCGCCCGCAGCAGATGCCGGGCGGTGCGCCCGATCTCGCGGTCGTAGAAATCCTTCAGGTCGACGACGTCCTGCCACATTGCTCGGATTGTCCCGGCACATCGGTGAACAATTGATTATGGCATATCGCCTGCTATCGTGGGCGCCGATTTTGGCCGCACCTGGAGCCTCGATGCCCATTTCCGAGCTCGACATCGCCGTCATCCCGCTGCTCAAGGATAATTACGGCTATCTGCTGCACGACCCGGACAGCCGCCTGACCGCCGCGGTCGACCCGTCCGAGGCGCAGCCGATGCTGGACGCGGCGGCGGCAAGGGGCTGGCGCATCAGCCATGTGCTGAACACCCACCATCACAACGACCATTGCGGCGGCAATCTCGGCATCAAGGACGCGACCGGGGCGAAGATCGTCGGCCCCGCCTATGACCGCGACCGGATTCCGGGCCTTGACCAGGCGGTGGACGAGGCCAGCGGCTTCGAGCTCGGCAAGCACCACGCGCGGGTGCTGTTCATTCCCGGCCATACGCGCGGCCACATCGCCTTCCATTTCGCCGGCAGCAACGCGGTCTTCTGCGGCGACACCCTGTTCTCCATCGGCTGCGGCCGCATGTTCGAGGGCACGCCGGAACAGATGTGGTCGTCGCTGCTGAAGCTGCGCGCGCTGCCCGACCAGACCTGGATCTATTGCGGTCACGAATACACCGAGGCCAATTGCCGCTTCGCGGTGACGATCGACCCGGACAACCGCGACCTCGCCGAATTCGCCGCGGCGGTCCGGCACGCCCGCGCCCAGGGCGACAAGACCATCCCATCCAACCTGGGTATCGAGAAGTTCTGCAACCCCTTCCTGCGGGCCGACCAGCCGGGGCTGCTGGAGCGGTTCGGCGGCGCGGCGCGCGATCCCGTCGCGGCCTTCGCCGCCATCCGCCGCGCCAAGGATTCCTTCTAGCTGCGATTTTTCCAGACCAGGAGACAAGCGATGAAATTGCGCTATTCGACCACCAGCCCGTTCGTGCGCAAGGTGCATGTCGTGGCGATCGAGACCGGCCAGATCGACCGGGTCGAGCTGGTCAAGACCAACGCCGCCGACCCGGCGAGCGGCCTCAACAAGGACAATCCGCTGAACAAGGTGCCGGCCTTGACCCTGGACGACGGCGGCACGCTCTATGATTCGCGGGTCATTTGCGAGTATCTCGACGCCCAGGGCAAGGGCGGCTTCTTCCCGCCGGCCGGCCCGGCGCGCTGGACCGCTTTGCGGCGCCAGGCCCTGGCCGACGGCATGATGGACGCGGCGGTGCTGCGCCTGATGGAGTCGCGGCGGCCGGACGCCCAGCGCTCGCCGGAATGGGATGCGCGGCAGAAGCTGAAGGTGGCGCAGGGCCTGGCGGCGCTGGAGGCGGATCACCTGGGCCCCCAGCTCGATATCGGCACGCTCGCCATCGCCATCGTGCTCGACTACCTCGATTTCCGCTTCAAGGCCGATGACTGGCGCGCGAGCCACCCGAGGCTGGCGGCGTGGCACAAGACCTTCGCCGCCCGCGCCTCGCTGCAGAAGACCCTGCCGCACGATTGAGGATCAGCGGCGCCGCGCCCACAGGTCGCGCGCGGCGACTACGGCGCCGCCGACGATGAGGGCGCAGGCGACCAGCACGGTAAGGCTGGCCGCCGCCTTGCCGGCGAGGATCAGCAGCAGCGTGGAGAGCAGGGGCGAGGCGTAGGAGCCGGCGCCGAGCGTCTTGATGTCGCCGCGCTTCACGCCGTAATCCCAGACGAAGAAGGCGAGGCCGACTGGGCCGAGGCCGAGCGCCACGACCGCCGCCCACTCGCCGGCATCGGCCGGCCAGGTGGTCGTTTCGGTGAGGCTGTGCGCGATGAGGCCGAGCAGCGCGGTGGCGCCGCAGAAAGCGCCGACCAGATCGGTGGGCGCGCTGCCGAACTTGCGGCTGAGCACCGAATAGATCGACCAGGTAAAGGCGCAGCCCAGCGCCGCGAGATAGCCGGTCAGGTATTGCGCCTCGAAGCTGACCGCGCCGCCGCCGCGCTGCGCCACCAGCAGCCCCGCCCCGGCCAGGCCGAGGGCGCCGCCCAGCAGGTGGGTCCAGTGCAATTTCTCGCCCGGCAGCAGGGCCGAGAGCAGCACGATCAGCAGCGGCCAGAGATAGGCGATCAGGCTGGCCTCGACCGGCGGCGCGTTGTCGAGGGCGGTGAAATAGAGCGCGTGATAGCCGAACAGCCCGACGATGCCGATCAGCCAGACCGCCGGCGGCTGGCGGAACAGGCGGCGGAAGGCGGCCGGGTCGCGACGCGCAAGAAACAGCCAGCGCAGCAACGACACCGCGAAGGCGATGCCGAAGGTGAGGCTCAGCAGCAGGAAGGGCGGCACGGCGCCGGTGGCCGTCGTGAACAGCGCCAGGGTCGCCCACAGCAGGACGGCGATGAAGCCGATCAGCGTGGCGCGCAGGCGTTCGCGGTCCGGATGGGTGGCGGCGGTTGAAGACATCGGCCGCGTGCCTCGCACGCGGCCCCTCGACTTGTCAAGCTGGGGCCTGTCAAGCGTAGCGCATATAGGGCGCGAGATAGAGGATGAGCAGCCAGTTCGCCAAGGCGATCGTCGCGATCATGAAGAACAGCAGGATATAGCGGTGCACATTGGCCTCGCGCGGCGGCGTGTAGCCGCGCACCTCGCGCAGGATGTTCGAAAGGCGGCTCGAGATCATGGCCAGCTTGCCGCGCTCGGCCTGCTGCCAGAACTGGTAGATCGCCAGCGAATAGATGCTGCCGCCGCTGACCACGAGGCCGACGAGGATGTTCGCCTTGATGAAAAAGCCGTAGCGCGGACCGAAGGTGCCGAGGACCCCGAGCACCACGAAGATCAGCAAGGCGCCGCCGGTGGTGTGCCACTGCTGCGATTTCGCGAAGCGCACGGAATCGGCGCATTCGTGATACATCATGAGCATCTCGGCATGGGTGCGCTCGTCCAGCTCGCTCGCCACCACGGCAAGCGGTTGCTCGGCTTCGGCACTCGCCTTCTGTTCCGGCTCCTTGGCCATGCGGGTCTCCTTCAACCCGCAGGATTGAGCGTTTAGGTTAATTTTGCCTTAAAGGCCGGGCGCCCGCGTCTCGCCGGATCAGGCCTTGGGGCCCTTCGCCGCCTCGATCAGCTTCGGGTCCGGCTCGACCCGATAGGCCTGCACCACGCGGTTGGTCTCGTTGGCCATGCCGACCACGGCGATCAGCTCGTGCAGCATCGCGTCGGTCATGCCCGCCTTGCGCGCGGCGGCGGCGTGCGACACGGTGCAATAGTCGCAGCCGTTGGAGATCGAGACGGCGAGATAGAGCATCTCCTTGGTCCGGGAATCGAGCGCGCCCGGCGCCATGATCGCCTTCAGGCTCTCCCAGGTCTGCTTCAGACTGGCCGGGTGATTGGCCAGCACCTTCCAGAAATTGTTGATCCAGTCGACCTTGCGGGTCGCCTTGATGTCCTCGTAGACGGCGCGCACTTCGGCACTCGCCGCCGCTTCCTCGACGAAGGGATAGAGAGCCATGTCTGCCTCGATGGTTTGGACGCCCGGAGACCCGCGCGGGCCTCAGTACATGTGCTGGCCGCCATTGATGGAGAGCGTGGAGCCGGTGACGAAGCCGGCATCGTCCGCCACCAGGAACAGGACCCCGCGGGCGATCTCCTCGGCGCGGCCCAGGCGGCCGACCGGGATCTTGGCGACGATCTTCTCCAGCACCGCCGGCGGCACCGCGCGCACCATGTCGGTGTCGATGTAGCCGGGCGCGATGGCGTTGACGGTGATGTTCTTGGCAGCACCTTCCTGCGCCAGCGCCTTGGTGAAGCCGTGGATGCCCGACTTGGCGGCGGCGTAGTTCACCTGGCCGTACTGGCCGGCCTGGCCGTTGATCGAGCCGATATTGACGATGCGGCCGAAGCCGCGCTCGCGCATGCTGTCGATGACGCAGCGGCACATGTTGAAGCAGGAGCCGAGATTGGTCTGCATCACCTCGGCCCACATCTGCGGCGTCATCTTGTGCAGGGTGCCGTCGCGGGTGATGCCGGCGTTGTTGACGACGATGTCGACCGGGCCCAGCTCCGCGGTGATCTTGGCCACCGATTCCTTGCACTGGTCGAAATTGCCGACATCGAACTTGTAGACCGGGATGCCGTATTTCTGCGCGAAGGCCTGGGCCGCCGCGTCGTTGCCGGCATAGTTGGCGGCGACCTTGTAGCCGGCCTTCTTCAGCCCGACCGAGATGGCTTCGCCGATGCCCCGGGTTCCCCCCGTGACCACTGCAACCCGCCCCATGCTATCCTCCCTGACTGTCTTGTTATGATTTCTTGTCGCGAACCGGTCGGCCTTCGACGATCAACGCTCGACGGTGAGGGCGATGCCCATGCCGCC
>WBZN01001208.1_pt1 | contig 16185 bp, 12 predicted proteins | sample 5204281 | NCBI WGS metagenome assembly WBZN01 (sample SAMN12344347, study PRJNA552823) | activated sludge metagenome | biome: Activated sludge suspended growth; feature: Nitrification reactor; material: Wastewater; isolation source: activated sludge from nitrification reactor of wastewater...
AGGAACGCGCGCGCGATCTCGGAGGTCGTCAGGCCACCGAGCAGGCGCAGCGTGAGCGCGACCTGCGCGTCGGGCGCGAGCGCGGGGTGGCAGCAGGTGAAGATCAGCCGCAATCGCTCGTCGGGCACATCGCCCTCCTCGGGGCCGTCGCTCTCGACGAGCGAGGCCGCAGCTCGGTGACGTTCGGCGCGTGTCGCCTCCCGGCGCACGCGATCGATCGCGCGATTCCGCGCGGTCGTGATGATCCAGCCCGCGGGGCTCGGCGGGACGCCGGCCGATGTCTCGGTGCGGATCTTCGGCCCCGACCCGCAGACGCTGTCCGACCTCGCCGACGCTGCCGCGGCGACGATGCGCGGCGTCGCCGGCATGGCCGATGTGCGCGCCGAGCCGCTGGTCGGGCTTCCGCAGCTGTCGGTCGACGTCGATCGCGAGGCCGCCGCGCGGGTCGGGCTCACGCCGGGTGACGTGATCGAGGCCGTTCAGATCGGCCTCGCCGGTCAGGAGGTCTCGGAGGTGTGGGTCGGTCAGCGCCGGTTCGAGCTGGTGGTCAAGCTGGCTCCGGACTTCCGGCGCGACGCCGCGACGCTGGCTGCGCTCATGGTCGACGGTCACGATGGCAGCCGGATCCCGTTGTCGAAGCTCGCGAAGATCGAGCCGGCGTTCGGCCTCGGCACGATCAAGCGCGAGGCAGGGAGCCGGCGCATCGCGATCGAGGGGAGCGTCACGGGCCGAGACCTCGGCTCTGCGGCGAACGAGCTCCGCGACCAGCTCGCCGCGAACGTCAAGCTCCCGCCGGGTTACTTCCTCGACGTCGGTGGAAAGGTCGAGAGTCAAGCGCGCGCCCACCAGGCGATCTACCTCGCGGTGGCGATCGCGCTGCTCGCGGTGTTCTTGCTGCTCTACGTCGCGCTCGGTTCGCTCGCCGAGACCCTGGTGATCCTCGCGACGCTGCCCAGCGCGTTCGTCGGCGGTATCGTCGCGTTGCTGATCGCGCGCGAGAGCTGGAGCGTGTCATCGCTGGTGGGGCTCATCGGCTTGTTCGGGATCGCGGTCCAGAACGGCCTCGTGCTGGTCACGCAGACCCGCGGGCTCGTCATCGAGGGGCGCGCGTTCACCGACGCGCTCCGCGAGGCGTGCATCGGTCGGGTGCGCCCGAAGATCATGACGGCGTTCACGGCGATCCTCGGACTGTCGCCGCTGCTCGTGCTCCGGCTGCACGGCACGGAGATCGAGCGCCCGCTGGCGATCGTGATGGTCGGTGGGCTGGTGACGTCGACGGTGTTCACGCTGCTCGCGTTGCCCACGTTCTGCCAGCTCGTTCACGACCTCGGCGTACGATGGCGTGCTCGCGCCGAGGCGGCCCGCGCCGCGGCGGAGCGGTGACGCTCGCTAGAAGAAGCAGCTCGGCGGGGCCGCGCTGGTCTCGCCGAGGATCGCGCGCACCTGGGTGAGCTCGCGCCGCCAGTAGCAAAGCGTGTCGGCGAAGAACAGATAGCCGAACTGATAGAACGTCTGGTTCGTGGTCTTTTCGATCAGCCTCCGGCCGCGCGGATCGTGGAGGTCGGCGTGCCGGGACGTGACGATGGCCTGGGCGCGCCCCAGCAGCTTGTCGGCGTACGCGGCCTTGGCGGTGGCGGTCGGGTCGTCTCCATCGAGATGCGCGAGCGTGGCCTCGTACGTCGCGAGCACGAACCGGGCGCGCAGCTGATCGATCGCGAAGCCATCGCGGAGCTCGGCGCTCCACCGGCTGTCCGGCAGCGCCAGCTTCGCGAGGTCGCCGACCAGCCGTTCGAGCTCGTCGGCGTACCGAGCGAGCCCGATCATGCGCTGCTCGACCTCGCCGCGGTCGCCGCCGGCGACCAGCTCCTCGAAGGTCACGCGGTCGGGCTGCGAGACGATGCCGGCCTGCTTGCCGATGTCGATCACCGCGTCACGGCCGACGAGATAGCCGGTGAGCCGGCCGAGCATGACGAGGTCGTGTTGCACGGTGCTCATCCTGTCGACGAGCTCGGCGGCAGGACGGCCAAGGTCGGGCGCGAGCTCGGCCGCGATCGCCGCGAGCGGCGACGCCGGCTGCTGGTAGCTCGCCCGCAGCGCGGTGACATCGTTGAGCCAGTAGCCCCACTCCCATCCGCTCGAGAACAGGTAGTGCTGGTCGAGCGTGCCACACGGGCCCTCGGGGCGTTGCAGCAGGTCGAGATCGTGGAGCCGGCTATAGACGTAGATCGGATAGAACTGAGGGACCGAGCTGTCGAACGCGACCCAGTACGCGGTCTCGGGCATGTACCCCGCGCGCTGGCCGGCGCACATCCGCTGCTGGAGATAGGCGCGATGTTCGTCGAAGTTCTCCTGGCGATAGGCGCCGCCGGCCGACTCGAACAGGTTGTAGAACATCACCGTGTGGATGTCGGGGATGACGCTCGGATCGGCGAACTTGACGAGGAAGTAATAGATCAGGTCCTCGCCCATGTAGACGACCCGCTGCTCGCCCCCGACGTGGATCACCGCGTGCATCTCGGCCTGCGGTGCGAGCGTCCGCAGCTGGCCGCGGACCTCGTTGATCGCGTCGATGAAGCGCTGCGAATCGGCGTTGAAGAACTCGCCGAAGCTGATCGTGTAGACGTCGAACGGGAGGTCGCTGGTGACGAGCGGGAGCCGCGCCGCGATCTCGTCCGCGATCGGCACCGTGCCGGTCTTGTCATCGGACAGATCGAACGCGTTCTGCAGGTTGCTCTGCCCGAACAGCTGGATGTTGGCACCGACCCGGACGCCGCGCGCGTGGGCGTAGTCGATCAGCTCGCGGGTGAACGGTTGCCACACCGCGTGCTCGGCCGGATCGAGGATGTTGTCGAGCGGATCCCACTGCAGGAAGTTGCCGCGGTTCTTGATCAGCCAGTCGATGATCCGGTGGGCCTCGTCGGTCGAGTCTGGCGATGGCTCCGAGAACGCGAAGTAGCCCTCGATCGGATGCAGCGTGTGGAGCTGGAGGCCGCGTACGCGGATCTCCGGCGCGTGCGGCGCATCGTCGAGCGTGGCGATCGCCGGGCGCACCGGGACGAACGGGTCGAACGGATGGCGGAACCGGAACCCGAGCGCCTCGAGCGCGGCGGCCGCGCCGTACTGCGCGCCGAGCACGTCGTGGGCGTGCACGAGGATCGAGTCGTTGGCGCCAGCCTCGAGCCGATAGCCCTCGGCCGGGATCTCGGGATCGTCGTGGATCGCGATCTCGTAGCCGCTGCCGGCGTCGGGCCCGACGGTGAGGCCGCGATACGGGGTCAGCGCGGCGAGCTCGCGGAGCGCCGGCTGCCAGCCAGGGTCGCTGACGATGGTGATGCCGCGGAGGTCATCACCACACCCACCGAACCCGAGCACGAGCCCGACCACGACGACTGAACGCAGCACCGGCGGACCATACTTCGAACGAGCGGTCAGGTTCCGGCAACCTCGCGGGTACCGGTGAGATCGATCGCGGTGGCCCACCCCGCGGCGGGGCATCACCGCGATCGCGACGAACGCCGGCGCCGGCGGAGTCCGGCGAGCGCGAGCGCGATGACGAAGCCCGCGCCGTTGCCGCTCGTCGAGCAACCACCGCTGCCGCCATCGTTCCCGCTGCCGCCTCCGGCGCCATCTTCCTTGCCATCATCGATCCGGGTCAGGCGGACCGCGTCGAACACGAGCTGAACGTTGGCGACCTGCTCGCCCGTGTTATCGCCGAGGTGAACGAACTGATGCGCACCTCGCGCGAACTCGAACTCGCCGAGCGGCTGATAGCCGTCGACCGCGGTCTGGTCGATCTCGATCGCGTGATCCGTGGCGCCGGTGTGAACGACGTAGCGCGCTTGCCTGGACTGCGCGAACCCCGCCGCCGTGAACACCTCGACGCTGTAGCGACCGGCCTCGGCGAAGTTGAAGCTCCACTCCGCGAAGTTCTGTTCACCCGGCAAGGCGGTCGCGTGGGTCCACACGAGGCTGCTATCCATGCCGGCGGTCGTCACCTCGTGCAGGCTGGCCGCCGGGCCTCCGGCGAGGAAGCAGGCGTCGCCGTCGTCGACCACCCCGCCGGCCGCGTCGATCGTGCCGCAGACGCCGCAGTCTTCGGGGCAGCTGAACTTGTCTTCGTTGCGATCGCACGTCGCATCGCCGCAGGTCCCGAGGTCGGCGGGCGCGCCGAGCGGGGCGATCGCGGCGTAGATCAGGCTCCCACCGTGGATCCGGTCGACCACGCTGGCCTCGATCGCCGGGTCGAGGGCGAGGCAGCCGTTGCTTCGGCCCTGCTGGCTCGCGTTGCCGTCGCTCACGTAGGACGCCTCGTGCACGACGATCAAGCGCTCGCGTACGTTCGTGTTGGCCATCCCGTTCGGGCTGCCATCGGCCGAGAGGCCGTCGAGGCGCATCGAGTGCGGATGGGTTCCATCGTAGATCTCGCCGGTGAGATAGAAGCCGAGCGAGCTCATGTACGAGCCGTCGACGTTCCCGAACAGGGTCGCATAGCCGTTGTTGTCCGGATCGCTCCCCGAGCCGTGCGCCACCTTGTGGTTCTCCACGGCGCCGGTCGTGAGGTCGACGAGCCAGAACCGATCCTTCCCGGAGTACTGCGAGAGGTCCACGACGACGAAGTAGCTGGTCTTCGGGATCTGTGCCTTGTTCACGTCGAAGTAGACGATCGCGTCCTCGAGCAGCGCGCGCGGGACCTTGTGGTTCGGATCGAGCGACGCGTACTTCTGGACGATCAGGGCGCGCTCCGCAGCGGACAGCGAAGGGAGCACGAACGCGCCGGGGTCGACGATCTCGGCGGTCGACGAGCCGAGGTCGGGCTCGGGGCTCACACAGGCCGCGGCCTCGACCACGACCGCGAGGAACGCCACAACAGTGCGAAGTGCGAGCGTGCGCGGCATGGACGAGATCGTCCGTGAGTCGAAATGTGTGCATCAAGGGACAGATCGGTTGAACTTGCCCGCCCCGCTCCATGTCGATCGGGAGGGCAGGGCGGGCGCGCGCGGCCTCCGCTTCGAGGCGATGCACACGAAGTGCAACAAGCTGCGCGAGATCGCGATTCGCATCGTGAGATAATGATGCGAGTGAGCGTCGCGGTGAAGGCGTTGCGCCATCGCGCAGGCTCCTGGGAAATGCAGGGTCGGGGGCGCCCGGTGCTCGCGCTGCTCGCGCTGCTCGCGGGGTGCGACGTCGTGTTCGGGCTCGACGAGCACGATCGAGACCAAGATCGAGATGGCGTGGTCGATGCGGTGGATAACTGTCCGGCGGTGGGGAACCCCGATCAGGGCAACGAGGACAACGACGCCTGGGGCGATTCGTGCGATCTCTGCCCGCCCATCGCCGAGACCGTGGAGCTCGATAGCGACGGTGACGGCGTCGGCGACGCGTGCGATCCGAATCCGACGACCGCGGGTGACTCGATCCGGTTGTTCGAAGGATTCCATCACGGCATCCCGAACGGCTGGACGCTCCGAGGTGCGTGGCTGGCGGAGGACGACGGCGTCGGGGTGGTCTCGAGCAACCACGCGATCGAGGCGTTGCTGAGCCCGCTCGAGTCCACCGGCGACCAGACCGTGTCCACCGCGGTGACCACCGTCCCGGGGAACTATGACTACGACTGGCGAGTCGGGGTGACGGATCGGCTCGACGCGACCGCCCCGCGCGCGGATGCCTGCGTTGTCGGCCACGTCTTCAACGGCACCGATGTGCTGAGGCTCGAGCACGTGCCGGCGCGGTTCGATGGAAGCACCTCGTTCGGCGCCCGGGTGCGCACGACGGTGATCCTCGAACGCCGGGGGACGCAGCTGCGGTGTACGGCCCAGTCGGCGGCGGAGACCAAGCAGCTGATCGGCACGCCGGAGGTCTTGGTCCCGGCGCCGCCGGGGTTGTTCGCCGACAGCGCCGACCCGACGACGGCGCGCTACGAGTGGCTGATGGTGGTCGCTAGCCCGGGGCCGTGAACGGCGTGGATCGAGGGGACGCGCTGTTCCTGGCGCCCGCCAAGTCTCGAGACCTGACCCACCGTGAACACGCGGCGCCACCGCGTCTCTAACGCGGCTAGATCGCTCGCGCGCCGCGTTGGTGCCGTGCTTGCACGCCGAGGCGGCGATGCGCGCATGGATCGCCATGCTCGGCGTGCTGGGGACCGCGGGTTGCGACGACCTCGGTGACGCCGAGCCCTGCGACGGTTACGGCGGGGGCACGATTCCATCGTGCAACGACGTCCCGGAGCTGTGCTCGTCGCCGGTCACCAGCACGGTGCTGCAACCCGATCTCGAGCGCGCGATCGACATCGTGTTCGTCGGCGATGGCTTCACGGAGGCCGAGCTGCCGGCGTATCGCGACCGCGTCGACGACCTGATCCACCGGCTGCGGTCGATCGATGACTACGTCGCGAGCCACCCGATCCGGTTCAACTTCCATCGGGTCGACGTGATCTCGCCGACCTCGCACCTGACGAACGGCGACCGCACCGATACCGCGCTCGGCGGCTGCGTGCGGCGCGACTCACACTCCGGCGATTGGTGGCTCGACAGCGATGGCGGGCTGATTTCGCTCGCCGCGCACCGCGCCCCCGATGCCGATGTCGTCGTCGACCTGATGAACCTCGACGGCGGCAGGCCCAACGCAGATCCGGGTACCGGCCCGATGGTCCCGAGCACGGTCGGAAACGCCGCGCCGATCATCCCGCGCACGGTGCGGATCTCGCTCGAGGACGGGGGCGAGACCGTGCTCCACGAGCTCGGCCACGCCCTGTTCGGCCTCGCCGACGAGTACTCCGAGGGGGGCGAGTACCACCCTGCCTGGGCGTTCTCGACCGACGGGGATCCGCTCGTCCAGCCCAACGTCACGCTCGACCGCCATGGCCGCAAGTGGCGCGCGCTCGTCGACGGCGCCGAGGAAGGCGGCCTGCGCTACGACGAAGGCGTCTACCATCCCGGCCGCTCCTGCCGGATGCGAAACGCGACCGAGCCGTTCTGTCCGGTATGCAAGGACCGGATCCAGCACGTCCTCGACGCGTTCGCCCAGCCGCTCGCGAACGACGGGCCTCCGCGCTGTGCGATCTACCTGTCGCAGCGACCGGACCAGGTGACCGGCGCGCTGTCGGCTGCGGTCATCGGGTACGACGAGAACGTCGCGGTGCTCGGCAGCCTCCGGCTCGACGACGAGCTGGTCCTGGACGGTACGCGCGGGACCTCCCCGCGGAGCTTCGAGCTGTTCGCCGTCACGCAGGTGATCGACACGACCGCGCTGGCGAACGGCGCGCACGCGTTCGTCGCGCGGTGCCTCGATGGCACAGGTCTCGTCAGCGAGGTCTCGGTGACGATCACGATCGCGAACTGACCTGGATCCGGCGGTCGTTGTCGTCGTTCACGTCAGCGTGCAGGTTCGCACGCGACTCGGTTGACCCCGGCGCGCGTCCGGCGGAGCCTCGATGCACTGGAGATCGCCGTGCCCGGACTGCTGCCCAACATCGACCCCGATGGCCTGCTCGAATTCTCGGTGGTCTACACCGATCGCGCGCTCAACCACATGTCGGCCACGTTTCAGGCCGTGATGACGGACATCTCGCGCTCGTTGAAGTCGGTCTACCACGCGCATTCGGCGATCATCGTGCCGGGCAGCGGCACCTTTGGCATGGAAGCGGTGGCGCGGCAGTTCGCGACCGACCAGCACGTGCTGGTGATTCGCAACGGCTGGTTCAGCTTCCGCTGGACGCAGATCTTCGAGACCGGAAAGATCCCATCCTCGGCCACGGTGCTCAAGGCCCGCCCGGTGGCCACCGGCTCGCAAGCCGCCTTTGCGCCCCCGCCGATCGCCGAGGTGGTCGCGACGATCCGCGACCTCAAGCCCGACCTCGTGTTCGCCCCGCACGTCGAGACGGCGTCGGGCATCTTGCTGCCCGACGGCTACCTGCGCGCGGTCGCCGAGGCCGTGCACGCGGTCGGCGGCCTGTTCGTGCTCGACTGCATCGCCTCGGGTGCGATGTGGGTGAACATGGAAGCCACGGGCGTGGACATCCTGCTCAGCGCGCCGCAAAAGGGCTGGAGCGCGTCGCCGTGCTGCGGCCTGGTGATGCTCGGCAAGACCGCGCGCGAGCGCATCGACGCCACCACCAGCACCAGCTTCGCCGCGGACCTCAAGAAGTGGCTGCAGATCATGGAGACCTACGAACACGGCGGCCACGCCTACCACACGACGATGCCGACCGACGGCCTGCGGGCGATGCACGCGGCGATGCGCGAAGCGGAGCGGGTGGGGTTCGATCATCTACGCGCCGCTCAGCTCGAGCTCGGGACCCGGGTTCGGGCGTTGCTCGAGCACCGAGGGTTCAAGAGCGTCGCCGCCGAGGGCTTTCAAGCGCCCGGCGTCGTGGTGAGCTACACGACCGACGACGGCATCAAGAGCGGCCAGAAGTTTCGCGCGGTCGGGCTGCAGACCGCGGCAGGGGTGCCGCTGCAATGCGACGAGCCCGCCGACTTCAAGACGTTCCGCCTCGGCCTGTTCGGGCTCGACAAGCTGGACGATATCGAGCGCACCGTCGGCTCACTCGAGCGCGCGCTTCAGCAGATCCTCTGAGCGAGGGAGGTCGAGGTGCGCCCCGGCACCGAGCGGTGTGATCCGCGGGTTCGCTCGAGCCTCGATCGCAGGTAGCTCGTCGTCAGGATCACTCGCCGCAGGCCGCCGCCGAGGCTCTGGCCGCATCCGCCGCCTTCTTGCACGCCTTGGAGACCGAGCCTCTGCCCTCCGCCGGGATGGTCGCCCACGCCGCGGAGGTCTGCTCGTACGACTGCTTGAGCGCGTCGCGCGTCGCCTGCGGGAGCTTGTCACACGCCGTCGCCTTCTCGATCGCGGCCTTGTACTCGTCGCACTCCGCGGGCAGGGCGCCGGTGGGCGCCGCCGCGGCTGCCTCCGGCTGGGCAGGCGCCTTCATGTCGTTCGGCTTCGCCATCTCGCCGCCCTTGTCGTCGATCGCCTTCGCCGCGGGCTCCTGGTTCTTGTCTTGCTTGTTCTTGCATCCGGCGGCGCCAAGGCCGGCCGACATCGCAACGATCGCAACGAGGGTGGTGAGCTTCTTCATGTTCGGAGGACGATACGGCCAGAGATCGCGAGCCGCCAATGTTTTTGGTGCGGTCACGATCGAGCGGTTCGCGTGATGACTATTCGAAGTCCAGCACGGTCCACCTCCAGCGACCGCGCTCCCAGACCGCGAGCGCGGCGAGCCGAAGCGGGATCGAGAGGTTCGCCTTGTACGGCCAGTCCACGTCAGCGTGAACGTACCCGATCGTCCCGTGGAGGACCTTGGCCTCCAGCTTCCTGACGACGAGCTTCAGCGTGTCCCACTTCGCGGCGAGCTTCGCGGCCTGCGCCCCGCGCGCGATCTCACCGGGTGATGTGCCGGTCGCGAACGCGGTCCCAGCCGCGGCCGACGCGCCGAGTTGACCCGACGCGAGCCACGCGGTGGCTGCCTGCGTGAGTCCCGGATCCCCCCCCGGATCGCCAGCCTCGGTGTCGCACTGCGGACGCGGAGGTCTGAACCCGGTCAGGTCTCGGTCGGAGCGCGTGCTCGAGACGATGATGACGCCGAGCTTCCAGCCGCCATCGTCGACCGCGAGCCCGCTGACGTGAAACAGGACCGGCATCGGAGGTGGACACTTGTGCTGGGTGCAGTGATCGCCCGTCGGATCGTCCGTCGTCGCCTGGACCACGCCCTGAAACCAGGCCGCGTGCCGGGCGTCATCGATCGTGATCGCGAGCTTGCCGACGGACTTGATGTCGTACCCCCACAGCGCCGCTTCATCCGACTCATCGACGACGACGATCGCGTCGCCGATCGCGTTGCCGGAGGCCGCGTCGTTCCCTCGCGTGAACCGCGCGAACAGCGCGCGGACCGCGGCATCGACCTGGGCTGCTGGCTTGGCCTTCGAGTCGGCCGTGGCCGTGGCCGTGGCGAACCCGGCGCAGATCAGCGCGCCCACCATTCCTCGCATTACGAGCGCATCGTACATCCCGGAGCAACGCCCCGGTGTCGTCAATGATTCACGAAGCAACGGGCACCGTCCTCGCTTCGCGAGCGTGGCGTGCGGCTTCGCGACGAGTATCGCCATTGCTCCCCCCAATGCAGCGCCGTGCGTTCGGCATGAAGGAACGGTACCGAGGTGGCATCGTGGCTCGGAGAGCCTGTTTTTGCTAGCCTAGGGCCGCGTCGGGGAGCAAGGCATGGGCTTCGAGTACGATGGCTGGTTTCTGTCCGAGCCGGGTACCGAGCATCCGGGCGCCCACGGCGAGTGGCCCTACGCGTGCGCCCACGCCTTCTTCGACGAGGCGCGTGGGCTCGCCGTGGCCTCGACCGGCCTGGGGGGCGGAGCGGTCACGCTGCTGCCTACGTTCCAGGTCCAATCCGCGGTGATCTCCGCGGCCGCCGCGATGGATCCGACGAGCTCGGGGGGCGACGCGCTCGTTCAGTTGTTTCGCACCGTCGACCGCACCATCGGCGCGCTCGCGACGACGGATCCGGAGGGCTTCCGATACCATGGCGCGTGCATGGAGGCGGTCGCGGCGCTGCATCGCGGCGGCGCGCTATGGCTGTGCGCGGTCGGCTTGTGCCGCGCGTACCGCGTGCGCGCAGGCGAGGTGCGTCAGGTCACCGAGGACGAGTCCTTGCTGACGGAATACCAGCGATCGCTCGGGGGAAAGCTGACGCAGGAGGAGCTCGACGCCTTTCCGCACCAGAACATCGTCACCGGCACGCTCGGCGCGCCCGTACGCCCGAGCTTTACCCTCGTGGAGGAGGCGCCGCGCGCAGGGGACGTCTATGTCCTGTGCACCGAGGAGATCTGGCGTGCGCGACAGACCGAGCAGCGGTTCGCCCTCCTGGCCGCGGCCACGGCTCCTCGGTCGGCGCGCGGGCTGTGGCAGGACGCGAGGCCGCACCGCGACCCGGCTCGGCGACGTGGCCTTCACTGGTACGACTCGCAGGCCGCTGTGGTGCTGTTGCGATACCGGTGACCGAGGACCTCGAGCGCCTGCTTGGTACTCCGGTACGTCGCTGCTACTTGCAGATCGGCAGGTGGTGCTGGGCGAGCAGCGCGCCGTTGGCGTCGATCAGCGTCACATCGCCGGCGCGTGAGGTCCGGGGCAGGAGGGCGATCCCGAGCCCGACGTGTTCCATGACCAGATCGCAATCCTCGCCGGCGCAGTCCAGCGGGCGGTCGAGCTCGCGGACGATCGCCCCGGTGCGGACATTCTGGTAGACGATCCTCGGCGAGTCCCAGTCGTTGAACGCGAACACGTCACCCGCGAGCTGCGCCGGGTAGAGCGCGGAGCTGTTGAGCGCCGCGTCGCCGCGTCCCCCGACCGGGCCGAGCAGCTTGCCGGTGCGTGCGTCGACGAGCAGGCTGGTCGAGCACGGTCCCGCACACGGCGTGTTCGAGACGAGCAGCGTCGTGGCGGTGATGAACTCGATGTCCAACATGCCAAACGCGTTCGTGCCGAACATCCGGTCGGTCGAGATCCGCGCGCGGCGGCGTCCCGAGGCGACGTCGTAGACGACCGCCGCCTCGCGTTTGCCCCACCTTCGAACCCACCCGGCGATCAGCGAGGCGTCGACGTTGGCGGCGAACTGGAGGTCGGCGTTGGTCGCCTCGGGGACGGCGACGGTGCGACACGCGCCGGCGCGACATACCTCGACCTGGGTGCCGTTGCGGTGGACCGTCACCGTCGCTGGGCGCGGCGCGGGCCTGCCGAGCTGCTCGTACGGGGAGGAGGCGCGGGCGTGGTAGATCCCCGACGCGAGGTCGAGGTCGAAGCAGATCGGGCGGTGGGGGGCGCTCGCGACGCACAGCGCGAGCGTGTCGCCGGCCACGGCGTGCGTGGTGAGCTTCCGGTCGAGGCCGGGGCTCTCCGTGAAGCAGGTCGGCGGCGCGCGTGGCGCGGTGCCGAGGTCGGCGCGCGGTGCGGTCTCGGTGGGCAGCGCTGCGAGCCGCGCGGCGAGCAGCCCCGGCGTGCGCACGTGTTCCCACGCATCCAGCCGGGGCAACGCGGGATCTCCGGCGGTGAACAACATCGGAGCCGTGGCCGCGAGCGCGCCGTCGATCGCGCCATCGGGAGTCCTCACGATCACGCGGTCGGCGTCGAGCACGGCCAGCGTCGCGACGACGGTGGCGGTCGCCACGGCCCACAGCTCGATGACGCCGTCGTCGCACCCCACCGCGACGAGGCGACCGCCGGGGTGGAACGCGATCGCCGTCACCGGCGCGTGTGCCGCGAACGTGGCGAGCTGGCGCGCGACGCGCGGCTCCCACAGCCGCACGGTGGTCGTGGCCGCGGTGGCGAACAGGGATCCGTCGTGGTTCCATGCCAGCGCGGTCGCCTCGCCGGACTCATCTTCGCCGACGCTCACCGGCTGGCGGTCGTCCGCGGTCCACACCGAGAGGCGACCGGAGTCCTCGCCGACCGCGAGCAGCTTCCCTCCGGGTTGGAACGCGAGCTGCGTGCCCGCCACGCCGAGCGTCGATCCCGCCGCGACCTGGCCCGTCGCGAGCTCCGTCGCCGTCGCGATCGCGATGGCTGGTGGCCCATCCACGGCGTAGGCCAGGCTGCCGTCGGCGCTCCACGCTAGCGGCGGCGCGGAGCCGCGTGCGGTCACGGCCTCCGGTGCGCCGGTGGCGGTCCACAGCGTGACGGCTTGGTCGTCGCCGGCGACCACCGACGCGGTCGCCAGCAGGTTGGAGCCCGGTCGGTACGCGAGCCATTCGAGCTGTTCGAGCTCGTGTGACCACACCTGGGTACCTTCGCGACTCCACACCGCGACGAGATCGATCGAAGGGCGCTGGACCGATGCGAGCTGGATCGTGCTCCCCGTCGCGAGGGTTCCATCGGGCGCGAACGCGAGCCGCTCGATCGGGGCGTGAGGGTGGGGGGTGACGGAGATCTGCGTGTCGCGCGTGAGGTCCCAGACCGTCGCCGTTCCCGACGCCGCGCCGATCGCCAGCCGTTGCCCGCTGTCGTCGAACGCGAGCGCGCGCACGGCGGCGGGGCGATCCCATCGCGCGATCCCGGTCACCGGATCGAGGCTCCACAGCGCGAGTCCATCGCGATTCGCGACGACGATCAGCGTGCCGTCGGGATGGACGGCCGGCGCGACGCGGAGCGCCCCGCCGCTCGAACATGCGACGACGCCCAGCGCGACCACGAGCGCGAGGCCAAGCCACCGGATCACCGGCGACAAACGCGCCGCGGCCAGCCTTTAGTTCGCCGCTGGGGGGGGAACCGTCCGAGCGGTTTCGGAGACCGATCGAGCGCTCTTACTCAGAGCTGTCACGTAACGCTTTCGTGGACGACATTTAAGTGACAAATTCGCCTCGTGATCGCGATGAGAAGTTCACTGATTGCTCTCGTGATGTTCACTGGATGTGTCCCCATGGCAGGGATCGATGAGGTTGAACAGACCTCACACACCCCCGATGGACCTGGTCCGGGCGCTGACCCGGTCGTCGAGTACGACGACACGCAGGCCGACATCTGGGCGTTGAGTGATCCTCACGGCGGGATCGTCGCGCTCGAAGCGTTGCTCCGATCGGGTCAGTTGATCGACGCCAGCTCCAGCTGGTCGGGAGCCGAAGCGACGCTGGTGGTCGCCGGCGATCTGATCGACAAGGGTAGCCAGTCGCTCGAAGTCATCGACTTGCTGCGCGAGCTGCAGGGCCAGGCGACGCTCGCCGGAGGCCGGGTCATCGTGACGATGGGCAATCACGAGGCCGAGTTCTTCGTAGATCCGGAGAACCACAAGGCCACCTCGACCGGCGAGGGCGCGGACGGGATCGATAACCAACTCCGCGACGAGCAGATCGAACCCGCTGACCTGGCCCAGGGGATCGACGCGATGGGGCGCGGCAACTGGCTTCGTAGGTTGCCGCTCGCCGCCCGGGTGAATAACTACTTCTTTGCCCACGGCGGCAACACCGACGGGGCTTCGATCCCGAAGCTGCGGAAGACGTTGACCGAGGCCTTCACGCGCGGGGAAGGCTTCGCCGACCGAGCGATCACGGGCAACGACTCGATCCTCGAAGCCCAGGGCTGGTACGGCGACCCCGACAAGGACGGGGCGGGTCGCGATGACGCCGCCGCGCTCGGCGTCGATCACATCGTGTTCGGCCATGACCCGGGGGCGTTCCACGAGCGGGGGCACATCGCCGCGTCGAAGAACCACGTCCTCATCAAGATCGATTGCGCCATGGGCCTCGATGGCACCCCGGGGCAGTTACTCCACATCTCGACCCGCGCTGGCGCGGACACCGCCGAGAAGGTCAAGCTGAGCGGAGAGCGGGAACGGCTGTACTGAGCCGTCGCTGAGCCGGGCAACCCCGGGATCCCCGTGCTCGCGCGATCGGCCACCGAGGCGTGGCGGTCACTCGACCGTCACACAAGTTTCGGCGGGCGGTCACGTGCGTCACGGGCCTACGGGCTAGCTTGCCCGCCAATTCTGCCAGCGACAGGAGCTTTGATGACCATGCGAAACATGATGGGTTCGATCGGTATTTGTGTACTCGCGCTCGCCGGGGCCGCGCACGCCGGGCCGGTGACGCTGAACGGCAGTGGCTCGACCTTTCAAAAGGGCTATCAGGAGACCACGATCGACGCCTACAAGAAGGCCAATCCCGGGTTGACGATCAACTACGGCGGCGGTGGCAGCGGCAAGGGCCGCCAGGATCTCGCCGACTTGGTGGTCGACTTCGCCGGCGCGGATTCGCCGTTCAAGGACACGGACCTCGCCAAGAACAAGGGGGGCGATGTCCTGTACTTTCCGATCCTCCTCGGCCCGATCACGATCAGCTTCAACGTCGAGGGTGTCGACAAGCTGCAGCTCTCGCCCGAGACGGTGGCGAAGATCTTCCAGCGCGACATCAAGAAGTGGAATGACAAGGCGATCGCGACCGACAACCCGGGCGTGAAGCTGCCGGCCACCGACATCGTCGTCGTGCACCGGGCCGACGGCTCGGGGACCACCGACAACTTCACGAAGTACCTCGCCGAAGCCGCCGCCTCGGCGTGGAAGCTGAAGAGCGGCTCGACCGTCGAGTGGAGCGCCGATACCCAGGCTGGCCAGGGGAACTCGGGCGTCGCCCAGATCGTCAAGAGCACCAAGGGCGCGATCGGCTACATCGATCTCTCGGACGCCAAGGCCTCGGGCCTGAAGTACGCGCTGGTCAAGAACAAGGCCGGCAAGTTCATCGAGCCGACCGCCGAGTCCGCGTCCGCCGCAGGCGACGGGATCGACGTCAAGGACAACCTCGTGTTCAGCGCGCTCAACGCCAAGGGCGACGCCGCGTATCCGATCACCTACCAGTCCTGGGTGATCGTCTACGCCAAGCCGGCCGACAAGGCGAAGGCCGCGGCGCTCAAGAACTACCTCAAGTACCTGATGAGCGATGGCCAGTCGTTCCTGAAGGACCTCGACTTCGCGCCGCTCCCCAAGGGCCTGCAGGCCAAGGCGCTCAAGCAGCTCGACAAGCTCGTCGTGAAGTGATCTCCGAGCGCCGCGACCACTCGCCGTTACTGGAGGACGACGATCTCCTCCGCCCACTGCGCGATGTGGTTGCCCTCGGCGAGGACCTGGAAGGGTAGCCGCACCGCAGGGGCGGTGGCGGGTTGTCCGAGCGCGGCGCGTTCGGGATAGAACGGCGCGAGCCACAGCTGCGGCTTCTGGTTCGCGCTCGAGCGCACGCCGAACGGACGCCGCGTCGCGAACGTGAACCACAGCACGGTCTCGTCGCCGGTGGCGGTCGGTTCGTGGGTGACGAACGGCGTCCACTTCGGCCAGGAGTCGTGGGTGCCGGTCACCTCGGCCTGGGTCAGGTGGATCGGCGGGGCGCTGCCATCGGCGCGGGTGACCCAGAGCTGGGCGTTGGGGTTGTCGAGGGCGCTCTTGCGGCTGCGGGCGGCCACGGCCGCGAAGTCGGCCTCGGTGGCCTTCCCGGCGTCGAGCAGCGCCCGGGCCTGGAGGGCGGCGAGGCTCACCGAGTCGGCCCAGAGCGGGGCCACGGTGATGGGGTCGCGCAGCAGGCCCGATTCATAGCGTTTCACGCGCGCCACCTCGGCCGCCTGCTGCTTGGGCGTGAGGTTCTTGTGCACGATGCCGATGCCACCTTCCTGGGCGATGGCGATCGCCAGGCGCGCTTCCGTCACCGT
>WBZN01001210.1_pt1 | contig 16154 bp, 12 predicted proteins | sample 5204281 | NCBI WGS metagenome assembly WBZN01 (sample SAMN12344347, study PRJNA552823) | activated sludge metagenome | biome: Activated sludge suspended growth; feature: Nitrification reactor; material: Wastewater; isolation source: activated sludge from nitrification reactor of wastewater...
ACCCAGGACGACATCAAGCGTGCATACCGCAAGCTCGCGCGCAAGTATCATCCTGATGTCAACAAGGACGCGGGTGCAGAGGCGAAGTTCAAAGAGGTCGGTGAAGCCAACGACGTTCTCTCCGATCCCGAAAAGCGCGCCGCGTACGATCAGCTCGGGAAGGACTGGAAAGCGGGACAGGAGTTCCGTCCTCCGCCGGGTTGGGATGCGGGCTTTGAATACGCGGGCGCCGCACCCGGCCAGGATGACGCCGGCGTCAGCGATTTCTTCGAAAGCCTCTTTGGACGTGCACGCCGTGCGGGGGGCATGGGGGGCGGATCGGGTGGCGCAAGGCAGAGCCAAGGCGCGACGCACGAGTTCCACGCGCGCGGTGAAGACCATCACGCCAAGGTCCTGATTGATCTGCGCGACAGCTTCTCTGGGGCATCGCGCCAGATCTCGCTGCGCGTACCCGAACTCGACGCCGAAGGACACGTGCGCTTGCGCGATCGCACGCTGAATGTGCAAATCCCGAAGGGCGTCGTGGAAGGCCAGCACATTCGCCTCAAAGGTCAGGGTGGTCCCGGGCATGGCCGCCTGCCAGCCGGAGATCTTTATCTTGAAGTTCAATTCAAGCCTGACCCGCTCTATCGCGTGGACGGCAAGAATCTTTACGTCGAGCTTCCGGTTGCGCCCTGGGAGGCAGCGCTCGGCGCCAGCGTGAAAATGCCCACCCCTTCAAGCGACATCATGCTCAAGGTGCCGGCCGGTTCGGCGCCCGGACGCGAGTTGCGCATCAAGGGCCGTGGCATTCCAGCGTCCGATCCGGGTGATCTCTATGCGGTCCTCAAGATCGTCTTGCCTGCGGCCGGCGATGCCGGTGGCAAGGCGGCCTATGAGGCGTTCGCCAAGTCATTTACGGACTTTAATCCGCGCGCAAAGTTTGGAGGTGTGTCGTGAGCAAGGAGAGCGACATGCACGCCCTGCCATCGGAGATCGCCGAAATTGGCGGGGTGTGGACGATCGAGGAAATCTGTGTCGCCTGTCAGGTCGAGCAGGGTTGGGTCGCGGGTCTCGTTTCGCACGGCGTCATCGAACCGTTGGAGGGTGGCAAGCTTGGGGTAGCGCGGTATGCTGCCGCCAGCGTCATGCGGGTTGCCAAGGCTAAGCGGCTGGAGCGCGACTTGAGCCTCAACACGCCCGGCGTGGCGCTCGCGCTCGACCTTCTTGACGAAATCGAACGGCTGCGGGCCAAGCTGCGAACGCTGCCCGGTCTCTCTTCGCCATCCGATCAATCGGGTTCCGCTGAGTGACCGAGCCGGGAGCGCTTTGGCGCATCGAAGAAACGTGATTAGATGAAGTTGGAACGGACTGCCGTTTCCGTGCGGCGGCGAAAAGGGTGGGAGAATTAAATTGACCTATACGTCAACTTGACGTATAGGTCAACGTGGTGCTGTGCGCGTCGCGCGTACGGTGGCGGCTTTCGTCCGAAAGCCGGTTTCAACTTGGGCTGGCTAACGTCGATACTTGAGCCGATTGTGGGAGGCGCACGATGGCAGCGGTCGTCTTTTTGTTGATTTCGCTAGGGATTTTTCTCGGTCTTGGCATGCGGCGGGCCCCGATGTGGCTATGGGCCGTGGCCGCGGCAGGACTGGCGTTTCTTTGGCAATCGGGCCTGCTCTACGGGGATCTTCAATGGCCAGCGCCGGGCATCCTAGGTTTCCTAGCATGGCTGCCGGCCATCGTTCTTGGTCTCCTCAGCGTGCCGGCCATCCGGCGTTCCGCTGTTGTTGAGCCAGCCTACGGCATGGTTCGTGGCATCCTGCCCAAGGTTTCCGATACCGAGGCGCAAGCACTGGAGGCCGGAACGGTCGGCTTCGATGCTGAGCTGTTCTCCGGCACGCCGGATTGGAACAAGCTGCAAGCCGTTCCGGCCATACAACTGTCGCCCGAAGAGCAGGCCTTCTTGGATGGACCCACCCAAGAGCTGTGCGGGATGATCAACGATTGGCAGGTCCGCCATACCAATCGGGATATTCCAGAGGCTATCTGGGACTTCGTCAAGACGAACGGCTTTCTCGGCATGCTCATTTCCAAGGAGCACGGAGGACTGGGCTTCTCCGCACAGGCGCAGTCCTTGGTGCTCGGCAAGATCGCCTCGCGCTCGCCCGACGTCGTCACCATCGTCATGGTGCCGAACTCCCTGGGCCCAGGAGAGCTCATCGAGAAGTATGGGACCGACGCGCAGAAGCACCATTTCCTGCCGCGTCTTGCCAAGGGACTCGAGGTGCCATGCTTCTCGCTCACGGGCCCGACGTCGGGCTCGGACGCGGCCACCATGCGCGACATCGGTTACGTCACCAAAGGCAGCTACGGCGGCAAGGAGGTGCTCGGCATCCGCCTGTCCTGGGACAAGCGCTACATCACGCTCGGTCCCAAGGCGACACTCGTCGGTCTGGCCTTCCGGCTGTTTGATCCTGAGAACCTGCTCGGCAAAGGCGAGGACGTCGGCATCACGCTGGCGTTGATCCCGGCCGATCATCCCGGCGTCAACATCGGCCGCCGCCATCTGCCTTCGGGCGCGGCATTCCCCAACGGCCCCAACTGGGGCAAGGACGTCTTCATTCCCATCGACTGGATCATTGGTGGGGAGAAGATGGCGGGCGCAGGCTGGCGCATGTTGATGGAATGCCTCTCTGCGGGCCGGGCGATCTCGCTGCCGTCGTCGGCGACCTCGGGAGCCAAGATGATGCTGCGGGTCACGAGTGCTTACGCACGCATCCGCAAGCAGTTCGGCCTGCCCGTGTCGCGCATGGAAGGCGTCGAGGAACCGCTGGTGCGGATCATCGAGACCGCCTACGTCAACGAGGCGGCTCGCGCCATGACGGCCGCAATGGTCTCGCGCGGTGAGAAACCTTCCGTCATCTCGGCGCTGATGAAATACCAGACGACAGAGAAGCTGCGCCGCGCCGTCAATGATGCCATGGACATTCACGGTGGACGCGCCATTTGCGATGGTCCTTCGAATTATCTCCAGTCCGCCTATCAGATGGTGCCCGTCGGCATCACGGTGGAGGGCGCGAATATTCTCACGCGCACGCTCATCACATTTGCACAAGGCGCCCTGCGCTCGCACCCTTATCTCTATAAGGAAGTGCAATCTGCCCAGGACACAGACAAGAAGCGGGGCCTCGACACATTCTACGATGCGCTGAGCGCACATGTCTCGTTCTCGCTGTCGAACGCAACCGGCGCATTCTTTCATAATCTGACGGGCGGTGCGCTGGCGTCGAGCCCAGACAATGTTCAGCTCATGTCGCAATGGTATCGCCAATTGGCGCGCGCCTCGCGGTCCTTTGCGTTCGTCGCGGATTTGACCGTGGCTCTGCTCGGCGGGGGATTGAAGACCAGGCAGAAGATCACCGGACGCATGGCAGATGCGCTCTCGGAACTCTACATGCTGTCTTGCGTGCTGAAGCGTTACGAGGACGATGGCCGCCCGCAGGGCGACGACGCCATCGTTGAGCTTGCAGCGCGCAATGGCCTGCACCGCTTCCAGGAGGCAATGGCCGGCGTCATCGACAACTTCCCTGTGACGGCCGCGCGCCCGCTGATGCGCGCCGCCGTCTTCCCGCTGGGCAAGCGGTATCGCCCAGCGCCCGACACGCTCGCGCGCAAAGTCGCCCGGCATGTGCTGGAGCCTGGTGAAGCGCGCGACCGGCTGACCCGCCACATCTTCGTTTCCAAGAATGTCAACGATCCCACGGGACTATTGGAAGTGACGCTGGAAAAGGTGATCGCCGCGGAGCCTGCCGAGAAAAAACTCGAAAAGGCGATCCGCGACGGCATAGTCCGGCGCTATCACGGCATCGATTGGTTCGCGGATGCGGCCCAGAAAGGCGTGATCAGCGAGGCCGAGGCCGCCCAGCTCAAGGAAGTGGAAGGGCTCGTTGCACGTGTCATCGCGGTCGATCACTTCGATCCAGCCGAGCTGAAACCGAATTACGCCGGCCTGGGTCATAACGCGCGCGCGGCCAACACGCTGGCGGCGGAATAGCAAAAGCGCGCGGCGCAGAACCAGAAGACCAATAACCTGAAGAACTCAAGACTCCGAGGCTGGTATGGCTGACATGACATCGGAACTGAAAGACTGGCGCTTTTCGGTGGATGGGGAAGGCATCGCGTGGGCGATTTTCGACCGTGAGGGCGAAAGCGCCAATTCGCTCGGCCGCCGTCCAATCGAGGAACTCGCGGCCATCGTCGAGCGCGTCGAGGCGGATGCGCGCGCGGGTCGCGTCAACGGCCTGGTTATCATGTCGGGCAAGGAAAAAAGCTTTATCGTCGGCGCGGACATCCGCGAGTTTGAGAGCTTTGAGACCGAAGCGCAGGTCATCGAAAGCCTCAAGCCCGTCAATGCCATGCTGGATCGCATCGAGCGCCTGCCGGTGCCTGTGGTTGCCGCGATCCACGGGGTGTGCGTCGGCGGTGGACTGGAGCTGATCCTCGCATGCCACTACCGCATCGCTACCCGGGACGATGCAACCCGTGTCGGTTTCCCCGAGGTCAAACTCGGCATATTCCCCGGCTTCAACGGCACCGCGCGCTCCATCAAGCAGGTTGGCCCCATTGCGGCCATGCAGAACATGCTGACGGGCGCGATGATCCGCGCCTCGACCGCCAAAGCGCTCGGATTTCTCGACCAGCTCGTCAATTCGCCCGGCGAATTGCATTGGGCGGCGCGCAAGGCCGTTCTTCAAAAGCGCAAGTCGCAGCCTGCAGGCTTCACCAAGGTGCTGATGACAAAGCAACCCGCGCGCGGGCTGCTTGCCAAGAAAATGCGTGAGGAAACCACCAAGAAGGCGCGCGAGGATCATTACCCCGCACCGTTCCGGCTCATCGATCTGTTCGAGAAGCACGGCGGCAATCTCGACACCATGAAGGTGGAGGAGACCAAGGCTTTCGCGCCGCTGATGGTATCGGAAACCTCGCGCAACCTGCGCCGCGTATTCCGCCTGACCGAACTGCTGAAGAACCAGGCGCCGAAGAAAATGACGTGGAAGCCGCAGCGCGTGCACGTCATCGGAGCAGGCACCATGGGCGCGGACATCGCGGGCGTATGCGTCGCCGCCGGCATGGAGGTGACGCTGCAGGATATTTCAGCCGAGCAGCTTGAAAAGGGCATCAAGGCCCAGGGACGTCTCTTCGCCAAGAAATTCAAGACCAAGGCCCAGAAGGATGCCGCCAAGACGCGCTTCATCGCCGACCCCGAGGGCAAGGGGATTGCGCGCGCCGACGTCATCATCGAGGCGATCGTCGAGAAACTCGACATCAAGCAGAAGCTGTTTGCCGACCTCGAGACGAAGGTGAAGCCGGGTGCGGTGCTGGCCACCAACACCTCATCGCTGAAGCTTGCCGACATCGCAGCGCCCATGAAGGACCCGGGCCGGCTCATTGGCCTGCACTTCTTCTCGCCTGTCCCGCAGATGCCTCTTGTCGAGGTCGTTCAGGGCGAGGCCACGCGCGAAGAGGAAGTCAAGAAAGGCGCTGCCTTCGTCGTTGCCATCGGCAAGTTTCCTCTGATCACCAAGGACGTGCCGGGTTTTCTCGTCAACAAGGTGCTGACGCCCTACATGTTCGCCGCCTTCGAGCGACTGGAGAAGGGCGAGGATAAGGAGAAAATCGACGAGGCCGTCCGCACCTTCGGCATGCCCATGGGGCCCATCGAGCTTGCCGATAGCGTCGGTCTCGACGTCTGCCTGCACGTCGCCAAGATCCTGGGCGGCGGCGGCACGGAAGGCTCGCGTCTGGAACGGCTGGTGTCCTCCGGCAGGCTTGGCAAGAAGACGGGGGAGGGCTTTTACGTCTGGAAGGACGGCAAGCCTGTCAGAGGCGAAGTCAAGTGGTCGAAAGCCGAGCTTGAAAAACTCGGCCGCGAACTCGTGGAGCCCATCGTGACGGAGGCGCAAAAGGCTCTCGACGAGGACGTCGTGGCGAGCGCCGATCTGGTCGATGCCGGCATGATCTTCGGGACCGGGTTTGCGCCCTTCCGCGGCGGGCCTTTGCACTACAAGGCAACCCAGGATAAATCGGCGCCGCCTAAGCAATCAGCAGCAGCAGAATGACGGGAAACAGTTTCCCGGCGCGTGGAATGATCTGACGCGAACCCGGCACGCGGCGTTCGGCATGGACTTGGAGAAACGTGAATGACTGGAACTTTGCGGCGCGTGGCGATCATCGGCGGAGTGCGCATTCCATTCTGCCGCTCCAACACTCTCTACGCCGACCTGTCGAACCTCGACATGATGTCGGCGGCGCTGAATGGCCTCGTCGACAAATACAAGCTCAAGGGCGTGCACATCGACGAAGTCGTGGGCGGCGCGGTCATGACCCACTCGAAAGATTTCAATCTCACGCGCGAGGCTGTGCTCTCGACCAAGCTTGCCACCTCCACGCCCGGCATCACGCTCTCGCAGGCGTGCGGCACATCGCTCCAGGCGGCCATGGGGTCTGCCGCAAAGATTGCCACCGGGGCTATCGACTGCGCCATCGCGGTGGGCTCTGACACGACGTCGGACGCGCCGATCGTGTTTTCCAAGAAGTTCTCTCAGCGGCTCGTCAAGCTCGGCACGCAAAAGACGGCCCTGGACAAGTTGAAGGTGTTCAAGGGGGTGACGCCGGCTGAACTTGCGCCGCAACCGCCCTCGGTCAACGAACCGCGCACAGGCCTTTCGATGGGCCAGCATTGCGAGCTGATGGCGCAGCAATGGCATATCCCGCGCGCCGAACAGGACGCCTTCGCCCTCGAAAGTCATAAGAAGGGAGTCCAGGCCTACGCGGAGGGCTGGATGGACGATCTCATCGTGCCGTGTGCGGGGGTCTATCGCGACAACAACCTGCGCGAGGATATGAACCTCGAAAAGATGGCGACGCTCAAGAACGCCTTCGAGAAGGGCCCGCAAGGGACGCTCTCGGCGGCGAATTCGACGCCGTTGACCGATGGCGCGGCCGCCGTGCTGCTGGCAAGCGAGGACTGGGCGGCCAAGCACGGGCTGCCGGTTCTCGCCTACATGACCTATTCACAGCACTGGGCCAATAATTTCGTCGGCGGCGACGGGCTGCTGATGGCGCCGACCATTGCGGTGTCGAAGATGCTCGATCGCGCGGGGCTGAAGCTGCAGGATTTCGATTTCTATGAGATCCACGAGGCCTTCGCAGCCCAGGTGCTGGCAACCTTAAGGGCCTGGGAGGATCCTGAGTACTGCAAGACGCAACTGGGCAAGGACACGCCGCTCGGGTCGATCGATCGCGCCAAGCTCAACGTAAAGGGATCGTCCCTCGCATTCGGGCATCCGTTCGCCGCAACCGGCGCGCGCATCATCGCCAACCTCTCAAAGTTGCTTTCCGTTCATGGCGGCAAGGGCCTCATTTCGGTATGCACGGCCGGCGGCATGGGCGTTGCGGCAATCCTCGAAAGCGCCAAGGCGGCCGAGATGAGCAAGGCGGCATAACGAAAACAATGCTTTCGCGCGAAGGCCGCGCGACGCGGCCTTTTCAGCTTTTGCGGAGACTCCCGTCGGCAAGAACAGAGCATAAACTGTTTGATGTCCCGCTATCCCCGCGTCCTATTGCAGACACCGCGCGCAAAGTGCGCTAAGCGGACGGCTTAGGGTTCGGGACGTGAGCACGATCGATGGCAGCCCAAGACGAAAGACAGATCGAAGCCGCGCGCGCCCTGGTGCGCGAGCTGGCCAACAAGCTCGATATCAACGCCTTCGTGCGCTTGTGGGACGGATCGCGCTTGCCGCTCGGCAAGGTTGCCCGGGGAGATTTCGAGATCATCATCCGCGATCCCGGCGTGATCGGCGCCATGATGCGCAAGCCCAATCTCGATACGATCATTCAGCAGTATGTCGCCAAGGGCATCGACTTTTCCGGCGGCACCCTGGTGGACTTCGGCCGTCAACTCCAGAAGGACGGCAAGTCCGTCAAACTCAGATCCAAGGACATCGCGCGCTTGGGGCTCAAGCTTGCGCCTTTCATATTCGCCAAGTCGGGCGAGCTGAAGGATGCGCATGGCTTTGAAGGCGACATCACCGGCAAGAAGCGCAAGACCGCTGACAACAAGGACTTCATCCAGTTCCACTACGATCTGTCGAACGAATTCTACGCCCTCTTTCTCGACCCCGAGATGGTCTATTCGTGCGCCTATTACACCGACTGGTCGAACGGCGTGGCGCAGGCCCAGCGCGACAAGCTGGAGATGATCTGCCGCAAGCTGCGCCTGAAACGGGGAGACCGGTTGCTGGACATCGGCTCAGGCTGGGGCGGGCTCGTGTGTCACGCGGCTCAGAACTACGGCGTCACCGCGCACGGCTGCACGCTGTCGGAAGAACAGCTCGCCTTTGCGCGCGAGAAGGTGAAGCGGCTCGGTCTTGAAAACCGCGTGACGTTCGAACTGGTGGACTATACCAACGTCACCGGCACCTATGACAAGATCGCATCCATCGGCATGTACGAGCACATCGGGTTGAAGAACATTCCAGCCTATATGACGAAGGTGCGCTCGCTGCTGGCCGACGATGGCTTGTTTCTCAACCATGCCATTTCGCGCAAAGCGCCCAAGGACGACAAGGCCTGGTACAAGGGCCGCGTGCGGCCTGAGAAGAAGGCCATTGCCAAGTATATCTTCCCCGGCGGTGAGCTGGACGATGTCGGACACTCGATCTCGGCCATGGAGCGCGCGGGCTTCGAGGTCCACGATGTCGAAGGCTGGCGGATGCACTACGCGCGCACCTGCCAGCTCTGGTGCGAGCGCCTCACGGCCAATCGCGAGGAGGCAATCAAGCATGTGGGCGAAGAGAAGTACCGCATCTGGGTGGCTTATCTTGCGGGCGTCAGCCTGGCGTTCTCGCGGGGCACCTTGCGGCTGTTCCAGACTCTAGCCTCCAAAAGCGCCAAGGGTCCGGCGCCCCTGCCGCCGACGCGGGCGGATCTCTATTACTAGAGGCCTTTCCGGTTCTGCAGAGCCACTCCTCCCGGAGGTGAGAGGATGCCGCGACGCGGCAGGTGACGCCGCAGGAGCGATCAAGTGCTTTTGAGGTGGGCCCGGCAGCGCTCAGCGATCTCGCGCAGATCGGTAAGGGCGGCATCGGTATCAGCGCGCTTCTTTTCAAGCGCGGCAATGGCGGCCGTCACTTTGTCGAGCAGAAGCTGCGTTTGCGCCACTTGGCCTGGATCGCTGTCGTAAAGCGCCAGATACTCGCCCACATCCTCCACGGTGAAGCCGAGGTTGCGCCCACGCAGGATCAGCATCAGCCGGGCGCGGTCGCGCTTGGAGTAGTGGCGGGATGTACCGACGCGCGCCGGGGCGATGAGCCCGCGGCTCTCGTAAAAACGGATGGTGCGCGTTGTGATGGCGAATTCGCGCGCCAGATCGGAAATGGAATACGTCTCGCGCGCCGCCGCGCCGCCCGCTGCCGGCGTCATCTTGGAAGCGCGAGGCGCGGTCATGCCAGGGCCTTCTTCATCGCAAAAACTTCCCAGACATTACGCCCGCTTCTTGGCTTCCTCGGCGACCAGCTCCTTCTTCGACAGCTTGCCAATCAAGGTCTTGGGCAGACTGTCGCGGAACTCGATCTGCGAAGGCATCTCGATCTTGGAGATCTTGGGCTCCAAATGCTTGAAGATGTCGGCCACGGTCGCGCTCATGCCGGACTTCAGCTTGATAAATGCCTTTGGTGCTTCTCCGCGGTAGCTGTCCTTGATGCCGATGACGGTGACCTCCTCCACCGCGGGATGCTCGTAGATCGCTTCCTCGATGCGGCGGGGGTAGACGTTGAAGCCCGAGCAAATGATCAAGTCCTTGATGCGGTCGACGATGAAGTAGAAGCCCTTCTCGTCCATGACGGCAACGTCGCCGGTGCGCAGGAACTCGCCGTTGAACTGGTCGGCCGTCTCCTTGGGCCTGTTCCAGTACCCTTTCATCACTTGTGGGCCCTTGACGCACAGTTCGCCCCGCTCGCCGGCGGGCACTTCGCGGGAGGGGTCGCTGAGATCGCGCAGGGAAATGGAGGTTTGCGGCAGGGGCAGGCCTATCGAGCCCGAAACCACCGGGCCATCCATGGGATTGCAGGTCACGACAGGGGAGGCCTCGGAAAGGCCATAACCCTCGACGACGGAGGACCCGGTCAACTCCTCGAACTGAAGCTTGATCTCGAGAGGCAGCGGCGCACCGCCCGAGATGCAGAATTTCATCGAGGACATGTCGAAGCTCTTCAGCTTGGGATGGTTCAGCATGGCGGTGAAGATGGTCGGCACCGCCGGCATCATGGTCGGCTTTTCCTTATGAATGAGGCCCAAGGCTTCATCGAGCTGGAACCGCGGCATCAGAATGATGGTGGCCGCCTTGGCAATCGCCATGTTCATGACCACGGTCATGGCGAAGACATGGAACAGGGGAAGCGCGCCAAGAACCCGTTCCTCGCCGTGCTTCAAATCGGTTGCCCACGCATTGATCTGCGCCGCGTTGACGTAGAGGTTCGTATGGGTCAGCATCGCGCCCTTGGGCGTGCCTGTCGTCCCGCCCGTGTATTGCAGCACGGCCACGTCCGTGTCTGGCGCGATCGCCACAGACTTGAGTGTTGCACCGGAGCGCTCGATTTCAGGCCCCATAGTCACCTTCGCCACCACGGGCGAGTGGGCGATATCGGCAATTTCCTTGCGCTTGAAGATCTTGAACAGCAGCTCAGTCGCAATGGGCAGCAGCGGTGCGAAGGGGACGACGACAGCCTGTTGCAGCACGCCGTTGGCAACGAGTGTTTCCACTTTGCCAAACAGGGCCTTCAGGTCATGGGTGATCATGATGCGAGTGTCGCTGTCGCGCGCCTGGAAGGTCAGCTCCTCGATCGTATAAAGGGGGTTGAAATTGACGACTGTCCCCCCGGCCTTCAGAATTGCAAAGTAATAGATGATGAAGGTTGGAGTATTGGGCAGAAGAAGTCCCACTTTCGTAGACTTGGTCACTCCGATCTTTTGAAGTCCCGCGGCGGTCCGGCCGACGGCTTCGGCAAGCTCGCGGTACGTTGTGGTCTTGCCCTTGAATACGATGGCGGCCTTGGCGGGGAAGTCCCGGGCCGCGTCGTCGAGAAGCTCCGTCAGCGGGCGGCCGCTCAGATCCATGGCCCAATCTACGCTTTTTGGATAATAGGCCGTCGAAGCAGGCGCGTTCGCCCCGGTTTGGACTCCGGGGATCGATTGGTTCATGCTAGCCTCCATAGGGCTTGATCATTTCGTCGGCCAGCGCACATGCTTACCTATGCAACTTTGGTCCGTGCGGCGGTTTGCCAGCCCATGTGTCAACATACCGTCGATAGAACACGTTTTTGCCGTGGCTGACCAGAAGCAGGCGCCCTCAAAGAGGGAGGAATTAACACTTCCTGGCTAGGGTCAATTCCGCGGACCAGGAGGAAAGGCGCGCCAGGGGTAATGTGGTGGAATTGGCCAGTCATTTGGCCAGGAATATAAGCCCTCGCGCCTGTGACGGCGCGTATCTGGACTTGCCTTGCGTTTAAGGATATGTGACGGCCCAGCTTGTTGATTATCCGGTCTTGCAATACTTAGAGGCCAAGCAGAACGCAACCTTTGGCGAGCATCGCCGAGGTGGGAGAGTGAAATGGACGAAGTCGCGACCAAGATTATCGATATTCTCAAGAAGCATATGAAGGAGCCGCGCGACGACATCACGCTCGACACGGCGCTGACCGACCTCAAGATCGAGTCCCTCGACCTCGCCATGATCGTCTTCGATATCGAAGACGGCTTCGGCATCGAGATCCCTTACAACGCCAACGAAGACGTCGAAGACTTCAAGACCGTCGGCTCGGTTGTGGAGCGCGTCAAGTCATTGATTGCGGCCAAGGCGAACGCCTGAGGCTTTAAGGCCGGAGCTGCCGGCTTGCGGTACGCTTCGACGACTGATGAACAAAAAACGGCATTTCGGCTAGACGCGCCGCGGGCCTCGTGGCGTGCCTGACGGCCATTCCAAAGATAGAAAGAGTATAGCGTATGACGAAAGCGGGCGGCGCACGTCGGGTCGTGGTCACGGGTCTGGGCGTGGTCACGCCGATCGGCACCACGGTCGCTGAGATGTGGGACAGCATGAAACAGGGCAAGAGCGGCACCAGCGCTCTTGGCGGCTTTCCCCTCGACGACTTGAAGATCCTCATTGCCGCTCAGATCAAGGACTTCGATCAAAAGGCACGCCTGAAGCACTTCAAGCGCGACCGCATCATCACCCTTGCCGACCGCTATTCATGGTTTGCCGCCGTTGCCGCCGACGAGGCCATGCAGCAGTCGGGTCTGGAATATCCCTTCGCACAGCCGTACCGCTCGGCATGCATCGTGGGCTCAGGTGCCGGCGGTTTGACAACCTACGAGACGGCCTATCGCGACTTGTTCATTCACAACAAGCGCGCAACGCATCCGCTTACCCTGCTGCGGATCATCGGTTCGTCGGCTGCCGCGCATGTCGGCATCGAGTTCGGCATCAAGGGGCCGACGTTTGCAACATGCTCGGCATGTTCGACGGCAACGCACGCAATCGGCATCGCGCGCGACTACATCCGTGACGGCATTGTGGATGTTGCGATTGCGGGCGCATCCGAAAGCGTCATCAACTACGGAACGATGAAGGCCTGGCAGGCTTTGCACGTGCTATCGCCCGAAGGCTGCTTCCCGTTCGCCAAGAAGCGCAACGGTACCGTTCTTGGAGAAGGTGCGGGCATCCTTGTATTGGAGAGCCTCGAGTCCGCCAAGGCGCGCGGCGCGACCATCCTGGCTGAGTTGTGCGGATACGGCATGGCGTCCGATAGCCAGGACATGGTCAAACCGACCGTGGAGGGACCAAGTGTCGCCATGCAGATGGCGCTCGATGATGCAGGCATCGCGCCCGATGCCATCGACTATCTCAACGCGCATGGAACCGCGACCGCAGACAACGACATCAACGAGACCAAGGCGATCAAGAACGTGTTTGGCGACCATGCCTACAAGCTCGCCATCTCGTCCACGAAGTCCATGACGGGCCACCCCTTGGGCGCGGGCGGTGGCATCGAGGCGGCGACTTGCATCAAGGCCATGCAAGATCAGTGGGCGCCACCAACGATCGGCCTCGACGAGCCGGGTGAAGGGTGCGATCTGGACTATATCCCCAACCAGGGGCGCGCCATGAAGATCGGCTACACGATGTCTAACAGCTTCGCCTTCGGCGGCCTCAACGCCGTGCTCGTGTTCGGGCCTCCGCCGGCCTGAGCGGTCACTGTGGCGGAAATTCCACCAATCGGCACTTGCACCTGACCCTTTGCGATGAGAGATTGTCGGCCATCCGCCTGAAGGTTGGGCTGGCGGCGATCTATTTGGCTCGGGTGAGTTCGGGGCTAGGATGCGCGAAGTCGTGATCAGTGCGGGAAGCGTCAGTGTGCGCGCCCGGCTTCTCGATACACCGACAGCAGCACGAATTTGGGCTGCGCTCCCCATCCACGCCTCCGCGCAGACCTGGGGAGCTGAGGTCTACTTCCAGACGGAAATAACTTCCGGCCTTGAGCCAAATGCCCGCCATCTCATCAAGCCAGGCGAGATTGCCTTCTGGCCCGACGGCGACGCCATTGCGATCGGATTCGGACCCACACCGATTTCGCGCTCCAAATGCGAAATTCGCTTCGTCAGTCCCTGCAACGTCTGGGCTGAAGCTCTCGATGACGTCAAACAGTTCAAGAGCGTGCACGCGGGCGAGACAATCAGCGTGGTGCCGGCTTAGGTTGTGCCGCAGACACGGTCTGGCCAGAGCGCGCAATCCGTGTGACGGCTGGGCGCAAACCAGAGCGATGCAGAGTTGGCGTGGCGGCTGCGCAAAATAAAGTGGTGGGCCCGGCAGGGATCGAACCTGCAACCAGACGGTTATGAGCCGCCAGCTCTAACCATTGAGCTACGGGCCCCTTTTGCGGTGCTTCTGATAACAGAGATCGCCAGGCTCTGCGAGTAGGCGAGAAGCGGCCGGAAAGCAACCCAAGGATTGCCTTCAATTCCCCGTCTTACCCCTGTAGCTGGGCCATCCGGAGGATCCGCGTCTTGGCGCGTAGTTTTCCACCCTGGCGCGCTCAACCGAGCGCACCTGAGCTTCTGCAAGGAAATCCGTTCATGCCCCGTTTTGCACCAACGCCTCTGTTTGCCACCGTTCTTGCATTCTCGCTTGCCGCCGAAGCATTCCTCGCCAGCCCTCACGTCAGCGCGCAGGACGCCGCCCAGACTTCATCCCAGGAAAAATCCATGGAACGCACCGTTACCGTCACGGCTAGCGCCGTCGTCTCAGCCACGCCGGACGAGGCCACCATTCAGACCGGCGTGTCGGGCGAGGCCAGCACGGCGCGTGAGGCCCTTTCGAAAAACTCTGCCGCCATGGCCAAGGTGATAGCCGAGCTCAAAAGCGCGGGCGTCGAAGCCAAGGACATCCAGACGACCCAATTCAACGTGGAGCCCGTGTACGTCTACCCGAAGGAAGGACAACCACCGCAGATCACGGGCTACCGTGCCCAGAACATGGTCTCGGTGTTGGTGCGCAATCTCGATAAGCTCGGAGACGTGCTCGATCAGCTTGTCAGCGCAGGCGCCAACCAGATGAACGGTATCTCTTTCGACGTCTCACAGGCTGAAACGTTGAAGGATGCTGCCCGCAAGCAGGCAATGGCCAACGCGCTGCGGCGCGCCAAGCTCTACGCAGAGGCGGCCGGCGCGCAAGTCGGCGAGATCGTGCAGATCCAGGAGGATGTGAGCTTCACGGGTCCGCGGCCAATGGTCTTCAAGCAGGCGCGCGCGGCCATGGCGGAATCGGTTCCCGTCGAGCGGGGATCGCAGGATCTCGAGGCGCGCGTTACGGCGACGTGGCGGCTGAAGTAGCAGCGCGATGCAGACCGCTGCTTAGCTCCAGCGCCGGTTCGACCACATCCATTGCTCAGGGGTTTCGCGCACCCACTCTTCAAACTGTCGCGTCATGGCGGCCGTGATCCACTTCACGTCCGCACCTTGGTTGGCGGTGCGCGGAACCTTGAGTTCCTTAAGCTCGATGACAAACCGGCTTTCGGCGCCCTGGCGCACGCATCGCGACATCCAGATGCGAGCGCCCGCGCGCCGCGCGATCATCGCCGGGATCGTGACCGTGGGCGCATCCTTGCCAAAAAAGGGAACAGGCAGGCCGGTGCGGTCGTAGAGGTCGCACACGACGCCGAGGCGGCCGCCCTGACGCACGTAATCCATGATGGCGCGCGCGGTCTTCTGGCTTTCGCCATGGTCGCCTTCGACGCGGCCGCGTCCGAAGAGGCCGCCGGGATAGAGGTCCTTGCGCTGGTCGCGCAGATACTGATCGACATAGGGGTTGTTGACGGAGCGGTAGACGGCGGCGGGCCGCGCGTCAGCGAGCGTCAACGGCCAGATGGCCAGCTCCCAATTGCCAAGATGCAGCGAGCAGCCGACGATCGGGCCGAGCTTGCCCTTGTAGCGATCGAACACTTTGGGATTGGCGATGATGATGCGGGAAGGGTCCTTCACGAGACGGTCGAGCTGCATCGTCTCCGCCATCACGCGGCCCAGGTTCTCCCAGGCCGCCAGCGCAATGCGTTCGCGCTCTTGCGGCGTCTTGTCGGGAAAGGCGATGGCTAAGTTGGCAAGCGCCCGCTTGTGGCGCTTGGGGCTCACGATCGGCGCAAGCCTTCGCCACCAGCGCGCAGAGAAAGCGGTCGCTCTGTCGAGCGGAACAGCGCGCACCCCAGCCACAATCGTGCGGAGCAGAGCATACTCCAAACGGAACTGCAGATCTTTCAGGCGCGCGACGGTTGCCGTCATTCCCGTGTCATATGTTTAATTGACCCCGGGGAAAATCAGATGAAGAAAGCGGGCGCGCCCGTCAAGACCACCCCTTCGAGGGTCCTACGGAACCTGAAACCGGTTTTTTCGATAAGAAGCATATCAAAGCTCTAAGGTCGTTCGTGCGAGTGCGCGATCCCGAGCGGCTCCGGCAATCAGGGGTGCATCAGTCTGGGCGTTGCAAATGAAGGGCTTATGCCCTCTCGCATGACGAGATGCCGCAGCGGACCGATAGCTTTGAGCGCCACAATACCGGCCCCGCG
>WBZN01000837.1_pt2 | contig 16152 bp, 11 predicted proteins | sample 5204281 | NCBI WGS metagenome assembly WBZN01 (sample SAMN12344347, study PRJNA552823) | activated sludge metagenome | biome: Activated sludge suspended growth; feature: Nitrification reactor; material: Wastewater; isolation source: activated sludge from nitrification reactor of wastewater...
TGCGATGGTGCGCGATATCGCACGCACTATTTGGAGCGCGGCCCCGCTGACACGTTGTGGCAATGATGTCGAGAATGTTTCCGCTTGATGCGCCCACACATGGGCAACGTTTCGCCGCGCCGCGACCAATCCGATTGCAAACACCAGCGCCAACAACCCGCCCGCCACGCCGGCAAGCCGCAGTGCCGTCCCTGGCGTCTCGGCGCGCATCTCGGCAGTGACGACGGTCTGCCATGGTTCGGGTTCCGCCAGTTTGCGTGCCTTACGATCTGCAGGCAACTTGCGCTCGACCACACTGTCGGCGCTCAGGGATTCGCTGACGACACGATCCTTGTGGGATGAGAAGCGCGCAAGTGCGGGAAAAACCAAACGCGCATTCAACGCACCAACCGGAGCAAAGCCCTTTGGCAAGCCGGCCGGGAGTGTGACGCCCGCGGAGCGCGCGGCGGCTGCGACCTGTGCCCAGGTGACTTTGACACCACCGCAGGACAACTCGAAGCGGTGCACCGCCATGGTGGTGCACGCGGACTGCGGTCCCCGTCCTGCGCACTCGGCGAACGAAACCTCCTCGCGCTGGCCGACCACGGGATAAGACAACGGAGCCGATGGCGTCAGTAGGATTTGACCGGCCTCGACGCTGCATGCGTAAGGCATGACGAGTTCTTCAGCCTTGGCGCCGGGACTTGCCAGTGCCGTTGTCATCGCGGCAATCGCCGCCAGCCCACGCATCCTCGCTAAGCCAAACGCGCGAACCGCCAACGCGATACCCGCCCAGACATTTCCCCTGTACGGCCTCACCTTGCCCTCCCTCCCAGGTCCTCGACCGAGTAGAGCACATCACCCTCCTGCTCTCTCGGGCGCCAAAAGGGCCATCCACAAGGTTATGAACGGTTTTGATTTTTGCGCCGCGAAAATTTCCCCATGGGCACTACTTTGCGGCGAGGCGCACAATTTTTCTGGCCTATGCTTTCGCGATTGCCACGCCCCGGCCACAGCTTTCCCGGCAAATAGGCGTTGATAGAACGGCTTAGGCTCGACAATGACGATCCGGACGCCGTAGAATTTGGCACGGGTGGCGGACAAGGACCGCCAGAAATGCGACGCGGCTCACGAGCTGCCATAAATTGCGGGCGGGCGAGGCTCAGGCTTCGCCGGGGCGTTTGGGAGGGTCTGAGCGTATGACTGCGGCTGACATTCGCGCCTCCGAGTCCGAGGGTACGCCGGGACTCATCGATTTCTTGACCGGCGCGCACAAGCGCAGGCGCAAGGAGGAGAGAGAGGCGGCACAGCGTCCGCAACAGGGTGCAACCGCAGGCGCGCGCGCGCAGGAGGCCTCGGGAGGAATTATTGCGCCCGACGCGGTCCGCAAGCGCGAGAAGTTCATCCCAGTCACGCGCTTTGCGCTTTTTGAACGCTTGAGCCAGCCGCTCGCATGGCCGCCTGGCCAAGCTGCGGAGGCCCGCCGCTTCTTCCGCTACCTCGATTACTGGCGTCAGCAGCAATACAATTCCGAACTTCTCGAGATCGAGCAGCTCTATGAGCCGTTCTCTCCCGACAGCGACCTTCTGATGACGCGCCAGTTTACGAGCGACGAGAAGGCAACGCTTCAGCACCGCGTTGTCAAAAGCATCGAAGCGTTGCTCGTGCGCGCCAACTACGAACGCATCGACCCGACCGACGTCCAACTCATCCTGACGCGCGAAAGCCACTACGGCCTCGATCTCTTCGTCGACATGGAAGCTTTCGATGAGATCGTGATCTACTATCGCGGCGCTTCCAACGCCAAGCATGAGAAGCGCAGCTACAAACGATTCATGCGCAAGGAAGAGTTTGATGTCCCGATCTTCCAGCGCCTGTTCATTATGTTCAAGCTGAAGCCGTTCGACATACGCGTGCAGGAGATCATGCGGGCCAAGGGCCTCGATCGCGAGGCCGCCGAGCGCAAGGTGAAGAAGAATCGCTCCGCGCTGCCTCCAGGCCTGAAAGACTCCAACATCTATCTGAAGCTCTTCAAGAACATCCCGCGCACCGATCTGGAGATGGTCTTTCCCAATACGCAGGTGCGGTTCCGGCTGTTCGATAAGCTGCGCCTTGGGGTGTCATCGAGCGCGGGACTTGGCTTGGGCGCTGTCGGTGCAGCGGGCAAGCTCGCGCTCCTCACCACCAACCCCATCGCTGCCGTGGGCGCTGCGGCCGGCCTTGGCGCGGTGGCGTTCCGCCAGGCCATGGGGTTCCTGAACCAAAAGCAGCGCTACATGGTCGTCATGGCACAAAACCTCTATTTCCATGCCATGGCCGACAACCGCGGCGTCATCCTCAAGATCGCCGCACGCGCCGCCGAGGAGGATATCAAGGAAGAGATGCTGCTTTATTCCGTGCTCGCCAAAGAAAAGGCAAACCGGGCGGATTTGCCGGCCATCGACGCGGCGATCGAGCAATACCTGCAGCGCACCTTCGGCGTCACCGTCGATTTCGATCTGGAGGATGCGTTGGACCGGCTGATCCGCGACGAACTCGTACGCGAGAATGAGGACGGTACCTTGCATACACTCGCACCCGCCGACGCCGCCCGGCACATCGACGACAAGTGGGACCTGTTCCTCGATCACCTGCCTGATCCCATCAGCGCGGAAGGGTACGAGTACGGCGGAAGCGGCCAGGTCAAGTTGCCCTGAGCAGTTGGCCTTCCGGACGGGCGTGCGAACGCTTGACCGGCAAGAGCAAAGCGGCGATGGAGGAGCCGTGCACTCTTCTGCGGGAACACTCGCCTATGGCGCTCGAAAAAATCACCGCCGATTTCTCAGACCGCGCTCTTGCGATGCAAACGGCCGCAGCGCTGCAGGATTTCCTCGAACCCGCTCCCGATGCCCTGACCGTGTTCGAGAACGGCGCAGAATCCTGGCGGCTTGAGGCTTACTTCAACGACGGTCTCGACGGCCGTGATCTGACCAACGAACTGGCGCCCTACATCGCTGCCCCGCTACCGCAGTTCGAATCCGGCGCCGTGCCCGATCTCAATTGGGTGGCGATGTCACAAGCGGCGCTGCCACCCGTCGCCGCGGGGCGCTTTCGGGTGCACGGCAGCCACGACCGCGCACGCATCGCGCATGGACCCAACGCTATTCTGATCGACGCGGGCGAAGCCTTTGGCACGGCCCATCATGCGACCACGTTAGGCTGTCTCATGGCAATCGACCGGCTGACGCGGAGTGAGGAGTTCCACTGCGTCCTTGATCTCGGCACCGGCTCGGGAGTCCTGGCCATCGCGATCGCCCGCGCGTTGCCCCACGCCGACATCATCGCAACCGATCTCGACGCGCAATCGGTGAAGGTGGCGCGCGAGAACATCCGCCTCAACGGAGCAGACATGCGCATCGCCGCCACGCAGGCCAATGGCGTGCGCCATACGTGGCTACGGCAGTCGAAGCCATACGATCTCGTCATCGCCAACATTCTGGCAGGTCCCCTCATACGCCTCGCGCCTGAGCTGGCGCGAACCGTTCGGCGCGCGGGCACGCTGGTGCTGTCGGGCATTCTTATTCCCCAGGCCCCGCAGGTCATCGCAGCGTACCGTGCCGCGGGCTTCCAACTCGTCCGTCATGACCGCATCACGGGTTGGTCGACTCTCGTGCTGCACCGGCGCTAGATACTGTCCAAGCACTCGCTCATCCGGATTGACCATGTTCCAGACATTTGAAACGGCAGGCGGACCGGAGCACGTCGCCACCCGCGTCAAGGCTTTGCGGGGGCTTCTGGCCGAGCACAAGATCGATGCGTTCCTCGTCCCGCGCAGCGACGAGTTTCAAGGCGAGTACGTGCCCGCGTGTGCGGAGCGCCTCAAATGGGTCACGGGATTTTCCGGATCTGCGGGCCTTGCCGCCGTCACCCGCAAGGCCGCCCTGCTGATGATCGATGGCCGCTATACCGTGCAGGCACGCGCCGAAACCGATACCGACGTGTTCGAAGTCGCCCTGCTACCGCGGCCCCGTCTTTCGGAATGGCTCATCGGAAAGCTTCCCAAAGGCGCGGTTGTCGGCTTCGATCCCTGGCTGCATACGGCGTCGGAAGCTGCGCGGCTCAAGGTGGCGCTCGGAGCGCGGGGTATTGCGCTCCGACCTGTTTCAAAAAACCTCGTCGACGAACTGTGGGGAAAGGAGCGGCCGGCGCCGCCTGACGCCGACGTCATCGTGCAGCCACTGACGCTGGCCGGACAAGCACCGGCCGAGAAGATCGCGTACGTCCAGAAATCATTGAAGGAGGCCGGGCAAAGCGCGGCCGTTCTGACGCTGGCCGACAGTATCTGCTGGCTGCTGAACATCCGGGGCGCTGACGTGGCACACAATCCCGTCGTGCGCGCGTTTGCGATCGTGCCTGCGAGCGGCAAGATGGAACTGTTCATCGATCCCGGGAAGATCACGCCTGCCGTGCGCGCACATCTTGATCCGTTTGCGAAAGTTCTGACCCCGAAAGATTTGCAACGGCGTCTGCGCGAACTGAAATCCGCCGGCAAGCCCGTTCGCCTCGACAGCGACACGGCCGCGTTCGCATTGGAACGTGCGCTTGGACCCAAGTGCGCCGTCAAGGGAGCTGATCCTTGTATCCTGCCCAAGGCCATCAAGAACCCAGCCGAAATTTCGGGCGCGCGGGCGGCCCATATCCGCGATGGCGCGGCTGTCGTGCGCTATCTTGCGTGGCTCGACAGCGCAGCCGCGCACGGGACGCTTGATGAGATCAGCGCGGTTGAGAAACTCGAAGAGTTCCGCCGCGCCACCAATATGCTGCGCGAAATCAGTTTCCCGACGATTTCCGGCTCCGGCCCGCACGGCGCTATCGTGCACTACCGTGTGAGTGAAGCGTCGAACCGCATCTTGAAGCCGGGCGAGTTGTTCCTCCTCGATAGCGGCGCACAGTATCAAGACGGCACGACCGATATCACGCGTACGATTCCCATCGGAGTTCCAACCCCGGAAATGAAGCAGCGCTTCACCGCTGTCTTGAAAGGCCATATTGCTATCGCCACTGCGCGCTTCCCCAAGGGCACGCGCGGCATCGATCTCGACCCTTTCGCACGGCGCGCTCTGTGGGACATGGGCGCCGACTACGACCACGGCACGGGCCACGGCATCGGCAGCTATCTGTCAGTCCATGAAGGTCCGCAGTCGATTTCTCGTGCCGGCATGGTCCCGCTGCAGCCGGGCATGCTGCTGTCGAACGAGCCGGGCTTTTACAAGGAAGGCGCCTATGGCATCCGGATCGAGAACGTCGTGCTCGTGACGCCGCTGCAGAAAATTCCCGGAGGCGAGGACCGCGAGATGATGGGCTTTGAAACGCTCACCCTCGCGCCCATCGATCGGCGGCTCATCGTTACAAATATGCTGACGGATGCCGAGCGTGACTGGCTCAACGCCTATCACAAGACGGTCTTCAAGGTCCTTAGCCCTGAACTCGACACCGCCACCAGAAATTGGCTGAAAGCAGCCACAAATCCGCTGTGATACGCGCAAGCTTAAACGTTCCACAGGGAACATGGGCGCGTCACAGGAATGCTTTAAAGATTGGTCATTGAACCCCTCGATCTGAGGAGAGCACATGATGATGACCATTGCTGCAGAGATTTCCGCCGCGCCGCATTTTCCTGAGGCCATGCGCCCCACCGCCGGGCGCGGCACTGCGCTGTTCACCTTCATCGGTGCGTTGCAGGACCTCGCCGGGAATGAAGTAATCGAAGAAAACGGCGAGCTTCGCCTCGTCTCCCATCCCATCACGTCCGAGTGACGTGATTTCCAGTTGCGGGGCACCTTCTTCCAACGGATCGGAAAGCGATCTTAGCCCTGTCCGATCAGCTCCAGCCAGGCGTCTTCGGTCAGCACCGCCACACCGAGGTCCCGCGCCTTGTCGAGTTTCGACCCGGCGTCCGCGCCTGCAACCACATAATCCGTCTTCTTCGAAACCGATCCCGCCACCTTGGCGCCAAAGCGCTCGGCTTGGGCCTTAGCCTCATTGCGCGTTAAACGCACGAGCGTTCCAGTGAATACGACCGTCTTGCCGGTGACAGGGGATCGCGTCGTGCTGACGCGTTCAAACGGGGCAACTTCGATCTGCTCCAGGAGCTTTCCGAGAGCTTGCGCGTTGTGCTCCTCACTGAAGAAATCGACCAGCGCATCGACGACCGTTTCGCCAATGCCTTCTATGTTGTCGATCTCGGCATAAGTTTCGCTGCCTTTGCCGTCTTTCACCGCCGCCTCGACGCTGGAGCGCAGCGCCTCCCAGGTGCCATAGGCGCGCGCAAGATCCTTCGCGGTTGTCTCGCCGATATGGCGGATGCCAAGCGCATAGACAAAGCGCTCCAGCGGCACGCGGCGGCGCGCTTCGATGGCCACAAACATCTTCTCCACCGATCTTTGTCCGAAACCCTTGCGGCCGGCCAACGGATTAGCGCTTTTCTCGTCGCGCGCCTGCAGCGTAAAGATGTCGGCCGGACGCCGGATGAGCCCTTCGTCGTAGAAGAGTTCAATCTTCTCCTCGCCCAAGCCCTCGATGTCGAGCGCATTGCGCGACACGAAATGCTTCAAACGTTCCTTGGCCTGCGCCGGACAGATCAGCCCGCCGGTACAACGGCGCACAACATCCTCGCCGCCCTTTTCATCGCTTTCGCGCACCGCGTGGCTCTGGCAAACGGGGCAGACATGCGGGAACTTGAACGGCGCGGCATTCTTCGGCCGCTTATCCTCCACGACGCCAACCACTTGCGGAATGACGTCGCCCGCGCGCTGGATGACGACGGTGTCGCCGATGCGGATATCCTTGCGCGCGATCTCGTCTTCGTTGTGCAGCGTGGCGTTGGAGACGACGACGCCGCCCACGGTGACGGGTTCAAGCTTCGCAACCGGCGTCAGCGCACCCGTGCGACCGACCTGAATTTCAATATCGCGCAGGACCGTGGTCGCCTGCTCGGCAGGAAACTTGTGCGCGATCGCCCAACGCGGCGAGCGTGACACGAAACCAAGCCGCTCCTGGTAGTCGAGACGGTTCACCTTGTAGACGACCCCGTCGATGTCGTAACCGAGCTTGGAGCGCTTTTCCTGCATGTCGCGGTAATACGCGACAAGCTGGTCTGCCCCTTTGCAGGTGTTCATCAGCGGATTGACGGGGAATCCCCAGCGCTTGAAGGCGGCGACCACGCCCGATTGCGTCTCGTCGGGCAATTGCGATGCTTCACCCCACGCATAAGCAAAAAAGCGGAGCGGACGGCGCGCCGTGATCGATGCATCCAGTTGGCGCAAGGAGCCCGCGGCAGCGTTGCGCGGATTGGCGAAGATCTTGCCGCCCGATTCAGCCTGGCGCGCATTGAGATGGGCAAAGTCGGCGTGGCCCAGATAGATCTCGCCGCGCACGTCGATGACCTCCGGCACGTCCTTGCCGTGCAGCGTCTTAGGGATCTCCTTGATGGTCTTGACGTTTGCCGTGACGTTCTCACCTTCCGTCCCATCTCCGCGCGTTGCCGCCTGAACGAGCTGGCCGGCCTCATAGCGGATCGAAATCGACAACCCGTCGATCTTGGGCTCGGCCGTGATCTCGAGGAGATCGGCTTCACTAAGCTTCAAGAAGCGGCGCACGCGCTCGCCAAAGGCGGTCACGGCTTCATCATCGAAAGCGTTCCCCAACGACAGCATCGGCACGGTGTGGCGTACCTTGCCGAATGCTGCGACCGGGGCCGCGCCGACACGGCGTGAGGGGCTGTCGTCGCGAACGAGTTCAGGAAAGCGGGCCTCGATCGCGTCGTTACGCGCGCGGAGCGCATCGTATTCCGCGTCGGAGATTTCCGGAGCATCTTCGCGATAGTAGAGCGCGTCATGCTGGGCTATCTGCGCAGCGAGCCGTTCGAGTTCATCGCGCGCGGCGGTTTCATCGAGCTCATCGACCGGCGTGGCGGACCCAGATCCGGCCTCGACCGTGGATGCGCCCTTGGAGACGCGGCTCTTCGATGTGCTCTTCTTGGTCATGCCGGACTTCGTTCCATGTCGCGCGCCAAATATCCATAGCGAACTAGAGTGCTTCCGGAAAAGTGGGAACCGGTTTTCCGATAAGAAGCGCGACAAAACAAATGCCTAGAGCCGTTCCGCGCTTCCATCAGAAGCGGAACGGCTCTAGCGCAGCAGATGAAATCTGCTGCGCGCACAAGATCCGCAATGAGAATTGATCGCGTGTCAGCCCGAGCTGAGCGACAGGTTGGGCATGGACTTCCAAGCCTTGGAAATCCAGGATTCATCGTCGCCTTGCGGCGTCAGTCCGCCCGATTTCAGCAACGCGTAGGCGTCGCGATACCACTTGCTGTCGGGGAAGTTATGCCCCAAAACGGCGGCCGCATTCTGGGCTTCCTTGGTAATGCCGAGCGCCATGTAGCACTCGGTCAGACGCATGAGAGCTTCTTCCACATGCGCGGTCGTCTGGTAGTCGGTAACGACCGTTTTGAACCGGTTGATCGCCGCCACGTGGTTATGCCGCTTCAGGTAATAACGGCCGACCTCCATCTCGCTGGCCGCCAGGTTGTCCTCGGCCAGGCGAATGCGCTTATCGGCATCCTGCGCGTATTCACTGTCAGGATAGCGAGTCTTGAGCGTCTTGAGCTGTTCCAACGCCTTCCGGGTCGCCTGCTGGTCGCGGTTCGGCCCTTTCATCTCATCAAAGTAGGCGGATGCGATGATGTGATGGGCGAGCGGCGCTTCCTTGGTGCCAGGGTGAAGCGCCACGTAACGCTCGGCGGAAGCGATGGCCTCCGGCGTCTTGCCGGCGCGGTAGTAGGCATACGCCGCCATCACGATGGCGCGGCGCGCCTCCGGCGAATAGGGATGCTCACGATCCAGCGCCTCGAACTTGGTAGCCGCATCGTTGAAACTTCCAGCATTCATCAGATTGTCCGCGTCCGCGTACATCTTGCTTGGCGGATCTGGATTGAGAGCCTGGGTGGTATCGATGGAGGTCGTAGAACACCCCGCAAGGATCATACCGAGCGTTAGGCCCAGCCCGGCGCAGAACAGCCGGCCCGCTCTAGCGACGTTCGACGCGTGTCGTGCTCGCGTTGTCATCCTCGAAGTGCCCTGACCCATATCTATCCGGCGCCGACATCGGGCCCATGCAGCCGTCTGAGTAGCACGTTCCCAGAGGCGAACGAAAGCCGCCCAGCCTTTTGAACCCAGTGATTATTCCGGCTGTCCCCAACTCGAACATGGCTAGCGGGCAAATGTGTCCCCAGTTCGGCCTGGGGACACAGGAAAGTCGAAACGCTAGACGCTGTTCAAAACAGTGAGCCGCATGGCGCGATTCGTGCGACTACTCCGCCGCGGCAACGGCAGGACGGGCGCCAACGGAGATCGGCGCGCGCGTCTGACGAATCTTGGGAGCCTGCACCATCGTCCAGTTGTTGGCATCGGCGAACAGAGCCTGCAGAACCAGCGAGTTCAAACGATGCCCGCCCTTGTACGAACTATAAGCTCCGAGCAGCGGTGCGCCAGCGAGCGAAAGATCGCCCACGGCATCCAACATCTTGTGGCGGACGAATTCCTGCTCGTAACGCAGGCCTTCGCGGTTCATGATTTTGCCTTCGCCGATGGCGACGGTATTGGTCAGATCAGCGCCGAGCGCCAGACCCATTTTCCACAGCTTCTCGACGTCGCTCATGAAGCCGAACGTACGGGCGCGGGATAGTTCGTGACGGAAGACACCAGGGCTCATTTCGAAGGCAATGCGCTGGCGGCCAATGATCGAACTCTCAAAGTCGATCTCGACATCGAGACGGAAGCCCGAGTGCGGAACAATCTCGCCCCAGCACCCACCCTCTTCAACACGGACCGGCCTCAAAACCTTGATATATTTGCGCGATTCTGCGAGCTCGCGGATGCCGGCGCGGTCGATCGCCTCGACGAATTCTGCGGAACTCCCGTCCATGATCGGGACTTCCTTGCTGTCGATCTCGATGTAGCAATTATCGATCGACAGGCCGCGAAGGGCGGCGAGAAGGTGTTCCACCGTACCGACGGTGACACCCGAATCATCACCGATGACAGTACACAGGGTGAGATTTTTTACGTTCGCGACATTCGCGGGGATCTCAGCCACTACTCGTCCACGTTTCGTGACGAGAAAGCGGAGTCCAGTATCTGCCTCTGCCGGATGCAAAGTCAATGATACCGGAGCTCCGCTGTGCACCCCCGTGCCTGTCAAAAGGATCTCGCGAGCAAGCGTCGTTTGCCGCGCGCCGATGAATCGATTCGACATTCTGCGCCGTCCCTCGTTGCCACTTTGGTCAATCGCTGCTCCCCAGCATGTGCGATCGACCACCCCCAGAGCCCGCCTAATCCCCTAAACTTGTATGTAACCCCCAGAGCTTCAACGGTCGTTGCCGTCTTGTTTTTTGGTCTTCAAACTCAAGGGCCGTTAGGTCTCTAACCGGCTCGTTGATTTAACGCTAACTGCTTCGCCGTTCTCGGACAAATCACGGTTTCTTTCACTCTGTTACGATTTAGCCACCCTGCTTGACGAATTTTTCGGCCTGATGCAGCAGCAGATTTAACGGCGTTCGCGACCGAAGAAAACCGGTAATGGCGTGTCGTCCTCGCCACCGTTTGAAGGGGGCTGTTGAGACGGTTCCGCCGGGCGTCTTCCCTTACCAGTCAGCCTGTCGAAGAAGCCGCGCTTGCGCGAGTCGTCGCTGGCTTGCGGCGGCGGAGCGCTGCCCGACTGGCGAGCATGCCATTCGCGCTGCCCGATTTCTGGAAGATCCTCGACGGCGGGCATGCGGCGCTGCGTGCGGCGCGCGTGCGCAGGAGGAGCGGGTTCGAAACCCGGCGCGGATGGAACGACCGGCGACGGCTCGTGCGACGGCTGAAGATCGGACTGCCGGGCTGCCGGGTACCCGGCATGATGAGTAAACGGCTTGAAGCCATCCTCGATGGTCACGTTGCTCGCGGTGTGCCAACGCTGCTCGCGCGGGATTTGCGCAGGATCAGCAGATTGCATGGGCGCGGGCGGCGGAGGAGGACCAGGCATTTTGAGCGCATCGGCAAGTCTGCGGTGAATCTCGTCTGAACCGGCACCCGCGTGACCCTGACCAATCATGGGAGGCGCAGCCGCCGGCATGGTGGCTGCGTGCGAGCTTGGCGGATTGAAGCCTTGCTGGCCCGGCACATTGAACGCGCCAAAGCCACCCGCGGCAGCGGGGTGGGGCGCGGGAGCGCTTTGCGCAGGTTGGACTTGAAGGGCTGCAGTGGCTGCTTGTTCGGCCCCGATGCGACGCATACCGGACGCCACGATCGAAACGCGCACCCGCTCGCCAAGGTTCTCATCAAACGTCGCGCCGACGATGATATTGCAATCCGGATCGACCTCCTCGCGCACGCGGCTCGCAGCCTCGTCGACCTCATAGAGCGTCAGATCCCGGCCGCCGGTAATCGCCAGCAGAAGTCCCCGCGCACCGCGAAGTGAAACGTCGTCGAGCAGCGGATTGGCGATGGCTTCCTCCGCGGCCAGTATGGCGCGGCGATCACCGGATGCTTCGCCCGTGCCCATCATCGCGGTTCCCATGCCGCTCATGACGGTGCGCACATCGGCGAAATCGAGGTTGATCAGGCCTTCCTTGAGGACAAGGTCGACTATGCAGGCGACGCCCGAATAGAGCACCTGGTCGGCGAGCACGAAGGCTTCGGCGAACGTCGTCCGCTCGTTGGCGATGCGAAACAGGTTCTGGTTCGGAATGACGATCAGCGTATCGACGTGATGACGCAGCGTCTGCACGCCCACTTCGGCAATGCGCATGCGGCGCGCGCCTTCGAACTGGAACGGCCGGGTCACGATGCCGACGGTCAGGATGCCGAGCTCGCGGGCCGCGCGCGCGATGACAGCGGCCGCGCCCGTGCCCGTGCCACCACCCATGCCGGCGGCGATAAAGACCATGTGCGATCCCGCGACATGCGTGCGGATTTCTTCCAATGCCTCCTCGGCGGCGGCCTCGCCGATCTCGGGTTTGGAACCTGCGCCCAGTCCCTCGGTCAGGTTCGAGCCAAGCTGGATGCGGTGCTCCGCGCTGGAGGCGGCCAGACATTGGGCATCCGTGTTCGCCACGACAAATTCGACGCCTTGCAGCCCGGCGGCGATCATGTTGTTGACCGCATTGCAACCGGCGCCGCCCACACCAATGACCGTCAGGCGTGGCTTCACGTCGACCAGTTTCGGCAGCTCTAGCTTCAGGCTCATTTGGCCTCTCCGCAGGTCATCTTTGAGTTGATCGGCCTGACCCGTTCAGGATCAGGTACGCATACAACGGCACGGAGACGCGTCTTGCGCCCTGTGCCTACACACCGCTTGCGCGCCCCCCGAGGCGCGCGCCTAGAAACTCGAACTCAGCCACTTTCCCACGCGTCCCAGGTAGCCCTGTCCCGAACTGTCGCCGGCGCCATAAAAGCTTTCGCCGGCTTCCTCGGCCGCGGCCGCCAAGCCGCACAGAGTGGCGAAGTGCGGCCCCGTTACCGAGCCTGGAAATCCCGCCAAGGGCGCGGGCTTGCCGAGCCGCACGGGACGTCCCAATTCGTTGGCCGCGAACTCCGCCGACCCGAGAAGCTGGCAAGCCCCTCCGGTCAGGACAACCTTCTCGCCTGCGTAGGCGCTTGCCGCATTCTCGGCGAGCCGCTCCCGCAGGAGAGCGAAAATTTGTGCGAAGCGCGGTCTGATGATTTCGGTCAGGCGCGCTTTCGTCGTCTGGTACGCGGCGCCATCCTCTTCGCCCGCGAGCGGATAGGAAAACGTCTCGTGTTCATCCGATTGGGCAGAGATCAGTGTGCCATAAAGCGTTTTGATTCGCTCAGCTTCGGAGAGTGGCGTCTGCAACGCGCGGGCGATGTCGAACGTGATGTGCTGCGAGCCGACCGGAACCACATCTGCACCGACGAAATGCCCCTCCGCGAACACCGCGATGGAGGCCGTGCCCGCGCCGATGTCCACCACGGTGACACCCAGCTCACGCTCTTCCCGGCTCGTCACCGACAACGCGCTGGCGTAGGGCGCAGCGAAGATACCCTCGCAAGCGAGATAGCAACGCTCGATGAGCAAGAGCAGGTTGCGCATCGGCGCTTCGTCCGCCGTGACGGCGTGGAAATCAGCTGCAAGCTGACGCGCCGCGAGCCCGCGTACCTCGATGCCGCCCGGCAGGCCATCGAGGCGATAGCCCAACTCATTCATATGGACCAGCGAGCGCCCGTCCCGCTCCGCGTAATCGCGCGCGGCCTGGTTGACGCGGGCCAGGTCATCGTTGCCGACGTGCCCGCTGAGCACATCCGTGCGGGCCGAGAAATGCTGGGATTTGATGCGGCCGGCAGCCAGTGAGACGATCACGGCGTCGAGCGTCACCCCCGCCGCGCGCTCGGCTTGCGCGATAGCGGCACGAACGGCGATCTCCGCCTGGTCGAGGTCGGTCAGCACGCCAGCCTTTACGCCGCGCGAGCGCTGCAGCCCGACGCCGAGCACGCGCAGGCTCTGGGCGTCCTCGCCGCTATCGGCGACGATGGCTACGGCAACCTTGCTGGTGCCGATGTCCAGCAGTCCGGTAATGCCGCTGCGGCGGTTGGCATGTCTGGAGCGGCGTTGCGTCATTGCAGGCGCCCCGTACTGCTTTGAGCGCCGGCCTGCGCCAGGGTCAGCGGACGCATCGTAAGCCGGCCCGGGGTGCGCACATCGACGGCAAAGGCGGATCCACCCAGCGCACGGCGCAAAATGGGGTTACTTGAAATCTGCTCCAGGCCCTCGACCTCGCGATCGGCAGCAAGCTCCAGCCGCGAGCCATTCTTGAGAAGAAGCGACCAGCGCCGCGCGCCGATGCGATCCGACCGCATCACGGCCTTAGCAATGTCGGGATGACGGCTGAGCGCCGTGAAAAGCATCGCCGCTTCGCTGTTGGCGCCATCACCCGCGACGCGGGGAAGCTGCCAGCCGTTCGCGGCGGAGGCGCCCAGTGCCCGGCCGGTGTCGTCGATGAGATAGGTTTTACCCTTGTAATCCCACAGCGCTGCAGGCCGGCGTTCGCGAACCTCAACATTCAGCCCGCCGGGATACAGCCGTGTGATTTGCGCCGTCTCGACCCAAGGCAGGTTCTCGATGCGCCGAAGCGCGGCCACGGCATCGAACGCGGCAAAGGTGCGCGCGTGTTGCAGGTCGAGCGCCTGGAAGACGTCCCGGTCGGATGTGAAACGATGTCCGCTCAGGCTGACCTGATCAATGCCAAAACCGAGGCCGAGCAACGCCTCCTGGGCCTTCTCGGCCGCCAGCGTTTTCAATCCTTCCGTTTCGAGAGCACCCGACAGGAGGGTACCGGCTGCACCGGCCGTGCCGAGCATGAGGAACAGAACCCAGACCGCGCTACGGCGTCCAGCACGGCGCCCGCTGGCGCCACGGCGCTGCGAACGCCTCTCCCCCTTGGGAATTTCAAGTTTGAGCGAGACGCCTGCCGATGCTTGCGGCGAAGCGGCCGTTGTGGGGCGGCGTGTTGGAAAGTGCCAGCCGCTGGCAAAGCGCGAAGCCGGGGCAGAAGCAGCAGAACGAGGCTCGGCGGGCGATTGCGCATCCAGCGCTCGCCACCAAAACCTCGATTGCGCACCTACCTGTTGCAACTCGCGTCCTCAATGATCCATCTGACGAGTGTGCCGAAATCCCATCCGGCATATCCCGCCAGTTCCGGCACAAGCGACGTGCCTGTCATGCCGGGCTGTGTGTTGACTTCCAGGCAGACCAATTCACCCGTTCCACCGGGCGTATCGTCAAAGCGGAAGTCCGCACGGCTCACGCCACGGCAGCCCAGGGCCTGATGCGCCGTAAGTGTCAACTTCCGTAGTGATTGGTAAATTTCAGGTAAAAGTTGTGCAGGCAGCTCGTGTTTTGAACCACCGGGCGCGTACTTCGCCTCGTAATCGTAGAATTCCAGCCCCTTGAGCGGGACGATCTCGATGACATCGGTTGCGAAATCGCCGATGACCGCGCACGTCAGTTCCCGTCCCGCGACGTAGCGCTCCACCATCACGATGTCTTCGAGCGGTCCGCCCGCGGCGATGGAATTGGGCGGGCGTTCCGCACCCGGCATGACGATCACGACGCCGACGCTGGAGCCTTCCGCGACGGGCTTCACCACGTAGGGCGGCGGAATCGCGTGAGCCTCAAGCGCCTGCTGGCGCGTGACGAGGCGTGCCTCGGCAACCGGCACGCCGCTGGCCTTCATGATGTCTTTCGCGCGCTCCTTGTGCATGGCAAGCGCGGAGGCGAGCACCCCCGAATGCGTGTAGGGAATTTCAAGAAGCTCCAGCACGCCTTGCACGCAGCCGTCCTCGCCGAACTTGCCATGCAAGGCGTTGAAACAGGCCTGCGGCTTCACGCGCATCAACTGTTCGGAAAGATCGCGGCCAACGTCGATCTCGGTGACGGTATAGCCTTGCGAGCGCAATGCTTCGGCCACCGCGGCGCCCGAGCGCAAAGACACCTCACGTTCGGCTGACAATCCGCCCTTCAAAACAGCGACGTGATCGCGTGACCGCTTGGGCGGCGTACCGAGCTTGTTCATGGATCTGGCCTCAAGTCATGAAGGCGTTCGTGGTCAGGAAAAGTGTCGGCGAAAGACGTCAGGAGGGCTTCGCATCGGCGGGGATCTGAAGCGCGAGATCGTCTCCGATCTTGTGCCCCTTCTCAGGCACGCCCAGGCGGATGATCTCCCAATTGAGCGTGATGCCGGATTTGGCCTTCACGCGCGCACGCACCGTCTCGCCCAACTGCTCGACGTCTTCGCCCGTCGCTTGCGCGTCGTTGATGAGGAAGTTGCAGTGCATCTCGGAGACTTTGGCGCCGCCGACACGAAAGCCGCGGCAGCCGGCTTCATCAATGAGCTTCCACGCGCTCTTGCCGGGCGGGTTCTTGAAGGTCGAGCCGCCCGTGCGCTCCCTGATCGGCTGGTTCTTTTCGCGGTACTCGGCCACCTCGTCCATGGCCCTGGAAATCTCGGCAGGATCGCCCGGTGTTCCGCGGAACGTCGCCTCTGTGAAGATCCAGCCGTCCTGCACGCCGCAATGGCGATAAGTGAAGCCCATATCGGCGTTCGTGAAGACATGGATGTTGCCATCCAGA
>WBZN01001212.1_pt1 | contig 16117 bp, 10 predicted proteins | sample 5204281 | NCBI WGS metagenome assembly WBZN01 (sample SAMN12344347, study PRJNA552823) | activated sludge metagenome | biome: Activated sludge suspended growth; feature: Nitrification reactor; material: Wastewater; isolation source: activated sludge from nitrification reactor of wastewater...
GCCGACCAGACTTCCGGAGGCGTCGCGAAGAGGCGTGGAGTGAGTGGCGACCGGGATACGAGTGCCGTCCGGACGTTCAACGATGGTCTCCAGCCCGCGTAGGGGGCGGTTGAGTTTGAGCGATTGTACCAATGGACATTCCTCCGGCGGCATGAATCGCCCGTCTGCCCAGTACTGCCGCCAGGAACCTGACCAGCTGGCAATGCCGAGTGTCGGTCTGCAGCCCCAGAGGTCCGCCGCGGCCTGATTATAGCGTGTGATATGGCCTTCGGCATCCGTGGTATACACGGCGGCGGGGAGTGCCTCGACCAGATTCGCCAGATTGCGCTCACCCTGCTTCCGCTCCGAGATCGCGCGCGCAATTTTCGACGCGCCCACGATCCGGCCTTCGCGATCCTTGATCGGAGACACCGAGAGGGAGATTTCAATCAGGGTTCCGTCTTTGCGCCGCCGGATGGTTTCGTAGTGGTCGATCCGTTGCCCGAGGCGGAGACGTTCCTGAATACGAGGCTCCTCATCGAATCGATCTTCGGGAATCAGTCGTTGGACGGGCTGCCCGATCATTTCGAGGGCGGTATATCCGAACAGGTGTTGCGCGCCTGTGTTCCAGCTGGTGACCACGCCATTGAGATCCTTGGAAATGATGGCATCATCGGAGGACTCCACGATGGCGGCCAGGTGCGCCAGCATGAAATCCACCGGGAACATTGTCTCAGGAGGTGCGGGTGAATCATTGTCCGGCATGTGCATGTGCATGGTGTTCATTCCAGGCGACAGGAATGCCTGTTCGTTCCTGCCTCAGATGCAAGTGTAAGGAGCAGGATTAACGGTCACAACTAGGCAAAGCGCTAGCGCACACCGCGCCGGCTCCAGGAGGCTCCCTAGTGGCCGCGCCGACAAATTCTCGTAATGTACGACTGAGTCAACATGAGACGGCACTCACACATGGAGCACATATGATAAATGAATTCGGCAGCATGATCGAGGGCGCTGATTCCGGCAATCCGGTCCAGCGTGAGACGGAACGATCATCACGTCCTTCTCCAGATTCCGCGGCTAGCGTAACTCTTCACCACGCTCCCGTCATCGAAGTCTTCGAATCCGATGGAACCTTTAATATCTATGCCGACTTTCGTCCCGCGCGCGAGGACTCGGGAGCGGACATTCTGATCCGCTTTGCGCAGCAGGGGATGATTCTTACGATGGGACCGGTGCAGCGGTATTTGCCCATCCCCGCCGATGCTCAAATCGAACATGCGCGGGTGACGATCACCGACGGTATTGTCCGGGCCTCGATCCGAACGGCATACTCAGGCCATCGTTGGCGTTCCATCGTCATGTGGTGAAACAATCATGGCTGCTGTCACCGGTCGGCCGGTAATACACACCCGGAGTTCTCGGCGGTCGGCGCCTGACGGATAGCCAGGTACAATTCGTCCACTGCAGCTTCTTTGGAAATGAGCGTGGTCGCGCCGGCTCGAAGCATGGCGTTTCTCGCTTCATCTGTGTTTTGCACGGAGAGTCCGATGACAGTGACTTCAGGATGACGCGGTGTGATCTCGATCGTCGCATCGACACAGTTGACCTTCGGCATGTTGATATCCATCACCACCACGGAAGGTCGCAGCCGATCCACCGACTCCACCGCTTCCATGCCGTTGGATGCCTCGCCGATGACGGACACATCCTCGTAGCCGCTCAGCATGCTCCGCAACCCTTGGCGGATCATGGCATGATCATCGACCAACAAAATGCCGATGGAGGAAGTGGGTTGCTGAGAGTGAAGCGGGAGCGTCGCGGCCACGGCCTCTTCGAACGCGGATTCCGGGAGGACAATAAGCGGCGGGGCGAATGGCTCTGCCTCGGGGGGCGCGAGCCGAAAAGGGGCCTTCAGGGTGGCGCAGGTCCTATGTCCCGGTGTAGACGGTATGATCAACTCTCCACCCATTGCGGCCATACGTTCTTTGATGCTGAATAGGCCGAAGCGGGCCGGGGCGTTTTCCTGCCGATTGGGAGTCGCGGAGACAAAGCCGCAACCGTCGTCTGAGACCACTATCTCCAAGCACCCCTGGTCGGTGATCTTGACTACGATCGTCGCTTGTTTCGCTCTCGCATGTTTCAACACATTGAAGAGTAATTCGCGCACGGATTGAAATAAGAGCACGGCCTGATCCTCAGGAAGCGTCAGGGGCGTCGGCCCCTGCTGCACCGCGACGGGGAGGCCGTGTCGCTGCATCTGCCCGGCCAGCCAGAGCAGGCCGAACTCTTTGAGCGTCGGCGGAGTCAATTCAGCCACTAGACACCGGGTGTACTCGAGAGATTGGGTGAGGGCATGATCCGCATCCTGCAGAAGGTCGGGCGCCCGATCCCCGGCCACGAGCGGGATGGCCTGGCGTAACTTCATGCGCACCACCACGAGCAGTTGTGCCAGGTGGTCATGGAGTTCCGTAGCCAGGCGGTTTCGTTCGCGCTGCTCGGTCAGATTCAGTTCTGTAGCCAGCGCGCGCAATCGTTTCTGCGATTGCCGCAAGGCATCGGTCTTTTGATTGACGGCGCGCTCCAGGTCCACGCTCCAGCGTTGCAGGCGCTCCTCCGCTTCCTTGCTCTTCGTCAGGTCGAAACTCGCCCCGATGTAACCTAGCCGCGCGCCTGTCGGAGAAAGTGTCGGCATGCCGACGGTGCGCATCCAGCGGTGGGCCCCGTCGCGCCGACGGCAGCGAAAGGAGGCTTCGAAACGTGCCCGTTCGCCGACGGCGCGGAGGTAGCCTCGGCGGCCTGGCCTGGTCGTCGGGATGGACGTACTCCGCCCATTCGAACCCGTTCATCTGATCGATCCGATCGACGCCGAAGAATTCCAGGCAGGCCTGGTTGAGAAACTCACAGCCCTCCAGTCCGTTCATCCAGATGATGCCCGGGGCACTGTCTGCCAGCGTGCGAAAGCGGGATTCACTGTCGCGCAGGCGCCGGTCGGCTTCGTCGCGTTCGCGCAGCAGACGGGCTTTTTCTTCGGCGAGGGTCGAAAAGCGATCCCGCTGACGAGCCAGCTATTCGCGCTGTCTGTAGAGATCGAGAAAGATCGCCGTCTTACTGCGGAGGACATGGGTCTCGATCGGTTTGTAGAGAAAGTCGACCGCCCCGGCCTGATAACCGCGGAACTGATGCAGATTGTCTTGTGGTTCCCCCGTGAGAAAGATAATCGGCACGTGTTGGGTGCGCCGTGAGCCGCGCATCAATTCTGCCAGCTCGAATCCATCCATAATCGGCATGTGGACGTCGATAATGGCCAGCGCGCCGTCGTTCTGCAACAAAAGTTTCAAGGCCCCCCGGCCGGAAGTCGCCCGCAGCACCTCCACCCCGTCCTGGGAGAAGAGGGTGCTGAGCGCGACCAGGTTGGCCTCATGGTCATCGACGAGGAGAAACGTCGCCTGATTCGTCGGCATCACGATTCCCCGGGCCTGCGCGCGGCTAACAGGTTATTGATATCTGACAGGCTCATGGCTCTTGCTTCCGGACAAGCGGCCAGGGTGGATTCCAGCATCGTGCGTGCCATTGCTGAGTCGGGGGTTTGCACCAGGACGGTGCCCCCTGCCTTGCTGACGGCACAGGCCCCTCGCGCGCCGTCATGATTGGCTCCGCTGAGGACCAGGGCCAGCAAGGCAGGTCCATACGTCTCGGCAGCCGATTCGAAGAGCACATCGATGGAGGGCCGCGAAAAGTTGACGGGTTCCTCGCTCGACAACGACAAGTGCCCGTCCGCCTCCACCAATAAATGGTAATCCGGCGGAGCAAAATACACGGTGCCGGGCAGGATGGGTTCTTTGTCTTCAGCCTCCTTGACGGCAACCCGGCTCTTGGTCTGCAAGAGCGCCGGAACACCATTGGGTTGGTCCGGAGGGACATGCATCGTCACCAGAATGGGCAGGGGATAATCAGGCCCAAGCGGGGGAAGGAGTTGGGAGAGCGAGGCAATGGCCTCGGCCGATGCCCCGATCACGATGGCTTCAATATCGACCAGGGGTGTGCCGGTCCGCAGGGCGCTCATGCCTCGCTCCGCCTCTGGTAAATACGTTCGGTCGGAAGAAATTCATTGAACTGTTTTACGTGGGCGTTGAAACGCAGGCTTTCCCTCGCGCCGACTCCGAGGAACCCTTTCCGCACCAGGGCATCCTTGAAAAGTCCCACCGCCCGGTCCTGCAGCGGCCGTTCGAAATAGATCAGGACGTTGCGGCAGGACACCAGATGAAGCTCGGCAAAGACAGAATCGGAGGCCAGGCTGTGGTCGGAAAAGACCGTACGCCGCCGGAGCGATTTATCAAACCGGGCGGCGCCGTAGGCCGCGGTATAGTATTGGGATAAGGAGCCGGTTCCGCCTGACAACCGATGGTTCCTCGTGAAGAGGGCGAGACGCTGCAAGTCATACACCCCGGATTCCGCTTTGGCGAGGGCCGTGCCGTTGATGTCGGTGGCGTAAAAGATCGTCTTCTCTTCAATCCCTTCTTCCCGGAACAGGATGGCGAGGGAATACAGTTCTTCTCCCGAACTGCATCCCGCCACCCACACTTTTAAGGACGGGTAGGTTTTGAGGTGCGGGATGACCTGCTCCCGGAGGGCGCGAAAGTACCCGGGATCGCGGAACATGTCGCTTACCTGGACGGTCAGGTAACTCAGGAGATGAGGGAGCAGGGAGTCATCATGCAGAATCCGCCCCTGGAGGACGGACAGGCTGGGATAGCCCATGCGTTCGCAGGCAAGGCGCAGGCGACGTTTCAGCGAGGCCTTCGAGTACCGGCGGAAGTCGTAGTGATATCGTGAGTACATGGCGTCGAGGAATAAGCGTAGTTCGATGTCTTTGGTTGTGGCTGCCGTGTGCTGACTCATCGCGGCATCCATACACGCACCAATGACAGCAATTGCTCCACGTCGAGCGGCTTGGCCATATAGTCGTTTGCGCCAGCGGCCAGGGCCTGCTCCTGGTCGTTCTTCATCGCTTTCGCGGTGAGGGCAATGATGGGAAGTTTGTGCCATTCCGGCTGTTCGCGAATGGCGCGCATGGCGGTGAGTCCGTCCATTTCCGGCATCATAATATCCATCAAGACCAGATCGATGCGCTGTTTCTCGGTTGCCTTGGATTGCTCCAGCAGGGTCAGACACTCACGTCCGTTTCTGGCGATTTCGATTTTGGCTCCATGTGGTTCCAGCACCGAACTCAAGGCGAAAATATTCCGGACGTCGTCCTCCACGATGAGCACGCGCCGTTCCTCCAAGTCCGCGTTCCGTTTGCGCGCTTTTTCCAGCATGCGCTGCTGCTCGGGAGGCAGCGCGGTGACGACTTGATGCAGGAACAGCGTCACCTCATCGAGCAGGCGCTCAGGCGATTTAGCGCCTTTAATGATGATGGCGTGGGAGTACTTTCGGAGTCGTTGCTCCTCCGCAGACGAGAGGTCCCGGCCGGTGTAGATGATGACGGGTGGAAACGCGAAGTGGTCCTCACGGCTCAGGGTTTCCAGCAGAGAGAACCCGGATGCGTCCGGGAGCGTCAGATCGAGCACCATGCAGTCGAAGGTTCGTTCAGCCAGGTGTGCCAGGCATTCGGCGACACTTTCCGCACCGACGGTTTCAACCTCATCGGATCCGAGCAACAGGCGCAGACTTTCGCGCTGAACCGGATCATCCTCCACGATCAGGACCCGTCGAGGTTTGTCTGTCAGGCGGGATTCGAACTGCCGGAACGCCTCGACGAGTTGTTCCCGTTGGACATGTTTGAGCAGATACCCGACAGCTCCCAGGGACAGAGCCGTTTGTTCATGGTCGTAGCCGGACACGACGTGGATCGGAATATGCCTGGTCCGGACATCGGTCTTCAAACGATCAATCACCGACAGGCCGGAATGGTCGGGTAACCCGATATCGAGAATCACCGCACTCGGGAGGTAGCGCGAGGCAAGCGTGAAGGCTTCGGCCGCGGTGTGGCTGAGCAGGACCTGGAAATTGAGCTCCCGGGCCAGGTCCGCCAGGATACGCGAGAAAGATTCGTCATCTTCGACGATCAGGATAAGCCGGCGATGGGGGAGCAGACGCTCCCGGTCGTCCTCCGTCCGTGCGGCCCTGTGCTCGCTGCGTTGAACCGGATGCGACGTCAGGGGAGCCGGATCCGGTATTGCCTGAGCAAGGGGATGAGCGATCAAGCCGGTCGGAGGAGCCGACCTGAACGTTCGGGGGAGGACGAGGGTGAAGGTACTGCCTTGTCCCGGAGTGCTGGACAGACGTATCTCTCCGCCGAGGAGTCGTGTGAATTCGCGGGAGATCGACAACCCCAGACCGGTTCCTCCGTATTTGCGGCTGGTGGTGCCGTCGGCCTGGCAAAATGGTTCGAAAATCAATTCCTGCTGGTCCGTTGGAATACCGCCCCCGGTGTCCTGCACAACAAAAGCCAGTCGACCGTCGGAAATGGTGGAAATGTTGAGCGAGACCTGGCCGGTTTCCGTGAACTTGATGGCATTGGATAACAAATTCTTCAGCACCTGTTCGAGCCGATGCCAATCGGACTCAATGACGTCCGGTGTGCCGGGTGTGCGTCCGATGCGAAGGTGCAGCTTTTTGTGTTCCGCCAGCGGCTTGAAGAGCGCCTGGAGACTGTCGAGCAACCGTTGAAGCGACACCTCTCCGGGAGAGATCTCGATGCGGCCCGCCTCGACCTTGGCCAGGTCCAGCACATCGTCGATCAAGGTCAACAGGTCGTGGCCTGCCGACTCGATGGTGGCGGCCGATTTCACCTGTTCCACGGTGAGATTGCCCTGGGAATTCTCGGCGAGCAGCTTAGCCAGAATGAGCGTGGAGTTCAGCGGCGTGCGCATTTCGTGGGACATGTTGGCGAGAAATTCAGATTTGTACCGGCTGACCCGTTCCAATTGCCGTTTTTGTGCCTCTGAAATGAGCGCCGCTTCGCCGAGTTCTCCCTTCTGCGACTCCAGAATTTGCGCCTGCTCCTCCAGCTGGGAATTCGTCTGTTCCAACTCCGCCTGTTGTTGTTCGAGTCTGCCGTGGGATTCCTTGAGCGCCCGGCTCTGTTCATCGAGTTCTTCATTGGCGACCCGCAGTTCTTCGCTTTGAACCTGCAGATCTTCGGCTTGCCGCTGTGTTTCTTCCAACAGCTCCTGCAATCGCGTCCGGTAGTGGGCCGATCGAACGGCCACGGCGATCGATTCGGCCAGCCGGTTGATCAACTCTTTGTCCGACTCGTGCACGCGATGGAAGTAGCCCAGTTCCAGCACGGTATTGACCAGGCCATTCACGCCGAGAGGCGCGATCAGCACGTGACGCGGGGCGCTTCCTCCCAGAGTGGACCCGATCGTGAAATACCCGTCAGGCAAGTCCTGTGCGACGATGGTCTGTTTGTGCTGGAGCGCTTGGCCGAGCAAGCCGTCTCCGGCGTGAAATTGTTCCGGCAGAGAGGTGCCCTCCGGCACGCCATAGGTCGCGGTGCGATGAAATCCGGAGCCGTCGTCCATAAAAATCGCGCCGCCCTGCGCCCCGACGTATCCGGCCAAACCGTGCAAGACGTTTTCGCCGAGTGTGCGGAGAGTCTGCTCCCCGAGCATCCGTTCACCGAGCGTCGTCTGACCCACCCGAATCCACTCTTCTTTGCGCAGGGACAGCTTGCTGCGGATGAACTGGTGGCCGAAGGCCGCCAGCGCGAAGGCCGTCGCCATGCCCATGGCCCGATTGACCAGGGACATGGAAGGATCGACGCTGGGAGGGCTGATGAACAGACCCAGGATCATGAAGAGCGAGGCCGTGCCCCCCACAGCGACGGGCAACAGGGGTATCCACGTGAGGTAGGACAAGACCAGCGGGACGAGATATAGCACCCAGACCGCGATGCCGAGCGGGGTATAACAATCGGCCACGAGCACCGCAGCCAAGGAGAGTCCGATGGCGCCGGAGAGGATCGGATTGGGTTTCTGTTGAAATCGAATCATGAGCGGCTCAGCAGCCCCTTCCTGGTGGTCCGGATGGTTTGGTAGAGATCCTCGACCGCCGCTTCCTTGTTGAGAAAGGCTGAGGCGCCGGCTTCTTTCATTTTCTTGCCCACGTGCGGAGTGTTCTGGACGGACAAGCCGATGATAATCGTGCCGGGGAGATCTTCCTTGATCCGCCTGGTCGCTTCGATTCCGTCCATCACCGGCATGTTGACGTCCATCAGCACGATGTCTGGTTGGCATTGCTGGACGAGGGCAATTGCCTCGATGCCGTTGGCCGCTTCTCCCACGACCTCAATGTCCGGATACGCCGCGAGGAGTCCGCAGAGTCCCTGGCGCACCATGGCATGGTCATCGGCGATCAGGACACGTATCTGCTGGGTGGCCTCACGGGTTTGGGCATTGAGATGCTTCTGTGCGTTCGGAGTCCGTTCCGGTGACAGGACCGGATGGGGTGTCTTGGATTCCCCGGTGACCAGTGTCGGTATTTCCGGCTCGACCGGGGAGGAGAGCGGCGCAATCAACGTCGCCTCGGTGCCCTGGCCCGGGAGCGAGTGCAATTCAAAGCGGCCCCCGATCGCGAGCATACGTTCACGGATGCTGAACAATCCAAAACCCGGTACCCGTCCGCCCTCGCGGAGAGAGATCTTGTCGGAATGGGTGAATCCGACTCCCTGATCCGCCACTGTGATGTGCAACCATCCTTCTTCGACCCTGAGGGCAATTCGGGCTTCTTTCACGGAGGCGTGTTTGAGGACATTCATGAGCAACTCGCGGACTGATTGGTAGAGCAGCATGGCCCGGTCTTCCGGCAAAGGGAGTCGCTCCGGTCCCAGCTGCAGCGACACGCGAAGGTCCCGCTGCAGCATTTGCTCGGCCAGCCAGCTCAAGGCCATCGGCACCCCGAATTCCTTCAGGATCGGCGGGCTCAGTTGAGCCACCAGGGTCCGGGTATAGGTCAGGGCCTGGTCTGTCACGTCCTGTAATTCATTCAGGGTTCGGGCCAGCGCGGGAGAGAGCGGCTGTTGCATGGCCTGCCCCAGGCGAATCCGGCTGAGGGCCAGGAGTTGAGCCAAATAGTCGTGCAGTTCCGTCGCTAGATGTTGCCGTTCACGCTGTCCGGCAAGGTTCAGCTCGGTGGCCAGGGCGCGCAGTTGTTCTCGCGACTGGGTCAGTTCGATCGTCCGCTCGGCGACCCGGTGCTCAAGTTCCATGGCCGATCGTTGGAGCTCTTCCTCGAAGCGCTTCCGCTCCGTGATGTCGTAATTGATCCCGACCATGCGCACCGCCCGCCCTTGTTCGTCATTGACGGTGGCGCCGTGCCCGGACAACCAGCGTGTGCTGCCGTCTCGGGCAATGATCCGAAATTCAGCCGAGAAGGCCCCAGTTGCCTGCGCTTGTCCGGCCGCATCTCGCACGCGGCTCACGTCGTCCGGATGGAGGGCGGCATAGAATTCTTCTTCATGGCGCAATGGACAATCGGCAGGCCGACCGAAGCGTTCGTATTGTTTGGCGTCCCAGGTTGTTTCGCCGGTATGAAGGTCCAGATCCCAGGCGCCCATGGTGCCGGCGGCCATGGCAAGGCGCAGTCGTTCTTCACTTGCGCGCAAGACCTCGTCTGCCTTGGCCCGCTCGATGCCCAGGGCCAATGTTCTGACCAGAGCCTGCATCCAGCCGATCTCCTCATCTTCCAGCCGGTGCGGATGGTCGAAGTACAACATGAACTTCCCCAGCAGCGAGCCGCCATAGGTGAGAGGAATGAATCCCAACGCCCGGACACCTTCCCGCTGGATGGTGGCGCGCAGATCCGGCTTCAGCTCGGATGAACGTAGATCGGCGATAAAAATAGGACTGGGATCCCGGTGGTTCGTCGTCCAGGGCGAATGGCCTTCGACCGCGTGCCGATACTCGTCCGACAACCCTCGCCAGGCTTTGAACCGCATCACGCCGTTGTCATCGAACAGCAGAATGGAGGCGCGGTCCGCATGGACTGCCTCGATCGTGGCGTTCAGGGCCTTCTCGTAGAGGTTCGCTGCCGGTTCAGCGCGATTGACGGCGTCGGCTAATTCATAGAGCAGTTGCTGGCGATGGTTGAGTGCAAGCAGTCGGGCTTCCTGTCGCTTGCGGTCGGTGATGTCGAGTCCCACGGCCAGAATGTGTTGCAGTTCACCGCCTTCCCGGACTCCACCGACACTGACGCTCATCCAGACCGGGGAGCCGTCCTTGCGCCGGTATCGTTTCTCGATGACGAAATCGGGCCCTCCGGCGACAAGCCGATGAAAGAGTTCCAGGTTCGCGGGTAAATCGTCGGGATGGGTGATCTGCTGCATGTGCAGGCCGAGAAGTTCCGATTCTTCGTACCCCAGGATGTCGCAATAACGTTGGTTGACGAACAGGAATCGGCCGGTGAGATCGGTTTGCGCGACGGTGGCGGTGGCCTGGCTTACAAACATGCGGAAACGCGCCTCGCTGGCAGCAATCTGTTCCTCCGCCCGCTTCTGGTCCGTGGTGTCTTTCGCCACGCCGATGATTTGTTTGGCCTTACCCCCGGCGGTGCGGTCGAACACGGAGGCTCGCATCACGATCCACCGGTACGTGCCGTCGGCGTGCCGGAGCCGATGTGTGTGTTCCAGGACTTCGTCGTTCGCCGCCGATTGAAACCGGGCATGCCATTGCTCGACTCCTGCCAGATCCTCAGGATGGGTGAGCAGGACCATCGGGTTCTCGTGCAGCAGCGGTAATTGTTCGGCCTCGTACCCAAGGACGGATTTCAAGCTGTGATTGATATACACCGTTCGTCTCTGCAGCAGGTCGAACACGAACAACATATCCGGCGTGGAGGCCGCGATCCGTTCCAGAAAGAGTTTGCTGCGGGTGATTTCCGCCTCGGCCGCGCGGCGGCTGCGTGCGAGATCGAGATGGGTCGCCACCCGCGCAATCAACTCCTGCGCGCTGAACGGTTTCACGAGATAGTCGTCGGCCGCTTGTTCGAGGCCTTCGATGCGAGAGTCCTCGCCCGCGCGGGCGGAGAGTAGAATCACTGGAATGGTATGAATGGCGGGATCGGCTCGCACGGCTTTGAGCAGGCCGATGCCGTCGAGCTGGGGCATCATGATATCGCTCAGAACCAGATCCGGCGGGTGGCGGCGGATTTCGGTCAATGCCGCCAATCCGTCACCGACCGCCATGACTTCATACCGATTGTTCAGCAGGCGAACGATGTAGTGACACATGTCTGCATTGTCGTCGGCCACCAGCACCCGGGGACGAGCGATCGCAGCACCCTTGTCCGGGGCATCGGTTGGAGAAGTCTGTACCGGTTCCGGGCCGGGCAGCCAGCGCAGCGCTTCTTCGAGGTAGGGGATCGCAGCCGCCGAGCAGGATGACGGCACGTCGCCTGCGCCGATCCGCTCCGCCGGGAGATGGTCTTTTCCCCAGGGGATTGTCACCGTAAACGTGCTGCCTTCGTCCAGGCGGCTCTCGACCTGCACCCTGCCTCCATGCAGGTGTACGATCTCCTGGACAAGCGCCAGGCCGATGCCGCTGCCTTCATGGGTCCGGCTCCGCCTGTTGTGCACGCGATAGAATCGCTCAAACAGACGCGGGAGTGCTTCGGCCGGAATCCCGACTCCCGTGTCACACACCATGAGCTCCGCTCCCTCCGGGCTGTGCCGTATCGAAAGCCGGATTTGCCCCTGGAAGGTATGTTTGAAGGCGTTGCTGAGCAGATTGAGGACGATCTTTTCCCACATGCTGCGATCGACATAGACCGGTTCAGGCAGGGGAGGGCAATCGACGATGAACGTCAGTCCGGCCTTTTCGACGGCCGAGCGAAAGCCGCTCGCCAGGTCCGTGCTATTGGCGGCGAGATCGGTCGGTTGATAACAGGCCTCCGTACGGCCGGCTTCTATGCGCGAAAAATCCAACAGGGTATTGACCAGCTTCAGGAGGCGCAGGCTGTTGCGATGCGCCACTTGGAGGGAGGGATTGTGGGGCCGGTCACGTAGTTCCTCCTCAATGGGTTCGAGCATGAGCGCGAGCGGCGTGCGGAACTCATGACTGACATTGCTGAAGAAGGCGGTTTTGGCCCGGTCCAGTTCAGCCAGAGCTTCAGCCCGGCGCCTTTCCGACCGGTAGGCACGGGCATTGTTGAGAGCGATGGCGATGGGAGAGCCTACCATGCGGAAAAAATGATGATAGTTGTCGTCCAGCGGTCGACGGGGACTGATGCCTGCAACCAGGAGGACAGCGCCGTCTTCCTGAGTGGCCGGCGAGACGGGGATCAGGAGTCCCTGCCTTGTCTGCTCAGGCCAGGTACCAGCGGGTAACGGGCCGAAACGATCTGCCAGGTCGTCCAGCAGGAACGGCTCTCCCCGGCGAATTGCGGCCGCGAGCGGCCAGCTGCCGGGAGCCGTTTCGCCGGCGAGGTCCACAGTCTGTTGTCTGGCCGGGCTCCCGACCTCTAAGCCGATGGCGCCGGCCGGTATGGCCAGTCCGCGATCTTGATCGATGTTGTACAGGAGGGCGAAGGGGATATCGGCCGGGTCGGTGGCAAAGGCTTGAAGGGTTAAGGTGCAGGCGTCGGCTTCGTGTTGCGCTGATCCCGACAAGGAAGCCAGCTCACGCAAGAGACTCGTTCGTCGATCGTTCAAGACGCGGTAGGTCGTTTCCTGCACAATGTTCAGGATGCCTTCGACCTTTCCGACCTCTCCATGTATCGGATTAAGACTGTAGTCGAAATAACATTCTTCCGTATAGCCGAACCGTTGTATCGGCAACAATTCGTCGCTACGCCACGTGGCTTCCCCTTTGGCTACGATCATTTCAAACAGAGGGTGAATGGTGTCCCATATTTCAGGCCACACGTCCGCGGCTGGTCTTCCGGGGGCCCAGGGGTGCTTGTCTCCAAGGATCGGCCGCCATGCGTCGTTATAAAGCAGCCATCGCTGAGGGCCCCAATAGATTGCGATTGGAAAGTGAGGCGTGAGACAGATTCGGACGGTAGACAGCAGAGCAGCGGGCCACTGCTCAATCGGACCGAGAGGCGTCTGGTGCCAGTCTAAGGCCCGGATGCGACCGCCCATTTCGCTGTCGGTCAACCAGCTGAACATATCGGTCGCCTTCATTGCCCCGTGCCAGGTTGATCGGTTGGTTGATGAGGGCCAGCCGATCATACGGTGGAGTGAATGAGTTTCCCTCTGGAATCACTCCTGTCCTATGAAGAACGACATGAATCGCAGCGGCATCAGGGGCACGGCGCAACGTGCCGCTCAATGGCGAGGAATTCGTCTAGCATAAACAGGCCGTTCTGCCCCACTAGTGAAACCCCTAGTCGAGCAGGCAGGCGACCATGCGCACTGATTTACCTGGCGGGAGGAGGGGGGTGAAGCTCCGGAGTCGTGGTTTCCATCACGCCGACGGCGCGCTGCCCTGCATCCAGCTTGATGGTGACCCGTTGGCCGACAGAAAGGTGAACAAAGAGTTCAGATTTTGCGATGTGGAAGATCACGTCCCGACCAAGATCAGTGGTCAGCCGTCCCTCTTTTTCCGTAAGATTCAGCTTCGACAGGGTTCCGGATGCGGTCTCCTCCTCAGAAGGTGCATTGGCTGACAGATAGAGTAGGACCATGTCAGTCGCTTCCAGCGTGAATGTGAGCGGTTTGGGCGACGGCGGAGCGGGATCGCTTGGTTTGGGCGGCACGGTCGGGCCCGGGCCCGGTTGCGGTACAGGTGCAGGAACCTCATGCGCAGACGGGGTCCATCCTGTCAGCAGCACGACGGAAAAAATACTGGCTCCGACAACAATGTTCAACATGATGAGTTCCTTCCGGCGATACCGGTGGCACGGTTAGGCCGTTCCACCGGATGAACTCGGCACGGACTCCAGCACCATTTTGTGACAGAGTTCGGCGCAGCGACGGCATTCCTTGGCGCATTCTCCGCACATGGCATGATGGGGTACATGTTGCTCGCACACTCCGGCGCAAAGTTTACACGTTTCAACGCAGAAGGCGCAGAGCCGGACAGCAAAGGCCGATGTCCGTCCCATCCATTGCGCCACGAGGATGCAAATGTCCGCGCAGTCCCGACAGAGCCTGATGCAGCGGACCATCAGCTCTTGCCCCTCTTCATGTGACATGTCCATGGCGATCATCTCGTCGCCGCAGGTGTTGCAGATCCGCGCGCAGTCCAGGCAGGCCTGAATGCAATCGAGTCGGTGCTGCTCAATCGATAGGGTGGATGTGGCCATACTCATAGTCTCCTTGGCGTAAATGTTCTCCCTGAAGATTGACCGTACTCTGAATCGTAACCTCACCGTACTAGGAAAACCTCTCGACGGAAGTAAGTCGCGGACTAGGGGTCTGACTAGCTGGGTACCCGTCTGTGAAGTAGGGTAGGGTATACAGCACCACTGGGCGGTACGAGGCATTCAGACACAAAGGGAGGAGGAGCTTGGAGGAGGGGTTGACGGCGAATCAGGACGGGTCGAGCGGCGCGTCCCCCGCGTCGCCATTGTTGGTGCCAGGACGAACCTGTTGGCGCGTGGAGCCGGCGGATCGGGCTGCGTTTCTCGTGGATGGGGAGGCCTATTTCAAAGCTTTTCGTGATGCGGCATTACGCGCACAGCAATCCATTATGATTGTAGGGTGGGACATCGATACACAGATCGAATTGGTACGGGCGGAACACCCGTCGGTAACGTTTCCCGGCAAACTCGGGGAATTTCTGGTGGCCCTGTTACGCCGCAGACGGAAATTGCGGGTCTTTGTCCTCAACTGGGATTATGCCGTGATTTATGCGTTGGAGCGACAATGGATGCCGATTGCCGAACCGGGCTGGCGTCGCCATCGCCGCCTCTCCTACCAGATGGACGATCAACATCCGCTGGGCGCGTCTCATCATCAAAAGTTGGTGGTGATCGACGATGTGGTGGCTTTCGTCGGCGGGCTGGATTTGAGTAAATCCCGTTGGGATACGCGCGCTCATCTGTCGCAGAATCCAGACCGGGTGGATGCGGACGGCACACCCTATGCCCCTTTTCATGACGTGCAAATGATGGTGTCGGGCGACGCAGCTGGGGCCTTGGGCGATCTGGCACGCAGCCGCTGGTTGAAAGCAACCGGCCGTCGGCTTCCACAACCGGTGCGTCGTTCGGTGGAAGAATTGTGGCCTTCCGATCTGCGACCCGATGTGCGGGAGTGCCCCGTGGGCATCATGCGCACGCAGCCCCGTTATGACGGGCATGAAGAGATCCGTGAGATCGAACAGGCCTATCTTAATGCCATCAAACGGGCGCGGCGTTCCATTTACATCGAATCACAGTATTTTACGGCTCAAGCGATCGGTCGTGCATTGGCCGCTCGCCTCTCCGAGCATGACGGTCCCGATGTCGTCCTGGTCCTCCGTCAGAACTGCGACGGCTGGTTGGAGCGTCGGACGATGGACAGTTTGCGGGCTCATCTCCTCCATGAAGTGGAACTCGCAGATCACTATGGCCGACTGCGTGTCTACGCCCCCATGGTGCCCGGTGAGCAGAGTGCGGAACCGGTCGCCGTTCACAGCAAACTCCTGATCGTGGACGACGAATTCGTGACCGTCGGTTCAGCCAATGTGTCGAACCGCTCAATGGGATTCGATACGGAATGCAATTTGGCCATCGAATCCTGCGGCCAGGAGCGGGTGCAGACCGTTATTGCAGCCTTTCGCAACGGACTGCTTGCTGAACATCTCGGGGTATCGCCCGAGGTTGTTACGCAACAGATTCGGGAGACGGGTTCGCTGATCGCCGCGATTGAGGCGCTACGCGGCGGCGATCGGACGTTGGCTAGCGGCTGCTTCGAAACCGCTTCTTCTGCTGAGGCGGTCATCCCCGATCATGCGCTGATCGATCCCGAGCGCCCCATGGCTGCGGATCACCTGTTGGCGGGCATCGGACTGCAAAGGGAACGGAAGCGCATTGTTCAACGTGCACTGGCCGGGTTGTCCTTCTTGGCGGCCATGGGCCTCCTGGCGGCTGCCTGGCGTTGGACAGCGCTAGGTCAACTGCTGAATCTTCAGGAGTTGGTGAATCACGCGCAAGCGCTTGGACGGAGCCCACTGGGGCTGCTGATCGTGATGGGTGGATATATTCTGGGCGG
>WBZN01001213.1_pt1 | contig 16113 bp, 16 predicted proteins | sample 5204281 | NCBI WGS metagenome assembly WBZN01 (sample SAMN12344347, study PRJNA552823) | activated sludge metagenome | biome: Activated sludge suspended growth; feature: Nitrification reactor; material: Wastewater; isolation source: activated sludge from nitrification reactor of wastewater...
GCTGCCGGGCTCGAGTGTCAGGGCCTGGCGCAGCCGGTCGGCGGCCTCGCCGAGGAGCGAGTCACGCCGCGCCGAATCGGCGCCCGCGCGACGGAGCAGCGCCACGCCCTGGTTGTAGAGCGCGCGGTAGCGGAGCTCAGGGTCCAGGGATCGGGCGGCCTGGCCCAGCGCCTGCTCGGCCGCCGGCAGGTCGCCGGCACCGAGCAAGGCCGTGCCCGCGTTGTAGTACGCGGTGTCGGAGGCGGTGGGCGAGAGCCGGGCCTGCAGCTGGCGGGCGGCGGCGGCGGCCCGCCCGGCTTCGTAGTCCCGCACCCCGGGCGCGGGGCGCTGGGCCGCGGCCTGGTCCGCGACAAGCAGCGCGGTGAGACCCACCAGCGCCGCCGTCCGGCGCGATACCGTCTGGACCGCGAGGAGCGCGGCGGCGAGCAGGGCCGGGATCCAGACCAGCGGCAGCAGGTCCTGGGTGCTGCTGGTCGTGGTGGGGGCGCGCTGGAAGGCCGAGAGCAGCTCGCGGACCGCCCCGGCCTGGTCCGGCAGCTCGGCCGGCACGAGCGCCCCTTCGGCGGCGTCCGCCACCTGCTGCAGCACCGGGTCGCGGCGGAAGGTCTCCACCGGCGCGCCCTGCGCGTCCGTCTTGTACTCGATCAGGGTTCCCGCGCTGTCCCGCACCGGGATGGGTACCGGCCGGGTGCCGCCCTCCGCCACCAGCACCAGCCGGATCTGCTGCTCGCGGAGCGCCCGCGCGGCGGCGAGCACGTCGCTGAGCGAGTCGTGGGCCTCCCCGTCGGTGAAGACCACGAGCACCCGGTCGCCCGCCTCGCGGGAGGCGTTGAGGAGGTCCGCGCCCTGGCGGAGGGCCCGGCCCATCGCGGTGCCGCCCTGGCTCACCAGGTCCGGCGAGAGGGCGTCGAGGAACAGCGTGATGGCGCCCCCATCGAGCGTGAGCGGGCTCAGGATATAGCTCTGCCCCGCGAAGGCCACGAGCCCGACCCGGTCCTCGTCGAGGTCCTGCACCAGCCGCCGGGCCTCGCGGGCCGCGCGGGCCAGCCGGCTCGGCGCCTGGTCCTCGGCCAGCATGGAGCGGCTGATGTCCATCACGAACACGACCGAGAGCGCCTGGGTCTCCGCCTTCACGGTGGCGTGCCCCCCGCGCGGCCCGGCGATGCCCACCCCCGCGGCGAGGCCGGCCAGCGCGAGGAGCAGCGGCGCCATCGCCCCGGTCCCGCGGGACTGGCGCGCGAGCTCCTCGGACCAGGCCGCCGAGCGGGCGATCCGCCGCCGCCGCGCCAGCAGCGCCACCAGGCCGAGGGCGGCGGCGATGACCGGCGCGAGCAGCAGCAGCAGCGGGCTGTCGAAGCTCATGGCGTCCGCACCACCAGGGTGGCGCTCAGCAGCAGCTCGAGGGCGAGCGCCAGCAGGCCGGCGAGCACCAGCGGCTTGGCGATCTCGTCGTAGCGCACGTAGCGGGTCACGCGGATGGGCGTCTTCTCCAGCCCGTCGATCTGCTGCAGGACCCGGCTGAGCGCCTCGCTGTCCTTGGCGCGGAAGTAGCGGCCGCCGGTGCTGGCCGCGATGTCGCGCATGAGCGGCTCGTCGATCTGCACCGGCAGCATCTCGTACCGGAAGCCGGACAGGCCGCGGCCCGTCGGGATCGGCGCCTCGCCTTCGGTGCCGACGCCGATGGTGTAGACCCGGATGCCGAGGGCGGCGGCGGCCGCCGCGGCGGTACGGGGATCGACGGTGCCGCGGTTGTTGACCCCGTCGGTGAGCAGCAGCACCACCTTGGACTTGCCCGGCGCTTCCCGCAGCCGGTTCACCGCAGTGGCGAGACCGGTGCCGATGGCGGTGCCGTCCTCGAGCATCCCGATCCGCAGCTTCCCGACCGCCTCGACGAGGACCGGATAGTCCACGGTGATCGGCACCTGGGTGAGCGCCTCCCCGGCAAACGCGACGACCCCGATGCGGTCGGCGCTTCGCCCCTTGATGAAGGCGATCGCCTGCTGCTTGGCCACCTCCATCCGGTTGCTCGGCGCGAAGTCCTCCGCGAGCATGCTGCTCGAGATATCGACCGCGATGACGATCGCGATGCCTTCCTTCTTGCGCTCCACCTGGGCGCCGCCCACCCGCGGCCCGGCCGAGGCCACGATCCAGGCGACGAACGCGAGCGCGCGCAGCGCCACCGGCAGCCGGGCCAGCCACCGGCGCTCCCGCACCAGCTGCACCAGCCCGAGATCGCTGAACCGGGTGCCGGCACTGCGCTGGCCCCGGCGCCACCACCACCAGGCCACCGGCAGGAGGAGCAGGAGCAGCAGCCAGGGGCGGGCGAACGTCACGCGGCCCCCTCGAGCCCGCGGGCAAGCTCGGCGGCCCGCGCGGCCAGCGTGGCCACGTCGGCGCCGGGGCGCTCCGCGAACTCCGCGGCCTCGAGCGCCCGCAGCACGGTGCCGATCTCCTCGGCCGGCCACCTCGGGCGCTGTTCACTCACCACCCGGAGGAGCCGGGAGGTCACCAGGCCCGGCACGCTGCCGGGGAGGTGCGTGGTCAGGGCCCGCCGCAGTTCGCGCGCGGCCACCGCCGCCACCGCCCGGTGCTCGCCGGCGGCGTGCCATTCCTCCACCGGGGGGAGCGGCGGGGCGGCCGGCGGTCCCGCGGCCGGCATGGGCGGCCCGCGACGCAACCATCCCCACGCCAGCGGCACGAACAGCAGGGCCGCCGTCAGCAGACAGGCGAGCAGCGGCAGCGGTGAGGTGATCCGCTCCTCCACGATCCCGGCCTCGGGCTGGGGCGGCGTCCGCTCCGGCGCCGCGCCCGCCGGCAGCACGCTCGTCACCTCAAGGGTGCGCGGCTCGGCGGGGAGCGTGTCGGAGGCACCGTCGGCCCGCACCACGATGGGACCGGGGATCGCCACCTGGTGCGTCCCCGCGACCCAGGCCACCACGGGATAGGCGATGACCAGCTCTCCGCCCTCCCGCCGGGTCCGGGGCCGCCCGAGGAGGCCGAGGGCGCCGTCGAGCTCCCACGGCGCGGGGCGCACCTCCGCGCCGCCGGGCACCGTCACCCGCCGCTCCAGCCAGATGGTGTCGCCCACCGTGGGGAGCGGGGCCTGCAGGGCCAGCAGGAGCGGGATCACCGCTGCAGCCGCCGGGCCCGCATGGCGAAGGCGCGCCGCAGCACCGGCGCGTAGTCCTGGTCGGTCCGGACCAGCACCTGGTCCACCCCGGCCGCGGTGAGCCCGCGGCCCCGCTCCTCGCGCCGCTTTTCGGCCAGCGCCCGGAAGCGGCCCCGCACCTGGCGCTCCCCGGTGTCGACCACCTGCCGCGCCCCGGTCTCGGCGTCCTCGAGCTCGATCCAGCCCGCGTCAGGCAGGTTGGTCTCGCGCGGGTCCTCCACCGCCACGGCCACGACATCGTGCCGCACCGCCAGCTGGCGGAGCGGCTGTTCCCACCCCCGCGCCAGGAAGTCCGAGAGGACGACCACGATGCTCCGGTGCCGCAGCAGGCCGGTGGCGTAGCGGAGCGCGCTGGCGAGGTCGGTCCGCCGCCCCGAAGGCCGGAAGGCCACCAGGTCGCGGATGACCCGCAGGGCATGGCGCCGCCCCTTGCCTGGCGGGATCACCCGCTCCACCCGCTCGGCAAAGAGCAGCGCGCCGACCCGGTCATTGGTGCTCGCGGCCGCGAGGGCCAGGATGGACGCCACCTCCACGGCCACCGCGGACTTGGAGCGGGGCGTGCCGAAGTGGGTGGAGCCGGACTGGTCCACCACCAGCAGGAGGGTGACCTCCCGCTCCTCGATGAAGGTCTTGATGTAGGGATGGCCCAGGCGGGCCGAGACGTTCCAGTCGATGGCGCGGAAGTCATCGCCGTGCTCGTACCCCCGCACCTCGGCGAACTCCATGCCCTGCCCCCGGAACACCGAGCGGTATTCACCGGCGAACAGGGACGAGACGATGCCCCGGGAACGGAGCTCGATCGCCTTGACCTGCTTGAGGATTTCGGGAGAGATCGGCGGCATGGGCTGGTGGCGGACCCCCGCGAGGGTGCGCCTACGGCACCGGCACGGCGTCGAGGATGCGGGTGACGACCTGGTCCGCGTCGATCTCCTCCGCTTCGGCCTCGAAGGTGAGCAGCACCCGGTGCCGCAGCACGTCGAGGGCCAGGGCCCGGACATCCTCGGGGATCACGTAGCCGCGGCCGCGCAGGAACGCGTGGGCCTTGGCGGCCTGCACCAGCGCGATGGAGGCCCGCGGCGAGGCGCCGAACGCCACCAGCGGGCGCAGGTTGGCGAGCCCCACCACCGAGGGATCGCGGGTGGCCCGCACCAGGTCCACGATGTAGTCCACCACCTTCTGGTCCACGAAGGTGGCGGCGATGGTCTCGCGCAGCGCCAGGATGGTCGCCGGGTCGAGCAGCTGCCGCACCGGCGCCTCCTCGGTCCCGCTGCGCCGCAGCAGGACCTCCTTCTCCTGGTCGCGGGTGGGGTAGCCCACCCGCACCTTGAGCATGAAGCGGTCGAGCTGCGCCTCGGGGAGGGGATAGGTGCCCTCGTTCTCGATGGGATTCTGCGTGGCGAGCACCAGGAACGGCTCCTCCAGCCGGAAGCTGGTGCCGCCGATGGTCACCTGGTGCTCCTGCATGGCCTCGAGGAGCGCGGCCTGCACCTTGGCGGGGGCGCGGTTGATCTCGTCGGCCAGGATGATCTGCGCGAAGATCGGCCCGTGCTTGACCCGGAACTCCTGGCTCTTCGGGTCGAACACCATGGTGCCGATGACGTCGGCGGGGAGCAGGTCCGGGGTGAACTGGATGCGGGAGAAGCTCGCCTCGACGACTTCGGCGAGCGTCTTGACGGCCAGCGTCTTGGCGAGGCCGGGCACGCCCTCGAGGAGGATGTGGCCGCCGGTCAGCAGGCCGACCAGCAGCCGCTCGACCATCGTCTCCTGCCCCACGATCCGGCGGCCGACCTCGGTCACCACCTGCTGGACGGGTCCGGCGTCGACCGTGCGGGAGGAAACGGAGGGTCGTGCAGTCATGGCGGGACGCGGGGTTGAGGGTTGTGGGAGGATAGTCGCGCCCCGCCGCGTTGTCAGCCCCGGCGTCGCGGCGTGTGACGCGCCTCACCCGGGGCCCGCGGCGCGGGCCGGGTACGCGGCTTGGCCGCCGTCGCGGTGCGGGCCCGCGCCTCGGCGGCCCGGCCGAGCAGCGCGTAGATCTTGTCCTCTTCGGCCGGGGTGAGCGGGCGGGTCTGGCCCACGGGGAGCTCACCCAGGCGGATCGGACCGTACGCGAGGCGGGCCAGGCGTTCCACCTTGAGCCCCATCTCCTCGCACCAGCGCCGCACGATCCGGTTGCGGCCCTCGGTGAGGGTCACGTCGAGGATGGCGCGACCGTCACGCCCCGGGCGCACCCGCACGGCGGTCGGCACCACGGGCTTGCCGTCGACCGTCACCCGGCGCTTGATCGCCGCCTCGATGGCGGGCAGGTCCAGGCCATGCACCAGCGCGGTGTAGCTGCGGGGAATCCGCGAGCTGGGATGGGTCAGGCGGTGCACCGCCTCACCGTCGGTGGTGAGCAGCAGCAGGCCGGTGGTGTTGACGTCCAGCCGCCCCACGTAGGTGAGCCCGCGCGGGTCCTTCACGAAGTCGAAGACCGTGCGGCGGCCTTCCTCGTCGCTCGCCGTGGTGACCACGCCCATGGGCTTGTGGAAGGCGAGCCAGCGCTGCTCCAGCCGCGGGATCGCCTTGCCGCCGACGGTGATCTTCTGGCGGTCCGGGTCCACCTTCATGCCGAGGGTGGCCACCGCGCCGTCCACCCGGACCTTGCCCGCCTCGATCAGTTCCTCGGCGGCCCGCCGGCTCGCGATGCCCGCCCGCGCCAGCGCCCGTTGCAGCCGCATCTCGCTCATGATTCCGCCGGGACCGAGGCGGCCGCTTCGGCCGAGTCCGCCTGCTCGGGCTTGTGCGGCTGCAGCGCCACCGTGAACTCGTCGGTGCGCGGCAGCTCGCCGAGGTCGCGGAGGCCGAGGAGCTCGAGCAGCAGCGGCGTGGTGCCGTACAGCAGCGGGCGGCCCATCGCCTCGCTCCGCCCCACCACCTCGATCAGCCCCCGTTCCTGCAGGCTGCGCAGCACGCCCCCCGCCGACACCCCGCGGATCTCCTCGATCTCCGCCCGCCCCACCGGCTGCCGGTAGGCGATCACCGCCAGCGTCTCCATGGCCGCGGCGGTGAGCCGCGGGGTGCGCACCGCGATCTGCGCCCGCTCGATGGCTTCGGCGAAGGCGCGCCGGGTCAGGACCTGGTACCCGCCCGCCAGCTCCACCACCTCGACGGCGTGGCCGTCGAAGTCGTAGTGCTCCCGCAACTCGTCCAGGGCGGTCCGGACGTCGGCCAGCGACGCCTCGGGCTCGAGGGTCTGGAGCTCCTCGATGGTGATCGGGCGGTTGGCCGCGAAGAGCGCGGCCTCCACCAGCTGGGTCAGCGGCATCATGGGGCGGGTTCCTCTGCGGCGGGGACCATCGGCGATTCCGCCACGGGCGGGTCAGCGGCCACGTCGACGGGGGCGTCCCCGGCGCGCGGCGCGATCTCCGGCTCGGGCTCGGGCGCGCGGCGCCGGATCTGGAACGAGGTGAAGGCCTCGTCCTGGGTGATCAGGATGCGGCCCCGCTTGGCCAGCTCGAGCAGCGCCAGCAGGGTGGACAGCAGGTCCACGATCGTGGGCCGCGGCCCCAGCGCCTCGAGCCAGGAGAAGGCCTCCCGCTCCTCGAGCAGCGCTTCCAGCCGGCGGGTGGCCCCCTCGGTATCCAGGGGGCGCGGCACCACGCGGTGCAGCACCGGCGAGGGGATCTCGCTGACCACCTTCTCCACCGCGCGGAGCAGCTCGCCCAGGTCGAGGGTGAGCGGCGGTGGCGGCAGGTCCGGCGGGGCCGGCAGGTAGCCACGGGCGTGGTGGTCGGCGCGGCGGTCGGCGGCGCGCTCCAGCCAGCCGGCCACCTCCTTGATGAGCTGGTACTCCAGCAACCGGCGCACCAGCTCGTGCCGCGGATCCTCCCAGCCTTCCTCGCCATCGCGGCGCGGCAGCAGCATCTGCGCCTTGAGCCGCAGCAGCCGCCCCGCCATCTCCAGGTAGTCGGCCGCCTGGTTCAGCCCGAGGTGCTGGATCGCCTGGAGGAACTGGTCGGCGATGCGCGCGATCGGGATGTCGGCGATGTCGATCTGTTCCTCGCGCAGCAGGTGCAGGAGCAGGTCGAGCGGCCCGTTGAAGGCGTCGAGCTGGACGACGAACGCGGGCTCGGCGCCCAGCGCGGTGGTGGGAGCGTCGGGGTGGGTCATGCGCCGAAGGGCTTCCAGGCGGAGCCGATCCCGTAGGCCTGCACCAGGCCGTAGAGCTGGCTGAAGCCCCAGTAGGCCGGCGCGAGGAACAGGTTGGTCAGCGGTCGCAGGAACAGCAGGACCGCCATCAGCGGCAGGAACCCGAACTGGCCCAGGGCGCGGTACCGGGCACCCCACACCGGGGGCAAGGCATGGTAGAGCAGGTGCGAGCCGTCGAGCGGCGGAATGGGCATCAGGTTGAAGAAGCAGAGCACCAGGTTGAGCCAGATGCCCCACATCATCATCCGCTGCAGCAGGGCCAGCCCCTCCGCCAGGCCCGGGAGGAGGCCGCCCAGCGGCGCCAGCCCGACGAACAGCGCGGCGCAGAGCAGCGCCAGCAGGAAGTTGGTGACCACCCCGGCCGAGGAGACGATGAGGTCGCCGCGGACGTACTTGCGGTACTTGCGTGGCACCACCGGCACGGGCTTGGCCCCGCCGAACGTGAACGGCATCCCGGCCGCGCTCGAGACCACCCACAGCAGCGCCGGGAGCAGGATCGTCATCCACGGATCGATGTGGGGCAGCGGGTTGAGGGTCACCCGGCCCAGCTGGTAGGCGGTATCGTCCCCCTGCCACAGCGCGGTGCGCGCATGGGCGTATTCGTGCGCCACGAACGAGAAGAGCAGGATGGGCGCGATGAGGACGAACTCACGGAGGTCTGGCATCGGGAGGCCCAATCTAACCCGCCCTCCCAGCCCGGAAAACCCGCCCCCCGCTTGACCTTGCGCCTCCGCCTGCCTAGGTTGTCGGCTTCCCGCCGGCCCATCCGGGCCGGCCCTCAGGAACCGAACGAGAGGTTGTCCGTGCCCCGTATCAAGTCCGCCAAGAAGGCGCTGCGGAAGTCGATCGCTGCGAACGAGCGCAACCGCACCCGTCGCAGCCAGCTGCGCACCGCCATCAAGAAGGTCCGGACCGCGGCCAACGGGGCCGAGGCAAAGACCGCGTTCGTCGAGGCGGCCAAGCTGCTCGACCGCGCCGGCCGCAAGAACCTGGTCCACAAGAACGCCGCCAACCGGACCAAGAGCCGCCTGGCCAAGCTCGCCGCCGCCAAGAAGTAGGCTCCCTCCCGAAGCACCACGGGCGGGGATCCCCAAGGGGATCCCCGCCCGTTCTCGTGCCCCCCGCCCCGCACCCGGCTAGAGCGCGGCCAGCTCCGCCCCGCACCGCTCGCAGTACCACTCCGTCGGCCGGTTGAGCGTGCCGCACTCACCGCACTTGAGGGTCTTCTGGCCACTGCCGCTCGAGCGGTCCTTGCCCGCGTCGGCCGCGGGGGCGGCCGGGGCCTTGGGCTCGGGGGGCGCCTCCGGGATCACCGGCTCCGGCGCACGGGTGAACCCGCCGCTGGCCCGGCCGCGGGCCGGTGGCGCGGGAGGCGGCGGCGGAGCCGCCGGCGCCTCGTTGCCGGTCACCGACTTGAGGAACGCCAGCTCGTCGAGCTTGGCCCCGCCGCCGCTGGTCTCGGCCGGCTTGCCGCTCGGGAACCAGAGGGTCCGGCTGGGCTGCTCTTCCTTCCGGGGCGCCGGCGCCGGCGGCGGCGCGGGGGCCTTGGGCTGCGGACGCGGTGGCGCGGGCCGGAAGGGAATCTCGGTGGCGGCCGGCGCGCTGGCCGCGGGCCGGGGCGGATCCATCGCGGGCGGCGGCGGGGCCGGGGTCGGGGCCGGCGGCGGGGCAACCGGCTCCGCCGGGAGCGCCGCCCGTGACCCGGAAGAGGTGACGGCCGGCCGGGGGCCGGAGGCGATGGTCGGGGGCGCCGGTGGAGGCGGGGGCTCCGGGATCGGGGCAGGCTCGGGGTCCGGCGCGACCGGGCTCCGGATGGTGCCCAGCACCTCGTTCAGGCGATCCACCTCGGCATGCGTCTGTGAGAGCTCGTCGTGGACGTGCGCCAGCACCTTGAGCAGCTCGGTCCGGATCCCCTCCCACTTGGAGTCGTCGTACTCCCCCACCATGTGGCGGATCTCGGCCTCCGAGAGGTGCTCCTTGTGTTCGCTCTCCCGGGCGGCGAGCTCGCCCGCGCGAGCCTCAAGCCCGGAGACCTGCTCCTCGAGGGCGCTGGTGTGGCTGCGGAGCTCCTCGAGCACCGCCTCCAGGCGCCGCTCGTAGTCGGCCCGCACCCGGCCGCGCACCGCCTCGGGCACCGGGGAGGGCGCGCCCGCGGAGGAGTTGAGCCGGGTCAGCCAGCTCACGAACTGGGCCCGGTCCTCCAGCAGCTTCTCGATCGAGGTCCCGCCGTCAGGGCTCGGCTTGGTCATGTCCGGACTTCCCTCGTGGCCGTGCCAACTCGTGGACTTGCTCAGGGGTGAGGTGCACTACCCGTCCGATGGTGCGCGCGGCCAGGAGGATGCGCGCCGCGTGCTCCAGGCTTTCCATCCGAATCTGGGCCGACATCAGGTCGGCGCCCCAGGTGACCGCGCCGTGATTGGCCAGCAGCACGCCGTCGTGCCGCTCGAGGAACGGGGCCATGGCATCGCCCACGGCGGGCGTCCCCGGGGTGGCGTAGGGCACCAGCGGCACCTCGCCGAACAGCACCGTGAGTTCGGGCAGCACACTGGCCGGCAGGCCCTCGCCGGCCACGGCGAATCCGGTGGCGGTGGGCGGGTGCGCATGCACCACCGCCCCGACATCCGGCCTCGCCTGGTAGATGCGCAGGTGCAAATCTAATTCGCTGGTGGCCTTACGAAAGCCGCCCTGGGGGGTCCCGGTCAGGGAGACCCGGACCAGATCCTGGGCGGTGAGCTCCCCCTTGAGGAGTCCGCGGGGGGTGACCAGGAGGGTGTCGGGCCCCACCCGGACGGAGACATTGCCATCGGCGCCGGCGATGAGGCGCGCCTCCCAGAGCCGCCGGCACACCCGGATGATCGCGTCGCCCGCCTCGGCGAGGCTCGGGAGCCGCGGGCTACTCGGCGGAGCGGTCGTAGACCACCCTCCCCCGGACGATGGTGAGGTCGCACCGGCCCTGCAGCTGCCGGCCCCCGAAGGGGGTGTTCCGGCTCTTGGAGTAGAACCGCGCGGGGTCGACCGTCCAGGTCGCCTCCGGGTCCAGGATCGCGATGTCGGCCGGGGCGCCGATGGCCAGGGTGCCGCCGGGGAGGTTGTAGATCTGGGCGGCCCGGGTGCTCATCCGGAACAGGAGGTCGGGCAGCGGGATGAGCCCGGGCTTCACCAGCTCCGTGACCGCCAGGCCGAAGGCGGTCTCCAGGCCGAGGATGCCATTGGGCGCGTCGTCGAACTCCCGTTCCTTGGCGTCGTAGTGGTGCGGCGCGTGGTCGGTGGCGATCACGTCGACGGTGCCGTCCCGGAGCGCCTCGCGCAGCGCCTCCACGTCCTCCGGCTCGCGGAGGGGCGGGTTCATCTTGGCGTTGGTGTTGTACCCCTCGCAGGCCTCGTGGCTGAGCGTGAAGTGGTGCGGCGTCACCTCGGCCGTGACCTTGAGGCCCTTGGCCTTGGCCCGGCGGATGAGCTCCACCGACCCGCGCGTGCTCATGTGGCAGAGGTGAATGTGCCCGCCGGTGAGCTCGCTCAGGATGCAGTCGCGGGCGACGTGGATCTCCTCCGCCGCGGCGGGGATCCCCTTGAGCCCCAGCCGGGTGGCCACGATCCCCTCGTGCATGGCGCCGCCGTGCGCGAGGGTGATCTCCTCGCAGTGGTCGGCCACGGGGATGCCGAACGTCTTGGCGTATTCGAGCGCCGTCCGCATCAGGTGGCTCGACATGATCGGCTTGCCGTCGTCGCTCACCGCCACCGCGCCGGCGGAGAGCAGCTCGCCGAACTCGGAGAGGGTCTCGCCCTTCTGCCCGAGGGAGATGGTGCCGACGGGGTACACCCGGGCCTTGCCCGCCTTCTGGGCCTGGCTGATCACGAAGCCCACCGCGCCCTGGTTGTCGAGGGGCGGGTCGGTGTTGGGCATGGCGCAGACCGCGGTGAAGCCGCCGGCGGCCGCCGCCATCGCGCCGGTGGCGACGGTCTCGACGTGCTCGAAGCCGGGCTCCCGGAGGTGCACGTGCAGGTCGATGAGGCCCGGGGTGACCACCCGGCCCTTCGCCTCGATCACCTGGCAGCCGTCCTCGCCGGTGATGTTGCGCCCGACCGCCGCGACCTTCCCCTCGACGAGGTAGACGTCGGCCACGCCGTCGGTCCGGCGCGAGGGATCGATGACCCGGCCGCCGCGGATGAGAATCGGACGCATCACTCACTGCCTCCCTGGCCCTGCCAGTCGGGCGAGCCGCCGGCGAGCAGATAGAGCGCCGCCATGCGGATGGCCACGCCGTTGGTCACCTGGGGGAGGATCACGCTGTGCGGCCCGTCGGCCACGTCGCTGTCGATCTCGACCCCGCGGTTCATCGGGCCGGGGTGCATGATCACCAGCTCGCGGGGCGCCCGCGCCAGCCGCTCGGAGGTGATCCCGAAGACCCGGTTGTACTCCCGCAGCGAAGGGATGAACCCGCTGGTCATCCGCTCCAGCTGCAACCGGAGCACGTTGAGCGCGTCGGCCCACGCGATGGCATCCTCGATCCGGGTGATCACCTCCACCCCGAGCGCGGCGATGTCGCGCGGCACCAGGCTGGCCGGCCCGCAGACGGCCACCTCGGCGCCCAGCTTCTTGAGCCCCCAGATGTTGCTGCGCGCCACCCGGCTGTGGGTCACGTCGCCGCAGATGGCCACCTTGAGCCCCTCGAGGCGGCCGAACCGGTCGCGCAGGGTGAGCAGGTCGAGCAGCCCCTGGGTGGGGTGCTCGTGCTTGCCGTCGCCGGCGTTGATCACGTTGGAGCGGATCCGGTTGCCGAGGAACTCGGCGGACCCCGAGGCCGGGTGGCGGATCACCACCATGTCGATCCGCATCGCCTCGAGGTTGCGCGCGGTGTCCACCAGGGTCTCGCCCTTGCTCACCGAGCTGCCGCTCGAGGCCACGTTCACCGTGTCCGCGGAGAGGCGCTTCTCGGCGAACTCGAACGAGATCCGGGTGCGGGTGGAGGCCTCGAAGAAGAGGTTGACGATGGTCTTGCCGCGGAGCGCCGGCACCTTCTTGATGGGGCGCTCGCTGACTTCCTTGAAGCGCTCCGCGGTGTCGAGGAGGAGGCGGATCTGGGCCGCGCTCAGCGTCTCCAGCCCGATCAGGTCCTTGCCCAGCGCCGGGGCGCTCATCGGTCGGCCCTCACCAGTTCGACGGCGTCCCGGCCGTCCAGCTCCTGCACCAGCACGTCCACCCGGTCGGCCGGGCCCACGTCCTGTCGCACCCCGACCACGTCGGGCTGGATCGGGAGTTCCCGCCCGCCCCGGTCGAGCAGGACGCAGAGCAGGATCCGCCGCGGGCGCCCGAAGTCGGCCAGCTCGTCCATCGCGGCGCGGATGGTCCGGCCGGTGTAGAGCACGTCGTCGACGATGACCACCGAGCGGCCATCGAGGTCGAACGGCAGGTCGGTCTCGCCGATGACCGGGCGCGGCCCGATGGCCTGCAGGTCGTCGCGGTACAGGGTGATGTCGAGCTTGCCGCAGGGCAGCGGACGGCCTTCCTGGCCCTCGACCAGACGGGACAGCCGCTGCGCCAGCTCGACGCCACGGCGCTGGATGCCGACCAGCACCACGTCAGCGGTGCCGTGGCAGCGTTCCACGATTTCGGAGGCCATGCGGGTGAGCGCCCGGGCAATTGCCCGGTCGTCGAGAAGGATCGAGCGGGAGGGCATGGTGGCGGGAAGGTAGCCACTCCCGCCAGTGGAGGGAACTGGGGCCGGCGCCTCAGCCCGTGGCGACGGCGCGGCCGGGTGCGCGGGCCCGCCGCAGCCGCAGCAGCATGAGCACGGCGAAGGCAATGACGTACCAGGTCCCGACCCGCCAGTCGAGCTTCTGGACCATCAGGTAGTGCAGCAGGCCCAGGGCGGTCGCCGGGTAGACCAGCCGGTGCAGCAGCCCCCAGCGGCGGCCCAGCCGCCGGATCATCGCCGTGGTGGAGGTGAGCGCCAGGGGGATCAGCAGCAGAAAGGCGACGAAGCCCACGGCGATCCGGGGGTGCTCCACCGTGTCGCTCCAGATGAGCGCGGGATCGAGCGACTGGTCGAAGACGAAGTAGATGATGGCGTGCAGCAGCACGTACCCGAAGCTCCACAGGCCGAGCATCCGGCGCAGGCGGATCAGCTCGGACCAGCCGCTGAGCCGGCGCAGGGGCGTGATCCCGAGGGTGGCGAGCAGCAGGACGATGGCCGCGAGCCCGGTCGTGGTCTGCAGGGTCTTGACCGGGTCCGCGCCGAGACTCCCGCCACCGAAGGCAGACCACCCGAGCCAGCAGGCAGGACCCAGGGCGGCGGTGAAGGCGGCCGGCCAGAGGACGCGGGACACGAGGGCGCCCCGCGTCATGCCGCCGGCCCCTCCGAGGGGACTCCGGCGCTCAGAAATCCCTCGCGAGGTCCATCCCGGCGTACAGCCCGGCCACCTCGTCGGCGTACCCGTTGAAGGGGAGCGTCTTCCGCTTGAAGAACTCGCCCAGGCGCCGTTCCCGTGCCTGGCTCCAGCGCGGATGGTCCACCGCGGGATTCACGTTGGCGTAGAACCCGTACTCATCCGGCGCGATCACTGCCCAGGTGTTGGCCGGCTGCGTGGTGGTCAACCGGATCTTCACGATCGACTTCCCGCCCTTGAACCCGTACTTCCACGGCACCACCAGCCGGATCGGCGCCCCGTTCTGGCCCAGGAGCGACTTCCCATAGAGGCCGGTGGCCAGCAGGCTGAGCGGGTGGCGCGCCTCGTCGAGCCGCAGGCCCTCGACATAGGGCCAGGGAAAGGCGCGGCTCTTCTGCCCCGGGAACTGCACCGGGTCGAGGAGGGTGGTGAACTCCACGAAGCGGGCGCGCCCGGTGGGCTCGAGCCGGTCGATGACCTCCTTGAGCGGCACCCCCTGCCACGGGATGACCATGCTCCAGGCCTCGACGCAGCGATGGCGGTAGATCCGCTCCACGGTGCGGTGGGGCCGGAGCAGGTCCTCGAGGTGGTAGTCGCCCGGCTTTGCCACCTCCCCTTCCACCCGCACTGTCCAGGGCGCCGGCTTGAGGGTGCCGGCGTTGCGCGCCGGGTCGTCCTTGCCGGTGCCGAGTTCGTAGAAGTTGTTGTAGGTCGTGACGGTCTCGAAGGGGGTGAGCGGGTCGTCATCGCCGCGCGCCACCAGGCCGCCTTCCCGTGCGAGGCCCTGGGCCAGGGCCCGGCGTTCCCCGAGGGTCAGGGCCACGCCGGCCGCGGCGAGCCCGGCCAGGAAGCCGCGGCGGTTCTGGTACAGGGACGGATCGGTGACCTCGGATTCCCGGAGGTCGGGGGCGCGGCGAATGAGCATCGAGGGGGCTCCAGGCCAGAGGGTTCCTGAAGATACGCCACCGGGGGCCGGTCGGTTCCTTCGGGGGGGGAAAACGCCGCGGGGCCGACGGTCGGCACCGGCTTGCCGGCACCGCCATCGGCCCCTGGGGACGGACAGAGAGGGATTCGAACCCTCGATACCCTTTTGAGGTATACACGCTCTCCAGGCGTGCGCCTTAAACCACTCGGCCATCTGTCCCGAGGGTGTGCCCGGGAGCCTCCCCCCGGGCGCGGGCGGGAGTCTTACCCGCGCCGCGCGTGAAGTCAAGCGCCGGGGCGGTGTCGCCACCCCCTCGCTGGCCCCGGGGACGCCGTGTACTTTCTACGCGCTTCCCTCCCCCACTCCGGAGATCGCATGGGCAAGCTCGTCTTTGGCGGTGTGCTGCTGATGGTGTCGTTCTTCCTGATGATCGCGCGGTCGAGCGCGGCGGGGGGCAAGAGCTCGGGGCTCCTCCGGGTGTTCGCCGTGGTGTTCAGCACGGTGGGCCTGCTGTTCATCGTCGGCGCGCTGGTGGTGGTGGTCGACCCCGGCCAGGTCGGGGTGAAGCACGCCTTCGGCACGGTGGACATGCAGCCGCTGCTGCCGGGCATCCACTTCGTGGCCCCCTGGTCGTCGGTGGAGCGCTATTCCACCCGGGAGGAGCAGTTCCCCCAGGCCGGCGAGGAGGCCGAGACCATCGCGGCGCTCTCCAGCGAGCAGATGGGGATGACCGTGGACGCCGGCCTGCGCTGGCAGATCAACCCGCAGGACGCGCCCCGCATCTTCACCGAGATCGGCACCGAGGAGCAGATCCACAGCATCGTCCTCAACGCCATCCGCAAGGGCGCGCGCGACGGCATGGTGCGCTTCTCCATCAACGACATCGCCAAGCGCACCGAGATCGCCTCGGCGATGCAGGCGCTCGTCGACAGCGCGCTGATCACCCAGCCGCGCGCCGGGGGCGAGCCGTTCCGGATCGCGGAGGTGACCGCGTTCTTCCTCCGCGACCTGCAGCCGCCCGACCAGGTGATCCAGGCGATCAACGGCAAGATCGCCCAGGAGCAGCAGATCCAGACCGAGCGGCACCGGGTGGAGGTGGCACGACTGCAGAGCGAGCAGCAGAAGCTGCTCAACCAGACCCTCACCGCCGAGGCGCTGACCAAGCAGTACCTCGAGGTGCTGCACGACATGAAGGGGTCGAACAACCTGGTGATCCTGGTACCCACCGAGGGTGGCATCCCGATGCTCGACATCGCCAAGCTGCGTACCAACCTGCAGTAGCCGCCGGCGGGCGGTGGAAACAGGCGAGGCCGCAGGTCACCGACCGGCGGCCTCCGTCACATCGGGCCGGCGCGGCGGCTCAGGCCGCGCCGCCCACCAGTTCCACCGCCTCCAGCAGCTCCTTCACCGCGAACGGCTTCTCGAGGGTCTGCGCGGCGCC
>WBZN01001215.1_pt1 | contig 16103 bp, 12 predicted proteins | sample 5204281 | NCBI WGS metagenome assembly WBZN01 (sample SAMN12344347, study PRJNA552823) | activated sludge metagenome | biome: Activated sludge suspended growth; feature: Nitrification reactor; material: Wastewater; isolation source: activated sludge from nitrification reactor of wastewater...
TGCTGTAGCACCGCCACATCCTGATCCGCTTGCCGCCTTCCGGATAGAGCTGCCGCCCGCTCTCAAGATTCCGAAACAAGATCAACGTCTTGGCGTTAACCGATCGGCATTGGGGCTAGACCGCGACGCGGATGGGCTGGGCGAGCCGCGCATTCGCGGCGCGCAGATCATCGATCGTGTCGATCTCCGCGGCCCAGAGTGCCCCGATGTCGACGACGTCCAGCGCGACGCCGTCGTCGATGATCTGCTGGAACGCGGCCTCGTAGTACTCGTTCACCCGGCCCTGGCCGACCACGCGATCCTGGAGCGCCGCGAACAGCCGGCGTGACGACGCCGCGCTGAACAGCTCGATCCCGACCGACTCGCCGATCGCGGCACGGAGCGGGACGTGCTTGCCGATCGCGAGCACGCGATGATCGGCGTCCGCGGTGACCTTGACCTCCTCGAGGCCGAGCTCCCCGGCAGAACGAACCGCGAGGCAATCCGGGCCCCGCGCGATCAGCTCCTCGATCACGGCGTGATCGAACACGACGTCCCCGTCCAGAAGAATGAACGCCTCGTGCTCGACGTGCTCGCGGACGAGCAACAGCGAGTACGCGTTGTTGGTCGTGCGAAAGTCCGGGTTGGAGACGAACGTCACGTCCAGCCGGGGGAACCAGCTCGCGACGGCGTCGCGCACGAGGTGCTCGAGGTAGCCGGTCCCGATCACGAACTGGGAGATCCCGGCTGCGAGAAGGCTGGAGATCGATCGCTTCAAGATCGCCACATCGCCAACCGGCAAGAGTGTCTTCGGCGTGTCATCCGAGTACGGACGAAGTCGAGTCGCACAACCAGCGGCGAGGATGACGGCCTTCATGAGGGCTGCGGCCTATGCAAGTCCCATGCGAGTCCGATCTAACGCACTTGCGCGGCCGGGCTGTCCGACTTTCACCGCACTCGAGCGGCTACGCGATCTGCTCGACCACGTGGTCGTGCAGATCGTTGCTGATCGGGTGTGCCGGGAGGATCGTGCCGACATCCAAGGTGAGCACCGGATCCAGCGTGGGCCGATGAGCCAGGGCACCGTGGCGGATCCGGCGGTAGCCGAGCTGGACCAGCCAGATGGCCCACATCGGCAACAACATCAGGCTCAGGCCGACGATGCCGACCACGCGGCGCCCGAAGCTGGGGTGCATCTTGCTGTCACCCCAGATCCACTGCGCCGCGTTGTGGACGACCCAGTAGATGTACACCGGGTAGAGCAGCAGGAACCGCATCGGGAAGTAGTACCCGATGATGTTGTGCATGAAGGTGAACACGCCCTTGGAGTACGCGAGCGGTGACATCGTGCGCTTGGCCATGCCGCCCGGCACGCCGAGCCGGCGGACCATCTTGAGCTCCGGGTCGAACAGCAGGTACTCGTCGTCGCGCTTCCCGGCGACGATCCGATACGCGAGCGATGGCTCGTCCTCGATCGGGGTGCATTCGTCCCACAGTCCGAACCGCTCGAGCGTCGACCGGCGGATCGCCGCGTTGCCGCCCATGAGGCTCTCGACTCGCTGCTTCGCGAGCGTATCGGCATAGACGTACACGCGCTGCCAGCGCAGCAGGTTGAACGTCAGCACCTTCTTGCGCGCCTTCTCGAGGTCGACGTAGGGGGTGGCCGACTGCTCGTCCTCGTGGATGAACCGCCCGGTCACGCCGAGACAGCGCGGGTCATCGAAGTTCGACTCGTGCCGGCGCAGCCAGTCCACCGAGCCCGGCAGATCATCGTCGTCGATGAACACGAGCAGCTCGCCGCGCGCAGCCCGAACCCCGGCGTTCCGTGCCCCGGGACCGCCGAGCGGCTGGAACCTCAGCAGGCGGACCCGCGGATCGGCCGTGAGCTGCTCGACCCGAGCGGCGTCCTCGTGCGGACGGACCGTACTCTGTTCGACCACGACCACCTCGAAGCTGTCGTGATCTTGCGCGAGCAGCGCCTGCATCAGCTCGGCGAGCGCCGCGAGCCGGTTGTACGAGCGCACGACGACCGAGACGCGCGGCGGCGCGCTCGACAGGGTGCCTGGGCGTTGGCTCGTACGCATGGGGAAGTTACGGCGAGGCCGTAGGGTACGTCAGCCCGCGCGGCGATGGGACTGGCGCGCCGTCGACGTCGCGAGCGGCGGCAGCGCGGTTTCCTGCGGTTCCTGCGTGTCACGCAAGCGCGTGATCTCCTCGGCGAGCGCGACCACGAACTGGTCGAGGTCGGTGTCCGTGAGGTGGCCCATGTTCGCGATCTGAAGATACCGGTCCGCGAGCTTGCCTTTGCAACCGTAGACGAGGATCCCGCGCGCCTTCACCGCGTCGTACAGCGCGTCGAAGGCGATCCCGTCCGGGAGGCGGCACGTGACGATCGACGACGACTCCTCGCCGGTCTGGGTCAGCGACGGCATGCCGAGCTTGGCGAGCTGCTGACGGAGACGGCGGTTGCGCGACCGATACAGCTCGAACCGCGCCGCGTGGCCATCGGCCAGGAACTCCGAGCACGCGGCGTCGAGGGCAAAATAGATCGAGACGGCCGGGGTGAACGGCGTCTGCGCGAGCTCGTCCATGTACTTCCGGTAGCGGCGCAGGTCGAGGTAGTAGGACCGGGGCTGGAGCTGGTCGATTCGCGGCCACACGCGCGGCGAGATGCACGCGAACGAGGCGCCGCTGATCGCATGCAGGCACTTGTTGGCGCTCGAGTAGCAGATGTCGATGTTGTCGCGGACGACGTCGATGTCTTCCGCGCCCAGCGAGGACACCGCGTCGACGACGAGCAACGCGTTGTACTTGCGGCACAACGCGCCGATCGCGCGGACGGGGTTGAGGATCCCGACCGAGGTCTCGTGGTGAATCATCGCGACGACGGCGATGTCCGGATTGGCGGCGAGCGCCTTCTCGACATGGGCCGGAGACACCACCTCACCCCACTGATACTGGAGGTGGATGATGTTCATCTCGTGCACGGTCGCGACCTCGACCAGACGGGTGCCGAACGCACCGTTATCGATGATCAACACCTTCTGATCCGGCGGCACGGTCGAGACCAGCGCCGCTTCCATCGCCGCCGTGCCGCTGCCGGTGATGGTGACGACGGTGTGGTGTGGGCTACCGCGGAAGATCCGTCTCAGCTTGCCGGTCAGCGAAACCATCAGCTCCGAGAACATCGAGTCGCGGTGGCAGACGTCGTGGTGGACCAGCGCGCTCTTCACGTTGGCGGTCGTGTTGACCGGGCCCGGGTTGAGCAGCAGGTAGTGCGCGTGGCGCTTGGCCTCGAGGAGCGCGGTGACGTTGTCCTCGACCGCGATCGGGCGGCGGGCGCCCCAGATCCACGAGCTGTCCAAGGCCGCCACCCGGCCCCGCTGGACCAGGCCCAACAGGCCATGCTCCAAGGTCGGGTTCGGTAGCTCGCCGAGCACGTCGAGGATCGCGCGGGTGACGACCGCATGCCCGGTGAAGATGCCATCGGCATCGGAGAGATCCTCACCGAGCTCACGCACGGTCGAGCGTCCGGTGTCGTTCTCGCGGGTCAGCTTGACGCGGACCTCGATGCCTGGCTCGGTCTCCGGCCGCTTGGCAACGACGATCGCCGCATCCATGCCCTCGGCGGTTCCGACCTCGACGAGCTCGCGCAGCGCCTCCAGCTCGAGCGGGCGATCGCCGCGCAGGACGAGGCAATGTGCGCCGTGGTCGATCCACGTGCGTGCCTTGAGCACGGCAGAACCACTGAGGTTCTTCCAGGAGAGATTTGCGAGGACGGAGACCTCGAGCTCGGGGAGGGTGTGCAGCTCGAGCCGGTCGCGCAGCTGATCTGCATGGCGACCGTCAACGACCGCGACCTCGCGAACACCCAGGATCACGAGATCCTCGAGCGTCTTACGAATGTTGTTCACACCACGTGCGGACAGTTGATTGCCCGACTCGAGCGGCAGCCGAGTAGCGAGCACAACTGCATGCGACACCATGGGCCGGCGCGACTGCAACAAGCGAACCGTTCACGATCACGGTGATTTGAGCCGCGAAGCGTCAGGTTTTCGACGCAATGTGACGGCAGTTTGACAGCCAGGCGCCGCGATAGTGCCCGATCCATGGCACCCGTCGATCTTCCCTCCGGGCGTGATCGACACGAAGAAGGAGGTGGAGTTGACTCGAGACGAGCTTCGCGTATCGTGCCGGCCGTGCGTAGGCGCTGCACGAGGTAACGGACGTGAAAGCGGTCATCCTCGCTGCAGGCATCGGGTCGCGGCTCGCGCCGCTCACCAATGACCGGCCCAAGGTCCTGGTCGAGGTGCTCGGCCAGTCGTTTCTGTATCGCCAGCTCGATCGGCTCGCGGCCGCTGGGATCGCCAGCCGGGACGTCGTCGTGGTGGGCGGCTACAAGCTGGACGTGTTGCGCGAGGCGCTCGCCGCCGGAGGTCACGAGGCGACGGTCGTGGTCAACGACAACTTCGAGCGGTGGAACAATTTCTATTCGCTGGCCGTCGCGGAGCCGGCGCTCCGCGGCCATGACTTCTTGCTGCTCGACGGCGACACGATCCTCGATCACAAGCTGCTGCCCCGGATGATCGCCGCGCCCGGCGCCGCGCTGCTCGCGGTCGACTGCCGTGACGAGCTCGATGACGAGACGATGAAGGTCGAGCTCGCCTCCGGCAGCCGCCGGGTGGCCGCCGTCTCGAAGCAGCTCGATCCGTCACGGTGTGCGGGCGAGTACATCGGCGTGCTCAAGCTGACGGCGGGGGTGGCGGCGCGGGTGTTCGCGGAGCTCGCGACGTTCCCCGCCGAGGACCTGACCCACGAGTACTACGAGCATGCGTTTCATCGGCTGATCGTGCGGGATCGCGTGACGGTGGAGATCGTCGACGTCCACGACTGCGAAGTGCTCGAGATCGACAATCTCGCCGATCTGGTGCGTGCCGAGGCGCTGCTCCAGCGCACCGGCGCTGGCGACGTGACGTCGAACCGCCGGACCTGATGCCGACGGTGTTCGATGCCGTGATCGTCGCAGCCTCGCCGCATGCGCACGTCCGCGTCCTCGGCCTGACCCTCGCCGAGCGCGGCGCACGGGTCGCCACCAGGGTCGGCGCGCGCCGGGTGTTCGTCGTCGATAGCGCCGAAGCCGCGGCCCGCTTGGCGCGGTGGGAGGAGCAACGTGGCGAGGCGGCGGTGCTCGTGATCCGTGCGGGCGATCAGATCGTTCACACGGCGCTGGTCGAGCCGATGCTGCGTGGTACGCGAGCGCGCCGGATCGCCGTCGGGCCCGAGGGGAGCTACGCGGGCGCGCTGTGGATCGACGGGGACGTGGCGGCCGAGGTGGTCGCCGCGATCGCCGCCGCGCCCGAGACCGCGGATCTCGAGCTCGCCCGCCGGCTTGCCGACGCCGAGCACCATCCGCACGGCGACATCGCGCGCCATCCGGCGACCACACCGGCGGAGCGCGCGGCCGGCACCCGGATGCTGCTCCGGCTGATCGTCAAGTCCGAGGACAGCCCGGTCACGAAGTACATCTATCGTCCGCTGTCTCGCCCGATCACGCGGCTGCTCCTCCACACGCCGATCACGCCCAATCAGGTCTCGATCCTCGTCGGGCTGATCGGGCTCGTCGGGTGTTGGTTGACGGCGCAGCCGGGCCAGCGTTCGCTCGTCGGTGGTGCCGCGCTCGTCCTCGCGGCCGGCGTCATCGACGGATGCGATGGCGAGCTCGCGCGCCTGCGGCTGACCAGCTCGAAGATCGGGGCCTGGCTCGACACGATCATCGACGAGCTGACGACCACGGTGTACTTCGTCGCGATCGGCTACCACACCCACGTCCACGATCCGCGGCCATGGATCGTCCCGGGGACGATCCTCGGGGTGACGTGCTATCTCGCGTCGATCTACGCGATCTACTACTTCTTGATCGTCGTCTCGAAGACCGGCAACAGCCAGCACTACGTCGGAGATCTCGAGCTAGTCGACGGCACGCCGGGGGGGCTCCGGCCCCGGCGGCGCGGCCCCTCCAAGGTGCCACCCTGGCTGCGCCACATCGGCTCGCTGCTGACCCTCGTGGTCCGCCGCGACTTCATCAACCTCGGCGCGCTGTTCATCACGTTCGCGAACGCCTACTTCTTCATCTACGTGATGATGCTGCTCGGCGGGGTGATCAGCGCCGCGATCGTGATCCCCGAGCATCTCAAGCTGCGCGGCCTGCTGCGCGAGGTGGAGCGGCGTGGCGCCTCCCCACAGCTGTTGTCGCCAGACCACTGAGCGCTACGAACATCACCCCCGGATCGCCGCGGCGACCGAGCGCGGCGTGATCCGTTGCCACATCGCGAGCAGCGCGCCGCGGTCGCGAAGAGATCGGATTTGCGGATCAACGCGAGTGGGACCAAACCTGTTGCCCCGAACGTTACACCGACCCGGGCCACGGCTCATGCGTCCTCGCGGCGGAGCACCTGTAACTTTCGGCGCGACACACCGACACCCCGATGTCGCGTGGCGGTGAGCGCGAGCCCCGCGGATCGTCGCGTAATCACATGCATCGGGTTCGGCACGGCCATTGCGCTAGGTGGCCGCTATGAAGCACCAACCGTTCCTCGCGCTGACCGTCTTGTGGGGCTGCGCCGCGAAGCCCGCGCCCGATCCCAGCCCCGATTTACCGTTCACGGACGCGACCGGCTCGTTCACGCTGCGCCAACCCGGCGTCTCGGCACAGAGGACCAGCGGCTCCACGGTCTCGTGCACGTTCGCGGATGCACCGACGGAGGGAGACCTCGTCGTCGTCGGCGCGGGCTGGTGGAATGCCGGTTCGTCGCCGACCACGATCGCGGTGACGGACGATCACGGCAACAGCTACGAAGTCGAGTCGCACACGAGCGGCGCGACCAACGTCGCCGCCGCCGGCCAGCCGTTCCAAGCCTACCTCCTGTCCGCGCCCGGGACGGCGAGCAAGACGATCACCGCCACGTTCGGCGACTCGTTCTCGTACGGTGCGATCTGGTGCGACGACTTCGTGGTCGACGGCGGCACCGCGCAGTACGAGGCGGGGGCAGTCGGCAGCGGTACCGGTGAGATCACGGCGCCGAGCATCCCCGTCTCCGGCGCAGGCAGGCTGCTCTACGGCGTCGCGATGGATGCCGACAGCGTCGGCGCGGCTCAGGCGCCATGGACCGGCAACGCCGGGGGGGCGCAGTCCGGAAATGCCGCCGTGTACGTGCTGAGCGCGTCGGAGAGCACGGCCGTGGCGATGGGCGGCACCTCCGGCAACCCCTACAACGCGATCGGGATGGCCTTCGCGATCGGGGGAACGAGCACCACCCCGACCACCCCGACCGCCACGCTCACCGCGACGCCGAGCATGATCAGCAGCGGCCAATCGTCGACGCTGACCTGGACCAGCACGAACGCGACGTCGTGCACCGGCACGGGCTTCTCGGCGACCGGGACCTCGGGCACCGCGACCGTGAGGCCGTCGGCGACGACGACCTACACAGTCACCTGCGACTCGGCGTCCGCGTCCGCGACGGTCACCGTCGGCGCGCCGAATCAGTTCGTGCTCGGTCAGGTCCCGTTCGCGGCGACGTCGTCGTGGAACACGCCGATCCCGAGTGGTGCCACGTACACGGCGCTCGGCTGGCCCGCGTACACCGGCTACAATTACGGTGTCTCCTGGGACAGCTACGCCCCCGCGGTGTTCGTCGGCGGGCCGAACGATCCGGTCGTCGCGGTCACGTACCCCGCAGGCTGGGGCTACCCCGGTGGCACGCTCCAGATTCACATGCCGCTCGCCGCAAACGGCGCGGCCGGTACCGACGGGGAGCTCGTCGTGATCGCCGGCAACGTCGTGCACAACTTCTGGCAGTTCCAGCGCACGAGCTCGACGACCGCGACCGCCTCATCGTATGGCGCCGCGAACGCGCTCACGGGTACCGGCTGGGGCACCAGCTCGCCATTCCTCGGCGCGGGGATCACGGCCTCGGGCGCGAGCGAGTTTGCCGGCCTGGTCGTCCAGGCCGAGACCGATCAAGGCGAGATCGGACACGCTCTACAGATCGCCGCCGACTACGCGATCACGCGACCAGGCTTCACCGGCCAGGCGATCTCGGGAGATGGTGGCGCCGCGAACGGCCTGTTCCAGGAAGGCGCTCACCTCGGGATCCCACCGAACACGACGATGCCCGCCGGGCTGTCCCCACTCGGCCAAAAGGTGTTCCGCGCTTACGTGAAGTACGGCGCGTTTGTCATCGATGTCGCTGGCGGCACGTCCAACCTGCGCGCGCAGTCCAATGCCTACAACGCCGCGACGATCACGGCGCTGAACCACGACCTCGGGAAGATCACGCCGCTGCTCCGTGCGGTGCACTGAGCCTGCGACCCCGTGGTACGGTCGGCAGGTGCGCGTGGCATGCGTCGCGGTGGTTGCGCTCGGCTGCAGCAACCAGGAATTTATCTGCCACAGCAGCGATCAGTGCGTCGATGGAACGCTCCAGGGGACGTGCGAGCTGAGCTCGTTCTGTAGCTTCCCGGATCCGAGCTGCGGCTCGCAGCGCCGCTACGGCGAGCTCGCCACGCCCGAACTGGCGGGCGAGTGCGTCGACGCACCGAACCTGATCGTGAACAGCACGTGCGACGTCGACACGTCGAGCTGGCAGGCCTTCCAGTCGACGGTGTCGCTCGGCGTGCCCGCCCGCACCGGAGCTCACGCGTGCAAGGTGTGCGGCGACGGACTCACGGACTTCACGATGGACGACCAGGATCCGACCGTCCCATCGGCCGCGCCGGGCCAGCGCTTCCTCGGTCGGGCGTGGGTGCGCACCGCGCCGGACGCCGCCATCCCGACCCAGGTCTATCTGGAGATTCGCGAGGCGACGACCGGGGTCGGAGACGCGTCGAACTTCGTCACGGTCGACGCCACGTGGCAGCAACTGACGCTCGTCCACACGGTCGCGATGACGTCGCAACCGGTCGAGCTGTTCATCGCCGGGAAGACCACCGCGCCTTCGACGAATCCGTGCTTCCTCGTCGACGACATCACGCTCGCTCGCGTACAATGACCGGCTTGCGCTATACTTGCGGTGATGTGGAGACGTGGCCGTTCGCCCAAGGAGCGCCGCGAGGGAAGCGCGGTGCTCTCCGCCGGTGACACCGTCGGCCGCTACGAAGTGATCCGCCCGCTCGCGAGAGGCGGGATGGCCGAACTCTACCTCGGCCGCGCCCGCGGGATCCAGGGCTTCGAGAAGCTGGTCGTGCTCAAGTGCATCCGGCAGGAGTACGAACACGAGGGCGAGTTCATCCGGATGTTCCTCGACGAGGCGCGTCTAGCGGCGACGCTGTCCCATCCGAACATCGTCCAGGTGTTCGATGTCGACCGATCGGACGGCAGGTACTTCTTCGCGATGGAGTACGTCGACGGTCACGACCTCGTGGCGGTGCGCAAGGCGGCCGCGATCGAGGGCCGGCTAACGCTCGAGAGCGTGCTCGCGATCGCGGTCGGCGTGACCGCGGCGCTGCACCACGCGCACGAGCTACGCGATCCCGAAGGTCGCCCGCGCGTGGTCGTCCACCGTGACGTATCGCCCTCGAACGTGCTCGTGTCCCACGACGGCGCGGTCAAGCTCGTCGACTTCGGCATCGCGCGCGCGGCCGGGCGGCTCACGACGACGCGGGCCGGCACGCTCAGGGGAAAGGTCCGGTACATGTCACCCGAGCAGTGCTCGGGGCTCGAGCTCGATCGCAGGAGCGACATCTACAGCCTCGGCGCGCTGCTCTACGAGCTCACGACCGATCACGCGCCGTTCTCCGCCGAAGCCGACGTCGCGCTCGCCCACCGGATCGCGACGGAAGATGCACCGCCGCCGTCGTCGCAAGTCGCGAGGTATCCGGCCGGGCTCGAGCGGATCGTCATGCGAGCGCTCGCCCGCGATCGCGACGCGAGATACGACACCGCACAGGCGCTGCAGCTAGACCTCGAGAACCTGGCGGTGGAGCGTGGCCTCGCGATCTCGCCGGTCGGACTCGCCTCCTCCATGAAGCGACTGTTCCCGGTCCGCGTCGATCCACTGCCCGGGCCGGCGACGATCACGTCCGGGACCGCTCGTCAGACGAAGCCGGCGCGGCCCGCTCGCAAGCGCGTGCCGGCGCGGCGCTGGTTGATCTCGGGCTCGCTTGCCACGCTCGTGCTCGGAGCCGCGGGCTACGCGTTGTTCCCCGCCGACGGGGCGCCCTCGCCCGCGCACAGTCCACCCGCGCCCGTGCCGGTTTTTGTCCCGGCCGCGGCCCCCACGCCGCCCGAGACGCTCATGCCCGCCGCCGACATCGCGGTCGTCTCGCCGCCACCGCCACCGCCGCCGCCGGTCAAGGTCGACTCGGCCAACTCGCGCGCCAACAGCGCGACGCGTTCGCGAATCCGGCACGCGGCCGGCGGCGCCGCGCCGAAGAAAACGCCAACGGCGATCGGGCAGCGGCAGCGACTTCCCGTGGGGGACGATGCTCCGTTGCCGTGATGGAAGCATTGTCGCGCTGATGTTGTCGCTGGTGATGGTCACGCGACCGGCCGGTGCCCAGGCGATCGCGGGGGCACCGCTGAACGTGCAAGCCCGGGCGCACTTCGACAAGGCGCTCGCTGCGTACGCGGCCGCGAACTATCGCGCCGCGAGTCTCGAGCTCGAGCTCGCCTACGGCCTCGACGCGCGCCCGGAGCTGCTCTTCGCGTGGGCGCAGGCGGAGCGACTGTCGGGCGACTGCGACCGCGCCGTCATGCTGTACCGGCGGTTTCTCGATCAGGCGCCGGACCAAGCCCAGGCCGCGAAGACGGTCCGCCAGATCGACCGCTGCCGTGCGCCGGGTCCGAACGAGCCCGCGAGCCCTCCGCCGGCGGCGCCCGGTGACGACATCGCGGTCGAGCGCCAACCACCGCCGCGCGTCGTCGAACGCGTGCCGGCGGAGCGCCACTGGTACTCGAATCCGTGGGTCGACGGTCTCGTGGCTGGTGGTGGAGCCGCCGTCGTGGTGGGCGGAGTCTTCGTATGGATCGCGCACAGCGACGCCGATGCGGCCGACCGCGCGCCCCAGTATGGAGAGGCGCGCCGCCTCGCCGACCAGGCAGACAGCCGCCGGTGGATCGGGGCGATCACGCTCGCCACGGGCAGCGCGCTCGTGCTCGGCGGCATCGCGCTGTCCTGGTGGAGCCGTGATCACGACACCACGATCGCGCGCTGGTCGCCGCAGATCGGCCCCGGCACGATCGGCGTCGCCGGGGTGTTCTAGCGATGACTCAGCCGCCCGCGTACACATCGACGGTCCCGGTCGAGCAGCCGATCCGCGATCACGCCCTGGTGCGCCGGTTCCGGCTGCGCGTCGTGGACGGCGAGGATCGCAAGGCGACGTTCGCGCCGCTCGCCGAGCGCACCGTGATCGGCACGCATGCCTCGGCCGACTTCGTGTTGCGCGATCAGACGGTGTCGCGATTTCATTGCGAGCTCTCGCTCGGCGACGGTGGCGTGCGCATCCGCGATCTCGACAGCCGCAACGGCACGCTGATCAATGGCCTCTCGATCGTCGAAGCGCACCTGGCGGGCGCCGCGACGCTCGAGCTCGGTCACACGCGGATCAAGCTCGAATGGCCGGACGATCACTTGCGGATCCCGCTCTCGCCGCGCGACGGGTTCGGCGGGCTGTCGGGCAGCTCTCGGGCGATGCGCGTGCTGTACACGCAGCTCGAGCGCGCCGCGCAGTCCGACACGACCGTGCTGCTGCAGGGCGAGACCGGTACCGGCAAGGATCTCGCGGCGCACGCGCTTCACGACGAGGGCCATCGTCGCGATCGGCCGTGGGTCGTCATCGACTGCGGTGCGATCGCGACGGGGCTACTCGAGAGCGAGCTGTTCGGCCACGAGAAGGGCGCGTTCACCGGCGCGACGCATGGCCACGCGGGTGCGTTCGAGCGCGCAGACGGCGGGACGCTGTTCCTCGACGAGATCGGCGAGCTGTCGCCCGAGCTCCAGCCGAAGTTCCTGCGCGCGCTCGAGGCCCGGCGGATCACGCGCCTCGGCGCGAACGTGCCGATCGATGTCGACGTCCGGATCATCGCGGCGACCCATCGCGGGCTGCGCGGCGATGTCAACTCCGGCCGGTTCCGCTCGGATCTCTATTACCGGCTCGCGGTCCTGCCGATCTACCTGCCCTCGTTGCGACAGCGGCTCGACGATCTTCCGGTGCTCGTCGACGACTTCCTGCGCCAGCTCGGGGCGGCGCGGTCCGCCGCGGCGGAGCAGCTCTGCAGCGCCGAGTCCCTCGCCCGCCTCGCCGACCACCCGTGGCCCGGCAATGTGCGCGAGCTGCGGAACTACGTCGAGCGCAGCGTGCTGTTCCGCGCCGCGGCCAGCCTCGAGGACCGGTTCGTCGCGAGCGAAGCGGCGTCGGTCGACATCTCGGTCCCGATCCGCGAAGGGCGCGAGCGCTGCGTCCTGGCATACGAGCGTCGCTACCTCGAGGTGTTGATGCAAGCGCACCAGGACAACGTCGCGGCCGCCGCGCGCGCCGCCGGTGTCGATCGGGTCCACATGCACCGTCTGCTCGCGAAGGTCGGGCTGCGGTAGCGCCGCGCAGGTGGAAGCTCGTGGCCGGGCGCGAGGGAGCGGTCTCGCCCGGCGGCGTTTGCTCGGCAGCACGACCTCGCGCCACCGGCGGATCCGAAACCACGGACATCACCCCCGGATCGCCGCGGCGACCGAGCGCGGCGTGATCCGTTGCCACATCGCGAGCAGCGCGAGCGTGACCACGATCGCCGTGGCCCCGATGGCGACCATCCGGGTCATGTCGCGGGCGTCGGGCAAGGCGAACGAGACCAGGAGGCCCGCGACATAACCCGCCAGGCAGCAGCCACAGATCCCCCAGCTCGCGTGCAGGTAACGCCGGAGCGGCAGCTGGATCGTGCGCGAGACAAGATACGAGAGCGCCGCGAACGCGACCGGATACCCGACCGCCCACGCGATCGCCACCGACAGCATGCCGACGTGCGCGCCGAGCAGCGTCGCGCCGAGCAAGAACGAGCTGGGGACCGCGACCGCGGCGACCGACATGTAGCGCAGCGTGAGGTCGGGCCGGCCGATCCCATCCAGCAACGGGGGGCCGACGAACCCGAGCGCGCGCAGCGCCCCGACCAGACACAACACGCGCGCCGCGGTCGCGCAGAGATCGATCTCGGAGGCCGTCCACTTCCCGCCGCCGTAGAACACGCGGAGGAACTCCGGGATCACGAGCAGGATCAACATCACGAACGGCAGCACCGCGATCAGGTTGAGCCGGGTGAACTGGATGAACTGCTGGATCAAGCCCTCGCGGTCGGCGCGCAGGCGCGCGAACGCCGGGAACGCGACATCGATCACCACGTTGGAGATCGTCTTGACGGGCTCGAGCACCACGAACAGCGCGAGCGCGTAGATCCCCGCGGCGCGGTCGCCGAACATGTACAGCACGATCGGCGCATCGACGCTGGTGTACAGCCGGAACAGGATCTGGCTGATCGCCGTCCGCAGGCCGAACTTGACGTACTGGATGACCTCGGAAGGCTGGAAGATCAGCTTCGGGACGAAGGGGTGGCGCAGCTGGATGATCAGGCCGAACACGAACGCGCGGGTCAGCGCGGCGAGCGTCCAGCACCAGACGGTCGCCCCGAGCACCGCAAACACGATGCGCGCCACGCTCTCGGCGAGGTGAGCGACCATCCGCGCCTTCGCGATGTCCGAAAATCTCAGCTCCTTGCGCAGCAGGGCGAACGGGATCGCGTAGACGTTCTGGAACACGAGCTTGCCGCCGTAGGCGATCAGCAGCCAACCCAGCGTCGCGTTGCCTTGCAGATGGCCGTACAGGGGACCGAGCACGAGCAGGAGCAGGAACAGCCCGGTCGAGATCAGGACGTTGAACCAGAACACCGTCGATACTCGTGCCGGCGTGTGGTCGTCGTGCTGGATCAGCGCCGAGGTCACCCCGAAGTCGGCGGCGGTATCGAGCAGCACGTAGAACGCGATCGCCGCGCTCGCGATGCCGTACTCCTTCGAGCCGACCCAGAACGCCAGCACGAGCAGCTGCGAGACCAGGTCGGTAATCGCGATCACCGCCTGCGCCGCCGCCGCCCAGGCGACGCCGCGGTTGACCTCGGTGTTCGAGCGAGGGGCGTCGGCCACGCCTATCGCTGATACCACGCCCCGTGCTAGCGTGCGGCGATGCGTGAGGTGCAAGTCGCACCCCAACACTACGACTTCGAGCGTTACGATGATCGCGAACGCTGGATGTCCTACTGGCACCAGATCCGCGCGGTGCTCGGCGTACGACCTCGCACGGTGCTCGAGATCGGCCCTGGCTCGGGCGTGTTCCGGCGTTACCTCGAACACGCCGGCGTCACGGTCAAGACCCTCGATATCGATCCCTCGCGGGGCGTCGACTACGTCGCCGATCTGACGAAGCTCGACGCCACGCTACCAGCCGGGCTCACGTTCGACGCGGTGTGCGCGTTCCAGGTGCTGGAGCACCTTCCGCTCGCCGAGCTCGACAACTGCCTCGAGGGCATCGCGCGCCGGGCCAACCCGCACGTGTTCATCTCGCTGCCCTATCGCGGCCTGCGGATCCGCTGGGCGTTCTGGTGGGGCGATCACCACATCACGCTCGGCCACAAGCTGATGCTGCCGTGGCGACACAAGCCATGCCCCGAGCACTACTGGGAGCTGGGATACCCGTTGACCGCGCGCAAGATCACCCGGCGGATCGCGCGGCACCTCGACGTCGTGTCGCGCGGGTTCATCCGCGAGAACCCGTATCACTACATGTGGCAGCTGCGCCGGCGCGCCCAGCTCACGTAACGGGCGCTCGACGTTTGATCAACGCGAAGTGCGCCAAGATCAGCGCCACGTTGACCGCGGCGATCACCGCACCGTGGACGATCACCCAGGACGGGACCCCGCACACGCAGGCGATCATCCAGATGAACACGAACGTGTCGCGCCGGCCGAACGACCGGAGCCAGGTCGACAGCGCTTTCGGATCGTAGACCTCGTCGGAGGACTGCTTGTCGGTCTCGAACCACCACCGGAACGCAAACACGTCCCCGGTGCCGGTGCGGCGGTAGACGTCGAGGTACGTCAGCGCGGACACGAACACGCGGCCGGCGGCCGACGCGATCCCGATCCACAACCAGGTCCCGCCGAGCCCCGCGCCGACCCCGATCAGGAAGACGTTGTCGACGACGTCGTCCGACAGGTTGTCGAGCCACTGGCCCAGCTTGGAGTACTGGAACCGCAGCCGCGCGAGCTCGCCATCGACCGAGTCGAGGATCGAGTTGAGCTCGAGCATCACGCCGCCGAGCGCCACGGCGAGGTAGCCGCCGCGACTCGCGAGCAACGCCGCCGACAGCCCGACGAGGATCGCGGCGATCGTGACGTGGTTGGGCGTGACCGCGAGCGAGCGACGCGCGAGCAGCCGCGTGATCCGCATCGAGAACCGCCAGTTGATCAGCGCGTCGACCGGCCCCTCGAACGACTTGTTCAGCCCGCGGATCAGCTTCCACTCCGCCCGCTTGCGCGCGGCCTCGTCGACCAGCTCGATGCCCGCGATCACGTCCGCGCGGTCGCGCCTCGCGTCCGGGGGTGACGGCGTCCCCGGGGCGACGAACTCGACCGCGATCGGGAGCGGTCGCGGCAACGCGACGAGCGCCGCGGCGACGACCACGCGCCCGGCGCCCTGCTTGTAGCCGCCGAACACGAGGCCGCTCTTGCTGTTGCCGAACACGATATTGTCCCGCACGCTGAGCCCGGTCGTGTCCCGGCCGCTCGTCTCCGCGCCAATCTCAAGGCCGCGATCGCTCTCGGTGACCAAGTTCCCTTCGATGACTGAATCCTTCGCGCCGTCGACGAGGATGCCGGGCACGTAACCGTCGCCCTGCGCGGCATGGGACCGCGCGACGCGGTTGCCGCGGCACACGCCATTCCGGACCACGCTGTCGGCCGCAACGGCGCCGCACTCGATGCGGATGCCCGCCTCGTTGACGTCGTGCGTGACGTTGTCCGCGACCAGCCAGTCGGTGACGTTGCCGCTGACCGTAATGGCGCCGGAGGGCGCGGGCTGGACATCGTAGA
>WBZN01000846.1_pt1 | contig 16078 bp, 13 predicted proteins | sample 5204281 | NCBI WGS metagenome assembly WBZN01 (sample SAMN12344347, study PRJNA552823) | activated sludge metagenome | biome: Activated sludge suspended growth; feature: Nitrification reactor; material: Wastewater; isolation source: activated sludge from nitrification reactor of wastewater...
GACCGATCTCGCCGTCCTGGCGCTCGGCCACTCGGCGCGCGACACCGTCGCGGCGCTCCTCGCGCGCGGCGTGGCCATGACGCGCAAGCCGTTCGCGATGGGCTTCCGGATCGAGCACCCGCAGGGAGCCATCGACAGGATCCAGTACGGCCAGCTCTCGTCGAAGTGCGGCGTCATGCCGGCCGACTACAAGCAGACCGCCATCGCGGCGAGCGGCCGGGGCGTCTACACGTTCTGCATGTGCCCCGGGGGCGAGGTGATCGCCTGCTCGTCCGAGGCGGGGGGCGTGGTGACGAACGGCATGTCGCGGTACAAGCGGGCCTCGGGCTTCGCGAATGCCGGGCTGGTCGTCCAGACCCGCGAGGAGGACTTCGAGAACGAGCCGGGGCCCGACGTCCTGAAGGGCGCCGCGTTCCAGCGCCGCGTGGAGCAGGCGGCCTTCGAGCTGGGGGGCGGCACCTACGCCGCCCCGGCCATCCGCGTGACCGACTTCCTCTACAAGACCGCGGGCAGCACCAAGTTCTTCCCGCTGCTCAACTTCGATGGCTGCACCGACGTGGACAAGGCGCAGGGCAAGTGGCCCTCGGCGCAGAACCCCGTCGGCGAGCGCGTGTACATGGATCCAGGGTTGGTCCTCTACTCGGGCGGACCGACGACCTTCACCGCGCGGCACAACGCCGCCGACGGCTTCGATGCGATCGGCCGCAATCACCCCGCGGGCAAGTACACGTTCTCGTTCGGTGGCTCGGCGGTCAATGACGCCGCGACGTACCTCACCGACAAGACGAGCTACGACGTCACGTTCACCGGCTCGGATGAGATCCCTGCGCAGATCTTCAACGACGTGCTCTGGATGCCATCGAACTACCAGATCACGACGCCGCCGATGGCGTCGTATCCGCTCGTCGGCGGCACCGATGCCACGTTCAACTGGACGACGCCCCCGCAGACCGGGCTGCCGTCGGACCGCGAAGTGCTGTCGGTCGTCGGGTTCCTCAACGCTGGGGCGACGACGATGGCAGGCGGCATCTCCGCCTTCTGCGTGAAGCCGGACACCGGCTCGATCACGATGCCGGCCGCGCTGGTCGACAAGGTCCGCGCCAAGTACCCCACGGGCGGGTTGTTCGTCCGTCAGACCCTCACGCACGTCGTGCGCGAGCTCGTCGACAAGAATGGGCCGACCGGCCGTCGTATCGACTTCGTCACGGTGTGGTGCAATGTGGCACCGTTCACGGTTCCCTGAATCGGGAGCTGGTATCCAGCGCGCACATCCACCTCACTCAAGATGAGTGTCTGCGCGCCAGTACAGAATCCATCGCTCATCGCGACCGAACAGCGGCGCTGGAGCGCTGGCCCTTCACGGGGCGGGCAGCGTAGAATATGACGATGGGAGCAGTCAGAGCCATTGTCATCGCTGCGGCGGCGATGGTCGCGGCGTGCGGTGACAATGTTCCAGACGTCGCCGACGCTGGCGTCGGTAGCGACGGGCTCAGATCCGTCCCGCCGCCGTGCTGGGTCGACGAGGTTCACGTGCCCACCGGGACGGCGACCCTCGGCACGGGGCATGGCCGCTTCGAGGCGATGCCCGAGATGCTGCCGATCGAATACGGCACACAGGACGGCTACAACCTGGTGGCCAACGTTCGAATGACCGGACTCGCCCCCGGGGACCCCAATGCCGCGTTCGATTTTGCCGGCAACCCACGCACCCGAATCCGCGCGTTCTTCGCGGACACCAACGTGCCGCTCAACTTCTACTCGAACTGTCCGTTCCGGCTTGCGTATGTTCCTTCGGCCGCCGGTGGCTACGAGCTTCGCGAGGGGATCGGAATCATCTTCGAGAATTGCTGGCGCGCGAACCGCCTGATCGGGCGGCGGATCCGGATCGAGCTCGAGCTCCTGGACGCGGCCGGCGGTTACGCGACCGCCGTGACGACCGTGACGGCCGCGGCGCCGACGGGACCGTATCCTCCCGAACCGGACGCGCCAGGCTGTCAACACGCCCTGGAGACCCCTCCGGCCCTCGGTTGGGATCTCTGACGAGACGAGCCGTCCCGCGAAGGATCGCGGCGACCAGCCGTGGGCACGACCGGTCGATGCGACCGGTCCGCGAGTGATCGACGCGCAAGTCGCCGAACCTCATGGGAGATCACGTGGTTGCGGCGCGCGAGTGTCGCTGGCACGAGCAGTGCCTATCTAGATCTTCCTCAGGAGGACTGCACCGTGCACTCACGATCTGCGAGGCCGATCACCTCGAACCTTCTCGGGAAGGCTCCCTCGATTGGTTTCGGTCTGGCATTGACGGCAGCGCTCGGAGGGGCGGCATGTCACGGACGAGAACCTGACCCGGACGTTGTGGACGCTGGCAGCAACAGCGACGGGTCGGAACCGGTCCCGCGGCCGTGCTGGGTCGACGAGGTTCGCGTGTCAACCGGGACAGCGACCCTCGGCACGGGGGATGGTCGCTTCGAGCCGATGCCCGAGATGCTGCCGCTCCAACACGGCACGCAGGGCGGCTACAACCTGGTGGTGAACGTTCGGATGGGCCGGCTCGCTCCCGGGAATCCCGACAACCCCTTGGATCCGGGCAACCCACGCACGCGAGTCCACGCGTTCTTCACGGACACCAACGTTCCGCTCACCTTGGACTCCCACTGTCCGTTTCGGACCGCGTACGTTCCGTCGGCCGGCGGAGACTACGAGCTCTCCCAGGGCATCCCGCTGCTCTTCGACAATTGCTGGCGTGCGAACGACCTGAGCGGACGCCGGATCCGGCTCGAGCTCGAGCTCGTGGATGCGACCGGCGGCTACGCGACCGCGGTGGCGACCGTGACGGCCGCGGCGCCAACTGGCTCCTATCCGTCCGAACCCGAACCTGATGCGCCGGGCTGCCAGCACGCACACGCACCGCCGCCCGCCTTGGGTTGGGATCTCTGAACGACTTGAGGCCAGCTCGCCTCCTGGAGTATGATTGTCAGCGAGGGGCCTACGCATGACGCGAAACGCGCTGATCATCGCCTTGTTTGCGACCGTGGTCCCCGGCTGTGGGAATGACCCTCCGATTGCGATCGACGCGTCGACCATCGACGCACCCAAGTGCACGGGAACGATTGGGTTCCTTGCGGACTGCTCGACGAACAGCGAGTGCATGAGCTGCCTGTGCAAGCCGTTCGGGCACCTCACGTACTGCACGTCGACGTGCACCGTCCCCTCGGACTGTCCATCGCCTGCGATGGACTGCGTCGGCGGCTTCTGTAAGCGCTGAGCACGAGTCCGATGCACGCGGCCCGCATCGAGCGGTCTGGCCGTCGCCGCGGCCGAGTCTTGATCGCTGGCGCCAGCGGTGAGTCGCAGGTCGATGTCGGCCGCGAGTCCGCACGCGAGCAACCCGTCTCGAGAGTAGCCATGCCCCATCGATCTAGAAACTCGAGTGTCGACCGTGCCCCTGTCTCCGCGATCGGCGTGACTTCCGGGGCCGCGTCGTTCGCAGCGCTCTCGGTGGTCCTCGGCTGCGCTTGCGGCGCTCCACCGGTACCTCGGGGGCCTACGGGGAACGTCGCGCCGGCTGCGGGCAGCGCAGCGCCGCCGGCCACAACGTTCGCCAGGCTCTCGTTCCCCGTCGACGCCAGCGGCGCGGAGATCTCGACCTGGATCCTCCGCGCACCGCAGGCAGATGGCAGCGCACAGATCGCGTTCCACGCGACCGGCGCCGCGAAGCCGCTCCAGCCGCTGGTCGTCGTGCCGTTTGCCCGCGATGCGCACGCCATCGCGGATGCCGAGATCTCCGAGATCAAGACCCAGGCGTTCGAGCTCCCCGATGGACAGCGCGCGGTCCGGATCGACACCCGGCTCGCCGCCGCCGGCGGAGCCGAGCGCACCGAGACCACCCTGGTCGGGTTCCGCGGCGACGAGCTGCACCGGCTGCTCGAGATCTCTTCCGGCTCGGCGCGCTCGCGCTCGGCGAGTTGCCGGGAGGTCACCGAGACCTCGCTCCGGTTCAGTGCGCCCGGTCGGCCGGTCGTCCTGGAGGCGATGACCTTCATGCGGCTCGAGCCCGTGCCCGACGCCGGCGCCCCCGACGCGACCTGCACCGGCAAGCGCCCGGTCAAGCGGTCGCTGTTCAAGCTCGACGGCGATCGGCTCGTCGAGATCGAAGAAGACGACCACGACTGATCGCGGGCACCGAAACGACGACGGGCGCCACGAATCGTGGCGCCCGCCGCAACAACCTCGGGGAGCCCGCTAGAAGCTGTACTTCGTACCGACCGAGGGATGGACGTACGCGAGCGGCAGCGCGTTCATGAGCGCGTTGAGCGCGCGGTTGCCGGTGCAGTGCATCGGCATCAGGTAGGTCGGGTTGATGGACTGGAACGCGGCGACGGTGCCGTCGATCGTGGTCTGCGGCGCGGTGGTCATGTGGAAGCCACCGACCACGCCGGCGACCTGGCTGATCCCGGTGATCTGCTGGGCGTAGGCGGTCGCGTTGATCACGCCGCGGTGGCTGCAGCCGGTGATCACGACGAGGCCCTTACCGGCGACGTTGAACACCAGGGCGATCTCCTCGGCGAACTGGGCGTTCTCGAGCACGCCGTTGCGCATCACCTTGAGGGCGGCGGGGATGTTCTCGAACGTGTTGGTCTTGGGGATGAAGCCGGTCAGCAGGCCGACGCCGCCGACTACGGTCGGGGTGCTGGCGACGATCACCTGGCGGCCGCCCCTGGTCAGCAGCGACTTGTTGAGCGTGCCCATGTCGGCGCTGTTGGTCGGGGTGACGAACAGGTGCTGGAGGTAGACGTCCTCGTGACCGACGTAGACCGGAGCGGTCCTCTTGGTCAGCAACAACGCCGTCGGGAGTGCGCCCCAGTGATCTTCGTGACCATGGCTAATGACGAGCGCCTCGGCGCCGGTGATGTCCACCCCGAGCTTGTCGAGGTTGTTGATGTAGTTCAGGTTGGTCAGGCCGGCATCGAACAGGATGGTGTGCGTGACACCGCCCTTGGTCGCCTTGATGACAAAGCCGAGGCCCATCTCAGCCTTGACGCCGATGTCCTGGATGTCACCGACCTTGGAGAGCAGGTGCCGGGTGGCGTTCTTCTCCTCGGGCTGGAACATGTCGTAGTAGTTGTCGTCCACCGCGGTGATCTCGAGCGAGTCGACCGTCGGGATCGCGTCTGCCTTGGCGTTCGGGATGAAAGCGACTGCTGCGATCAAGCCACCGACGAGTCCGATCATGTTCTTCATGTGCTTGCAGGCCCCCTGTTTGTTGCGCTTGAGGGGAGACTAATGAACGTTTCGTGCCAGGCGGACCCTGCGAAAATCACGGGAGTTCTGGGGTTCGGATGCGCATCTTCGGCAGGGTTGCGCATCCGTGCGCTCCTGGTTGCGCAGAGTTGCGCAACCTTGCGCGACTCGCCGTCCGCTTGCGCAAAGGACGCCGAGCGTGGTCCCGGAGCGGCCGACGTGTCGGTGCCGCACCCCGGTCGACGATCGCGCGTCAGCGCCGTCGACTGCCGCTGTCGAGTAGCTTGGTCGCGGCGTAGATCGCGTCGATGGTCGGGGTCGGGACGCCCACGATCCGTCCGAGCTCCGCGACCGCACCGACGATGGCGTCGACCTCCGTCGCTCGTCCTGCCTCGATGTCCTGGAGCATGGAGGTCTTGTGCGCTCCGACCCGCTCGGCTCCGTCGATGCGTTGCTCGAGCTTGATCCCGAAGTTGATGTCGAGCCGGTGCGCGACCGCCTGTGCCTCGAGCATCATCGTGGCCGCGAGGGCACGCGTGAGCGGATCGCGGCAGATGTCCTCGAGCGTGGCGCGGGTGAGCGCCGAGATCGGGTTGAACGCGAGGTTGCCCCACAGCTTGATCCACATCTCCCACCGGATCCGGGTCGCGATCGGCGCCTTCAGCCCGGCCCGGGTGAGTGCCTCGGAGAGCGCTCGCACGCGCGTGCTCTTGCTGCCATCGAGCTCGCCGAGCGAGAACCGGTCCCCTTCGACATGGCGGACCACGCCCGGTCCCTCGAGCTCTGCCGCCGGATAGACGATGGCGCCGATCACGCGGTCGACGTCGATGTTCGCCTCGACGACGCCTCCGGGGTCGACCGCCTCGATCCGCCTGTGATCGTGCGCGCCGCCGAGCTTGCGAAAGTACCACCACGGGACCCCGTTCTGGGCGGTGACCACGATGGTGTGCTCGCCGTAGAGGCTCCGCAGCGCGGGCGCCACCGCGGGCACGCTGTGCGCCTTGAGCGCCACGATCACGACGTCCTGTGGGCCGACCTCCTCCAGCACGGCGGTCGCGCGCGCTGGCCGAGCGATCTCCTCTCCACCCTCCGCGCCGATCAGCTTGAGCCCATCGCGCCGGATCGCGTCGAGGTGCGCGCCGCGAGCGACGAGGGTGACCTCCTCACCTGCGAGGCACAGCCGCGCACCCAGATAGCCACCGATCGCACCCGAGCCAACGATGCAGATCCGCACGGGCCGTCACTCGCCCGTGAGGTTGAGCAGCTTGGCCATCGCGATCCGCTGGAGCTTTCCGGTCGCGCCGCGAGGGATCTCGCCGAGCAGGTGGAACCGCCGCGGCACCTTGAACTCGGCGAGCAGCGCGGTGCAGTGCGTACGCAGCTGACCCTCGTCGGCTTGTGCGTCGGGCCTGAGCACCACGGCCGCATGGATCTCCTCGCCGAGCATCCGGTGCGGCACCGCGAAGGCGAGTGCCTCTGCGACCGCGGGGTGGCGGAGCAGGACGTCATCGATCTCCAGCGGTGAGATCTTCTCCCCGCCGCGATTGATCAACTCCTTGAGCCGGCCGGTGAGCGAGAGGTAGCCATCGGCGTCGAGCATCCCCTGGTCGCCGGTCCGGAACCATCCGTCCGTGAACGCGGTGGCGTTGGCGTCTGGATTGTTCTCGTACCCGTCGACGACGTTGGGTCCCCGCACGACGATCTCGCCGATCTGCTCGCGTCCGAGCAAGTGACCCGCCTCGTCGAGCACGCCGACCTCGACGCCGACGCCGAGGCCGACGGATCCCGCCTTGCGCGGGCGTGGCGGCAGCGGATTGGACGCCATCTGATGGCTCGCCTCGGTCATCCCGTACGACTCGAGCACAGGCGCGCCAAAGATCGTCTCCAGTCGCTCCATGACGACCGGCGGCAGCGGCGCGCTGGACGAGCGGATGAAGCGGAACGGCAGGCGACGCAGCAGCTCCTCGTGACGATCGGCGCGCGTGAGCAGCATCTGGTGCATCGTCGGGACGGCCGAGTACCAGGTCGGGTGGAACGTCTCGATCAACGACCAGAACTCCATCGCGTTGAACCCGGTCGGGCAGATCACGGTCCCACCCGACGCGAGGGTCGACATCATCGACCCGACGAGGCCGTGGATGTGGAACAGCGGCATCACGCAGAGCGAGCGATCGGCGGCGGTCAGCCCGTACGTCGCGATGATGTTGCGGGTCGACGCGGCGAGGTTGCGGTGGCGAAGCGGGACCCGCTTGGGTCGGCTGGTGGTCCCGCTGGTGTGCAGGATCATCGCGACGTCGTCGGCCACGGCGCGCTCCGGCGCGCGTGCCGGCCGGCTGTCACCGGCGACCTGGTCGAACGCGATCGTGCCCTCCGCGTCCGAGCTGACCGACAGGATCATCATCCCCGGCAGGGCCGCGGCCACGGCGGCCGGGATGACGCCGGGCAGGGTGATCAGGGCACGCGCCTCGGTGTCGGCGTAGTAGAACGCAAACTCCTCCTGCTTGTACTTCGGGTTGAGCGGCGCCGCGGTCGCGGCCACGGCCACACCGAAGAACGCCGTGATGAGCTCCGGGCCGTTGCCCATGGCGATCGCGATGCGGTCGCCGCGGCCCAGGCCGCGCGCGTTCAGCCCGGCGGCCAGCGCGAGCACGTTGGCGCGGAGCTGCGCGTAGGTGATCGACGGCTTGCCGGGAGCGACCAGCGCCAGATCGCTATCAGCGCCGCCCAGGAGCTCGAACAGGGTCGTGCGGGACACATCGGCTGCGGTCATCGCGGTTGCTCCTCGGCAAGCAGGCGGTCATACGCGCTCAGGGTCAGGAAGTCGGCGAACGGGGTGCGGATGGCGAGATCGAGGAACAGCGTCTCGGCCTCGGCGAAGCGACCGTGGACGAAGCGCTCGTCGCCGAGCTCCGTGCGGATCGTCTCGAGCTCCTCGCGCGTGACCTGCCGGATCCGCTCCGGGCTGACCGGCTGGCCGTCGTCGAGGATCGCGCCGTGCTCGCGCCACTGCCAGATCTGGGCGCGGGAGATCTCGGCCGTCGCCGCGTCCTCCATCAGATGGTACAGCGGCACGCAGCCCTGCCCCCGCAGCCAGGCTTCGACGTACTGGATGCCGACGCGGACGTTGTGGCGGAGCCCCGACGCCGTGCGGGTGCCTTCGGGGACGCGCAGGAGCTCCTGGCGCTCGATCCGCTCCTGGCTCCGCGGGCGTTCGATCTGGTTCTGCTCCGGCATGTGCTCGTCGAACACCTCGCGCGCGAGCGCGACCAGCCCGGGATGCGCGACCCAGGTCCCATCGTGTCCGTTGGTGACCTCTCGAACCTTGTCCGCTCGCACCTTGGTGAGCGCGAGCGCGTTGGCCGCCGGATCGTCCTTGATCGGGATCTGCGCCGCCATGCCACCCATCGCGTGAATCCCGCGGCGATGACACGTCTGGATCAACAGGCGCGAGTAGGCGCTCAGGAAGCCCTTGTCCATGGTGATCTGCGCGCGGTCGGGGAGCACGAAGGTGGGGTCCGTGCGGAGCGTCTTGATGAAGCTGAAGATGTAGTCCCAGCGACCACAGTTGAGTCCGGCGGAGTGTTCCCTGAGCTCGTAAAGGATCTCGTCCATCTCGAACGCGGCCGGCAGGGTCTCGATCAGCACGGTCGCGCGGATCGTCCCGGTGGGAATCGCGAGCGTTCGCTGCGCGTGCACGAACACGTCGTTCCACAGCCGAGCCTCGAGATGGCTCTCGAGCTTGGGGAGGTAGAAGTAACACCCGAGGCCGCGCTCGAGCCGGGCCCTGGCGTTGTGGAAGAAGTAGAGGCCGAAATCGAACAGCGCTCCGGTCGCGGGGAGGCCGTCGACCACCAGGTGTCGCTCCTCGAGGTGCCAGCCACGAGGCCGGACGAACAGCGTCGCCGGGCGTGGTCCGAGCGCGTAGGTCCGCCCCTCCGGGCTCGTGAACGCGATCGTGCCGCGGACCGCGTCACACAGATTGACCTGTCCGGACATCACGTTGTCCCAGGTCGGCGCGGTCGAGTCCTCGAAGTCCGCCATGAAGGCGCTGGCGCCCGAGTTCAACGCGTTGATCACCATCTTGCGGTCGACCGGGCCGGTGATCTCGACCCGGCGATCGCGCAGGTCCGGCGGGACGGGCGACACCGTCCAGTCGGCCGCACGGAGCTCGGCGGTCTCGCGAAGAAAGTCGGGGCGCTCGCCGGCATCGACGCGCATCTGACGTTGCCGGCGTGCCTCGAGCAGCGCGTGGACCCGCGGACGGAACCTCCGGGTGAGGTCAACGATGAACGCGAGCGCAGGCGCGGAGAGGATGGTCTCGTAGCCGGTGCGCCGGATCCGGACGTCCCCAAGCGAAGCGGTTTCGGTCATGCGTATCTCCTGTGATCGCGCTCGCGGTGTCGGCTCATGCGACGAAGCAAATGGACAGGGAGGGGAGCTCGAGCCCGTTCATCGTGACGGTCCAGGTCTCGCCCGCTCGGATCGGCGGTGGCTTGACGATCGTCCCCGTGCTCACGAGCTCGCCGGCCAGCAGCGGCGGTTCACCGGGGCGGCCCGGGATCGCCGCGGCGAGCTCCGCGAGCGCGAGGGCCGGGTTGCCCATGACGTTGTTCGCGCCGCCCTCCGCGACAGGTTCGTCTGCCCGCGCGAGCCGGGCCGAGAACGTCGCCAGATGTTGCGCGAGCGAGGCCCGGTTCTCGTCGGTCACCGGGACCTGCGTGCCGACGACGAGCGTGCGGTGCAGGCCGAAGTCGGCCACGAAGTCGACGGGCTTGAACGTCCAATCGGGATAGCGGCAATCGACGATCTCGAAGCCCAGCGCGATCCACGCGACATGCTCGAGGATCCGGGACGCGTCGGCGGGCACACCGGGCTCCGGTGTGCGGAGCGCGGCGCTCAAGCAGAACACGATCTCCGGCTCGAGCCGCGCGGCGATCATGCCGCGGAGCGACACCTCGGCGGGTGTCCCGGCCCTCCGATCCGTCAGCACGACCGTGTCGTCGTAGAGCGCGGTGAACACCACGGTCTGGAGCTTGAGCGCTCGCAACACCGCGCGACTCGCGTAGCCGAGCTTGCGGCCGATGACGCGATGACCCTCACCGAGCCGGAGCTGGCGGAGCTCGGTCTCGACTGCATAGGCGGCCGCGAGATCGAACGACGGATCTCGTGACGACAGCGGTTGTGACAGCGGTTCGCCGCGTGCCCGGCTGCCGTGGAGCTCGCGAGCGAGCGTTCGCGTATCCATGTCTCGCTCAGTGTAATCGCAAACCGCGATCGCCGGGTCTTCGTCGCGGACTTCTCGCCTGTTCGAAACGGCCGTGACGCGAACCAGCGTCCGGGCGAGGTGCGAGCACTGCGATCCGTGACGATCGACCGAGTCGTCACGTGCGCGCCTCGCCTCCGAAACAGGCCGAGAGACTCGCGACGGTCTGCGGGCGTTTTTGCGGGAGGTGTTTTCGCGCAACAGACTGGTAGGTGGTGTATTTATGAATTCATATGGTGCACGTCCTTATCGCGCTGGTCGTCGCCGTCGTAGGCGTCCCGGCCATCACGGCCGCGAACGTGGTCAAGACCGTGCAACACATGCCGGCACCACTCAGCTTCGATCGTCTGACGAACGCCGACGGCCTCCCGAACACCAACATCCGCGCGATCGTGCAGGATCAGCGCGGCTTCATCTGGTTCGGCACGCAGGAAGGGCTGGTCCGGTACGACGGGACCAAGCTGCGGGTGTACCGACCGGTGGAGAACACCCCCACATCGATCTCCGATGGGTACATCACGGCGCTGGCCCTCGATGCGAACGGCAAGCTCTGGGTCGGCACGGCAGAGAACGGGGTCAATCTCTACGATCCGGAGACCGATAAGTTCACGCGCTATGGTCAGGGCAAAGGCGGGCTCAGCTCCGAGGGCGTCACGGCGATCGTCCGCGATACCAAGGACCGCATGTGGTTCGCGATGACCGGCGGCGGGCTGAATCGATTCGATCCGGCGAGCTCGACGTTCACGGACTACCGGACGGCTCCGCTCGACGCCACGGTCACCGCGCTCGACGTCGATGACGCCGGGACGCTATGGCTCGGCACCGAGAAGGAGGGCGTGATTCGATACAATCCGGGGGACGGTTCCACGTCGACGTTCCGCGTCGTCGGCGACGACTCCGACAACGTGTCGATCACCTCGATCCTCGGCGCCACGAATGGAAAGATCTGGGTCGGCAGTGACGGCAGCGGTCTGTTCGAGCTCACGCCCACCACCAAGGCGGTCGTACGGCATCGCCACGTCGAGACCGATCCAACATCGATCAGCGACGACCACGTGACGGTGCTGTTCGAAGATCGGCGTCGCCGGCTCTGGATCGGCACCACCAACGGTCTCAACCGGATGGACGTCACCGGAGGGATGATCCAGTACTTCCAGGACCCCAACGACCCGACGAGCATCGCGTTCCCGGTCGTGGCGTCGATCTACCAGGATCGCGGCGGTGAGATGTGGGTCGGTGGGTTCACCGTCGGCGTGTGCAAGTTCGACGAGCTCCGCCTGAAGTTCGGCCACTTCCGCACCCAGAACTCGGCGTTGTCCTACTTCGAGGACAGCGACGGCACGCTCTGGGTCGGGACCTTGAACGGCGGCCTGTACAAGTACGAGCGCGCGGCCCAGCGCATGACGCGCTATCAGACCCTGGGGACCCCCGGCGAGGTGGGTTCGGTGGGGCTCGGCGCCGCCTGGATCTCTGCGCTGCATCGCGATCGCCGCGGCACGCTGTGGATCTCCGTCAAGGGACAAGGGGTGATCGCGTTCGACACGAAGAACGAGACCTACCGGCAGTACCTGCCCGACCCCGACAAGGCGAACAGCCTGCCCGTCGACACCGTGTTCGATATCTGGGAGGACGACAAGGGCTCGCTCTGGCTGGCGACGTGGGGCGGGGGCCTGGTCCGCTTCGATCCGAAGCTGGAAACCTTCACGGCCATCACGGAGGGCCCGTCTGGCCTGACCTCGAACTATCTCTACAAGCTGTATCCGGATCCGACCGACACGAAGACGTTGTGGATCGCGACCGCCAAGGGAGGGCTGGTCAAGTTCGACGTGGTCGCAGGCACCGGGATCAGCTTCAAGCACACCACCGACCCGACGAGCCTCAGCAACGACGACGTGCTCTCGATCTACCGGGACCCGGGTGGGACCGTATGGGTGGGGACCTATGGCGGCGGCCTGAACAAGCTCGATCCGGTCTCGAAGAAAGCCGTCCACTTCACGACCACCAACAGCGCCCTCACCAACGACGTGGTGCACGGCGTGCTCCCCGACGCGGAAGGCAAGCTGTGGCTGAGCACGAACGGCGGCGGGCTGCTCCAGTTCGATCCGAAGACCTCCACGTTCCTCGTCTACCAGGCGTACGACGGCCTGCAGAACAACGAGTTCGGCCAGGGCTCGTTCATGCGGGGCAAGTCGGGCGAGTTGTTCTTCGGAGGCGCCGGCGGGTTCAACGCGTTCTTTGCGAAGGACATTGTTCGCGATCCCTACGTGCCGCCGGTCGTGATCACGGGCGTCACGGTCTTCAACCAGGACCTCAAGCTCGACCAGCCGATCTGGACGCTGCCCCCGCTCGCGATGCAGTACTCGGACTCCTTCGAGTTGCAGTTCGCGGCGCTGTCGTTCGCCGCTCCCGGCAAGAACCGCTACTCGTACAAGCTCGAGGGCTTCGACGACAAGTTCATCGAGACGGACCGCCCGTTCGCCACCTATACCAAGCTCGATGGTGGCAAATACACCCTGCGGGTCCGTGCGGCCAATCAGCACGGTGTCTGGAACGAGACCGGGGTCGCGCTCAAAGTCGCGGTGGCGCCGCCGCTCTGGAAGACCTGGCCGGCGTACGCGATCTACGTGCTCCTCCTCGCCGGCGCGGCCTACATGGTGATCCGGCTGCAACGGCAGAAGGTGCAGCGCGTCGAACGAGAGGGTCGCCTCGCCGCGGTCGAACGCGACCTCGAGCTCACGGGTGCGGTGCAGAGCGGGTTTCTCCCCGCCCACAGCGAGATCAACACCGAGGGTGTCCAGCTGTTCGGCTTCTACCGCGCCGCCGACACGTGTAGCGGTGACTGGTGGTGGCACGAAGCGCTTCCGGGTGGGCGGCACGTCATCCTCGTCGGCGACGTCACCGGCCACGGCCCCGGCCCCGCGATGGTGACCGCGGCCGTCGCCACCGCATTTCGCGTGCTCATCGAGACCGGGCTCACCGACGTGAAGCGCGGGCTCGAGATGCTCAACCACGAGGTGGTGCGCGTCTCGAAGGGCAAGTATCACATGTGTATGGCGGCCTTCGAGATCGACGAGGCCACCGGTCGCTGGAGCCTCCACAACGCGGGTGCGCCACCGATCATGAGCCTCAACCAGGATGGCAAGAGCAGGACGCACTTCTGCGTCGGCTGCCCGCTCGGGACCGAGACGAACTTCGAGACCGGATATGTCGAGGGCGTGCTCGCCCCCACGGATCGCATCCTGATCTACACGGACGGCATTCCCGAGATCAGCATGACCAACGGCAACGTGCTCGGGATGCGTCGGTTCGCGCAGATGTACGAGCGCACGCGCGGCCAGGGCCTGCGAACGGCGGCGGCGGCGATCGCGCACCAGGCCGACCAGATGCGCGCCAACCAGCCGCAGGAGGACGACTGGACCTTCACGATGCTCGAGTGGAACGGCGGCAGCGTCTCGAATCCGAGCTTCGGGAAGTGATCGACGAGAATCCGTAGTCGATCGGGTTCGTCAACGCGGGCGAGGCCGGTGGAACGCGTGGCAAGCGGAAAGGCAAGGCCGCGTCGCCCGCGCAAGAACCCATCCAGCCCTGCGTCGCGATCCGTGACGGCCCGGGCGACCCGTCCTCTGCATAAGACGGCCGGGCTCGCCGAGTGAATCGTTCGAGCATCCGCGCCACCGCAGCGCGGAGACGCTGGCTCGCGGTCCTAGTGCTTGACGATCGCGACTCGCCGGTTCCGCGGGTCCTTCGCGGGGTACTTGAGCCGAGTATCGCCGTACGAGATCACTTCGATTCGCGACGTATCGATCCCAGCCGAGACCAGGTAGTCGCGCACGAACTCGGCGCGGCTCTGGGCGAGCGCCATGTTGTTCTCGGGGGTTCCCGTCGGGTCCGCGTGGCCCTCGACGGTGATGGCCACGCTCGAGTTTTCGGTGAGCCACTTCGCGGCCTTCACGAGCGTCGCGTTGTTCGCCTTGGCGTTGCCGAGCGTGAAGTACACCTCGTCATGGAAGCCCGCATTCGCCTTGGCGACGGCCTTCGGCTTCGGGGCGTCCGGCGAGACATCGGGCTTGGATTCTTCGACCCTGGTCGGTGCCGCCACGATCTTGACCGGCGGCTTGGCCACGGGCTTGGGCTCTTCGACCTTCGTCGGTGCCGTCACGACCTTGACCGGCGGCGGCTTGGGCTCTTCGACGACCTTGACCGGCGGCTTGACCGCGGGCTTGGGCTCTTCGACCTTCGGCACGACCGCGGCTTCCACCGCTGGCCTGACGACCGGACCGGGCTCGGGCGGCAGGCTATCGGTCGGCGACCCGGTGGAGGTGGTAACCGCCACGCGAGCGGAAGTCGCGATCGGGACACGGCCGTCACGCTTGGCGACGACCTCGCGGGTCTCGGCCGTCCGGACCGGCTTGCGCACGACCCGGTCCTCGACCGATCTGATATCCGCGGTGACATCACCCGAACGGACGACCACGACGGAGTCGGCGAAGCTCGAGCGAGCCTCGTTGGCCTGATCGTTGGACTCGACCATCACGACCGCGTACGACTTCCGCTTCGCGGCCGACGCGCTCGACGCGACCTCCACGTTATGCCCGGCGGCCGACAGATCGTGTTCGAGCCGGCGTGGCGGCGAGCCGAGCAGCAGCACGTACGATGGGGTCGAGGTGCGCGCGACCGCCTTTCGGGCCGCCGACGGCTTGATCGAAAGCTTGACGCCGCACGCCTCGGCCGGGGCCGGGTGCATCTCGACGATGGCGACAGCCAGCAAGCTGGCAATACTGGCGAGGTTCCACTTCATCAACGCACCTCCGGGTGCACGTCGATGCGATCGACGGCCACGTTGGAAAATTACCAGACGACGTATCACGCTGCAAGGTCGGGTTGGATTCCTGACCTCGCGCGCAGGCCGCAAGTGGGACTCGCTCCGACCTTTGGCGCGATCGACCTCGAGTCCGAGAACCTAGACGAGCTGGTCATGTTCGTCGTCGCGTACGCCACCATGCATGTCGGGCTCGAGCTCGACCCGCGCTCGGACGTCACCCCGTGTGCGACGCGCGATGCCAGGTGTCTAAACCGCCGGCGTTCAGTTTCGTCCGATCCCGATCCACGTTAGTGTGAGTCGTCAGGGGGAGAAATTGGGCGTGCGTTTAGTTTCGCCCGATCCTGATCCACGTTAGTGTGGCTTATCATTTGTCTTGTCAGGGAGAGCACATGGCGCAACGTGCAGCTCGTAATACGATCGTTGTCACGCTGCTCCTCATCGCATCTGGGTCGAGCAACGCTCATGCCCAGGCCTGGGTTGGAGAGAAGGGCGGCCTGGACGTCAGCCTCGACTACAATTTTGCGACCTCGAGCAATGTAGTCTGGGGCACACCCCCGGCCGGGGAGCGGAAGTATGTGTGTGAGGACTGCGGAACCACGAGCCATCAGGTGACGCTCGGCGCGGAATATGTGCCAGTGCGCAACCTCTCGGTCATGGCGTCGCTTCCGCTCAACGTCCTCAAGTACACGGGGACCGGGGTAGAGCATCTAGGCGGTGGCCACTATGACGACGGTGCCATGCACACCACCCTC
>WBZN01001218.1_pt1 | contig 16059 bp, 19 predicted proteins | sample 5204281 | NCBI WGS metagenome assembly WBZN01 (sample SAMN12344347, study PRJNA552823) | activated sludge metagenome | biome: Activated sludge suspended growth; feature: Nitrification reactor; material: Wastewater; isolation source: activated sludge from nitrification reactor of wastewater...
GGAAGCCGACGATGCGTCTATGGCTGGCATAAGCTTCCTCCCGCGACCGCCCGCCATCCGCGCCTTCGCCCGACCTTGATCCGCGACCGCCCAGACTTCGCTCCTCCGCTGCCGCCGCTCTTCGCCGAGCTGCCCGCGCCGTTCGCCAACCAATACGATCCCGAAGCGCCGTGGCTGCTGCTCGGTCGAGCGCTCGACGAAGTGCTGTCGGCCCTGCCGTCCGAGAGCTTCGCCGGCCCCCCGCCGCCGGACGTGCACTGGATCGGCGATCGCATCGCCGTGGGAGCCGGCACGCGCATCCTGCCCGGGGTCGTCATCGAAGGCCCGGTCCACATCGGGCGCGACTGCGAAGTGCGCCCGGGCGCCTATATCCGTGGCGGCTGCTGGATCGGCGACGGTTGCGTGGTGGGCGCCAACACCGAGCTCAAGCGCGCCATCCTGCTCGACGGCGCCAAGGCTCCGCACCTGAACTACGTCGGCGACTCGATCCTCGGCCGCCAGGTCAATCTCGGCGCCGGCACCGTGCTCTCGAACTTCCGCCACGACGGCGGCGAGGTCGAGATCCCGCGCGGCGATCGCCGGCAGCCCACCGGCCGCCGCAAGCTCGGCGCGATCCTCGGCGACGGCGCGCTCACCGGCTGTAACTGCGTGCTGCATCCCGGCGTCGTCCTCGGCCGAGGCACCCAGATCTACCCCGGCGTGCAACTGCGGTCGGGCGTCTATCCCGCGCACTACGTCATCAAACTCCGGCAGGAGCTCGAGGTGGTTCCGCGGCGAGAAATGACAATCCAAGAATAGGGGAAATAGGGGACAGGCATTCAATTGTCGATCGGTGCCTGTCCCCATTTTTTCATTTTTTTGCCGTTTTTTGAGAGTGGCTACCGCCGAGGGCGCCCGCGAGGGCGCGCTTCCAACGGTCGACCGACCAGACGGGAGAGCCTGGCGATGAACTCCGCCGATCCGCTCGGGTTCCCCGTGCGGCTATTCACACGCAAACGCGACCAGGGCTCTTCGCACTCCTGCCGCAGCCAGTCGGCCCAACGATCCATCGCTCCGGGGAACGGACGCGCGATCGATAGCCAGGGATCCAACGATTGACCGCAGTGCGCACGCGCGCTCGACCATCGGTACTCCTCCGCCCGCCGAACCATGCCCGCTCGAACCGGGTTGTTCTCGACGTATCGAACGGCGCTCCAGAGGTGGCGCTCATCCAGAAGCGTAGAGTGAAAGCGATTCTCCCAAGCATGACCGCTCCATCCCTGCCGGAGATTCAACGTCCTCGCGTAGTGTCCGTGCGCCCTGCCCATCGCCTCCGCGAGGGCTGTCCGGGTGTGTGGCAGCGCCAGCAGATGGATGTGGTTCGTCATGAGGCAGTAGGCCCAGAGCTCGACTCGATAGCGCTCGAAATACGACGACAGCGTTTGCAGATAGTGCAGGCGGTCCCAGTCGTCGAAGAAGACGCTTCCCTTGCGATTCCCGCGATGGACGACGTGCGCTGGGATCTCGGGTACGACGATCCTTGCTTTTCGTGGCATACCCTGAAGGACGCAACCGCCGATCGCGAACCGTCGCAAGGACCAGAGAAAGAAAATGGGGACAGGCACCAATCGACAATTGATTGCCTGTCCCCATTTTCGGGGGGACTGCCTGAAGCTAGCTGCGCGGCAGGCGGACGACCAGCGCGGTGCGGTCGTCCTTGGCGGCGCGGCCGCCGCTGAACTTCTCCACGCTGGCGAAGATCGCGGCCACGATGTCGGTGGCCGTGAGGTGCGCGTTCTCGCGCGCGGTCTCGATCAGCCGCTCGACGCCGTACTCCTCGCGCCCGGGTCCGCGGCCTTTGGCCTCGGTTTCGATGATGCCGTCGGTGTACAGCACCACCATGTCGCCGGGCTGCATGCGCACGAAGCCGCGCTCGTACGTGGCGCTCGAGATCGGGCCGAGCACCGCGCCGCCCTCCTCGAGAAATCGGTGCGAGCCGTCGGCCGCGAGGTGAAACGGCGGCGGATGACCCGCGTTCACGTAGATGAACACGCCGTTGGGCTCGAGCTCGCCGTAAAACAGCGACACGAAACGGCTGGTGAGCGTGCTCTTGTGGATGATCTGGTTCAGCCGCTCCACGGTGCGGATGATCTTGAGATCGCGCGACAGGCCCATGCGCAGCCCGACGTAGATGTCGCGCACCTGCAGCGCCGCCGGTAGCCCGTGGCCCGAGACGTCCGCCACCGCCAGGCCGAAGATCTTGTCGGTGATCGGAATGAAGTCGTAGAAGTCGCCGCCCACCGACTCCATGGGCTCATTGCGGCCGGCCATGTCGAAGTCGCCGTACACCGGCACGCGGCGCGGCAGGATGGACGCCTGGATCTTGCGCGCCTGGCGGAAGATGCCCTCCATGCGCTCGGTGCGGATCTTCTGGTTGATGGCGTGGCGCAGAATGCCGAGCGAGAACTGCGCCTCCTCGCCCGGATGCCCCGGCGCGACATCGAAGGCGAGGATGTACTCGCCGTCGTCGACTTCGATGGCCGCGAACTGCTTGGCGCCGAGGCTCTCCTCCAGGCCGCGATCCAGTCGCGGATCGTTGGCCTCCATGAACACCGTGCCGTCTTCGATGGCGACCTCGATCGGCGCGTAGCTGGCCGGCACGGCGAAGCCCTCCGGCAGGGTCCTGGCGTCGCCGAACGTGGCGATCAGCACGTAGCTCGAGCCCTCGCGGCGGTACAGGCGGCCGCCGTGAATGCCGAGATCGTCGCGGAAGCGAGCGATGATCGCCTCCGCGGTCAGATGCACGGTCGAGCCCTTCTCCTTCGAGCGCTCGATCGCGTCGACGACGTCCTGCACCTGCTTGATCAGCGTGCGCTGATTGACCGAGCGTGTTTCGGGATTCGCCTGGCGGCGTTCTTCCATCATAGGGATCAGGGGATCAGCCGTTGTCGATGAGCGCGCGCACGATGGCGTCTTCCGCGCCCGGCGCGTCGCCGCGCACGTCGTTGCAGAGAATGGAGAACGCGTACAGCTTGCCCGACTTCGCCTTGGCGTAGCCCGACAGCGCCGAGACTCCCGAGAGCGTGCCGGTCTTGGCGAACACGTTCCCGGCATAAGGCCCGCTCGCCAGCCGCCTCTGCCAGCGCAGCCCGCGCTCGCCGCTGTAGGCGAGCGAGCGCATGAATTCGAGCCCGAACGGCTGTTGGTACATGTACTGCAAGAGGCGGGTCACGTGGCTGGGCGCGAAGCGGTTGTTGCGCGACATGCCCGAGCCGTCGGCGAGCATGTAGGAGCCTGGCGCGATGCCGACCTTGGTCAGGAAGTCGCTCACCGCGCGGGTGCCCATGCGCCAGCTACCCTCGCCGAAGACACTGCGACCGAGCAGCTTGCACAGGCTCTCGGCGAAGAAATTCTGGCTGTGCTTGTTGGTGATGTCGATGGTGGACAGCAGGCTCGAGCGCAGCTCGGCCACCTCCACCCAGGCGCCGGCACCGAGATCGTCGGAGCGCAGCGTGTCGCCGTCGATCGCGATGCCCTCGCGCTTGAGCGCGTCGCGCAACGCGTCGCCGAACACGCCGATCGGGTCGGTCACCGTCACCTGCGCCTCGCTCATGCCGGCGTTGACCGCCATCGCGCCCGAAACGTAGATCTGGTTGCTACCCGCGGCCCGGCCGATCACCAGGCGCTGCCGGCCGCGCGCAGCCACGGTCACCGCGTTGTTGATGATGCCGAACGAGTCGAGCGGCGGCTCGGTCTCGACCCGCACCGGCGCGCCGGCCTTCTTGCCGGGATAGACGCGCACCATCACGCAGTTCTCGTTGAACGACAGCGCGCCCACCGGCGCCTCGTACCAGTTGACCAACTGGTCCTTGGGCCAGTCGGGATGGATCTGCTGGGCGTCGAAGAATCCGGTCACCAGCATGAGTCGGCCGTGCACGCGCTCGATGCCGCGCGCCTTGAGGCTCGCCGCCCAAGTCTTGAACACGGCGTAGATGTCGCCGTTGTACTCGCGTCCCGAGATGTTCGGGTCGCCAACGCCCACCACCGCGAGATCGCCGTTGAGCGTGCCCGCGGCGACGTCGCCGCGCGCCAGGACCTTGGTCTCGTAGACGTAGTTGGGTCCGAGCGTCGCGAGCGCGGCGGCCGTAGTGAACAGCTTGTTGTTCGAAGCCACGACCCGGCCGCGATCCTGATCGAGGCCGAACACCGTCGCGCCGTCGTCGAGCCGGATGATGTGCACGCCGACGTCCTTCGCCGCGTGCCGCGCCGCGAGCACCGCGGCTTCGATGCGACCCACCGCGGTCGCGGGTGAAGCGGCCACCGCCTTGGGGCGCGTGCGCCGGCTGTCCGGGACCGCACCGCCGGCGGCCGAGAGGGATAGGGTGCAGGCCGCGGTCATCGCCGCGAGCAGGCCCGCGCGCCATCGCCGATTGGTCTTCTTCATCTTGCTTGCTGCTCCTTCTTCATGAAACTCAGTCTTGCCAGCGCCGAAATGCCAGCACCGCGTTGTGTCCGCCGAAGGCGAACGAATTCGACAGCACCGCCCGCACCCGCGCGCTGCGCGCCGCGCCCGGCACGTAGTCGAGATCGCAGGCAGGATCGGCGTTTTCGAGGTTGAGCGTCGAGTGCACCGCGCCCTCGAGCAGCGTGAGCACCGAGACCACTGCCTCGAGGGCGCCCGCCGCGCCGAGCGCGTGGCCGATCATCGACTTGGTGGCGTGCACCCACAAGCGGCGCACCGAGTCGCCGAACACCGTCTTGAGCGCCCGCGTCTCGGCCCGGTCGTTGAGCGCCGTCGAGGTGCCGTGCGCGTTGATCACGTCGACGTCCGCGGGTTCGAGGCGCGCGTCGCAGAGCGCGGCGCGCATGGCGCGCACGGCGCCGGCGCCGTCGGGGTCCGGTGCCGTCAGGTGATGGCCGTCGGCGCTCGCGCCGTAGCCCGCGAGCTCGGCGAGCGGCTGCGCGCCGCGCCGGCGCGCCGCATCCTCGCGCTCGAGCAGCAGCACGGCGGCGCCCTCGGCGATGACGAAGCCGTCGCGGTCGCGATCGAAGGGCCGCGAGGCCGCCGTCGGCTCGTGGTTGCGCTGCGAGAGGGCGCGCACCTGGCAGTAGCCGTCGACCGCGAACGGCGAGATCGTGGATTCGCTGGCGCCGGCGAGCGCCGCCGAGGCGCGGCCCGAGCGCAGCAGGTCGAGCGCCGTGCCGATGGCGTGCGCGCCGGTGGCGCAGGCGGTCGACAGGCAGAGATTGGGGCCGCGGCAGCCGGTGTCGGTGGCGACGTTCGCCGCCGCCATGTTCGGAATGATGATCGGCACGGTGAGCGGCGCGAACTTGCCCGGGCCGCGCTCGAGGAAACGCTGATGCTCGCGCTCCAGCACGTCGAAGCCGCCGATGCCGGACCCGATCACCACCGCCACGTCCTCGCGCTCGGGACCGGCGGCGAAGCCTCCCCAGTCGAGCGCCTCGCGGGCCGCCACCACGGCGAGCTGGCTGAAGCGCGCACTGCGCTTCACGTCGCGGTCGTCGAAATGCGCGGCGGCGTCGAAGTCCCGCACCTCACCGGCGATGCGGCTGCGCAGCCGCGAGGCGTCGAAGGCGCCGATCGTGGCGATGCCCGACTTCGCGGCGAGCAGGCCGGCGAACAGCCGGCGCGCGCCCGATCCCAAGGCCGAGCAGGCCCCGAGCCCGGTCACCACCACGCGCGAGGCGGCGCCGCTCATTCGGACGCCCGCGCGGTCATGGCGGCGAGTGCGGCCGCAATCCGGGCGGGAAGATGGGACTCGGGCTCTTGCAAGGCGTCGCGGAGCATCGAAAAAGGGTGTAGAACGCGCCCGGAAAGAACTTCCAGGCGCACCGGCCAAGTATCGCACAGACAAGAGCTTGGCGGGAGGCCCCGGGGGCTGCGCCGCGGACCAGGCGGGCTCCCGGGGCGAGCCCTGCGCGCGTCGGCACCGGCGCGCTCTCCGATAGGATCCGAGTCATGAACGACGGGAAGAGCGGCGGGATGAATCAGGGGCTGCATCCAGCGATGCTTCGGGACCAAGCGTGGGCCCTGGTGTGCGAGCACGTCCAGGCGGCCGGACTTCGGCGTCACATGGTGGCCGTCGAGGCGGCGATGGGCGCCTACGCAGACCGCCTGCACGAGGATCGTGAGCTGTGGCGGCTGGCCGGCCTGCTGCACGACTTCGACTGGGAGATCCACCCCACTCTGGAGAGCCATCCCCGCGACGGCGCGCGGATCCTGCGCGAGCACGGCTGCCCGGAGACGGTGGTGCAGGCGATCCTGGCGCACAACACCGAGGGCACCGGCGTCGAGCGCACCCGTCCGATCGACTTCGCCCTGCTCGCCTGCGACGAGATCACCGGCCTGGTGATCGCCGCGGCGCTCGTGCGCCCGAGCAAGGACGTGCGCGAGGTCGAGGTGAAGTCGATCCAGAAGCGCTGGAAGGAACGCGCCTTCGCGGCCGGCGTCGACCGCGACCACGTCGAGGCGGTGACGGCGGACTTCAGCCGCGCCTGCTTCGGCGGCGGCCTCGGACTGTGGGAACACGTCGGCAACGTGCTCGCCGCCATGCAGCAGTCGGCCGCCGAGCTCGAGCTCGACGGCCGTCTCGCGAAGCCAGCGGCACCGTAGCCATACGCGTCGAAGCGATCGCGGACCTCTCCCCCGCGCGCCAACGCTCATCGCTGGCTGAGCCAGGTCGAAGCCAGCGTCCACGAACGACGCCGCGCGCACTTCGAACGATTTGACACGTCAACGAGCCATCACGGTGGCTGCCGGCGTCGGCACGAAGGGCGACGGTCGGACGCCAATTCAGGCCTGACCGGCGATTCGAATCGGAGACGTCCGAGCGGCGCGGCGTAGAATCGCCACCACGATGTTGTCGGAGATGCAGTTGGAGGAATCGACGACCATGAAAGCCGCGCGCTTCATCCGTGCGTTCGTTCTCGTTGCCGGGCTCGCTCCCTGGGCGGTGCCGCTGTGCGCCCAGCCGGGTTGGCAGGGATCCGCCGCTGTCGGCGTCGAGGTGCGGGACAAGACCGGCGCCGTGATCGTCGGCGCGACCGTGGCCCTGCATCGGGGCTCGGACCTCTCCGGCCCCGGCCCCGATCCCCTGGCAACCGACCGCGAAGGCCATGCCTCGTTCGCCGGCCTGGCCGAGGGCGAATGGGTGCTGCAGGTCACCCACCCGGATTACATGGCGTATCGCGCCTACATCGAGACCAAGACCGGGAAAGAGCCGAAGAGCACCTTCGCGGCGCAGGTCGCGACCAACCAGTCGTTCTCTCCCATGCGGGTCGCGCTCTATAAGTCGCGCGGCCCCGCGGGCACGCCGCTGCGCCCGATCCCGCCGGCGACGACCACCGTCGCACCGCCGGCACCGCCCGCTCCGCCGCCTCCGCCGACGCCCACGCCGGCGACGGTTGCTCCGATCGCACCAGCGCCTCCGGCGACCAGCGCCGCACCGTCGACCGCACCGCCGCCAGCGCCGCACGCAACCGCACCCGCACCGCCCGCCGCACCGGCAGCCGTTACCCCAGCGCCCGCCGTCGCTCCGGCAGCGCCACCGGCAACCCGGCCCGTTGCGACGACGCCGCCGCCCACGGCGAATCCAACATCCACCGCTCCCGCGGCGCCGCCAACACCGGCTCCACCTGCGACTCCGACACCCGCTCCGGCGCCGGCGAATCCCGTCGCCGCACCAGCGCCGGCGCACTCCGCTCCGACTCCGACGCCCGCACCGCCGGCACCTCGTCCGGCCGGACCTGTCGCCGCTCCGAACCCGCCGCCAGTCCCGGCGACGCCCACGCCTCCGCCCGCCGCCGTGCCACCGGTAGCCCCCGCGCCAGCACCGGTCGCGCCACCCGCGGCGCCACCCACAGGTGCGCCGTCCGCCGAGGCCGCGGCCGCGGCGTCGATCCGTTCGGCGACACGGGGAACGTGCGCCGAGTGCAAGGCCGGCGAGTGGGCGCTGTCGATCGACAGCATCGCGCCGCCGGCGGCGCAGCCGGGTGCCTGTACGGCCGCGATCGTCGCCGGCGCCCGCGCCGCCATGGCGCGTGCCGCGCAGGGATTGCCGCCGGGGACGCTCGCCGGCAGCGCGATTCGTGCCGACGGTCTGCCCGCGGGCATCGCCGGGGAAGGGGACCAGCAGGCTTGCCGTCTGCTGAGCGTCGCCCTGCCGGCGGGGGCGAAGTACCTCGGCTATCGCTACGACGCGAGCGACAGCGGCGGCGCGGCCGACTGCATGCAGGGGCAGGACTGTCCGATCGGCCACGCCGGTTTCGCCGAGCACGCCGCGATCGAACGCGGTGCCAACGGCAGCGTGGTCTGGGCGCTCTTCGAGAATCGCGACCCCGCGCGGGCCCGCCGCGCCGAGCTGGTGGTGTACTACCGACCGGCGGGGAGCGCCCCCTGAGCGAGACCACGCCGCCGGCAGATCGGCCGGCCGCGCCAACGGCGTCGACCGCGTCGGAGGCAACGCCGCCGCTCGCGCCGGCGCCCATCCCCGATCTGCCGGTCGTGCACGTCGCGACGGACGCCGCCCTCGCGGCCGCCGCCGCGGCCTGGCGCGAGGCCGGCGTGCTCGCCCTCGACACCGAGTTCGTGCGCGAACGCACCTTTCACGCGCGCCTCGGGCTGATCCAGATCTGCGACGGCCGCGCGACGTACCTGGTCGATCCGCTACCGCTCGGCACCCTAGCGCCGTTGGCCGACGTGCTGCGCGATCCGCGTTCGCGCAAGGTGCTGCATTCCGCGAGCGAGGACGTCGAGGTGCTGTGGCGCGCCGCCAGCGCGGTGCCGGCGCCGCTGTTCGACACCCAAATCGCCGCCGCGTTCGCCGGGCTGGCGCCCGGCCTCGGCTATCAGCGCTTGGTGCAGGCCGTGATCGGCGCCGAGCTCGGTAAGGGCGAGACGCGCACCAACTGGATGGCCCGCCCGCTGTCGCAGGCCCAGCTCGCGTACGCCGTCGACGACGTCACCTGTCTCTTCGCTGTGCACGCCGCGCTCGCTCCCCTGCTCGACGCCGCCGGCCGTATCGACTGGGCGCTCGAGGATTCGGCGGAGCTGCTGGACACCGATCGCTTCACGCCTCGCCCGCAGGAGGCCTACTTGCGGATCAAGGGCATGGGTCGACTGGTGCCGCGCCAGCTCGGCGCGCTCCGCCTGCTCGCCGCATGGCGTGACGATCAGGCGCGCCGGCGCGACCTGCCGCGTGGCTTCGTGGTCAAGGACGACGTCCTGCTGGGCCTCGCGACGCGCCAGCCGAAGGACGCCGCCGAGCTGCAGAAGGTCCCGGGGCTCGATCCGCGGCAGGCAGCGCGCGACGGTGCGACCTGGCTCGCACTGCTCGAAGAAGCGCGCGCGTTACCGACGGAGTCGCTGCCGCCCGCACCGCTCGCTCCACTGCTAACGCCGCGCGCGCGCGACGTCGAACGCGCCCTGCGCGACGTCCTGCAGCGGCGCGCCGACACACTCGCGCTGGCGCCCGAGGTGCTGGCGACACGCCGCACGATCGAGACCTTGGTGCGCCAGGTGGTCGAGGGCGATGCGCCGCGGCTGCCCGAGGCGCTCGAAGGCTGGCGACGCGACGCGGTCGGCAGTGAGCTCCTCGCCGCCGCGGCGGCCTTGGCGCACCGCTAAACACTTCGCCCCACTCGTCGCTCCCAGCTCCGTTTCGGGCGGAACGAACGGCCGTGAAGCGCGGGGCGTTGAGGCCGAGGGCAGACAGCGTCCGCTCGTGCACCGACACCCGAGCCTGAGGTCTGGCCTAGCGCGGCCGGCCCCAGCGCGGCGCCAGACGCGACGCTCGACAACGACAACAGGGCGGGCGCCGAAGGTGCGGCGCCCGCCCTGCCTCTGCTAGACCCCTCCGAAGCGCGATCGCGTGAGCGCTAGGCTGCGGCAAGCGCCTCGGCTCCGGTGGGCGGGACGGGCGCCGCCGGGACCGGCGCGTCGTCGGCACCCAGCAGCCATTGCGCCAGGTGCTTCCACAGCAGTCCGAAGACGTTCAGCAGGTTGAGAGTGAGCCACAACACCCCGACGCCCACGATCGCCAGGAGCACCAGATCCGTCGGGCTGCCCGGTGACCAGATGCCGATCTCCAAGTCGTTGAGGTCGCCGAAGCCCAACGCGTACAGGACGGGCGACAGAATGAACGCCGTCGACAGGGCGAGCCCCACCACCGAGGCAACCCAGCCGGCTAGACCGACGGGAAACTTCAGTCCGAGAAACAAGATGCTCTTGTAGAGCGCCGGATTGCGCAGGAGGGCGCCGAGCCAGCGCCAGACGCCGACTTCGCCGACGGCGGGCAACGTGCGGTCCGGAATTCGCGCGCCCAACAGGCCGCTCGCGAGCACCCGCTCGAAGCCGCCGAAGATCCAGGTGAAGAGAAACGCGGCGAGCAGCACGGGCACGCCGATCCAGACGATCAGCAACCCGACGCCGACGCTGAAGCCGGTCATCAGGCCCACGAAGTAGAACAGGCCCAGCGGGAACGACAGCCAGACGTACAGCAGGTTGGCGTACGTGCGCAAGCGAAACGGCGCCAGGAAGAATTCCTTCACCGGGTTGTTCGACACTGCGAGCGGGCCAGTCATTGAGTCATTCATCGAATCGTTCGGCGAGTCGTTCGGCGAATCGTTCAGCGAGTCGTTCAGCGCGTCGTTCATGCTGCCCTCCCGGTCCGGCTTGCGGGGCCGAACCTTCTAGCGCACCCTACGGCCGCGCCCGCGCGGAAGTTTCAGGCCGCCCTGCGCACTCGCAGCGTGGGCTTCGCCCCGGTCGAGTCGATCGTCCACGTGCAGTGCAGCTGGCTGCAGACGCTGTCGAGAGCGATGCGCACCGGGATCGCCTTCAGGCTGATGGTGACCGAGCCGGTGACCAGCGGATCGAGGTCGACGGCGCTGTCGAGCAACTGGCCGAAGCTGGTCATTACGTCCTTGCCGGACGCGTCTTTGAGCTCGAGCGTGATCGCCGTGTCGAGCGGCCCCTCGGCGGGCGGGACCTGGGGCGCCTCGGCGCTCGGCGCAGCCCCTGCCGGCTTGTCCGGGGTGACGCGGACACGGTTCAGAACGCCGGCCGGGCGCTCCCAGCGCGATTCGATGCTCTCGCAGACGGCGTCGAGTGCCGTGCGCACGCGAACGCCGCGCAGCGTGATCGTGACCAGCCGTTCGGCGAGACTGGGAGACACATCGAACGTGGCACCCGTGAGCTTGGCGAAGGAAGCCATCACTTCGCTGGCCTTGGCGTCCTTCAGATCGATCGAGATGCGCTCGTCGAGCGGGTCTGCCCCGCTCGCGCGCGCCGCAGCGCACGGCAGCAGGCCAGTGGCGAGGGCCAGCGTAAACGCGATCATCAGGGAACTGCGCAGCGCACTGCGTTGCTCGAGCATCATCGTCTCGCTCTCCGTATCTCTCCGTGAGTGATCAACAACAGACTCCCCGGCCGGCTGGTCGCCATGCTCGCCGTCGGACTTCGCGGCAGCTCGTCGGATGCGGACATCACGTCGGCGCCGCGGATGGTCGCGACTCCAAAGGCGTCGCGTAGGACGAAGACCGTTCCCCGATTGGCCAGCAGGCAGGACGGCGGCGTCGAGCGGAGGCGCGGCGCCAGGATCAGTAGCAGCGCGGTGACGACGGCCGCGAGCGAGCCCGCCGCGGCGAGCCCGGGCCAGCGCCAGCGCGCGGCAATGCGGCCACCGTCTCCGGCTTCGCCCTCGTCTCCGCCCTGGCCTTCGCGGACCTCGCTACCTGCGCAGCGACGCAGCGCCCGGTCTACGACGCGCCGGACGATCTGCGGCGCGGGCTCGAGCGCCGCGCGCAACCGCTCGTCCAGGTCGAGGTCGAGGTCGCGCTCAGGCCCGCGCATGATCCTCGTCCAGAAGCGCCCGCAGCCGAAGGCGCGCGCGGTGCAGCCGCATCTTGAACGCCGACAGCGATATTCCGGCGCCATCGGCCGCCTCCTGCATCGAGAGCTCGCCGGCGGCCGCGAGCAGAATCGCCTCGCGATCGCGCCGCCCGAGCCGCCGCAGTGCTTCCCGCGTGCGCCGGGCCTCCAGTCGCTCGAGGGCCGCGTCCTCCTCGCCGATCCCGTGCGGCCGGCTGACCAACCCCAGCCCCAGCGTCTCGGTCAACGGCTCGATCCACCGCCGCCGCCACAGCGCCCGCCGCGCCCGCCGTCGCGCCACGGCGAACGCGAACGCCGCCGGCGACTCCGGAGGCCCCTGCTTGCGCCAGCGCTGGACGAGGGCGACCAGCGCATCCTGCGCGGCCTCCTCGGCAAGCCCGCGGTTCCCCGCAACCCCGAGGGTGAAGCGCAGAAGCTGTGGCGCGAGCTCGTTCACGGTGGCCTCCAGGTCCATCGCAGGGGATGTACCTGGGGCCGGGGTTTGGTCACATCGGATTGCGCGCGCGCGCGGCACGGCTCGCAGGATAGCCCCACGGGGCGAACGGGGCTTTCGCACGGCAGCCTGGCTAACGGTTGCGGAGACAGATCGGATCCCAATTCACAGCCAGGGCTGCCGTCGTCGTCGACGAGCGCTCGCCGAGAACGCCCGCGATCTCGCGCATCTGTTTCTCGCCTTGCGCCGACAGGACCGACCAATGGACGATGACGAGCAAGTCCGTGGACGGCAGATCCGCGGTCGTCACCCGCGCTCCATCGGACGTGCGCATGGCCGTGACTTCTTGTACGAGCGACAAGCCGTTCGCGATCGGCTGTGGATCTCGAAGCGCCACCCGCAGCCGGTGCGCCAGGCCAAGTGGGAAACCAACCTCGGAGAAGATCGGCGTGCCGTCCTGCCGGTACGCGCGCACCCCGGCCCAATGCACTTTCGGGTCGCGATCCGGCGAGATGCAGAACGAGCCGACCGTAGGGAAGCCCCGCTCGACGAGGATGCGCCCGAGATCGGCGCCGGGGAGAGGCCGACTCTCGGCGGCCCGCGTCGACACGGATGCGAGCGCGAGAAGTGCGACGATCGATGCCAATCTCATGGTTGGGATCTCAACACGGATTCGCGACTCAGGAGTCACGACTCGTCACGCGCGGCGTTCTTGCCAAGAACGAGGGGCATGAGTCGCTCAAAGGCCGCTGTCGGAGGACCGATACCTTCGTCTACTAGACCCGCCGCGCACGCTCAGCGACGATCACTCCCGGCGCGGGCCCGGCGGTCTCCGATATCCGGGGTTGCGACGGGCCGGGATGCCCCATCGATTGTCCTAGAGTGCGATGTCGAAGGCGCGGCACGGAGAGGGACACGAAATCATGGCCACACCACTCGCGGCGGGAACGCTGGCGCCCGATTTCACGTTGTCGACGACACCCGACCGGAAACTCAGCCTGTCCGAGCTGCGCGGACGACCGGTGATCCTCGCCTTCTATCCCGCCGATTGGAGCCCGGTGTGCGGCGATCAGATGGGGCTCTACAACGAGCTCGGCGAGGAGTTCGCGCGCTACGACGCCCATCTGTTGGGAATCTCCGTCGATGGCGTCTGGTGTCACGCCGCGTTCGCGGCGGACCGCAAGCTGCACTTCCCGCTGCTTGCCGATTTCGAGCCGAAGGGCGACGTCGCGCGGCGCTACGGCGTGTATCGAACCCCGGAGGGTGAGTGCGAACGGGCCCTCTTCGTCATCGACGCTCGGGGCGTCATTCGTTGGTCCTATGTCTCCCCGATCGGGGTGAACCCGGGGGCCGATGGAATCCTGGAGGCGCTCGAGGCGATCGACCCACAAACGGAGGCACGATGAGCCATCTTCGACCCGCGGTTTCCGCGACCGACCACCGCTCCGGACCCGACGACGCACCGGTCACTCTCGTCGAGTACGGAGACTACGAGTGTCCGCACTGCGGGCGCGCCCACCCCATCCTTCGCGAGCTGCAACGGCGGCTGGGCGAGCGGCTCCGCCTCGTGTTCCGAAATTTCCCGCTGGCGGAAATTCACCCGCACGCGCGGCATGCCGCCGAGGCGGCGGAGGCCGCGGCGGTCCAAGGCAAATTCTGGGAGATGCACGACATCATCTTCGAGAATCAGGCGCGCCTGGCCGACTCGGACCTCGGCCGCTACGCAACGAAGCTCGGCCTGGATGCGCAAAGGATCGAGGACGAGCTCGCCGCCGGCACCCATGCCCAGCGCGTCGAGGCGGACTTTTCGTCCGGCGTTCGCAGCGGAGTCAACGGCACCCCGACGTTCTTCATCAATGGCACTCGGTACGACGAATCTTGGGACTTCAGCACGCTGCTCGAAGCCCTCGAGGCGGTCGCAGGACGCTAGAAAATGGAGAAAATGGGGACAGGCACCCATCGTGGGAAGGTGCCTGTCCCCATTTTCACTATCGTAGGAAGGTGCCTGTCCCCATTTTCACTACCTCAAGTCCGATCGTGCAGCCTTCAATGCCCGGGATGGGAAGTGATGGCGATCTCTCCCGTTTCGAGCAGCGACTTGAGGTTGGCTGCGATGCGCGGCCATCCGCCCGACACGGCGAGGATGAAATCCGACTCCGGCCGCTCGATTTCGTGGGTGATCGTGAGCTTCACCGCGCTGTCCACGGGCTCGAGCTCGATGGTGCAGCGACTCGGGCCCTCGGCCTTGAGCTCCGGTTTCCACTCGTTCAGCCAGCGGATGACCATGCGCCGCGGCGGATCGCTCTCCAGGATCTCGCCCGAGTCCGTCAGGCTGCCGTCCGCGCGAACCATCTTCCAGGGCGAGCCCTTCTTCCAGTCGCACTCGACGGTCGTGTCGAACCAGTACTGCCGGACGAACTCCGGGGCGGTCAGCGCTTCCCACAGCCGCGTCGGCGTCGTGCGGATGTAGGTGACGTAGACGAACCGGCTTCGGTTGGCTGCGTTCATGGCGTCCTCCGTTTTCGGGGGTGGGGTGATGATGCTTCGCCGCCCTCTTCCAGTCGGCGTTTCAAGTCGCGCAGGGCCTTGAGGCGCGGCCGCTCGAATTTGCGAATCCAGCGCTCGTAGATCTCCTGCAGCGGTACGGGGTTGAGAAAGTGCAGCTTTTCGCGCCCTCGCCACTGCACCGCCACCAAGTTCGCCGCTTCGAGCACCGCCAAATGCTGCGTGACGCCCTGCCGCGTCATGTCCAAGTGCCGGCAGAGCTCGCTCAACGTCTGGCCGTCGTGGGCGTGCAGCCGGTCCATGAGTCTCCGCCGTCCCGGGTCCGCCAGCGCCTTGAACAAAAGGTCGGCGTCGCTCATGCGGCCGAGCATAGGCAAGTGTTTACTTGCCTGTCAAATGCGGAAACCGGGCTCAAACAAGAACGCCCCCAGGCCTGACACCCGCGAGGGTGCCGCTGGGGGCGTCTTCTTTCGAGGCAGCCGCGACGCCGGGAACGGCGGCGCGGACTGCATCAGCGCAAGCTACTTCGCGATCGTGAACGGCACGACCGCCGCCGTCTTCTCCCAGGCCATGGTGATCTTGCCACCCATGTCGGTGATGTCCGCGAAGCCGATCGTGAACTGATCGATCGAGACCGCGGGCGTCATCATGGTCATCGGTACACGCACGACGTCGAACTTCGGGTCGTAACCGTAGGCGCCCCAGATCTTGGTCTTGTCGTTGCGGTCGTACTTCTCCTGGGTCGGCTGCGTCGACAGGATGAACGTCCACGCGCCTTCCTTGAGCTCGACGAACACGTCGTAGCTGCCCGCCTCGATCTTCTTGCCGCCGATCATGAGCGGTACTTCGGTCGTGAGCTTCGTCGTCTGGTTGGCGCCCGCGCGCCAGACCGGGGCGCCGGCGTTGACGCCCTTGCCGTAGTCCGCGCCCTTGCCGAAGATGTCCGCACGGCCGCGCAGCACCGGGCGGCTATACGCCACCTCGATCCACTTACCGCCCGAGTACGAGCGATTGCCGTCCTTGTCCGGCGCGCTCCAGGTGCCGCCGACCATCGTGGCCGCGGTCCCGCCCGGCGAGAGCGGCTTCTTGTCCTGCGCCGCAGCGGCCGATGCGAGCGACGCGATGGCCGTACCCGTGAGTAGCAAAGCAATTCCGAGGATGGACGCTTTCCGAGTCATTTGAGCCTCCTGTGTGGCTGTAGAAGCGGCGCCGACGATTCGGTCTGGCCCGC
>WBZN01001219.1_pt1 | contig 16050 bp, 14 predicted proteins | sample 5204281 | NCBI WGS metagenome assembly WBZN01 (sample SAMN12344347, study PRJNA552823) | activated sludge metagenome | biome: Activated sludge suspended growth; feature: Nitrification reactor; material: Wastewater; isolation source: activated sludge from nitrification reactor of wastewater...
CCGGTCTTGTCCACCTCGGCAAGCCGATTGAGCTTCATCGATTCACCGCGAGAGCGGCATGTGCATGCTGAGCCCATGGCCAAGGTGGGAGGAATCGCCTTTGCTTTCGCGACATTCATCGCCGTACTAGTCTGGTCTCCGAAAGACTCGGTTCTCCTTTCCAGCCTGTTGGGTGGCGCCGTCATTCTGTTCTTCGGAATATGGGACGATCGCGCCGATCTGCATTATCGAATCAAGTTCGCCGGACAAGTACTGGCTGCCCTGGTCGCCATAGGCATCGCCGGTGTCCACTTGTCTTCGGTCCCATTCTTCGATGAGGTAATGCTTCCCGCCTGGGTGGCTCTCCCGCTGACCTTGCTCGTCATCGTTGCAGTGACGAATGCCGTCAATCTCTCCGATGGCCTGGATGGGTTGGCCGGAGGGTTGTCGCTTATCAGTTTCATCGGGTTGGCCTACCTCGCTTATCAGGTCAACGAGCCGTTGCTCATTCTCTTGATCGTGTCCATTCTCGGAGGCCTGCTGGGTTTTCTTCGATTCAACACGTACCCTGCGCGCGTCTTCATGGGCGACGCGGGTAGCCAATTTCTTGGTTACTATCTGGCCGTCGCCGCTCTCATGCTGATCGATGGCCACCGGGCGACCTATAGTCCCCTGCTGGCCCTCTTCATTTGGGGTGTCCCATTGCTCGATATGGTCGGCGTCATGGGGCAACGGGTGCTGGAAGGACGGTCGCCGTTCGTCGGTGATCGAAACCATATCCATCACCGACTCCTGTCTTTCGGCCTCAATCATGGTCAAGCGGTCACGACTATTTATCTGGTGCATGGTCTCATGGTGAGCTGCGCGTATTTCCTGCGATGGCAGTCCGATGTGGCGCTTCTGGCGATGTATCTTGCATTTACGGGTGCCGTCCTGTTCGTCTTTGCCCAATCGCCTGAACGGATAAGCATGCACCGTGCATCGCCGGTGACCCAAGCGCCTCGAGTGATCATGAGCAACGTGTCGAGGTCTCGGCTGAAACGCGAGTGGCCGCTCAATCTCCTCTACGTGACCGTACCATGTTATCTGGCCTGGGCGGTGACGGTCCCAAGAGAAATTCCGTCTGATGGAGGAGCGATTGCGGTTGGTTTAGCGGTCGTCGTGATCGGCGCACTGCTGAGTCGTTCCGCGATTGCGTGGGTGGTGCGTGCGGCGCTCTACATTGGGTCCATGTGCCTTCTGTATTACGGAGAGGCATTCCCTCGCACGAGCGTCACGACGTGGCTGACGCCTGCGAATATGGTGATGGTGATCTTGGCCGTGCTGGTGTTTCTCGCGATTCGATGGTCGGGGGGCGGCCAATTTCAAACCACTCCACTCGATCACTTGATCGGCTTCTTGGCCGTTGCGATGCCGTTTCTACCGGAGATGACCATCGGCGATGTGTCCGTCGGTCCGCTCATGGCGAAAGCCGTCGTGTTGTTTTTTGCGTTTGAGTTACTGCTGTATCTGCGGTCGTCTGCGGCCATACGACTGGGACTGGTTTCCTTGGTGATATTGACCGGAATCATGTGGCGAGCCTGGTGGTCATGACGGGAGGAGGGGGTAAGGTGATGAAGCGATATGCAGTGCTGTGGATGGTGGCACTTCTGGTGGGCGGCATGGTCGCCTGTGGCGGGCCGGAAGAGCGCAAGGAGAAATATCGCCTTCGCGCGCAGGACTATTTTCAGCAGGGAGATTATGCAAAAGCGCGAGTTGAGCTCAGAAATGTGCTGCAAATCGATCCCAAAGATGTCGACGCTTACTTGCTCTATGCGCAAGTAGAAGAAAAGGAGCGCAACTATCGCAATGCTGCGGGAGCCTATCAACAGGTGATCGAATTGAGTCCGGGGCATGACCGAGCGATGGTCAAGCTCGCGAAGTACTATCTGGAGTTTCGTGCGCTCGAACAGGCGGAAAAACTTGCAGACCAACTGTTGGCCGGCCGACCGGGGCATGCCCAGGCTCGGGCCATCAAGATCGCGATCGTCGCCTTAGGGGGAAACCTGAGCGGGGCCGTGACGCAGGCCGAACAGCTTGTCACGGACGCTCCGTCGGAAATCGATGCGGTCCTCCTCGTGGCTTCGCTCTACACCTCGACTCAACGTCCGGCGGATGCGATGCCCCATCTACGCCGTGCGCTCGGCGCGAATCCGAGCAATCTCGAATTGCTGGATGCCGTGGCGACTACATCGATGAAGTTGGGGAAGCTCGCGGATGCAGAGTCGACATTCGAGCAGATCGCCAAACTGGAACCGACGATCCTCAGTCACCGACTGCGGCAAGTGGCGTTTTACGACCAACAGCAGCAGTACGACAAGGCCGAAGCGATTCTGCAGGAAGCCATCAGACTGAACCCGGAGGATGAACAGCGGCGGATGGCCCAGGTGGATTATCTCGCTCGTCGTCGTGGCGTGGAACAGGCTGAAGCAGTGCTTCTGCAAGCGAAGAAAGAGCTGCCGCATGCCGGGAAACTATGGTTCGCACTCGGACGTCTCTACGAATCGACCAAGCGGGGTGACAAGGCGCGTGAGGTGTATCGCGACATTCAAAAAGAGTTCGCCGGCAAACCGGAAGCATCGGAAGCTCAGGTGAAGTTGGCGGGGATGGATTGGGGGGCCGGAAAGACTGAAGATGCCGAGCGGCAGATCGAGGCGGTCTTGAAAGACAATCCTCGCTCCACGGATGCCCTGATGCTGCGTGGACAGATAGCCCTCAAGCGCGGCAAGGGCCAAGACGCCGTGCTCGACTTTCGCTCCATCCTGAAGGATCAACCGGAATTAGTGGAGGGCCATGTGTTGCTGGCAAGAGCCTATCTGCTCACCGGTGAACAGTCGCTGGCCCGCGAGAGTCTGGATCGGGCGGTTGCCTTGAAGCCGTCGATGACAGAGGCGCACACCTTGTTGGTGGGATTGGATGCCGCAGCGGGCCAGCTCAAAGAAGCCAAGCAGCGACTGGATCTGTTGATCACCCAGGACCCCAACAATGTGGCGTTGCTCGGGATGCAGTTTCAATTGCAGTTGCAAGAAAAGGATTGGGGCAAGAGTCACGATACGTTGAAGCAGTTGCGTCGGGCCGGAGCGAACGAAGCGCTTGCCAGCCTGGCCGAGGGACACGTTGCCCTCGGCCAGCAGCAGTGGGATGCTGCGGAGAGTGCCTATAACAAGGCGGCGCAGCAACATCCGACGGCACCGGAACCGCTGTTGGCGCTGGTGCAGTTGGATATGCGACGTGGGCGACCGGTGCATGCGCAGAAACGGTTGGAGGGCGTGCTGGCCAAGTTCCCGGACCATCCGTACGCCGACGGCTTCCTGGGCGAACTGTTGCTGACGAAGGGAGATCCGACGTCGGCAGTGGCGCACTTTGAAACCGCCACTCGTCTCAATCCCAAGTGGACGACTCCGTGGGTCCACCTGGCGCGGGCTCGATTCGGTCAAAAGCAGGTCGGTGAAGGCGATGCGGCGCTGCTGAAAGGACTGGAGGCTAATCCCAAACATGAGCAGTTACGATTGATGTTGGCCTTAAGCCTCACGGCGCAGCGTCGTCATGATGAAGCCATTGCTCAATACGAGACCGTGCTGAAGCACGCGCCGGGATCGCTCTTGGCGGCGAACAACCTTGCCGTCGCTCTGGTCGATCACAAGGGTGATGCGCAGAGCTTGGAGCGTGCGTTGGTGTTGAGTCGTGGATTCGAGTCGCAGAAACCGAATCCCTACCTCCTCGACACGCTGGGATGGGCCTACTATAAGTCCGGGAACGGAGCCGATGCGGTTCGTATACTCCAGAAGGCTACGACGCTGGTTCCTGAACATCCGATTCTCAATTATCACCTCGGTTCCGCCTATGCCAAAGCCGGCCAGCGTGCCGAAGCCGTCACGCATCTCAAGAAAGCGCTGGCATCCAGCACGGTGTTTGATTGGACTGATACGGCGAAGACGTTGCTCGGAGAGGTCTCTTGATGAACACGCCACGAGAAGAACAGTCCTACATTCGGGGGAAGGGGCTGGCGGTGCTCCTCGGATGTGTCTTTCTCTGGACCATGAGTCCGATCATGGTCCGCGCAGCGGAGCCGATCAGCGGGGAGCCGATGAATGCAGAGCCGTCTTACCTCCTCGGCCCGGAAGATGTACTGAAGGTTGCCGTGTGGAAGGATGAACAATTGACGCAGGAGATGGTCGTGAGGCCGGATGGGATGATTTCCTTCCCGTTGATCGGGGAGGTCATGGCCGCCGGTCGGATGGTGGAGGATGTCCGGTCTGAGATTACCAAGCGACTGATGAAGTATCTTCCGACGCCGAATGTGACGGTGACGGTGCTCAAAGTAGAGAGCTATCGCATCTATGTGTTGGGACGCGTACTCAAACCAGGAGAGTATCAGGCAGGCCATCATACCGACGTGCTGCAGGCGCTGAGTATGGCCGGAGGACTCACGCCCTATGCCGCGGAGAACGACATCAAGATCATTCGTCGGCAACAAGGCGGTGAGGAGCTGGTCTTTCCTTTCCGCTATGGTGATGCCCGAAAGGGTAAAGAGTTACATCAGAACATCGTCCTGCAACGTGGCGATGTGGTGATGGTGCCGTGACGGAATGGAAGGTCCCCTTGCGGTTCATAGGCCAACGGATGCTCGAGCTCGGAGATGGCTTCGTGCCTTTGCTGGAACGTGGGGCCTGATGTTGTTGACGATGGCAGCCGGGAATGGGGTGAGCAGCGCCGCTGAATGGTCGGCGGCTCCGTCGTTGAGTGTGAAGGGCGTGTACAACAGTAATTTGTTGCTGAGCGGCGGGAACAACGAGGTGGTCGGTCATTGGATAACACCGGATCTCAAGTTTAAAGGGGCGACGGAAACGTTTGAGATTGAGGGAGAGGCCAAAGCGGATTTTATTCACTACTATGGGAGCAATGAGAGGGAACTCACGAATCTATACTTTCCGCTGAGAACGTCGTATCAGGTCGAGCGACACAGCTTCGAATTCGAGGGCGGCTTTACGCGTGACAATACATTAGTCGGGGAACTGCAAAGAACCGGCTTAGTCCTGGGCTTTACACAGCGAAGTATGTGGACGGCCATGCCGACCTGGAAGATCGGAATCACCGAGCGGTTATCCTGGAAGACCGGATATCACTTCATGGATGCGCAGTATCAGGACGGCAGACGACTCGGATTTGCGAATTACCAAGTTCATGGCGTAAATGCCGGACCGACCTATCACCTGACTGAGTTGGATGAAGTCAGTCTGACGGGTGAATACAACCTGGTCCGAATTCCTTCGGTCGGACTTGAATCGACCTATTACGGCGCCCAGGGTAGCTGGACTCATGATTTTGGCGATGGAGTAGTCGGTTCAATTTCAGGGGGAGGACGGTTGGTAGGCTCGACGCAGGATATCCCGAGAATCCCGGGCCTGCTTGGGTTTCTATTGGGAAGGACTCGGGACCGCTCGGTGACCAGCCATGAGGTCGTGTGGGTGTACCGAGGGTCGCTGCGGAAACAATTCGAGCGGACAGCGGTTCAGATCGACGGAAGCCGAGAGATTAACCCCAGTGGGTTCGGCCGCCTGTTGCAAACTGACCGCGTGGGCGGATCGCTTTCTCACAACCTCAGCGAGACGATCAATTTCTCGGTTTCCGGAGCGCTCTATTTTGTCACGGGGATCAGCACCACGGAAGGCAGCCGGCCTTTACCTCGCACGACCTTTTTCTCCGTCAGCCCCACGCTCTCCTGGCAGTTCGCGCAATGGTGGTCGGCGTCCCTGTCCTATACCTACGGGGAACGAGCCGTGGATGATCTCGATCAACGGTACAATTCAAATTCGACTTTCATCATGTTGACGTACGGAGGCGATAAATGGTCAGTGTCGCGATGAGTCAAGATCGGAGATTGCAGGGACGGGCCGCCGCGCGTGCGCGGACACTGCCGGACTATCTGGTTCTCTTGCGCCGGCGCCGAACCTTGATTCTGGCGGTCTGGGTGGCACTCATGGCCGCGAGTGCGGCGCTGGCATTGCTGCTTCCGGCCGTGTATCGCTCGACTGCCACGATTCTCATCGAGGAGCAGGAAATTCCACCCGATCTGGTTCGGTCGGCGATCGCGACCTATGCCGATCAGCGCATCGAGACGATCAAACAACAAGTCCTCAGTCGGGCCACGCTCTGGCGCATCGTCGAACAGTATGGTCTCTATGAGAAGCTCCGGAAACGGAGCCCGACCGAGGAAGTGTTGGAGCGCTTTACCAAGGACATTCAGATCGATGTTCTGAACGTCAAGGTGGTTGATAAACGAACGCAGAACCCGACCCAAGCCACCATCGCGTTTACCTTGGCGTACGACGGCGAAACTCCGGCGTCGGCACAAAAAGTCGCCAATGAACTGACGAGCCTGTTTTTGGCGGAAAACTTGAAGAGTCGCGAACGTCATGCGCAAGAAACCACGGCTTTTCTGAAACGAGAGGCGGAGAACTTGGATAAGCATATCCAGGAGTTGGAAGTCATGCTCGCCGCCGTGAAGCACAAGGCCGACGGGGCGCTGCCGGAGTTGATACAGCTCAATATGCAACTGTTGACTCAGGCGCAGCGCGAGCTGCTCGATGCCGATCGCGATATCCGAAGCCTGCGCGAGAAGAAAACGTATTTGGAAGGTGAGTTGGCGCAACTGAAGCCCCATACGCCGATCATCACCGCCGGCGGTGACCGGCTCTTGGATACGGGGGAACGGCTGAAGGCGCTGCGCGCGCAGTATGCCAGTGTTTCCGCTTACATGTTGCCCGACCATCCTGATTTTATCAAACTCAAACAAGAGATCGATTCGCTCGAAAAAGAAACGGGTGGTATCGATGAACGTGACGAACTGTCGAAGCGGATTCAGGCTGAACGTGCGACGCTGGCAGATCTTCGCGAGCGTATGAACGATTCCCATCCCGATGTGATTCGCGCCCAAGAAGTTGTGGCGTCGCTGGAGCGGGAACTGCAGGCCAGCTCGCTTCGCCCGACACTCCCTCCGCCAGTCAAGCCGGAAAACCCCGCCTACATCAACATTCAATCTCAGTTGGCGTCGACTCAGGCCATGTTGGGATCGTCGGAGTCGGCTCGAGCCGATCTCAAACGTCGGATGACGGAGTACGCAAAGCGAGTCGAAATGACGCCGACAGTCGAGCCGGACTATATGGATCTGCTCCGAGATCGGGAGAATTCCATGCGCAAGCATCAAGAGATCACGTCTAGACTGATGGAAGCGCAAGTGTCGGCGGAGTTGGAGGTGCAGCGAAAGGGGGAGCGGTTTTCGCTGATCAATCCTCCGGAGCTGCCGGAAAAACCAGAGCGGCCCAATCGCTTGGCGATTCTCCTACTGGGATCCTTTCTTGCCGTGGGGGGAGGCATCGGAACCGGTGTGATCATGGACAACGTCGATCGGACGATTCATACCCCCGAACAGTTCGCTCGAGTGTTGCAGGGGGTTCCACTGGCCGTGATTCCCTACCTCCCGTCTGAACGCGAACTCTCGGCTCTTGGACGTCGGCGGACGGTCGTCGGTGTTGCTGGACTTGGTGTCTTGGTGGTGAGTGCGGTGATTGTACATCTGGCATGGATGCCTCTGGATGTCTTGTGGTATGCCATTTGGCGGAAACTCGGATAAGACGAACGACTGATAGGAGAGTCTCTCGATGGAATATCTCCAGCAAGCACAGGAACGATTGAAGCAACAATCCGGCTCAGCAGGTCCCGGCGCACACCGCCCTGCCGACCAGTCGGTGACCCACGCGCCACCCCTGATTTATTCTTCGACCAGAGCGATTTCCCTTTCGGAACAGCTGATGCGGGACCAACGGTTGATTTCCGGACATGCTGAGGGGACCTTTGTCGATGCCTACAAGCGGTTGCGTGCTCAGGTCATGCAGCAGTTTCGCCAAAAAGAGTGGAATGTGCTCGGGATATCCAGCCCCACCGCGCACGAAGGCAAAACCTTGACGGCGGTGAATCTCTCCTTGGCTCTGGCCATGGACCTGGCGCATACGGTCCTGTTGGTTGATGCCGATATGCACCGACCCGCCGTGCACCGACTGTTTGGTATGGAACAAGCCCAGGGATTGACGGAATATCTGTTCGATCAGGTGCCGCTCACGCAGCTCCTGGTTCATCCCGGAGTCGGGCGGCTGGTGTTTTTACCGGGGGGACGGTCGATCAAGAATTCTGCGGAGGCGCTGGCCTCTCCCAGAATGGCCGCTCTTGCCCAGGAGCTCAAGCATCGCTATCCCTCACGATTCATCGTGCTGGACTTGCCGCCGATCTTGTCTCGAGCCGATGTGTTGGGATTCAGTTCCCACATCGATGCCCTGTTGCTCGTGATCGAAGAAGGGCGGACCTCATCGATTGAGGTCGAACAGGCCGTGTCGGCCATTGCGGGCACTGTGCCCATTCTTGGAGGTGTTCTCAATAAATCAGGGCGTACACAACTGACCAAGCGGCGAGCCATGGGTTTGCTGCACAGCCACTCTGCGTAGGAATCATGTACGAAACACACTATCACTTGAAGACGAAGCCCTTCACGTTGTTGCCGGATCCGGAATTCCTCTATTTGGGGGCCAAGCACAAGATGGCGCTCAGCCTTTTAGAATATGGATTGACGAACGGGTCGGCCTTGATCGTCATCGCCGGAGATCCCGGTACAGGAAAAACCACATTGTTGAACCGGTTGCTGGATGAGACCCGCCATCCCTGGACCGTCGGCGTGTTGTCGAACACGCATGTCGGGATCGGTGGGCTGTTGCCGTGGATTGCCGCCTCATTCGATCTGTCGATCGCCGGGAAAAGTGACGTGGAGGCCTTCCATGAGTTCGCCAAATTTCTCGAACGTGAACGAACTGCCGGACGGCGCGTGCTGTTGATGGTCGACGAAGCGCAAAACATCGGAACTGCGATGTTGGAAGAGCTTCGGTTGCTCTCGAATCTCAATGACGGACGTCGTCGATCGCTACAGATTCTCTTGTCGGGACAATTGGGTTTGCGGGATCTGTTGAAGGGGCCGGGCATGGTCCAATTCGCCCAACGGATCGGTGTCGAGTACACGCTGGAGGCACTCTCGGAAGAGGAAACGCATGGGTATATGAGGCATCGGTTGGATGTCGCCGGTAGACGCACGCCGCTGTTTACGACATTGGCAAGCCGTTCGGTGTTTCGCCTGACCGGGGGTACTCCGCGTCTGATCAATCAGCTCTGTGATCATGCCCTGGTGTATGGCTTTGCCGCCCAGGTGGAGGTCATTACGTCCGGCATTGTGCTGGAGACTGCGGCAGCTCGTGACCGTCATGGTGTATTTCCCTTCAAGGTCTCGCCGGAATCCGTCGAGTGGTCTCAGCAAGCGATTGGAGAGGAACGGGAGGAAGTGAAGAGCTTTGTCACGGGGAATAGCCCATCAAACATGCCGGTCCCGCCGTCTGATCAGGACGGCGGACAGGATCTGCCGGTTCTGTATCGAGAAGCAATGGCACTCCAGGAAGCAGGCAATTTCAAACAAGCCATCGTACTGTTCAATCGCGTGACTGGTGACGAGCTCTGGGGCATCAAGGCCCTGATGAAAAAGGGATTGTGTTTGCGCGCAATGGGGCAATTCGATGAGGCCCTCAGCACATTCCACGCTGCCATCGATCGCAAGGCAGCCTCGTCAAAAGATCACCTCGCGTTACAGTACCTATTGGGGCGCACATTCGAGGATGCCGGCAAATCGGCTGAGGCAGCCGAGCGTTACAGGCGAATCTATCAAGAAGTGGGATCGTATCGTGACATTGAGGTGCGGCTCGACAGAATCAGTGAATCTACCTTAAGTAGTCAACTTGCGGATACTGTTCCCTCATCCTGGTGGGGAGGTTTCTTCAAGGCATCTGGTCGAGTGCCTCGCGATGAAAGGAATCAAAAATTACCTACGTTCAAGTAGCTCAGCGGTACAGCCTTCCGATGCATTGTTCAAGCATGGTCGAGTATCAGACGGGATATCATGCTTCTGTCTCACCTCCTCAAGGATCTCCTCCCTCGCCTCTTGGGTCAAATGCCTGGGTCATTTCAGTCCCCTGACCTGCATTTCTTGTCACATCTGTAGCATCTGTTGCCACAGTCGGTAGACCACGTTTGTCCTGGGACGGTATTGTCTGCCCTATGGTCACGATGCTCTGGGTATCTAACCATACGGAGGGTCAATTTCTTTCACCTCTATCAAAGGAGTGTCCTATGAGGCGTATTCACAAACTTAAATTAGCAGCGGCCGGTCTGTTGGCCGTAGGTGCGTTGTCGCTGAGCTCGACCGCACAGGCCGTGACGCTTGATGCAGGCGTTTTTTCCGCTGGGAACGGCGATGCCGGGAATCCGGTCGTGATTAATGTTCCAGATCCAGGCCTACCCGGAGGGAGCGGAATATTCTTGGACACTATTAACTTTGATCTAGGTTCATTCACTCATTTCAATATGACATCAGTGGCCAACGGCATTACTGCTTTTGGGTCCACCATTTTTGAAAATGTCGGTGATTCTGAGCTTCCCGTAGTGCCTGGGGGGTATCAAGGCTCAGCTGACACGTTCAATGCACTACCGCTGGCTGACCTTGGGCTTTCGCGCGATTATCACCTGCATCCTGCAGGCCTTGCTCCGGCGGGAGCAGGTTACACGTTGACCTTGTGGGGATCGAATGGTGGTCCTGCTGTCCCACTCCCTGCTGCAGCCTGGCTATTTGGCAGCGGCGTGATCGGATTGGCGGGCTTGGCCCGTCGCAAGATGGCGGCGGCGGTCTGATCTCGAGACTGGTTCACGGAAGGACTTCACGCGGGTTCTTCTACGGCGTCGGCGGCTACCTTGGCACATGCTGAGGTAGCCGTCAGATGGTGAGGCCGATCTGTTGAAATCGAATTGCTTGATGGAATTACCATGAAACACAGAATGAACACTCGGTCGCGATTGGTCTCACGGTCGTTCGTGGAATATTTCAGTTTACTGGCCCTGCTGGTATTCTGGTCAGTAGGGATGAGCCAGGAAGTGAGCGCTGCGGTACTGTACCCCATCGGTGATCGACCGATCGCCGTCTCGGCGCCGGCCAATGCCGATAGGTGGGACATCGACGACCAGGTCGACGCGGAGACGGTCGATCGGCAAACCGTGCTCTCATTGACGACCTCGCCTGCTGATTTGGTGCGCGCTTTGGCGATTTCCTATCATGAACTCACGGCGGTCGGTTGGCGCTCAATATTCGAGGTCGATCACGAGGCCTGGGGATTTACCTTCGCCTTGACGCTACAAGGACGACCGGGGCACGGGCCGCTTCTGCTGTCAATTGGTCCGGTCAAGCTGGCCAGCAGTTCGCCGATCATGCCACTTGCATCTTCTCCCTCGTCTGTTCTGCTGTTTTTGCCCGGGTTAGTCGGCCTACTTGGAGTCCTGTTGCGTGAACAACATCGGCTGACAGCGTCCGGTTCAGAAACGGAATCGCTGGGAGAACCGCCGCCGTTTGGAAGTACTCCCGGCTTGCTCATCCTGTCGGCGGATCCCACGTTCTCCCAGGTCATTCAAGCGCAGGTGAGCCAAGCGGGGTATCCGTCTCGAATCGCCGCTGACATCAATGATATCTTCACGATCAGTGAACATGCCGTGCCGGCGCTTCTCCTCGTTGATCGTCGCGTTCCAGATTGGGACATGCTTCGTACCAGTCCGGTGCTGAAGAGCGTCCCCATGATCAGCTTGGCACCGGCAGGAAGTTTGTGCACGGAGGAGCAATGGATGTCGGACCTGGAGCGTGGAGCAGACAGCATCTACGATTTTTGTGATGGAGGCCGTCTGTTTCTTGCCAAGCTGAGAGCCTCCCTTCGGCGAGCCGGGTGTGCGGCCACCAATCGCGCTGTGTATCAGGTGGGGGCTCTGCACTTGGATGCGGATCACCATGAGGTGACGATTGCCGGGCAGCAGCTTCCGCTTTCCTCAAAGCCGTTTGCCATTCTCAAAACGCTGATGGAGGCGCCCTCCAGAGTATTCAGTCGAAGTGAATTGGTCGATCGCGTGTGGGGGCCGCAGTTTGCCATTGGGCAACACACGCTGGATGTGCATGTCCATGCGCTTCGCCGGCAACTGGATCTAGTCCCAAAACGGCGTTGTCAGCTCATCACGATCAAGGGAGTCGGGTTCAAGCTCAAGGCGGAGAATGCGATGCCGGTCTCCTGTGCCGTGGAAGTCGAGCGTTCGATTCACCTGGGTGATCGCAACACATCTGAAGAATTAGCGGCAGCCTCCGGCTTACGAGCAAAACAAGTCAGCGGCGATTCGCTCTGTCAGCTTCCCTCACCCCACGTTCCCCCCCTCAAGCGGGTCGCACGCCGGCGTCCTAACCGGATGCCACGAAGGCCGACAGCAGTGGGTCATTTTGGCCATGCGGTACTCGCTAGTTAGATTGTGTCCTCATGTGCTCCTTCGTGATGACTAGAATTGGATAGAAGAGAAAAGAATGACTCCTTTCCGGGGTGGGCTGAGCTGCGGAAGGTCAATCGAACGCTCCTCATGGCCAGCCTGGACTGGGGGGGTGGTGTGCCGCTCGGGGGATGGTGAGAAAAATAAGAGGGAATTCCATGGATAAGCTACGAATTGGGTTGGTGTGTATGGCGATCGGTATCGGCTGTGGCAGTTGGGCTCAGGCTATGACAGATCGAACGGTCATGCTGATGCTTGGGGGACAGTATTGCGATCTCTATCTCGGGAATGTCGAATCCGCTCTGAAACAAATTGCCGGTGTCAAAGCGGTCGATCTCAAGAGCATGAAAAGGCATGCGATTGTGACGCTGGAGGGTGATAAGTCGACGACGAAGCAACTCGCCGACGCTGTGAATGGAGTGAAGGGAGAAGGTTGGCATTGCAGTGCTCAAGTCATGAAGTAAGCGAGCATTCTGAAGTTCAACCATCTCCCTCGTGAACGTTGCGTCCGACAGAGATCTAGACGATGGAACCGTTGTTGCTGCGTATCCAGGAAGCCGCCGAAGTGCTTCAAGTCAGTAAATGGACGATTTATCGGTGGATCGATGAAGGTCGTTTACGTGGTACTAAAATCGGCCAAGGCAGCCTACGGGTGTTTCGTGCATCGGTCAGTGAACTGATCGAGAAGGAAAAGGTCAACGGGGAAAAGACTCAGGTCAATGGCCGGATCAAATCCGTTGAGCCTCGCCCAGTGAAACGGAAAGATCGATGACGCTCATAGGGGGTAGTAAGGGCGAGGAAGAACGCAGAACGGCACTCTGACTTGGTGAGACATCTGAACTGAGTGATCCACCGAGTCTGGTCTTGGTCGGTTCAACATTGCGCTGCGGAATTCACCAATCAATAATCCGCACCTTGAGCTCAACGGCTTACTTCTAATCTGTTGCTGCTTTAGCAGGTACAGGGCATTGAATTTCTGGTGCAAGCGGGGCACCGGTGGTGGACAAAGAGCGTGGACCGGTATAGATACGACCTCAGCATGGCTACCCCTCGATCAACCTGGTTCCCTCCCGCTGTCTCGTGCCTGATGCTTCTTGTGTATCTAGGGCTGGTTGTGCTCGCCGCCGGCTGCGCCGCGATGCCCATCGTGCCGTCGGAAACCCATCATCATTCGCAAGATGCGACGCATTCTGCGCTTTGTGTCTGGTCTTGCCAGATGGTATCGCAAAGTGCGCTCGTCGCATCCGTGCCCACGGCAGTCACCACTGTCGTCGTGATTTCAGGGATGGTTCCTGTTCCTCAGTCCCATCCTGGGTCTCCTTCTATTTCGCGCTCCTCTCGCGCTCCGCCTCTGTTCGTCGTCGGATAATTCAGGGAAGACGCGCTCTGCAATCTTTGCGTAGACGACGGATTTCCACATCTCATCCGTCGAGCTCGTTTCGAACGCGTCCTATCTGATCCATCGCAATCGTCCTATTGACATGTCGGAACATGTGCAACGTCCCGGGAGCGGTGGCCCGCCACTCTCGGATAGATCGGAGCGGGGCTTCTCCTTCCATGGAGACCCCGCTCCGGTCACCTAATCTGACTTAGGAGGGTAGAGTTATTCAGAATTCCTGGTGGTTATGCTCAAACTCATGGAGCGATTCATGTCCGGGTCGAGCTGCCCCCTCACTCGGACCGACCCGGGGCGCGGGTGTCACCTCCGTCGACCTCCGCCCCGGCTCCTTTATCTGGAAAATGATAGGGTGAAGTAGCAAGTAGCAGGAATAAATCAGATAGGTAGTGCGAACTGTAGTAGGCGAGAGCGGACAGATGACATGGAGCGAGAGGCGATGAACGAAACAGGTCTCGTAGTTGTGCATAGGTTCGAGAGCCAAGGTGTCCATCCTCTCTACTCCTTTATTTCACCACTCCATTGCCTATCGACCAGTCTCAATACAACTGACTGGGTCGGAGGTGTATACTCAACGTCGATAGTACGAGCTGATTTCAATCAACTAGCCCTATGAGGAGGTCGCATGAACAGGATGAAAGCCGCCGTTGTCGCAGTTTCAGTATCTGGATTGCTCGCAGGGGGATTCGCAAGTGCAGCGCTGGCGGGCGAGGGCGGACATGTGAAGGAAGTGATCAAGCACGCCAAAGAGGGAATTGCGCACGAAAAGGAAGCAATCAAACATCTGGAAGAGGCCATTCAGGGAAGCGACAATCCCCACGCCAAGGAAGCGCTTGAGCATGCGAAGGAATCGATGAAACATGCCGAGGAATCTCTGGCACATGCCGAAGAGGCCCACCACCCGGCAAAAAAGAAGTAGGCCGGCGAACACGTCGCCTCACGAGCATGAAGCCGTACTAAAAAGCGGTTTCATGCTCCGCGCGTAGATCCGAATCCGTCCCTTCTGCCGTGAACGGCTGCATCGTTTATCTCTTCTTGAGATACGAGCGAGCCAGCGCATCCTTGATCGTGTTTCGGATGTGATTCCGCCCCGCTTCGATGTTCTCCCGCATCGCCTCGCGCGCACCTACCGCGTCCTTCGTCAGGATACGATTCAGAATCTCCAGATGTTGACGGCATGTTCTTTCGGCGCGTTCCGGGCTTTCAAAATCGAGCAACCGAAACAGCGTCAAGCGCTCATTGATGGTTCGAAGACTCCGAAGCAGGAACGTGTTCCCTAGGACGCGGGCGAGGGTATCGTGAAAGAGGGTGTCGAGGATCGCGAATTCTTCTGGTTTCTTCGACGGTTCTTTCAGGAGCTCATCCCACGTGTGCTGAAGGTCCTCAAGGTCAGCCTGATGTTGTGAGGGCGTATCTTGAGCGGCCAAACGTTCGACGGTATAGAGTTCCAGTGCCTGGCGCACTTCGTAGAGCTCTTCAATTTCCTCGGTCGTGTACTGCTTGACGACATAGCTTCGGTTGGGCAGTTTTCTGATGAAGCCATATGAGGTCAAGACGCGTAGTGCCTCCCGAATGGGACTGCGGCTCATCCCAAACCGTTTGCACAATCCATCTTCAGTCAACCGATGTTCCGGCGGGTAGTGCCAGTGGACGATCTCTTCCTTCAGTGTCGCCACGACCGCCGAGCTGAGGTTTGACGAGGCAGGTTTCTCATGTGTGTCCTTCCGGCGGACCATCTTCTTCATGTGTGTGTCTCCATTAGTAGACTAGCGTTGTATACCGTCATCTTTAGCGCGATGAGTAGATGGCGCAGGATGACTCCATCAGGACGATCCGATCGTCTTTCTCAGGTTTACCAATAATACGGCCAGGGGTGCCAATAGGGAGACCAGTAGGGGCCCCAGGAGGGGCCGGGGCCGAGAGGTCGGCGGATGCGTGGAACCTCCTCTTGTTCGCTCCACACACGCAAACTGGTCACATGCATGAGCGGATAGCTGTACTCCATTTCATCGAGCGGTAGGGTGATGGAACCGGCCATTTCACCCGTTACGGTGATGAACGTACCAGCAGGGATGGTTGCGGGGTCAAGGAACTCCTTCCGCAATGCGACGAACCGGCCTTGGGACGTGCTAAGGTCCGTGGTCGGTTGAAGGGAGTCGGCCAACGGCAACTGAAGGATTTCAATTCTGGTTCCTTCTTTA
>WBZN01001220.1_pt1 | contig 16049 bp, 11 predicted proteins | sample 5204281 | NCBI WGS metagenome assembly WBZN01 (sample SAMN12344347, study PRJNA552823) | activated sludge metagenome | biome: Activated sludge suspended growth; feature: Nitrification reactor; material: Wastewater; isolation source: activated sludge from nitrification reactor of wastewater...
TGGTTGGCATGAATATGACGGCGGTGATTGCTGTTTAGTGGAATGACGGACGATTCGCTCAATTAAGCTAGACTCTGAAAAATTGCCATGTCGGTATTTTGCAGTATTGGAGTTGGTTTGAAGTGCTTGAGCTCTGTGTAACGATACTTTCTCACACGGTTTGGTATTGACCGATTCCTGCGCAATATCTTTTCGATTGCATGATCAGACGCAGAAGAATTTCAGAGTTTCCTCAAAAACATTGATTTATTGAGTAACGTTTTAGAAAGGAAATATTTATGACTGCCAACCTGAGGGACATGGACCGCTACCAATGCAAGCGGCTTGCGCCGTCATTATGCCGGCTTCTGGAAGCTTGCATCGAAATCAAAACTACCAATACCAAGACGCTGGCGGAACATTTATGCCGCTCTCCCGCAACCATACGCACGCAATTTCAGAGGATACTTTTTTTGATGGAAGTGCACTGCCGTTACGAAGCATTGCTAAAAGCGGAAGAGAAAGGATTGATTCGAAGCAGAAGTTGGAGCAGACGATCCGCCTGGATTCACTCAAACCAAGTAGATCAGCGCAGCCAGACACGATAGCAAGATGTAAGCGTAGGGTAGATATACCAGCAGCGTTGGATGCGGCACCACGCTGCTGGTAATTTTTGTTGGTATGACTTTTTATTTAGGTCCGAGACCTATGCGTTCGAGTAAAAAGAAGTCGAAGATATTAAAAAAATTAGGGCCAGCATTTCCACCTATATTTCCCTGATTGTTTATACCAAATGGAAATAAGCCAAGGTCGGTTGGTGCGCCGGTTACTAAATCTGCAAGGTTCAGCCGGATGCCTGGCTTAGGGATCAAATAACTATTGTTTCTCTCGATTTCAGGTCGTGACACGAATGTGATCAGTATTTCATTGTTGTCATTGAATCCCAGAGCATTACTGACCGTAGGGAATTCAGGTGTACCTTCGACAAAATAAGTATGAAATTTTCCTTTTGCATCCCATACGCCGATGCGTTCCGTTGCGCCGCCAATGAACGAATAACCCAGTACGTTATCGCGATTGTTGATGCCTACTCCCCAGGAGTCAGGTTCGGTGGGGAGTGGGTCGAGTAGCATGGCAATTTTTGTGTTGGGATCGAAGCGGAAGCCTCTAGCACCAAGTCCATCAATAAACGTGGTGCCGGAGATTCTGCCTTTGTTGTTCATGCCACTAACGGAGGCGAATGGAATATCCGGTCCAAAATCCAACAGAGTGACCTGACCGTTTTTATAAAGAGCAGGTCTTTCATTGAAGTTTTCATCCAGTGAAGAAATGATCGCGACGCCGGTATCATTGAGGCGTATGACCTGGCTGGAAATTTCACCGGGTAACCGTGGAATTAAGCGAATTTCACCGCCCTGGAATAAGGCCGCTTGAGTAAAGAAATTCTCCAAATCGGTAAAAACATAACCGCCAAATGTTCCACCCTCATTGGCTATATTGGTCGAGAATCCCTTGGATTCTTGGAGTATATTGATTTTTCCCTGTTCGAATATTGCGGCATAGGTATTGAAAATGAACGAGGGCTCAAATTCTAAGAATTCAAAAAATGTACCGTAAATGCGGCTGTCGTTTGTAATGTTGCTAGCGAAAAAGAATGCGTCTAATACGCCAGGCGGAATGACAATAGCCTTAAAAATACCGGAATACTGATACTGCGGCGCGACGCCGCGGGCAACACCATTGGAACCTTGGGTCAAAGATGAAGAAGCGTTGGTTGGGTTTTCCAATGGCTGAAACTTATCAGGGTGCTTTTCAGCCAGTTTGGCATAGACCGACGCTGGCATATTCCTGATTTGTCCGGCCAGGCACGGATCAATCGTTTTAGCGCCTTGCAGTTGTTGGGCCTTTACCGTCTCCATGATGGTTTGCCGGTCGAGTTGATTGCTTCGGATAAACTTCATCGTCCCTTGCTGCCTCGCGATGCAGCCCATTTCATTATCTGGTGCGGCTAGTACGAGTTCGGACTGGAAAAGGCATAAAGCCAGTATTCCTGTCGTGGTGGCAGAAATGCGTTTTTTAACACTATTAACACTATTCATGATGAGTCCTCCTTTAAAGATCAATCGAACGCAGCGGCTGTGCCCAGTCGTTGCACATTCAGTTGATTGTTTGCAAAGATATTGGTCTGATGAACGTGGGGGTTGGAATTGGGGTTGGCAAAGAACAGAAAAATCCCGGCGGCGGATTCCTGTGCGCCGCGTGCACCAATAAAGAAATGGTCAGTGACGATGTTGCCGCTGATGATGCTTTGGGATTCGGCGCGAACGATGATTCCGGCCTGGAGTAAGTCGTTAACGGGACCTTGTCCGCGCACGGTGTTTCCAGTCAGGGTGCAGGCGGTATTCTGACCGATGCAATTAACGCCGCCCAAGCCATATTCATCAATGAGGCTGTTCTTGATTGCGGCATTCGCAATGCCTTCGCTGCCGGTTTGATCGGTCTGAACCAGGACGGCAAAAGTGCATGCAGTCGCGCTTTTAATGTGGGTGACATGGGCGGCATCAATGTTTCCGGAGCTGAGCCGGTAGTAAACGCCGGTGTAAAATGGAATTCCCAAGCAAGTTGGGAAGACGTTTGAACCCGAATCGGCCAGGCTGCCATCAATAGTAATATTCTCAATAGTAACGCCGCTTGCTTCGTCAACCAATAGGATCGCACCGACGGGAAAAGACGTTCCAGGCCGCATTGCATTGTTAGCAATCTGGCTAGGCCGTATTACCGTCAAGCCTGCGCCTGCACCGCGTATTGTCAAGTCGTCGGTGGTCACGGTGATTTGCTCATCGTATGCGCCCGGGCAAACGAAAATCGTATCTCCAACCGCGGCGGTATTCACGGCGGATTGGATATTGCCGAATGCGGGCGTGGCTATGTTGCAATCCGAGCTCGAGCCACTGCCGTCCTTGTCGACCACCAGCGTGGATTGGGCAGATACCGAGTCACTCGGCAGATTCAACGCAATAACTGTTACAACGAATGCTACGATATGGGCGAGATTTTCGAATCGGGGATTTCTAAACATGGCAGCTCTCCTTGTTGTGAAGGATGCGATCACCAGATGCTCATGTCTTTTTATATCTCTGGTGATGTGAGTCAAGTGTACGACTGATCTGTCGCGGGTTTTTCTAAAATAATGGCACTCTTTGTTCCAATTATTCAATCAGAAGTGCCTTTATCCATAGAAGAAATTAGTAAAGTTGTCATTACAGTATTAAATCCAATTCTTCTATTTATTTCTCCATTTGATTACATTCTTAGCTAGAAAAAATGTTGGAACTAGTCGGCAAAAATTCTACCAAGTGCAGAGATGGACAAAAATATGCTAAGTGATAGTCTGCGGGTGAGCAATACTGCAAATGCATACATTTTAGGTACTACCTGGCGGGAGAGTGACATCCGGCAGACAGGGTCGGAAGCAGTGATATATACTGCAGTCTGGTTGGCGGCTTGACGCTGAAATGACCGCTATGGCCAGTATTGGGGTTATTGATTGTTTTTCATGGATTCACTTGTCAATGAAGTTTTCTGTTTTTATCTTGTTGTCGATGATTTACGGTCTGGCAGGCGCTGCCGAGCCAGCAGCATCTGGAATATCCGATACGCTGGATGAGCGGGTGAAGCCATGCATCATCTGCCATAGAGATGCGGATCGAATCGATCGGGATGCCTATTTCCCAAGGATTGCAGGCAAACCGGCCGGTTATCTTTACAACCAGTTGCGTAATTTCCGTGATGGTCGGCGCTATTATCAGCCTATGGCCATTCTGCTGGAAAACATGTCGGATGAATATATGCTGGAGATTGCACACTATTTTGCTTCGATGCCTTACACCTATCCGGCGCCGGTAGCACACACGCTGTCATCGGATGAAGTCCGGTCTGTGGAGACGCTGATTTATTCTGGCGATTCCAAGCGCGATCTTCCGGCATGCAGTGCTTGTCATGGAGAAGCGCTGATGGGTGTGCAACCCCATATTGCCGGTTTGTTGGGTTTGCCGCATGCCTACCTGGCTGCACAGTTCGGCGGCTGGCGCAATGGCGGGATCATGCGCGGCCAGACACCTGACTGCATGTCGGAAATCGCCAAGAAATTGACTCAGGAAGAAGTCAATGCACTGGTATTGTGGCTGCCGAGTCAACCGCTATCAGGACAAACGGCAGGAGAAGACGCACTTACCCCGGATCTGGTACAACGTTGCCGGACGATATTGTCAGAGAAGGGGGGCGCACGATGAAACATACAAGCAATGCAGGGTTTGCCAGCAAGTGGCAGGTCATATCGATTGCTGCAGGTGGTTTGTTGTCCCTGATGACATCGACCCAGGTATTGGCCGATTCAACTGGTGATCTGACTCGACGCGGAGAGTATCTCGCCCTGGCGGGTAACTGCATGGGATGTCATACCACGCGGGGAGGGCAGCCCTATGCGGGAGGACGCAAGCTGGATACGCCTTTCGGTCAGTTCGTCACACCAAACATCACACCGGATAACGAAACGGGAATCGGTCGCTGGAATGCGGAAGATTTCTGGCAGGCATTGCATCATGGGAAATCCAAGGATGGGCGCTATCTGTACCCTGCTTTTCCCTATACCGAATATACCAAGGTGACCCGGCAGGATGCCGATGCGATTTTTGCCTATCTGCGTTCGCTACCCGCTGTGGCACAGTCCAATCTGTCCCATACCATCCGATCACCTTATGATAACCAGTCTCTCCTGTACTTGTGGCGGACATGGTATTTCAAGGAAGGAGTTTATCAGCCGGACAAATCCAAAAGTGACGAGTGGAATCGGGGTAATTATCTGGTTCAGGGACTCGGGCACTGTAATGCCTGCCACACTTCCCGCAATGTATGGGGCGCAAGTCAGGACGACAAACTCACCGGAGGCGAAATAATGGGTACCTATTGGTATGCGCCCTCTCTGGTGTCGCCTGCGGAAGCCGGGGTGGGTGAATGGTCGATCGATGACATCGTCGAATTGCTGTCGACTGGTATCAACAGCCATGCTGTGACTTCTGGTCCCATGGCAACGATCGTCAGACAGAGTTTGCAACATCTGTCTGAGCAGGATATTCGTTCGATAGCGGTTTACCTGCAATCACTGGGTGAGAAATCCAAAACTGACAAAGCACCCCGAAAGGTCAGGAAAATGCCGGAGCGTGTGCGCCAATATCTGGCTCTTGGAGAGGAGGTGTATGAAAAGCATTGTCAGGATTGTCATGGCAAATCAGGTCAGGGTGTGCCCAAAGTGTATCCACCCCTGGCAGGAAATCGCAGTGTGACCATGAGCTCTCCGTTGAATGCCATCCGTAGTGTGCTGTATGGCGGGTATCCTCCTGCTACCACCGGTAATCCGCGTCCTTACGGCATGCCGCCCTTCCAGCATCTCATCCAAGATAATGAGATTGCTTCCGTGGTGTCTTACATCCGGAATGCATGGGGCAATCTTGGTAGTCTGGTGAGTTCGGAAGATGTCGATAAAAGCCGGGGATACTAGAAAGCTCTGAGAAACTGAGAAAGTGTATCGGCGACGGTTGGATACGGTGAATACGGCTCGATAAACCTAATGGTGGCCTGAATGCGGATACCGAACCGGATTCCAGCATCGCATGGTCGGATGGAATGCACTTGTTTCCACCTGTTTTCCTGTTTTTCAGGGTGATTCTATTGCGTTGCTGGTCAGGGAATCGTTACTGTACTTTTTTACTGTAAGGAGCGAGTTCTGGCCACTTTGATCTGGTCCAGTATCTGCATGATCGTGTGCCGTGGTGCGGCAATATTCAGACGCATGAAGCCACTGCCTTCCTGACCGAATTGCGTGCCGGGATTGAGGCCGATACCGGCTTCATGAATGAAGAAATGCCGCAGTTGCACATCGTTCAGGCCCCAAGCGCGACAATCAAGCCAGAGCAGGTAGGTGCCTTGCGCTGGAACGACCCGGATTTCGGGTAAATGTTGTGTCAGATAGGCGCACACCGCATCGCGTGTATCTCGCAGATAGGAGAGTAACGCCTCAAGCCAGTTTTCTCCTTCACGGTATGCCGCTTCAAACGCAGCGACACTAAATGGATTGGAAGCACTGACATGGAGCGTGTTGAAGCACTGGTTGATGGCGTCCCGGGTCGATGGATCAGGAATGATCAGCGCTGATAGATTCAATCCGGGAATGTTGAAGGTTTTGCTGGGCGCCACGGCGGTGAGGATGTTGACACCAGAGTGGGGCAGTGCACCAAGTGCATGGTGGCGGTTGCCGGGATAAATCAGGTCGGCATGGATTTCGTCGGCAAAAACGATCAGATCATGCGTCCGGGCTATGGCCAGAAGGCGCTGCAGTTCTTCGGGTTGCCAGACACGTCCGACCGGGTTGTGTGGCGAACAGAACAACAGTAGTTTGGCATCTTTGGCACAATGCTCAAGATGATCAAAATCCATCGAATAGCGATCTTCAACCAGGTGCAGCGGGTTTTGCAGCAATCTCCGACCTGTTTGCGCAGCCGCAGAGAAGAACGGGAAATATACCGGGGGTTGAACGACAACTGCATCGCCCGGCTGGGTTAATGCCAGCACTGCGGCATTCAGTGACGGCACCACACCGGGGCAGAATACGATCCACTCGCGAGGGATAGTCCAATGATGCCGGCGTTGCATCCAGTCGATTAGTGCCGTGTACACACTGTCCGGGAACAGCGTATAACCATATATGGGATGGGCGGCACGCCCGATCAGGGCCTGCGTAACTGCGGGCGGGGCGGCAAAGTCCATGTCGGCCACCCAGGCCGGGATAACATCGCTGTTGCCAAACATGGCTTGCCGCCCGTCATACTTGACGCTGTGGGTTTCTGCACGGTTGATTTCCTGATCGAAATCAAATTTGTGCATCAAGAAATTTTCTCCCAGATCGTGACTTCCGATAATGTGTGCTGGAATTTACGCTTGGTTTCCCGGATGACGAAGGGTACCGATATGGGTTCCTGAATCAGGCGGAAATGCTTGCCCAGGATTTCCTTGAGACCATCCAGTGTTGTGAAATTCTCACCATCCCGCTTAAATCCACCGACCCAGGATTCTTTTTTCGTGTGCTCGGTGAGCCAAGTGTAAGGTGAAGTGATCATCAGCAGCCCACCACTATTGACGCGAGTGTGGATGCTGGTCAGCAGTTTGGCCGGATCGTACAAACGGTCGATCAGGTTGGCAGCAAGAATGAGATCGTAACCGGTGAAGAACGGCTTTAGATTGCACGCATCGCCCTGGTAAAACTCAACGTGATCCTTGACATGATCGAGTCCCAGACCGGTGAGGGTACGTTCCTTGTACGCGACCAGATCGCCTTCTTCCACTAATGTGTAGCGCAGAACGCCATGCTGTACGAGTTGCACACCCTGACCGATGAAGCGTGCGGAAAAGTCGATGCCAGTGACATGATCGAAATTGCGTGCGAGCTCGAAGGTCGAGCGACCCGATGCGCACCCCAGATCCAGTGCAGTACGTTTGGGCCGGTTACCCATTGCCGAAATGGCGATTTCCGCCAAAGCTCGCGGAAAATTGGGCACGTCGAAGTAGCTGTCGCCATAATGAAATTCGGCGTATTCCGACAGCAGTTTGTCGGTTTCATAATTCGATGTCGGCTGCTTGGCCGGTGCATCGGATACCACATAACGGAAACCGGCATGCTGGAAGAAATGGCGACGAAACGCATAGCGTGAACTGCGCAGCGTTTCGTTGCCACACGAAACCCAGGATCCGCCCTTGATCAGATTGTGCTGATTGTCGAATGTGGGGGTGGTGAAGTCATCGTACAATGGATGTACATCGAAACCTTCGAATGGGTGGGTCGGAGTTTCGGTCCACTGCCAGACATTGCCGGCGATATCGAAAAATTCGCCCTGTGCGAATTCGGAAACCGGGCAGCTCGAAGCGTAAAAATCCAGATGCAGGTTGCCCCGTGCCTTTTCGTGCAGTGGCACTTCGGATAGTTGTGCAACATCGTATAGTCGGTACCACTCGTCTTCTGTTGGCAACCTGACGGGCTGATCGGAGATGGAAGCTTTCCAGTTACAAAAAGCCTTGGCTTCATGGTAATTGACTTCGACAGGCCAGTCCCAAGGCATCGGTACCTCCTCGGTCATCAGGCGCAGGTGCCACGAATTTCCCTTCTTGACCCAGAATGTGGGATGTTCGGCTCGGGAGAATTCCTGCCAGGCACGACCTTCTTCGAGCCAGTAACTTTCAGTACGGTATCCGTTGGCTTCGACAAAAGGAAGGAATTCCTCATTACTGACCAGATACTTGCTGGCTTTGAAGGCAGAAATGTCGGCGTTATGCGAGCCATATTCGTTGTCCCAGCCATAGTGCAGCTGATCGGTTTTGCTTTTGCTGATGGAGATACTGCCCGCTGCAACATCGATCAGGGAATTGAGTGGAGCGGTACCCGATGTGCGGCAGGGTTGCCATTCCGGGTGCGGTTGTACGAATTCGAGCTGATGCTGGCGAATTAGAACGGAGGACGTTTCCAGATGAATGCGTTCATGTTCGATACCCATCAGAATAGGCCACCAGGAACTTTCCCAGGTAATTGGCAGGACCATCGGCATATCGCTGATCAATCGATCAACCAGGTTGCGGATTGTTTTGCGGTAGGTAAAGACTTCCTCGACACTGGGCCAGTCATAATGCGTGCTGTCCAGATCATCCCAACTCATTTCATCCACACCCACGGCAAAGATCGATTCCAGTCTGGGATCGATGCGTTCGCCGATGAGTCCGGCCAGAATCAGTTTGTTGGTGAAAAAGGTTGCAGTGTGGCCGAGATAAAAAATGAGTGGATGGCGCAAAGAAATAGGTTTCTTGTAATACGCTTCCTTGGTGCGCAAGGTCTCGAACAATTGTTCATAGCGGTCCAGCGTGGTGTGAAAGTACTGGCGTATTTCTTCACGTTTTGCCGTGACATCGCTACCATCGAGTAAAGGTGTTCTTTGAAATAAGGATTGTGACATAAATTAATTTTTATCCAATGATTCAATTTTTTGACGGGTATTATACCGCTTCAATTTTTTAAGATTCTACCCAACCAGGATAAAGGTCATTCATTTCATTAAATGCGTATTCAGCAAGGAATGGGCAAAAATTGACTGGAATCAAGCAGACTGTGGACAGGAAGGGTGACAAGGGGATTTGATTGTAACCGAATCCGGCTTTTATTGTAAAAACTTGCAGCGGAATGCAGAACAGAATCAGCTTGCTGCATCTAGCAGTTATTGCGAATTTATCAGATGCAGGATAAATCTTATAGTAAAAGTGAGAAATGATCGGCTGGTGGTATCATAAAATGGAGCGATTGTAATACATTCATTAATCTGTGTATTACAGCTTTTTCTTTTACCTTTGAACATTGCGGGATGGTTATGAATAGACATGATTCAAAGTTTCTCGGCTTCTCTATTTTTCTTGCAGCAATTGGGATGGTTGCTTTTTCAGCATCGGCACATGCCAATTGGTCGATCACTGGACTGGGTTCCCTCGGAGGGGATATCAGTTTTGCCCGTGGCATCAACGATAACGGTCAAGTAGTTGGGTATGCCTATACGAATTCGGGGGACCGGCATGCATTCATGACGGGTGCCAATGGTGTCGGCATGGTTGACCTGGGTACGTTGGGAGGGTCAGAAAGTCTGTCGACTTCGATCAATGATGCTGGCCAGGTGGTTGGGCAAGCTGCGCTGACGCTAGACAATCCAATGGGCTATCACGCCTTTCTGGCCGGACCGCAAGGAGCCAGTATCCATGATCTGGGCAGCCTGGGAAAGGATTATAGTTCGGCCAGTGGCATCAACAATTCGGGGCAGGTCGTTGGGCATGTCGGTGTTTTTTCAGGCAGCCCTTTTGATTATCATGCCTTTGTAACCGGCTCGAATGGTGTGGGTATGAAGGATTTGGGCACGCTTGGGGGGACGGATAGTTTTGCAACGGCAATCAATGACAATGGAATGGTTATCGGAGCATCCTTTACCGATACGGGGAGTACGCATGCTTTTCTGGCGCGTGCTGATGGTGTGGGCATGACGGATCTGGGTACTCTGGGAGACGATTATAGCTATGCCATCGGTATCAATGGTTCCGGACAGATTGTCGGAGAGTCTCTGGCTAAAGGCAGCGTGTTGCCACATGCCTTCATTACTGGTCAGGATGGGGACAAGATGCTTGATCTGGGTACCTTGGGTGGACGGTACAGCAGTGCTACCGGAATCAACGATGCTGGTGAAGCGGTAGGGGTATCGACAGTCCTGAATGGCGGCGGAAACTTTGATGCTTTTATATACAGTCATGGCGGAATTACCGATTTGTCGCAGCTTGATGCGGTCATTGGGGGTGGCTGGACCAATCTGTTTGTATCCGATATCAACAATCATGGACAAATTGTAGGCTATGGCCTCGATAGTCAGGGGCAAACCGAGGCTTTTCTACTGTCCTATACTTCGGATACGGTATTTCATCCACAACCCATTTTCATACCCCTTCCCGTACCCGAACCCGAGACTTACCTGATGTGGCTGGTAGGGCTAGGGTTGCTGGGGTGGATGGCCGTGCGCAGAAAACGAAAGGTAGACATGGTGCTCTGCTGGAGAGAGTAAAGATGTCGATCCGGCTGGTTCATGTCGGGGCAACGTAACAAAGCAGCGCTAAGGACTGATGGTGAAATTACCAAACTTACCGATCCTAATTCCGGTGGTTTCTCCATGTTTCTTCATTGAAGAAACAGCTGATTACACTAGTTGATAGCTACAATCCGTCAATTGGAACTGCCGTGAATAATCAGGTGATAAATGTGGCTTTGACTATACTGTAAAAATCGTTTTCACCGGATTCTCAATCTGTACCGGTTATAGCTGAATCGGACATAAATGCCATGCATGTTGCTGGTCGGCCTTGGATTGATCATATTATCCCTGCGGAGCAGAACGCATATTAATCGCAGATGATGCCCCCACCCAGGCATACCTTGCTTTCGTAAACGACAACGGATTGTCCGGGGGTAACGGCCCATTGTTCCTGAGCAAACTCGACGTGGCAGATTCCGGATTCGATGCGAGAGATGGCGCATGGTGCATCCACCTGACGGTAGCGGGTTTTGGCGGCATAGACCCAGTTGCAATGTGGTTGCTGGCCACTGATCCAGGTCAGGTCGGTTGCTTTCAAAGTGGGACGGAACAGAGCGGGGTGATTATGGCCTTGTACGGCGATCAATACATTACGTTGCCTATCCTTGGCACAAACAAACCACGGTTCATCGTTGCCGTCACGTGTACCACCAATGCCCAAGCCTTGCCGCTGTCCGAGGGTGTAGTACATCAAACCGATGTGTTCGCCAATGACTTTGCCCTCCGGTGTCTGGATTTCTCCGGGTTCGTGTGGCAGATAACGATTGAGAAATTCCCGGAATGGACGTTCGCCAATAAAACAAATTCCGGTGCTGTCCTTTTTGGCCTGATTGGGCAAATTCAGTGTTCTTGCGATTTCACGTACCTGGCGTTTGTACAGGTGACCAACTGGAAATAGGGTGCGCGCCAGTTGTTGCTGATTCAGCCGGTATAAAAAATAACTCTGGTCCTTGGTGCCGTCCTCGCCTTTGAGCAATTGAAAGGTGTTACCGAATCGCCTGACTTGTGCATAGTGCCCGGTGGCAATCTTGTCGGCTCCCATTTGGGTGGCATGATCGAGAAAGGCCTTGAACTTAATTTCGGCGTTACACAATACATCGGGATTGGGAGTGCGTCCGGCTTGGTATTCGGCAAGGAAATGCGAAAATACGCGATCCTTGTATTCAGCCGAGAAATTTACCACTTCGATCGGAATATCGAGGACATCGGCGACGGACACGGCATCAAGGAAATCCTGACGCGATGAACAATATTCATCGGTGTCGTCATCTTCCCAGTTTTTCATGAACAGGCCCAGTACATCGTAACCTTCCTGTTTCAGCAAATAAGCTGCCACCGATGAATCGACACCGCCGGACAAACCCACGACGATGCGCTGTTTTTTGATCAGGTCATGCGTCATAGTGAGTCAACACCTCGAGGGGATAGCGTTTTCCTGCCTGGTGATCCTGTATGCAGCGCATAACCAGGGGACTGCGATGGCGATCGATACGGCGCTCGATTTCCTGTAAATCGAACCAATCCGCACGTGCAATGCCGTGATCCAGTGTGCGCTGAGGATCATGTTCGGTCACTCGGCCGACAAAGGCGAAGCGCAGATAAGTCATATCTACGCGCTGCGAATGCCACTGATAAATTCCCAGCAGAAATTCCGGTACGAATGTGTATGCCGTTTCTTCCAGTGTCTCTCGGATAGTGCCTTGCAGGATGGATTCGCCTGGATCGAGGTGACCGGCTGGCTGATTCAGAAACAGGCCAGTACCGGGTTCCGGTTCTTCCTCGACCAGCAAGTATTTTCCATTTTGTTCGATAACGGCCGCGACTGTGACATTGGGTTTCCAGATCATCATGTTATGGTTCGGGGATTAAAGTGAAGAGTCGTATGCATAGTTTAAGGACAACCAGGTTGTGTCTCTTTAGAAGGCTTATTATATCGTACTGGTTTTGCAACCCCGCTTGAAATTCACCGGGCTGGCTTGCGTTGCACAGGTTGCATGGCGGCTTCCTTACAGTGCTGATTTTTACGGTCGGTTGAATGGGGTATCACAAAGCGTCATCCTGAGTGGTTAAATAGCATAAAATGCGCGGGTGCTCATTTACTTCCACCATTTTGACTATACTCAAATCAGGCCCATCACATGTTTCTCGTTGACTTCATTCTCCACATAGACAAACACTTGCAACAATTGTCCTCGGAATATGGTTTGTGGATTTACGGTATTCTGTTCCTGATCGTATTCTGTGAGACCGGCCTGGTAGTCCTGCCATTACTACCCGGAGATTCGCTGTTGTTCGCGGCAGGTTCGCTGGCATCGATGGAGAATTCACAACTCAGCCCGCACGTCCTGTTTGTTGGATTGTGCATAGCGGGTATCGTGGGTGACAGTGTCAATTACTGGATCGGTAAGAAAGCTGGCCCCAAGGTTTTTGCTTCCAAGGACTCGCGCTATTTCAAGCGTGAATATCTCGACAAGACGCATGCATTTTACGTCAAGTATGGCGCCAAGACGATCATCATCGCCCGCTTCATTCCGATCATCCGTACTTTTGCTCCTTTTGTCGCCGGTATCGGTACCATGCCTTACCGTACATTCATTACCTATAACATCGTAGGTGCCGTGCTCTGGGTTGGCACATTCGTCTATGCTGGGTTTTATTTCGGACAGCTGCCAGCAGTGCAGCAAAATTTCAAATTGATCATTCTGGCGATCATCATTCTGTCGATTACACCGCCCATCATCGAATATCTCAAGCATCGCTACAGAAAATAACGCATTCATCGATTGTTTCAATCGGAAGGAATAACTGTGGAAACTTCTCATAGCCGGGTACATGCCCTTTTTGCGCAATGGACAACCTTCTCCTATCGCCATGCCTTATGGGTACTCATGGTGGCGTTAATGGTCGCAGTGGCCAGCGGATTTTATATCTCGCGCTATTTGGGCATGAATACCGATACCACAGATATGTTGTCGGAGGAACTGCCGTTTCGTGTCAACCTGAAACACTACAACAAAACATTTCCGCAAGATATCGAGACATTGCTCATCGTGCTCAATGCGCCGACGCCCGAGCAGGTGCGCTTGGCTGCGGAGCAGTTGGCGGAGCAGTTGCAGCGCGATACTGATCATTTTTCCAATGTTTACGCACCACGAGTCGATGACTTTACCGCACGTAACGGGTTAATGTACCAAAGTCTGCCCGAGCTGGAACGCATCACCGATAGTCTGGCTGCTGCACAACCGTTGATCACGCGCATTACCCGTGACCCTTCACTGGCAGCATTTGCCGATGTGCTGATCGGAGCAGTAGACGAACTGAACAAGGGACGCAACATTGAATTGCGGCCCGTGCTCGAGGGTGTCAATGCAACATTGGAAGCGCGGCTGAACGATACCCCCAGAGCGCTGTCGTGGCAGACGATGTTCAGTGGCGAAGCGCAGAAAAGTACCTACCAGGAACTGATCGTCGTCAAGCCCCATCTGGATTATTCGCAATTGTTTCCCGCGGAAGAGTCGATTGCAGCGTTGCACGCGGCAGCACGCAGCGTGGGCATTACCGAGACCGGCCCGGTGCGATTGCGCATCACCGGTGAAGTAGCATTGGCCGAGGAGGAACTCAACAGTTCGCTGCGCGGAATGGAATATGCCGGCATCATCACCTTTATCCTGGTTGGAGGGGTGCTGTATTTTGCCATGCGTACGGCGGGCTTGATTTTTAACGTGCTGATCTGCTTGCTGATGGGACTGATTCTGACGGCTACGTTCGCAACAGCGGTTGTGGGGCACCTGAATCTGATCTCGATAGCTTTCGCCGTACTGTACATCGGTCTGGGTGCCGATTTTGCCATTCATTTTCTGCTGCGCTACCGTGAAGTACTGGAAAATGGACAACCCGCCAGCACAGCGATTCATGTTTCCGGCGGTGATGCCGGCGCCGCCCTGACGGCTTGCACGATTACCAATGCGATCGGTTTTTATGCTTTCATGCCTACCGATTACAGTGGTGTGGCCGAACTGGGCATCATTTCCGGCACCGGTATGATCATCAGTCTGCTGGTGACACTCACCATCGGTCCGGCATTGCTGCGTTACTGGTCTAAACGCCCGCCCAAGCAAGTTGCGACCGGAAATTCTGTGGGCAAGGTGCTGGAATTTTCGCTGAAATGGCATAAGCTCACCTATGCAGTGACACTGATGGCAACGATTGCCGGCATCATGCTGCTACCGCAGGTGCGTTTTGATTACAACCTGCTCAGCATGCAGGATCAGCAGGCGGAAACGGTAAAGACATTCCGCGAACTGATTGCTGAACCGGATCTGTCACCCTGGCATGTTGCCGTGCTGGCTGGTAACGCCGATGAAACCGGGCAGTTGGCGCAACGTTTGCAACGATTGCCCGAAGTGAGCAAAGTCGTCACCGTACTGGATTTCGTGCCCAATGAACAGGAAGAGAAATTTTCCCTGATCAGGGAACTGGCGCTTACCGTGGGACCGATAGCGGCGCCACCACAGACCAGACCGGAAAATGGCAATCAATTGGAGCAGCAATATCAATCCCTGGTTAACCTGATTGCAGCACTAGACCGTTTCATGACAGCCCATCCTGAGCATCCTGCGTTGTCCGTGATGCACAGTTTTCACGCATCTTTGTCTCGTTTGCGTGACAAACTGGATGGCGCCGATACCGATGCCAGGAGCAAACTGTTGCAGGCGGTCGAGGAAGACTGGCTGGCGATGCTGCCGCTGGCCCTGCAAAGCTTGCGTAAGGCCACTCAAGCCGAACCATTTGATATGAAGGATTTGCCGCAACCATTACGCGAGCGCTGGTACAGTCAGGCCGGAGAATACCGGCTGGCCGTTTATCCGGCGGAAGATCTGAATGATAACGATGCCTTGCGGCGCTTCGTGCGTTCCGTGCAGCAAGTGGCTCCGCAGGCGATCGGTGTGCCGGTCATCAGTCTGGAAGCAGGCGAAGCCGTCGTGCAGGCTTTCATCCACGCGTTTTCACTGGCGCTGATTGGTGTGGTGGTCATCCTGCTGGTGTTGCTACGCAGCATTCGTTACACCCTGCTGGTGTTGTTGCCCTTACTACTCTCCAGTCTGTTTACGGCTGCTTTGACGGTCGTGCTCGATGTACCGTTCAACTTTGCCAATATCATTGCATTGCCGCTGCTCCTTGGGCTGGGTATCGATAGCAGTCTGCACATGGTGTATCGTAGCCTGAACAATGAAATGGTCAGTGAAGTCCTAATTCATACCAGTACGGCTCGCGCCATTTTCTATAGCGCATTGACTGCTCTGGTCGATTTTGCCAGCCTGATGCTGTCATCGCACCAAGGTACGGCCAGTATGG
>WBZN01001221.1_pt1 | contig 16048 bp, 19 predicted proteins | sample 5204281 | NCBI WGS metagenome assembly WBZN01 (sample SAMN12344347, study PRJNA552823) | activated sludge metagenome | biome: Activated sludge suspended growth; feature: Nitrification reactor; material: Wastewater; isolation source: activated sludge from nitrification reactor of wastewater...
CAGACGCAACGGACCTACGATGTCGTCAGTCGGCTGCTCAGCCTCACCGATCCTCGTGGACTCGTCACGCAGTTCCGATATGACAGTCTGAACCGCGTGACCGACATCGCCGACGCCCGGCAGGGGCTGACGCGCTTCACCTATGATCCCAATGGCAATCTGCTGACCGTGACCGATGCGAAGCATCAGGCCACGACGTACACCTATGACAACATGGATCGATTGAAGACGCGGAAGGATGCGCTGAACCGTACTGAAACCTACAGCTACGATCCCGCCGGCAATCTCGCCTCGTTCACGGACCGCAAAGGCCAACAAACCACCTTTCAGTACGATCCCCTCAACCGCCGCACCCAAGCCATCTATCCCGATGCCACCACGACGTTCACCTACGACGCCGTCGGGCGGCTGATCCATGTTGCGGACACGGCGCCTGGGGCGGGCGCGATCGACTTCAGGTACGACAGCTTGGACAGGCTGATCCAAGAAATCACCGGCCAAGGCGCAGTCGCCTATCAATACGATGTGCTGAGTCGACGGATACGTCTGATGGCGAATGGATTGGTGCCGGTGACCTATCAGTATGATGCCGCATCACGCCTCACACAGGTCGCGCAAGGGGCATTGACGGTAGGCCTGGGCTATGACCACGCGAATCGCAGAACGAGTCTGACCTATCCGAATGGGACCAGCACGAGTTATGCCTATGATGTGGCCTCGCGGTTGACGAATATTACCCACAACAGTCCGAGTGGCCTGATCGAAGCAGTGGCCTATACCTATGACCGAGCGGGTAATCGGACCAGTTTCACCAGAGCAAACGGGACCGCGAGCCTCGTGCCGCAAGCGATCCCCTCCGCCACCTACGATGCGGCGAACAAACAGATCTCGTTTGCTGGTGCCACGCTAACCTATGATCAAAATGGCAATCTGACGAATGACGGCATGAACACATATAGCTGGGATGCGCGGAATCGTCTCGCCGGGATCAGTGGGGATGCAACCGCCAGCTTTTCGTATGACTCATTGGGCCGGAGGATCAGCAAAGCGATCGGGAGCGAGGCGGCACAGTTCGCCTATGACGGGGATGACATTGTTGCTGAAATCAAGGGCGGGACGGTTGGGACGACATATCTTCGGAGCCTCAACATCGATGAAATGTTCGGATTCTTACGACAGGACGGGTCCTACTTCTCCATCTACGATGGATTAGGCAGTACGCTCGCCCTCACCAATAAAGCCAGTTCTTCTGCTATTCAGTACTCCTACGAACCCTTCGGCAAGACCCAATCATCCAATCCAACTCCCGTGAATCCATTTGAGTTCACTGGACGTGAGAATGAGGGAACGGGTCTCTATTACTATCGAGCAAGATACTACAGTCCAAGTTTTCATCGCTTTGTGAGTGAAGATCCCCTCGAATTTTCTGCGGGCGATGTCAACCTCTATGCCTACGTCTGGAATTCTCCGACCAACTTCACTGATCAGCTCGGTCTTGCGGTTGTGTACCCGGGTCCCATCCCTCCAGGCTGCGAGCCACTCGGACAACGGAAAAGCTTCACGCAACGATTCTTCCACAATATCGGTTGTGCTTCGAATTTTCTCCCTGCAGGAGGAATGATCTTGGGAGGGCGTGCAGCAGGGGGTGCTGCCCGGACGCTTGATGAATTGTCCAATGCAGCGCGTGCGGCAGACAGAAACAATCTGACGAAAGCTGGGCGAGCACTCCAGAAGCATTCTGATCGCTCGGGTACCGCATTTGAGGCATCCTCCAAGAAAGCGGGCGATCTGAACCGGCAAGGGCAGGAAGCCGTTGACGATATCCTGACCAGTCCAGGGAGCAGTAGAAGACCGAACAAACTAGGTGGAGAAGACGTTTTCGCGCCTGATGGCCGTGATGTCCGATACAATCCAGATGGAAGCTTCAGGGGGTTTCTGGAACCGTAACAGGTCACTTATTTGACCAGGAGGCGCAGATGATGTGTGGCCCATTTGAACTAAGATTTCCCGATGATCCGGACTACGAGGATCTCCTCGCAGAAATGTATATTGATGATGAATTTGTGGCTCAAATCACTCAGGAGGCTGGATTTGATTCGCTCGATCTCGAAATTCATCCTCGAAAAAGCGGAGAGCCGTGGCAGTTCAAGCTCAAGGATTTTGAGGCAGCCATTCAGAAAGCCACGACTCGCTTATGGGAACTACGGAAGACAGAAGGCAGCGGCGGATAGCCGTCGACAGGTACTATGCATGTTCAGGGAACAATCCGATCCGGTTTCGAGATCCATGGGGCATAGACAAGTCCGAATGTACAACTACAGCAAAGTGGAATGGACTTATCGCAAGCGCAGGCAATGATGGCGTGAATACCTACACCTGGACAGAATTTATGGGGTTTGACCCCTTTGTTTTCTCCGCAATTTCCAATGCCTTGGGATCGCCTCGACCGTACAACGTACTTAATAAGAATTGTGCAACTTTTGTGGAAGATGTTTTGAGCTTAGGAGGTCTACAGGTTCCGAATACAAAATTCCCGAACGAGCTCATGAGGTATTTGAAACAGGCATATGGTCGTCCACCATAAACTGAGAAAGCATAGGCGATGAAGCGATTCGTACTTTATTGGGCACTTGCAGGACTTGCCGTTCCGCTTGTGATCCTGGTGGCACATTGGCTACGGATAGGTCCGTATGTGATTCCTGATCATCTCAAGATCATGCTCTGGCCTAGCAGTGTGGTCACGATGGCTCTTCAGAAAGCTAATCCAGTTTTCGCGGCGGCGGTATTGATAGTGTCTATTGCTTTGAATGTTGGCGTGTATTCCGCGTTAGGTGCGTTGTTCTGGTGGCTGGGCAGGCTGGTCAACCGATGAGGTGACTTCAATCAATGTCCTGTTCACATGTCCGGTAGAAGAGCCTGGGCCGCAGGCAGAGACCAGACTTGGAAGGGTGTCGATGTTGAGCACTGATTACCAAAAACCGACTCGTGCAAATCGATGGTACGAAGGCTGGTCAGATCAGTTGTCCTGCGAAGCCGCAGTGAGCAAGGGACTGAGGCGAACGCTATTCGGGAAGTCACGGGTTCGCAGGACGCGAGAACAATGCTGGCAGTCAGTTCGACCGTCCAGAAAGACCTCCTTCAGTCACGTGACGACGACCGGCTACAACACGTTTGGGCAGCGGATCTCGGTGCAAGGGCCGATCACGTCCGAGCCGCCGACAACGTTTACCTATGATAGCAACGGCACTCTCAGCACCACCACCGACCCCCTGAATCACCAGACGAGGCGGCTCTATGACGCCGTGAGCCGGCTGACCCGCCTGACCGCCCCGCACGGGTTCGCCACCCAGTTCCGGTACGATGCGCTCAACCGCGTGACCGACATTGCCGATGCCCGGCAGGGGCTGACGCGCTTCACCTATGATCCCAATGGCAATCTCCTCTCCGTGACGGATGCGAAGCATCAGACAACGACGTATATATACGACCACCTGTATCGGCTTCAGAGGTGCACGGACGCGCTGAACCGATAGGAAAATTATCAGCGCGACGCCGCAGGGAGACGTACGACACCTGAGGTATCTCGATGGGGCCAGTACCTGTTACGCTCAGGATGTCGTATTAGGCCAAAGCTGGTGCCAGAAATGTTCTCTATAGTCTGGCTCACTTTGAACGGGTGTGTTGAGGTCAGTGGAATGAACAGATTCCGTACATTTAGTGCGACGAGATTTGGCCTGATGACTCTACTCTGCGCGAGTCTTTGGATGCCGACGGCCTTACCCGCCGACACTGCCCAATATTTTTACGATGAGCTGGGTCGGCTGGGTGTATCTGCATATGCTTACCGTCAAAGAACTCTCGGCTTGGCTCAATATCAAAGATTCCACACTCTATCTCTGGGTTTCCAAAAATAAGATTCCTTGCCGTCGGATTCATGGCCTCGTCCGTTTTGAGCCTGAGGCCATCCAGGCCTGGCTGAAAAGCTTTGAAACCAGTCCCGGCAAGCCGTTCTCACTGCAGACTCGTCACGATACCCGCGACCTTGACCACCTCATTGAAGCCTCAAAAGGCGAGATCTATACTTCCCGCCACGGGGAAACCATTCAGTCAAGCCTCATCCAGAAGGAGGATGCAGATGGGGCTGTTTAGACGTAACAAAGTATGGTGGATGACGTTCATTCATCAGGGACAGCAGGTCCGGCGGTCCACAGGGACAACGGACAAGCGCCTCGCGGAAGCGATTCTCGGGAAAGTACGAGTGAAGATTGTTGAGGGCCGATTCTTTGACACGTTGGAAGCCAAAGACCATACGTTCAACGACATGATGGATCGATACCTGAAAGAGCGATCAATCACCAAGGCCCCGGCAAGCCGACTGCGGGACAAACAATGCCTCACGCATTTACGAAGTGCGTTTGGCTCGTTGAATCTTGCAGAAGTCACACCGAAACTTCTTGCCGCCTACAAGGCGAAGAGACGTGAGACGGCCAAGCCAGCAACGGTCAATAAAGAACTCGGCTTGGTTCGGCATAGCTTCAATGTGGCCATCCGAGAGTGGGAATGGTGTCGGGACAATCCCATGCAGAGAGTCTGCATGGAGAAAGTGCGTAACGAACGAGACCGGTGGCTGTCTTCGGATGAAGAGGGCAGATTACTGGCTCATTCGGCACCGTGGCTACAGGACATCATTGTCTTCGCCTTAAACACAGGCATGCGGCGAGGCGAGATTCTCAACCTGCAGTGGCAAGCCATCGACCTCAATCGGCAGGTGCTGGTGGTGATGCGAAGCAAGAACGGCGAGAAGCGGACTGTCCCGCTGAACGGTCGGTTAACGGACTTGCTGAAGAAAAAGGCGTCAAAGAGGACAGCAGGCTCGTTCGTGTTTGCGAGTTCAGCTGAGACGCTATTCGACGCGCGAAACCTCACGCGAGCATTCAGACTCGCGGCGACGAAAGCAGCGTTAAGCGATTTCCGTTTTCACGATTTGAGACACACCTTTGCCACTCGGCTCGCACAAGCTGGTGTCGATTTGTACAAGGTGCAACGTCTATTGGGCCACAAAACAGCAGCTATGACGCAGCGCTACGCGCATCATTCGCCGGAGAGTTTAAGAGAGGGAGTGTTGATTCTGGAGCGCGTTTACCCTCAGATATCACAAAACTATCACAATGAGAGTGGAACCGTCGGAGAGTGTTGTGCAAGTGCTTGAGAAAATTGGAGCGGGAAACGGGATTTGAACCCGCGACCCTCGCCTTGGCAAGGCGATGCTCTACCACTGAGCTATTCCCGCTTCGACCGGTCAGAAGAAGCGGGATTCTACCTACCGGATGCAAAGACTGTCAAGCCGGAGGCCACAAATATCGTTGTCGATTCGACATCAGGCACCTATTCGGAACCACGTTGGGCGTCGATACCACATGAACAGACGCCCTGGCCTGCGCTGGAAATTTAGCCTTTCGACTCAGGGCTGCCTGCTTCTTCTGTCCACTTGACGGACTGAAGAGGCTTGAGTACAGTGAGTGTAATGTCGTATTTCGCCAATATGATCAGCGAGGTAACCCTAGCGTGACCTCCCGCCCGCAGCACTCGGCTCCCTTTGCAGCACTAGCCATTCCATTTGACGACTATCTCGCGTCCGGCAAAATTCCCGAAGGGTTGCTGGTCAGTGAATATGTGGAGCAGCAATTCGTGGAGCGGTTGGTGCACTACGTACTGAGCGTCCCGGCTGGCAGTTACTCGATGGCCCAGCTCAGCCGACTGCTCGAGCAACTTGATCCCCGTGCCCAGGTCTTTTTCTTTAAACGGCTGAAAGAGAACAGTCCAGACAGTTTGAAGGACTTTGCTCCGCTGTATTACGGATTCATGAACGAGTTCCATTCCCTCCTGTTTACGTAAGTCGCTGCCTTACAAAAAAAATACCTTGTCGCCCCCCTAATCTCAGGTATAATCACGAGAACCTCTTAATGAGCCAAGGAGCATTATGAATCCCACGTTACAACGCGCTGTTACGAGTTTTTATAATCTGGTCTACGAAGCCCAGACGTTTGCGACCACCATGTCCCGGATCGATACCGCTGAGCAGGAGCATTACGCCGGTCGGATCGAAGGCCTGAACTGGGTCCTGGATCGCTGTCAGGAGCTTGAGGATATGGACGCCAATATCACTCCGACCACGCTGCAACGCGTGTTGACGGAAGTGAAGTCAGACCTGGATCATGAGCTCTCCGTACAACGTCGCGAAAAAGGCCGACGGGCTGACGGACGCGAAGAAGCCCTGACCTTCGTGGCGGACTATTTGTCGAGCCTGATCACGGCAACTGAGATCGAATCCGCCAAAACCTCCGTGTAACCGCCTGTCGATTGTCTCCAGGCTCATTCTTCGTTATGGCCTCCTCCGAGGGCGACTATGGCCCGTGAATGGATCATCTTCGCCATCTGCCTCGGCTTGGGAGGCCATATTGCCCTTGCCGTCGTGTTACATGCTCCGGACATGTGGCCATGGAGCAAGGCCTGGTTATACGGCCTGATTTCGGGGTTTGCCCTCTATGTCGTGGTGCAAGTCGTTCGCTCCCTGTGGTGGGTTTTTCGTGGAAGGAATGCCGACGAGCCTGAGGCCCGCGAAGACCAACCTACCAGCCGCTCATAACGTAACGCGTGCCCACCGCCGCACATTGCACCTTCCCCCTCTCTCTCAGTAGAATACGAGCGATGCAAGGCCGATCGAACAAACCCACTCCCCCAGGATGGCCGCCTCGAGCCATGCACCCACGATCTACCCCCGCAGCCCAGCCCGCCCGCCAAGCGGATCAGTATGACTCCTTCAACGCCTCTCTGCTCTATTGCGGGCATTGCCGACAAGCGACGCCCACCCGCCAACGTCTCCTGCTCGTGCTCCCCACCGGGAATCTCTACGAGTATCTTTGTGCGCAATGCGGAACCTCGACCGGTTCCAAAACTGAAAATGCCACGCCCGAAAGCGGACTACTCAGCCCCTAGGCCAGACAGCCACAGCGTAAACGTCGTTGTGCGGTGAACGGAGCCTCGAGCAGGCCCGCGGGATAACAGCCCGTGCACGTGGTCCAATGGTGGAATGGAACGGAGAAAGAATGCGTCGGGAGGACGCTAGCTGACCTGGTCGAGCGGGATCCCCTCATCAATGAGCATGACAGGGATGTCTTCCCGCACCGGATAGAGAATTTTCTTGTCCGCGCGAATTAACCCGGCGTCCAGTTTCTCAGTGACGGGTTTCTGTGCATAATTCTTGAGCTGGCCGCGATCGATGGCCCCATTGATCTTTTCAATCAACCCCTCGTCGGCAAGCGCCACAGCCTGCTTGGTGTCGGGGCAGCACAAGATGGCGACTAGATCTTTATCGAGATTTACCTTTTTTCGCTGGGCATCACTCACGGTCACGCTCTCAATCTCACCCGACGGGGTGACGCTAAGGTTACGCGCAAGATAGTCCAAATGGAGCGGTAGATCAAGAAGATACCAAAACGGCTCTCCATCTGATATCGTAACTTGCTCAGTCGGCACCCGCGCATCATCACCAGGAATCGACGTGACTTCTTCGCATCGGCTTGGCCGCATCTTTCTCACGGGGCTCATTGTACTGGTCCCGGCGTGGGCCACGTTTCTGATCCTTACGGCCCTGTTCGAAACCTTGGATTCGCTCCTGCTCGATCTCATCGGACGACAAATCCAGCCCTACGCTCCAGGCCTCGGCATCCTGCTGCTGCTTGGCATGGTGCTCATCGTCGGCGCCATCGCTACGCAAGTCATCGGACAACGCGTTGTCCATTGGACCGAGACGACGGTCGATCGGATTCCCTTGATCCGCAGCATCTATCTCACCTTGAAAAGTATGACGGATCTTCTGAACTATCGAGCTCGCTTCGGGCAAAGTACGGTCGTGGCGTTTCCCTTTCCACGGGACGGACTCTGGGCACTCGGCTTCGTGATGGGCTCTCCGCCGCCGGCCCTGCAAATCGCCCCGATGGTCGAGCTCGTGATGGTCTTCGTTCCAACGGCCATCCACCCCTTTACCGGGTATCTGGCCATGATCCCCAAGTCCCAACTGCAACCGCTGAACCTCCTGCCGGAAGAAGCGTTGAAACTGGAATTTTCCGCGGGATTGTATCGTCCCTTACAAGGCTGGCTCACTTCGCCGGCACACAAACCGTCATGATCCCGGCAAACCGATTGCGCGTCCGCCCCGCGACGGTGGACGACCTGGACCTCCTCACAGCGTTCAGCGCCGCCATGGCCTGGGAAACCGAACAGCGCCGCTTGGATGTCACGCGTTTACGACAGGGCACGCAGGCCGTCATTGAGCAACCGGACCGGGGGCAATTCTATGTTGCGGAATTGCGTCAGGACCCACCGGCCGATACAGTGGTTATGGGACAGCTGCTGATTACCTACGAATGGAGCGACTGGCGGAATGCCCAGTTTTGGTGGATCCAGAGCGTCTATGTGGCGCCTCGCTGGAGGCAGCAGGGCGTGTATCGATCCATGCATCACACCATTGTCGACCTGGCCCGCTCGAGAGCCGATGTGTGCGGCATTCGTCTGTACGTCGAAGGAGACAATGCCGTCGCCAAACAAGTCTATGAACGCGTGGGGCTCTGTGCCTCGACCTATCGCATCTATGAGTCCGACTTCGTCTTGCCCAGCCCCCATGCCAATGAACAGCAGCCCTGACACGCGCAATCTCCGCTCGCGGAAGGAGGAATGATCATGCGACGAACGGGCCTACTCCTCGCCACCATGATGCTGATGCTGAATGCCTGTGCATTCAGCCGAGGCACCCTCGGTGACGAAATCAAAACCGACACCATCAATGCGATCAAGAAGGGAGTCACGACCAGAACGGAAATCCTGGCGCAGCTCGGCGCTCCCGACCGCCTCCTCCAATTAAACGGACGCGATCTATTTCAATACTACCGGTACGACGCAAAAGTCGGCAGCCTGCTCCTGATCGTGGCCAACTTTTCGCGGGTTTCCGTAAAAAGCGACGATCTTTTTGTCATCATCAATCGCGACGGCATTGTGGAAGAAGTCATCGCGTCAAAACGCACGGACAATCTCGAGTTCCGCTTCTGGCCTTTCGGAGATTGACGCCATGATCCACCACTCTGTCTGCCTGAGGCTGCTGGCCTCAACCACACTCGTGCTGATCCTGTCAGGCTGCAACGTCGCCCGGCTGACCATCAACACCCCCCTGACGCCGGAGTCCGTTTCGTTTATTGCCGAGGGCCGTACCACACTGGCCGAAGTCGTTGCGACCTTGGGGGCTCCCGACACCATCACCGACGCCGATTCCGGCACCGTCGTGACCTATCGATTCCTCAATGCCAAATACTCTCGGGTCAATTTCGGATGGCTGGTCAAACCCTGGTCTCCTGTCGATCCCGACCTCATCTTCTCTCGCTCAGGCCTGGGAACCGATGCGTTCGAGCTCGTCTGCGACAACAATTGGATTGTCACGCACCGGGCATTCGTACGCCATCGCCCGGAACCGCCGTTTACCCCCTATCCATTCTGACACCCGTCCGCTCGCCCCGGAAGCCCCTGTCAATTGCCGCCTGCCTGCCATGTCGCTATAATGCCGCGCATGGGTGCAGAGTTTTCCGACGCATCACCGAACCAGCACACCGTCGTCACGTCATCCTCGTACATCCCGGCCGATCGAGACACCGATTTTCTGCAGCGCGATGAGCTACGTCCGCTGCGGCTCGGGCTGGAGTTACTCAAGCCTGAGTTGATTCAAACCGAACAGGGCATTCGCTCGACGATCGTGGTCTTCGGCAGTGCGCGCCTTCTCGAACCGTCGCGCGCCAGACAGGCCCTCGAAGCAGCCACGGCGGAGCTGAAGATGGCTCCTCAAGATCAGGCGCGACAACAACGCGTCAGGGTCGCCGAACGGAGACTCGCCCTCGCCCCCTACTACGACATTGCACGCGAGTTCGGCCACCTGGTGTCTTCCACCTGTCAAATCGACGGACAATGCGACTACGTGATCGTCACCGGTGGAGGCCCCGGCATCATGGAAGCCGCCAATCGCGGCGCGGCGGATGCCGGCGCCAAGTCGATGGGGCTTAACATCACCTTGCCCCATGAACAACAGCCCAACGCCTACATTACGCCGGACCTCTGTTTTCAGTTTCGCTATTTCGCCCTGCGCAAAATGCATTTCCTGCTGCGCGCGCGAGCGCTGGTCGTCTTTCCCGGCGGATTCGGCACGCTCGACGAACTGTTCGAGACCCTCACCCTGCTGCAGACCGGTAAAACCCGCAACATCACCATCGTGCTGATGGGCCGGGCCTACTGGGAACGTCTCATCAACTGGACACTGCTGGTCGAAGAAGGCCTGATCGGACCGGATGATCTGTCGTTATTCCACTTCGCGGAAACGGCCCAGCAAGCCTGGGACCTCATCAGCCGAACGCATGGAGGACCATCCGCACGATGAAACTCTCGTTTCACGGAGCTGCACGATCGGTCACCGGGAGCCGCCATCTCCTGGAGATGCCTGGCAGCAAAATCCTTCTGGACTGCGGGCTCTTTCAGGGGCAGCGGCAGGAAGCCGACCGACAAAATCGGTTCCTCGGGTTCGATCCACGAGCGATCAATGCCGTCCTGCTCTCGCATGCCCATATCGATCACTCCGGCGCGCTGCCCGTGCTCGGGAAGCACCAGTTTCGGGGAAATGTCCACATGACCCGGGCCACGGCCGATCTCGCGACGGTGATGCTCGAAGACTCGGCCCGCCTGCAGGAGAACGACTGCGCCTATCTGAATCGGAAAGAAAACCGTCGCGGAAAACGCTGTCTACAGCCGTTCTACGAATCCAGCGATGCACGCGCGATCATCCGCCGCTTTGTCGGGGCACGCTACGGCGACTCGATCAAGGTCACGCCCCGCGTCACCGCCTCTTTCCATGATGTGGGCCACATTCTTGGATCCGCAGCCATTCGCCTGAAGTACTCCGCCCGCGGCAACAGCACCACCGTCCTCTTCTCCGGGGACTTGGGACGCACGCAGATGCCGATCCTCCGCGATCCGGCACCTCCGCCAAGCTGCGATGTCCTGATCATCGAGTCCACCTACGGCGATCGGTTGCACGAAGAAGTCGGTGACGCGCTCACGAGGAAAGCTCAACAGCTCGTCGCGCATGCCAAGGCGCATCACAGCAAAATCATCGTGCCGGCCTTTGCCCTTGGGCGGACGCAGGAACTCGTCATGCGGATCAAACAACTGGTGGCCGAAGGGCGAATCGACCCACTCCCCATTTATATCGACTCGCCGCTGGCCTCAAAAGTCACAGACGTGTTCCGCAAGCACCCTGAATGTTACGATGAGGAAACCTATCGCACCTTCACGTCTGAAGGAGACCCGTTTGCGGCTCGGTACATCCGATACGTCTCGTCACCGGACGAAAGCAAACGGCTGAATACCCTGAAAGGTCCCTGTGTGATCATCGCCTCCTCAGGGATGTGCGAGGGGGGACGTGTCGTGCACCATCTGAAACATGCGATCCAGGACGAAGCCAACATGATCGCCATCGTGGGCTTTCAGGCTGAACACACGCTGGGGCGCAGGCTGGTGGAGGGATGGGATGTGGTCCCAATCTTCGGCATTCCAACACCACGCCGCGCGCAGGTCGTGGTGTTCAACGGACTCTCCGCCCATGCAGATCGAAACGACCTGCTCGCCTATGTGCGAGCCATCACACCGGCTCCGCAGCAGGTGTTCGTCGTCCATGGGGAGGAAAAACAGGCGCTCTCCCTGGGGGCTGCCATTCAAGCCGAACATCCGCACATGTCAGTCGTCGTGCCCGCCAAAGAAAGCAGTTACGACATCTAGCGAGGCTGTTCATCGACCATGACGCATGGGAGGACCTCCACAGGTATGCACCATTCCACCATCGCCTCTGATTCGCTGATCGCCTGCGCGATGCTCGTCGTCACCCTGTTCGCCTTACCGGCCTCGAGTGCGGAGATCCCATCCGACGTTGAGGATCCCCCTCGCATTCGCGCACGCGCGCTTGGATTGAACCTCGGGCGCCTGGAGCCAGGGCCTTTGAATGCCATTACCGATGTGCCGGGAGTGAAAGTCGGCCAAGTCACGCTGATGCAGGGGGAGGGTGCGTTAAAGCCCGGGGAGGGACCGGTTCGAACCGGCGTGACAGTCATCGTGCCGCGAGACGATGTGTGGCACAAGAAAGTCCCAGCCGGAGCGTTCGTGTTGAACGGCACCGGGGAAATGACCGGACTGGCTTGGGTCGCGGAATCGGGATTTCTTGAATATCCGATTGCCCTCACCAATACCCTGAACGTGCCTCGTGTCGCCAACGGCGTCATCAGTTGGATGCTCCGTCACTATCCCGGAATCGGCATCACCGACGACACGCTCACACCGGTCGTGGCAGAGTGCGACGACGGGCGTTTGAACGACATTCAGGGGCGCCACGTTTCCGAAGCCGACGTCATGCGAGCGCTCGATGAGGCGGCACCAGGACCAGTGGCAGAGGGGAGCGTCGGAGCGGGAACCGGCATGATCTCGTACGGATTCAAGGGTGGCATCGGGACAGCGTCTCGTCGGCTTCCCGCAGCAGAGGGAGGATTTACGATCGGGGTGTTGGTCAATGCCAACCATGGGCGGCGGCCTGAACTGACCATGGGCGGTGTCCCGATCGGGCGCCAATATGACGCAGTGGGGCCTCAATCCGGCCGTTCGGGAGAAGAGTCGCCACAGCGACTGCACACCGTTCGAGAAGGATCAAGCGGGAATGCCGAGGGATCGATCATCATCATCATCGCCACCGATGCGCCACTCGACAGTCGGCAACTGACTCGACTCGGCAAGCGCGCGGCACTCGGCCTGGCGAGAACCGGTTCAACCGCCCGCCATGGCAGCGGCGACTTCATGTTGGCGTTTTCCACCGGCAACGTCATTCCTCATTACCCCAACGAGCCCACCTTTTCACTCCTACATCTTGCCGATACGCATCTGAATGCGGCCATCACGGCCACCGTGGAAGCCACGGAAGAAGCGATTCTGAATGCACTGACCGGGGCCACGACTGTCACGGGGCGCGATGGATTTCGCGCAGACGCCATCTCGCTCCCGCGCCTACGCGAACTGCTCTCGGCCGATACGCCCCCGCACCGTTAGGCCCCGCCGGCAGGGCCTCACACCTTGCTTTTAGTCAGGACCGCGGCTATTCTCGTGATTCATCCGTACGTGATTCGGAGGGCTATGGCTGATTATACGTTGGGAGGCAGCCTCACGCTGCAAAACGCGATCGAGAAGAACGTACGGTTTGCCGACTTTCTCAACACTCGAATGGCCCACGCCCTGGAAACGCAAGACCCGACAGAACTCCACTATGTACTGGCACAGCTGGACGATTTTCATTCGTACATGTGGCGCTACTATAAGAAACTCGCCACGGAACGCTCTGAACGCATGAACCCGGGTGTCTGACCGCGCGTGCCTGAGACGCCCCAAACCCCGACACAAAGACAATCCCGTGATTACCGCACCGTCATCGACACTTCGGTTTGCCTCGGCCCTTACGCGCCACAGTAGCCCACAGGCGGCAGCCGATGAATTGGTCCGAGCGATCCGAGAACAGCTGGGCGCGGCTCGAATCGATCTCGCATTTCTGTTTGTCTCGATTCAGCATGCAGATCAGGCCGATGCCCTTGTCCAAGCCCTCCGCGAGGCGCTCGATCCGGCCACGTTGGTCGGGTGCACGGGTGAAGGGGTCATCGCCACGGGGCGCGAGATCGAATCAGGACCGGCGGCCACGCTCTGGGCAGCCCATTTGCCGGGTGTCGTCGCCCAGCCATTGCGACTTTCGTTTTCAAGCGTGCACGACCAATTCTCCTTGCGTCATTGGCCAGACATGGACACGGACGGCGATACGCCACTCGTCATGCTGCTGTTTGCCGATCCCTTCTCCACCCCGATGCAGGATGTGCTCTCGGTCATCGAGGAGCAGTACCCGGGGACCCGAGCGTTGGGCGGACTGGCCGGCGGCGGCCAGGACCTGGGCGAGAATCGGTTGTTTCTCGATGATGTGGTCCACACCGATGGGTTGGTCGGCGTGGCACTGTCCGGGCCCATCACCGTGCACACCGTCATCTCGCAAGGGTGTCGCCCCATCGGAGAACGGTTTATCGTCACCAAGGCCGAGCACAATGTCATCCAGGAACTCGGCGGTCGTCCCGCTCTACACTGTCTCCAAACAGTCTTCAGCCAGTTGAGCAGCGAAGAGCGCGCCCAGGCCCAACGCGCACTTCATATTGGCATTGCCATGGATGAACAACGGGCGCAATTCACACGCGGCGACTTCCTCATCAGGAATCTCCTTGGGGCAGATCAACAGACCGGAGCCATCGTGATCGGAGACGTCGTTCAGGAGGGACAGACCGTACAGTTTCAGGTACGGGATGCTCAGGCTGCCGACGAGGATCTACGGGTACTGCTGGCCGCCTCTCATCCCGGCTCGCGGCCGCTCCCACTTGGCGCGCTGTTATTCAGTTGTTGTGGACGCGGAAAAGGGCTGTTCGGCATTCCGAACCACGACGCGGCTGTGTTGGGAGAGCAGTTGGGTGCGATTCCTCTGGCCGGATTTTTCGCCCAGGGCGAAGTCGGTCCAGTGGGAGGACGGAATTTTCTCCATGGCTATACAGCCAGCATTGCGATATTTTCTGAACCAAAGCGCAGCGAGAAGGTGAGCGGCCGCTATTGACCCAGAGCAGGCTCGCGACATCCGGCTGTCTCACGAGCAACACGGAGCTATACGTATGAACACTCGCTTCAGGCAGACGATATGGAGTATCGTGGCACTCGTCGCACTCAGCATGGGAGGACCAATTATGGCACAAGGGGAACAAACCGGTTCGGCCGCCGAAGTGACCACCGCTTCAGGACTCAAATACATCGATGTGGTCGTGGGAACCGGCAAGGAAGCCGCACGGGGCAACCTCGCCACCGTGCACTACACCGGATGGCTGACAAACGGGAAAAAGTTCGACAGTTCTGTTGACCGTCGAGATCCGTTCTCGTTTCCCATCGGAGCAGGACAGGTCATTCGAGGCTGGGATGAAGGGGTTGCCGGAATGAAAGTCGGCGGCAAGCGAAAGCTGACCATTCCCCCGGACTTGGGGTATGGAGCCCGTGGCGCAGGCGGCGTGATTCCACCGAACGCGACGCTCGTCTTCGACGTAGAGTTGCTCGAGATTCGATAACACCGGCTCGGCGGCATCGAGTGACACACGCCGTCTTGCCGAATAATAACGCCACACCCATGAAACACACACCGCTGATTGACGCACACCGACAGGCAAACGGAAAGCTCGTCGACTTTGCCGGCTGGGAGATGCCCATCCAATACTCCGGCGTGGTCGATGAGTACCAGACCGTCCGCCGCCATGCAGGACTCTTTGATGTCAGCCATATGGGGCGGATCAGTGTCACCGGCCCCGGCTCACTGGCCTTCCTGCAGCGCGTGACAACGAACGACGTCTCGAAACTCTCTGTTCGTCAATCGCACTACTCCATGATCTGCACGCCTGCCGGCGGGATCAAAGATGATGTGTTCATCTACCACGTGAAGCCCTATGAATTCCTCGTCTGTGTGAACGCCTCCAACCGGGACAAGATCGTCGCCTGGTTGCACGACAAGGTCGCACAGGCTCAGGGATGCAAGGTCCAAGACCGGTCGGAATCCCTCGCACAGATCGCAGTCCAAGGCCCTGCCTCTCGTGACATCCTGACCAACGCGGGCATGGCCGACATCACCAGCCTCAAAGTCCGTCAGTGCCTGGACAGCACGTTTTGCGGGCACCCAACCCTGGTGACACGAACAGGGTACACGGGCGAATTGGGGTATGAACTCTATCTCCCCGCTGAAGCAGCGGCGGCGGCCTGGGATCGCCTCCTTGAGGCTGGACACCCCTTAGGGGTCAAGCCTGCCGGGCTTGGGGCGCGTGACTTACTGCGGTTGGAGATGGCATACCTCCTCTACGGCAAT
>WBZN01001222.1_pt1 | contig 16043 bp, 19 predicted proteins | sample 5204281 | NCBI WGS metagenome assembly WBZN01 (sample SAMN12344347, study PRJNA552823) | activated sludge metagenome | biome: Activated sludge suspended growth; feature: Nitrification reactor; material: Wastewater; isolation source: activated sludge from nitrification reactor of wastewater...
ACTGTGGCTCATCCGTTCAATCGATTTTATCCAATCTTTGAATTCAGCTGCTTTCATGATGCATACCTCTTTCTACATTCCGATGCATCTTTGACTTGCAATTCAACAATTAATTGCTACAGAGCCATAAATTTCTTGTCGGGTTCGATATCTTCACAAGCTTCGTGAAAACCACGTTCCATGCTAAAAGATGATCCTTTCTTAATTTCAATTGCCCATTTCTCATCAATTCCAAATTCCAGAATGAGATCGATCTCAGCTCCGCCTGCAGTTCGATAGAAATATGGCCTTACTCGTGGGGGTAAAATCGAGATTATATTTTCAATAACAAACCCCTCCCAGCTTTTACTTACGACTGGATGCCCCAAAAGATCACTATATGAGCCAATATTCAGTAAAGCATGAGTGATTCCACTGTCGCGTACATATATTCTTGGTGATTTGATAAGACGTTTTTTAATGTTGACTGTATATGGCTGAATTTTTCGGATGAGAAGTAAATCAACTAACAGATCAATATAACGCGCCACCGTTACACTTGAAACATCAATATTAGATGCAAGAGCTTTGCAGCATTGATATTGGTCCCTTGGCTATGAGCCAGCATTGTCCAAAATCTGCCTAATGTTTCTGCAGGAATTCTTTGTCCCAATTGGGGTATATCGCGTTCAAGATAGGTTCTGATGAAATCATAGCGCCAATTTAAGCTTGCTTCATCATTAATTGCCAACAGACTGTCAGGAAAACCACCCCGTAACCAGAGTTCGTTTATAGCTTCGAAATGTTCATCACCAGTGATAAATTCCAAAATATTGACCGGTAACATTTCGACATACGAAATCCGGCCAGCCAGCGTTTCACTCGATTGTTTAAATAAATCTATTGAGGCTGATCCCAAAAAGAGGAACTGCCCTACCCTTTTACCTTTCCTACGTTGTTGATCTATGATCCCCGAATGGGCGCAAAAATATGAGGTAGTCGCTGTACTTCATCCAGAATAATTAACTTATCGCTGTTACTCTATGGAATGCTTCGATGTCTTGAGCTTTCTGAATATCGAGCCGATTCTCAAGATCAAGGTAGACAGATGGAACTTTATCTGCAATATTGATTGCAAGTGTTGTTTTTCCTACCTGGCGAGGACCCATAAGCGCTACAGATGGATTTACTGCCAGAGCAGAGCGTATTTTTCCCTCAAGATATCGTTTCAACATCTATGTATTTATAACATCAAATGTTATATTTACATAGATGTTGATCTAAGTTTAATTCTTAAGTATTTATTTGAGCCGAAGATTTCGTTATAGTAGTAGTGCAGTACAGGCAGGGATGCCGATGACTGTAAACGGTGATAAACCAGTCCCATCTTTTGAAAAAAAGATGGGATTTTTCTTTTATGGCTAATTAACTGAACAAGAATAAATGTATTTTAAATAATCGTATTTACAGAAATACAGAAATACAGAAATACAGAAATACAGAAATACAGAAATACAGAAATACAGAAATATGAGTCATATTTTCTATTGTTTATGTATCAATTCGAGCAACTGATCATTTGTTACATCCCTAATCTTGAAGCTTCGTGCTATGAGTTTTTGTATATGTCACTGTACGGGTTTTCTTTACCTCGATAATAATCTGTTTTAATTTTCTTCGTGGTTACCTGTTTTAGCTTTTTATGAATTGTTCTAATCTCGGTTATTAGTAACACAGTAATGCCAATCTCGCATATACCCTCCTCTGGTGGATAGACTCTTCAAAAAGGCTCGTTAAGTTACGTTGGAAATGAATAAGCAGATATTCATCAACAAAACAATAACAACGTATTTACGATTTTACGACTAAACTTAAATAAGTATTTAACATTCTCTTAACATACAGTTACTTATAGAATTATTTTAATACGGAGTCAATTATCTTATACCGCAAGGGCAAGGTTGTCTGATTTTTAAATTGACGAAATTACCCCAGCATTCCTCCCCTCTTACCATTAATAAATTCCGAAAAGGGGTGGAGTTCAATCAATAGTAAGGTGAAAATGTGGTGATTATTTATCATGCTGAGGTGCAGGCTCAAAGAATATCTCGACACAGTAAAACTAATGCATTGTATTCACGAATAGAATTTCGACAAAGAAATTAAATCAACATAAGTAGGCTTACCATTATTTGAATTGCTTTAGTAGATTTTAATTTCTGAGCAACTAGAGGACACATTCTGTTACCCATGAAGCAAACAAAGATGATTTCTTTGAGTAGCTATCTTAAACTTTGATATTCATATTTGATAACAAATAGACATAAATGATATCATAGATATCATTATTTTTATAATGATATCATGGCAAATATACTTATCAGAAATATACCTGACGCGGTGCATCGGGCAATTCGCATACGTGCAGCATATCACGGTCGTAGTACCGAGGCTGAAATCCGTGCAATTCTTGAGGCGATTACACTGCCACCTGAGCGAATCAAGCTTGGATCTTTATTAACTTCCATCGCTCGCGAGGCAGGGGGGTTGACTGATACCGAGGCAGAGAATTTTGACCGAGTACGTGATAAATCACCAGCAGAACCGATGAGGTTTGAATGATCATCCTCGATACCAACGTGATTTCTGAGCTATGGAAGATCGATCCGAATCCCAACGTGCTTGTTTGGATAGATGCTCAAACTGTAGAAACACTTTTTTTATCCGCTATCACGGTAGCTGAACTGCGTTATGGTTTGGCCACAATGCCAGAAGGCAAACGGCGTTTAGTCTACCAGAAGCGATTAGAACATGAAGTTCTGAAGATTTTCGTGGATCGTGTATTAGCTTTCGATCTCGGCACATCTAAAACTTACGCCGAATTGATGTCGCGAACGAGATCAGAGGGCAAGGTCATCAGCAGTGCAGACGGATACATTGCAGCAACGGCAGCCGTGCATGGTTTAGCTATAGCTACTCGAGATACAGGTCCCTTCGTTGCTGCTGGTCTCGAAGTAATTAACCCATGGGAGCCATCTATATGATTGCGCCCTCTACGGGACCTAGAATGAAAGCAGAGATAGCAACTTGATACGCTGTGAATAGCATAAGTGAGTTAAAGCCTGATTCCAATTTATTTTATTTGTTAAGTTTCATTATTATCGTATAATCATAATTACAGAATTACAGAATTACAGAATTACAGAATTACAGAATTACAGAATTACAGAATTACAGAATTACAGAATTACAGAATTAGAAGATTATTGTTTTTTCTGTTTCTGTACCCATTCACGCAGTAGGTCACGTGTTACGTCCGCAATCTTGAACCCCTGTGCGGCACATTCTTTTTTGATATCACGGTGCAGATTTTCCGTTATATCGATGGTAAGCCGCTTCATCTGCTCAGTTATGACGGGGGTCGGTGCTTCCGGTTGATTGTCTCTGCTTATCACCCAATCATCAGCATTGCTAGGTGCAGATTTATTGGCAGTCGGTCTCGTGCCAATCTGAATCTTCTTTCCATTCATTTAATAAACTCCATTAGTTCTTTGCGAATTGCCTCAATCTCGACCGTTGCTGGGCCTGCATTGTCAATCTCATGCACAGCTCGTCCTTGAGCGGCTGCCTCTGCGAAGACAACGCGCTGTGTAACACTAGCAGTCAGAGCTGGGATTGGATAACCAGATAAAGCCTCAACTACATCCCGTCCAATTGCCGTATTTGCGATTTTACGATTAACCACAAATACAGATTTAAGATTTTCTTTATAAACACGAGCTTCCTCAATTAGTTTTACAACTTCATCAGCAGCCCAAATATCGTAAGGGCTGGGTTGAACAGGAATTACAACCACATCAGCAGCCATAATCGCGCTACGCGCCAATTCAGTGACACGGGGTGGGCCGTCTATAACGATGTGATCATATCCTTCTCCAAGCTGTGCAATTTCTTTATGGACTGTAGGTCGAGGAAACCCGATTACGGAAAATAAAGGTTTGCCTTCACGGGCAGCGGCCCAATCCAGAGCACTGCCCTGCGGATCGGCGTCAATTAATAACACACGGTCGCCGTTAAGCGCTAAGCTGGCTGCAAGATTCACACTTAAAGTTGTTTTTCCGACCCCTCCTTTTTGGTTTAATAAACCTATTATCACTAGTAGCCTCATTTCTGTATTTACGAGAACACGATATTACGATTACACAGAAACGAAGGCAAGTAATAAATTAGAATAGTTGGATTCTGAACGCAAGGTTTTCGAAATAATTTGCATACAAAGTGCATTTAATTATTTATCTAAAATTACAAGATTACGATTTTACGACTTTACTGTTTTGTGTTTTTACGTTTATAAGATTATACGATTACACAGAATTAAAGCAGTATTATGGTAAGCGTTACAAATCAACCATAAAAACGATCATTTTCATATTGCTAGGGGTTTGCAAGGTAACTAGGAGCATGCACAATAGAATAAGTTAGTTTGAACATCATAAAAGGAATGAATCATGCAAAGCATGACCATAAAACGGCTGCGCGCCATAAGCAAAGCTGGCGGAGTAGAGAGCGTGACTTTAAAAGGGCAGGGTGGGATGTTCCTACGGCAAATTCTCACGTGCAGCGGCGCCACCGTCTTGCTGGTGAAAGCAATAATGTGCCGCGCCGCTTTGCTAATCCAATTTTCGCATTAAATGTGCTGCGCGATGTAGGCATAACCATCGGTCAATTCGACTTCAACGAATGGAGTCCGGCCGTGAAAGAAGAAATCGCTAGAAATCGTGGTCGGGCCGAGGCGATGCGCAAGGCCCTTCAAATCGCCTACACAGAATGGCTGAATGCCGAGATTGAGGAGGCCATAGACGATTCACGGCCGACCATTCCACATGCTGAAGTTATTTCATGGATGGATGCCCATATTTTTTCCTCTAAGGATTCAGGAACAGCACGCAAGTGAGCTTCGATCCCTTCGGTGCATCCACTGCGCGAGCTGATCAGCCACTAAAAGTGAAATGAAAATTATTATCGCGATAACTTGGACAGATTAGTACTGTGAAATTTTGCGAATGAAACACGCGGCGCAGCAAGCGCCGTGACATAGTAAAGATGAATCGGTTAAATCGGTATTTCCAGCTCTTATAATTTATGCGTTCTTTTTTTGCTGATAGGATCGATCTTCTTGAGATTTAATTTCTCATTGTCGTATTGAATAGAAACGGTTTTGCCGGCAACCGGAGGTTTTTCAAATAACTCCAGTTTGTGTGCAATATAATCCTGATTGACTTGCTGATAGACTATACTTTTTTCTTTGTCTACAAAAAGAAGCAATCCCTCATAAACGCTTTTTTCTGTTTCAGCAGCCTTTGAAATGAAAAGGTTGTAAATTCCCGGTTTAATGCCTTCTTCAACCGGCTTTATCAAACCCGTAGTCTTCCAGCCATTTTCAGTTAAATTCTGAAGAGCCCGGTGGCCATTCATGACAATGAGTCGTTGTTTCATTTATCTAAATTAAGAGAGACTTCATGGATGATCATTTCCAGGTCAAACTCTTTTTTATTGACGCCAAAAAAGAAAGCCGTCAGATTAAAAGCTCCGCGACCCGCCCCGTCAAATTCCCCTTCTTTTAAAGAGTTTAGGATTGAATGAAATAAATCTTTGCATTTCTGACCAGCTACATAGTATTTCTGAAGTGCCTCCGAGATCGTTGTCTTTTGAGCATTGGATAGTTTTTTCATAATATCCTGGGGTTGATGCGTGCGTTTTTTGAGCCGTACATAAATGTAAGTAAGCAAGTCATCGGCATTAAGTTTACGTTTTTCTGATTTATTCTTAACACTGTTCTCGTTGAGGTCAGATGGGTGGTAAGGGGCCTGACGTGTCAATTCAGTCATGATGCCTTTCTCATCATCTCTGGATTCGAGAAATTTTCTGAATTGTTGTACCTTCGATCGCGTAAGGTCTTCTGGTTTGCTGTAATTCAACCAATCAGTCAACTCCAGGGGATATCTCTTAAAAGTTTTCTTTAAATTGAATATGGTTGCGATATCCGTTAATACCCCCGAATTAAATAGCTCGGCGATGGGATCAGGTAAATCCATTGCGGCAGCATGTAATGACACATAGGATGGGGACTTGCCGATCAACTTGGCAATTTGCTCATGAGTTTTACCAACGGCAACTTCGCGGCCGATGTAATCTACAATTTCACGCGATGTTAGATTATCCCGCTGCAGATTTTCAACGACCTGGTCAGCCAAACTGTAATCAGTATCGATATAGGCAGGAATTGAGACAAGCCCCGCACTTTTGCTGGCACGAAATCTTCTGGCGCCATGATTGATGATATAAGTACCAGACTTATCAGGATTGGGGCGCACAGAAATAGGCGTCTTGACCCCGCGTGTTTTAATAGTTTCGGTTAATTCTGCGAGAGAATCCGGATCAAATATCTTTCTTGGCTGGGTTGGGTCTTCAACAATCAAATCCAGTGGAATTTGACTCGCACCTAATACATCAGGTGCTTTATTGGGTTCAGCTACAGTATTCTTACTTACCATTGATTTAATGATTACCTTGTATGCGAAGTAGTTCTACCAGTTAATTTTGCAACGCTTAAAGTGCAATATATCACTGCGATAATTTCATCAAATGTAAGAAAAATTAGAAATATTCATAGCAAAAATAGTCGCATTTCAGTAAGAATAAAATAGTTTATTGTATATTGCTCTGATATTTATAAATATTTTGTAAAATTCAAACGATCTTCGGTTGCTCAAAAACCAAAATTCAGCAGTACGTGACCCATTCATTTTTGTTTGCTTTTGATTATCATCTAGCCAATAAATCGTAAACATTTACTCCAATTGATCATTATAACCTTAATACCATAATATGTATTAGGAATAAACCAAAACTCAAATACTTAACTGCTAATGATACAAGGATCGAGATATGTACAATTTAATTCTGACCACTAACATTCTCAGGATTCTGCGCGAGAAAAAAATAAGCAAGGCGGAGCTGTCTGAAAGGGCGGGAGTATCCATCTCATTTCTAAATGATCTGACTCATGACAATGCCAATCCATCGCTTAGAATTATTGAAGCTATTGCCAAGGCTTTGGGCACACCATTGCCGCTCTTGTTCGATAGTTCGGATATGAGTGCGTCCGAGCGCGCTTTATTGGGAGAGAGTGATTCAGCACATCTCGCCAAAGGCTTTGTTTGGAAAGGGGCCGTATTGACTGAATTTCAAGCATATCAAGTGGCGCAATGGGATCGTGAAAACCGGGAAATCATCAAAAAAACTGTCAAAAAATTATAATTATTTAATAGAAATATATTGCAAATTTAAAAGTATTGTTATATTGTTTTAGACAATATTGTGTCTATCCTATTTAACAATGTCAGATCAGATAGCTACCATTGCCAGTGTCAAGGATCGCGCCAAACTCAAGCTTGAGCGCGATGCACGAGAAATATTGTCTGCATTGCAAGATCCAGAAACAGTAGAAATCATGGTCAACGCCGATGGTCGGATTTGGCAAGAGAAGCTCGGCCAGAAGATTCAACACATCGGACATCTGCAGAGCGCCCAGGCTGAAGCGATCATCAAAACTGTGGCTGGTTTCCATAACAAAGAAGTCACCCGGCACAATCCGATCATTGAAGGTGAGTTTCCTGTCGATAACTCACGGTTTGCCGGTCAATTACCACCGATCGTCACATCCCCAACGTTTGCGATCCGCAAAAAAGCCATCAAGATCCATACATTGGAGCAGTATGTGGAAACAGGCGTGCTGTCAGCCAAACATGAGAAGGTGATCAAGGAAGCTGTCAGAGATCACCGCAACATCCTCGTTATCGGTGGCACCGGATCGGGTAAAACCACATTGATCAATGCCATCATCCACGAGATGGTGTTGAATGATCCGGATGAGCGCATTTTTATCCTGGAGGACACCGGCGAGATCCAATGCGCTGCACAAAATTTCGTGCAGTATCACACCACACTCGATGTCAACATGACGCAATTGCTTAAGACCACCTTGCGCATGCGTCCCGACCGGATCCTGGTAGGGGAGGTCAGAGGCCCTGAAGCCCTTGACCTGCTTGATGCCTGGAATACCGGACATGAAGGGGGTGCTGCCACTCTTCACGCCAATGACGCATTATCAGGGCTCACCCGTCTGGAATCACTCATTTCACGCAATCCATCAGCTCCCAAAGAAATCATGCCCTTGATTAGTGATGCCGTGGATATCGTTGTGCATATTACACGCACACCTTCTGGCAGAAAGATTCAGCAAATCATTGAAGTACAAGGTTATAAAAAAGGAAGTTATCAGATCAGGCAGTTGTAAATAACAAGGGGAGTCGGTCTCATGAAGTTGAGTATTCAAAATCTTGCGCTATTGGGTTGTTTCTATTCAATTGCTGTAGTAATCATCTTTTTGTTGTCGACGGATCAAGCTCATGCAGCAGTCGGTGCGGGGGGATCACTTCCCTATGAAACCTGGCTCGTTAATCTCAGAAATTCCGTGACCGGCCCGGTTGCCTTCACGCTATCGATTGTCGGCATTGTAGTTGCCGGTGGCATACTGATTTTTGGGGGTGAGTTGAACGCTTTTTTCCGAACACTCATTTTTATTGTGTTGGTGATGGCTTTACTCGTTGGCGCCAACAATGTCATGAGCAATCTCTTTCAGGGTGCGGTCATTCCGGGCGATTCACCACAGTTTGTCGAGACGTCAGAGTAAGTTACTCAAGTTGTTCTTCTAAACTAGCTTGACAGGAGGCTGATATGGCGCTTCGAACCGTACCCATCCGCCAATCCGGTAATCGTCCCAATTTGTTCATGGGTGGCGATCGTGAGTTGGTGATGTTTTCCATTCTGATTGCAGCCACATCGATCTTTGTGGCAATGGAAATGAAGGCCACATTTTTTGGGGTGAGCTTGTGGTTTTTTGCGTTGTTCACCCTGCGATTGATGGCCAAGAGCGATCCGCAATTACGCCATGTGTATTTGCGCCAGATCCAATATAAAAAATACTATCCAGCACGAAGCACACCGTTTTATCAGAATACGCGCACCCAGGAGAAACAGCATCTATGATTGCTGCGATATCCATCCTGATTGCGATCTGTGGAGCCATCCTACTACTTATCCTCTTTATCCTTATTAGAGATGCGGATAAAGAACAGAAACTTAATCGGCACCGATCAGAAAATATGGGCTTTGCCGATCTGCTGGTGTACGCGGCCGTGGTGGAAGAGGGCGTCATTGTCGGCAAGAACGGTTCACTGATGGCTGCATGGATCTTCCGGGGCGAAGATACTGCGAGCAGCACCGATACGGAGCGCGAACGCGTGTCATTTAGAATCAACCAGGCGTTATCGCGATTGGGCAATGGCTGGATGATTCATGTCGATGCCGTGCGCAAACCCGCGCAGGGTTATTCTGACAAAGCAGTTTCCAATTATCCGGATCCGGTGACCGCTGCCATCGATGCCGAGCGGCGCGAAGTATTCGAGAAGTTGGGCACGCTCTACGAGAGTTGTTTTATTGTCACACTCACGTATTTGCCGCCGATCCTCGCACAGCGCAAATTCATTGAACTGATGTTTGACGATGATGGCGAAGCGCAAGACGAGAACGCCAGAACCCAAGGTTTGCTCGAGTATTTTCAGCGCGAATGCATCAATTTTGAGTCCCGGTTATCGAGCGTCTTCAAATTATCGCGGCTCCAAAGCAAAAAACATGTGAATGAGGATGGTACAAATACCACGCATGATGATTTTTTGCAGTGGCTGCAATTATGCATCACTGGTCTTGATCATGCGGTGGTGTTGCCGACCAACCCCATGTATCTGGATACGATTCTGGGTGGTCAGGACTTCTGGGGTGGGGTTGTACCTAAAATTGGCCGCAATTTTGTGCAAGTGGTCTCAATTGAAGGGTTTCCGCTTGAATCTTCCCCTGGCATGTTGAATTTGTTGTCGGAATTGCCCGGGGTGTATCGCTGGTCATCGCGATTCATCTTCATGGACACGCATGAAGCCGTCTCTCATCTGGATAAATACCGCCGACGCTGGAAACAGAAGATTCGTGGATTTATCGATCAGGTCTTCAACCTGCAAAGCAGTCATATCGATGAAGATGCACTCAATATGACCGAAGATGCGCAATCCGCTATCGCTGAAACCCATAGCGGCATGGTAGGGCAGGGGTACTATACCAGTGTCGTGGTACTGATGATGGAAGACCGGGCGGCATTGGAAGAAGTGGCCCGCAAAGTTGAAAAAGCCATCAATCATTTAGGCTTTGCGGCACGGGTGGAAACCATCAATACGATGGATGCGTATCTCGGCAGCCTGCCGGGCCATGGTGTAGAAAATGTGCGCCGGCCACTCATCAACACGCTGAATCTGGCCGATCTGCTGCCGGTCAATACCATCTGGACAGGTAAACCTACCGCGCCTTGTCCGATGTATCCACCGAATTCTCCGCCATTGATGCACTGTGTGACGCAAGGCGCCACACCCTTCCGGCTCAACCTGCACGTGCGCGACCTGGGTCACACGTTCATGTTTGGGCCAACGGGAGCGGGTAAGTCCACGCATCTGGCACTGATCGCTGCGCAATTGCGCCGCTACCCTGGTATGTCGATTTATTGCTTTGATAAGGGATTATCGATGTATCCGTTGACGCGGGCTGTCGGGGGTCAGCATTTCACAGTCGCAGGCGATGATGAAGCGCTGTCCTTTTGTCCGTTGCAGTTTCTGGATTCTAAAAGTGACCGCGCCTGGGCGATGGAATGGATCGCGATGATGGTGGAACTCAACGGAATAGCGGTTACACCCTTGCAACGCAACGAAATCAGCCACGCGATTGCCAACATGCATCACAGCGGCTCCAAAACGCTATCGGATTTTATCGTGACGATTCAGGATGAGGCGATACGTGAGTGCCTTCGGCAATACACAATCGATGGCATGATGGGGCATTTGCTCGATGCGGAAGCCGATGGACTAAACCTATCCACGTTTACGACCTTCGAGATCGAAGAACTCATGAATCTCGGCGATAAATATGCGTTACCTACACTTTTATACCTGTTCCGACGCATCGAGCGCAGCCTTAAAGGTCAACCAGCTGCGATCATACTTGATGAAGCCTGGCTCATGCTGGGCCATCCGGTATTTCGCGCGAAGATCCGCGAATGGCTCAAAGTCATGCGTAAAAACAATTGCTTGGTATTGATGGCAACCCAAAGTCTGTCGGATGCCGCCAATAGCGGCATTCTCGATGTGATCGTCGAATCCACCGCCACCAAAATATTCCTGCCTAACGTCTTCGCGCGCGATGAAGAAGCAGCTGCTCTTTACCGGCGCATGGGCTTGAATACCCGTCAGATCGAGATTCTGGCATCCGCCGTGCCTAAACGAGAGTATTACACGGTGTCCGAGAACGGCAGACGGCTTTATGACCTGGCACTTGGACCCCTGGCGCTCGCGTTTGTTGGATCAACCGATAAAGAATCGATTGCAACGATCAAAACCCTGCATCAGAAGTACGGCGACGGTTGGGTGCATGAATGGCTGGCGTTGAGGGGATTGACATTATCTGACTATGGAGTGGCGGCATGAGCGTGATCAGTGATTTCTTTAAGTTCAAATGTCCATCTGGAAATGGATCAGATCAGCAAATTCGCCAGACTGATGAGTTTCTCCAGGGTGGTCGCCGAGCCGGCGAAAACGAAAACCCTTATTTGTCGGCCCGGCGCACCTGGAATGATCACATGCGCGGGATACAGTCCTCGCGCACGATGTGGCAAATGATGACACTGCTTTGCTTACTGATTGCACTCGCTGCAGTAGGAGGTGTCATTGCGATTGGCAGTCAATCCAAATTCATTCCGTATGTGGTACAGGTCAACAAACTCGGTGAAGCCGTAGCTGTTGCGCGTGCCGATATTGCAGGCGAGACGGATCCGCGGGTGGTGCATGCATCGCTGGCTGCCTTCATCAATGACCTGCGCATGGTCACCCCGGATGTGGCGTTGCAGCGCAAAGCCATCTTTAGAGCGTACGCCATGCTCTCCAATAATGACCCCGCCACGGCCAAAGCCAACCAGTGGTTCAATGGCAGTGAGGCGAGCAGTCCTTTCAAGCGTGCTGAAACACAAACAGTCAATGTGGAAATCATCTCGGTGATTCCACAGAGTCCGGAGACCTGGCAGGTCGATTGGCTCGAGAAAGTCTATGACCGCCAAGGGCACTTGGCAGAGCAGCCGTTCAAGATGCGGGCATTGCTTAGAATTTACAACAAGCCAACCACCCCAAGTACGACTGAAGAGCAAATTCGCAATAACCCGCTGGGGATTTATATTCAGGATTTCTCCTGGTCGAAACAAACCTGAAGGGGCAAACCATCATGAGACCATCCTTATTACTGCGCAGTGTCAGTTACTTGAGCACAATCATTCTGTCTTTTGGGTGGGTTGCCCCAAGTGTCGCTGACGGGTTATCGGAAGCGTATTTCACCGACAAAAGCCCACAGCTCACACCGCAGGAGCGCGCAGCCATCGATTTGGCCAGAAAATGGCAAGCCGCCAACCCTACTGGCGTGAAACCGGTGGCAGGGCCGGATGGTTCGATCCGTTTTCTGTTCGGCTCACAGCAACCGAGCATCGTTTGTGCAGTATTGCAGGTCTGCGATATCGAATTGCAGCCAGGCGAGCAGGTCAATTCGATCCATCTGGGCGATCAGGCCCGCTGGCTCGTTGAACCGGCCGTGACAGGGCAGGGGGTCCAAGAAGTTCAACACCTCATCGTCAAACCCTTGGATGTGGGGTTGGAAACCTCCCTTGTCGTGACCACGAACCGGCGCACCTATCACCTGCGGCTGCGATCGCACCGGCGTGATTTTATGCCGAGAGTGGGTTTTACGTATCCGGAAGATGCGTTAGCTAAATGGGATGCCATCAAATCGCGTGAGAGTCATGCGCTCGATATCAAACGATCACGAACAATACCTGAAACCGGGGAATATCTGGGTAATCTCGATTTTGCGTATTCGGTGGAGGGTAGTGCGGCTTGGAAGCCGCTTCGAGTCTACAACGATGGGCAGAAAACGATCATACAGATGCCATCCATCATGGCGCAGACGGAAGCACCGACGCTGTTATTGCTGAACAGGGAAGGAGGGTTGTTTCGTGATGATGAGACGGCGATGGTCAATTACCGCTTGCAGGGTGATCGCTATATTGTGGATGCCGTGTTTGATCGGGCGATTCTGATTGCAGGGGTAGGCGGCAATCAAAGCCGGGTGACGATTTCTCGGGGGAATTGATGATGAATAAATTGAATCTTCCCTTCAAGTCTCTTCTAGCCTTAGCCCTAATATCGGGGTTACTCAATGGCTGTGCAACAGCGCATTTTGGCAATTTCATTCAGAATCCATCCCTTGCGGCCAGTCAAAGCATGGCCGATGACGCAGCCGCTCAGATTGTTCGGTTATATCCAGCCGCTACTACACAATTCACGCTAGGGCATGCAGTCAATGACCCGTTTGGCCAAACTCTGATCGAAAAACTGCGCTTGAGCGGATTTGCCGTGCAGGAAGCCCCTGAATCATCGATTGAGCAATCCTTATTTGTTGCGCCCCAATCACCGGCGGAACCACAAACTGGAATCCGGTTGAGCTATATTGTGGACCAAATGGAGCATATCTATCACGCCAATATTCAGATTGGGGATCGGCACTTGTCGCGAGCTTTTATCCTCAAAGATAATGACTTCCACCCTGCTGGCCATTGGGTGAGTAGGCAATAAAGGGGCAGGGTATGAGTGTCAATTCTGAAATCTTATCACCAGAGCGCGAACCGACTACAGTCAAGAAGGGCGTTGGTGTTGGCGTTGGCGTGCGTCGAGTCAATAACCTGCCGATCTGGATCTTCGGGACGATCATGCTCGTTTTTATGCTGCTCATGATGATCGTCGCGATGAATCGCGCAGCCGAGCGCAATCAGACTCCTCCTGATACTACTCAAGATGTGCAATCGAGCCAATCGTTTGCCTCACTCATCGCAAAGGATTATGTCGGTGGTATGATCGAGCCTAAAAACCCTCCGGCTGTACCGGATTCCAAAATGCCCCTGCCGGGGCTCATTATCGAGCGGCCTACTGATTTGGATCGGCCTCCGTTGCCGTCCGGAGTAGGTGGTCAGTCTACCCATGCTGTTCAGGATCCAGATCTCGCCCATATCCGCATGCTCAAACGCCAACAGTTGGAGGAAGCCATCAAAGCTAAAACCCAGGTCAATGTCATTGCACCCCGAAGCAATGCATCCTCACCCAATACCGCACCGACACGCGATGAGATGCTCGCTGAGATGGCATCGGTTAGACACCAGATCGATTCGACGCTGCGCGAGGATCCGACGACGGCGTACCAGACGCGTTTGGCGAAATTGCGCATGAATGGTCATGGAAATAGGGGAGATGTGAGAGGCTTGGGAGCGGGGAGGGGAGAGGAGGTTATGGATGATATGGCACCCCGCCTGGTGGATGATGAGCAGGGTAGGCAAACTCAGGATTATTCACGCTTTGATTCGCCTCAGGGTGAAAAGCGCTGGACATTAAATAGTGACGTGCAAAAACCAGCATCGCGCTATGTATTGCAGGCAGGCTTTGTGATTCCAGCGATTTTGATATCCGGTATCAATTCCAGCCTGCCGGGGCAGATCATGGCCCAGGTGAGTCAACACATCTATGACTCACCCGTGGGTCGCTGGCGCTTGATACCGCAAGGATCCCGGCTGGTTGGCACCTACTCCAGTGATGTGGAATACGGCCAGGCAAGGGTTTTGGTTGCCTGGCAGCGCATCATCTTCCCCGATGGCAAGACGATGGACATTGGCGCCATGCCGGGTGCGGATGGGCTGGGGTATGCCGGATTTAACGATCAGGTGAATAATCATTATCTAAGGATCTTTGGCTCAGCGCTGATCATGTCGGCGATTGTGGCGGGTTCAACCTATAGCCAGCGCGATGCGGGAAGTACGTTCGGGCGGCAAAATGCTGGCAGCATCATGAGCCAGGCATTGGGGCAACAATTAGGGCTGGTCACGGCCAATCTGATCCGCAAAAACCTGAATATCTCACCCACACTTGAAATCAGGCCAGGCTATCGATTCAACATCATTGTGACCAAAGATATGAAGTTCTCTAAACCGTATCAATCCTTTGATTATTAATACAGGAGAATGCCAATGGTAAATGCTGGAAGTAAACCAACCCAATTCATCATGATCTTGCAATTAATCGGGAGTTTAGGTTTTACATTAAATGTTCGTGCAACGGGGATTCCCGTGATTGATGCCGCGAACGTCGCTCAAAGCATCGTTACCGCAACAGAAAGTGTTGATCAGACGCTCATATTAATAGATCAATACAAAAAGCAACTCGAACAATATGAAAACATGGTCCGAAATACCTTAGCGCCTCCAGCATATCTTTGGGCGAAGGCCCAGTACGCAATGAACAAACTCATCCACCTGACCAATACGATACGGTATTACGAGCAGACCTATGGAGGGATAGATGGTTATATGCAGCGATTTCGCAATGTCGAGTATTACCGCAGCTCGCCGTGTTTCAGTGTCGAGGAAAAATGCAATGAAGCAGCCTGGAAATTACTGCAGGATGGACAAAATACCAGCACCGATGCTCAGAAGAAGGCTAATGATGGGCTTCTGACCGGTTTGAGTGAGCATCAGAGTCAAATGCCGGTTGATGCTGCTCATCTGCAAACGTTGCAGCAAAGAACGGAGACAGCAGAAGGACAAATGGCCGCACTGCAATACGCCAATCAATTGGCGGCATTCCAGGCTAATCAATTGCTGCAGATGCGCCAGATGCTGATTGCTCAGCACAATGCACTGAACACGCAAGCCCAGGCTGAAGTGGATCTGAAGGCGATGCAGCAGGCTGCGCGGGGAGTGGCCATTAAGCGGTTGAGTCCGGAAATATTGCCAGTGGGTAGGAACTGGTCGGTAAAAGATG
>WBZN01001223.1_pt1 | contig 16042 bp, 13 predicted proteins | sample 5204281 | NCBI WGS metagenome assembly WBZN01 (sample SAMN12344347, study PRJNA552823) | activated sludge metagenome | biome: Activated sludge suspended growth; feature: Nitrification reactor; material: Wastewater; isolation source: activated sludge from nitrification reactor of wastewater...
GGCGGCAAACACCGCCCAACAGCGCCAGGCGCGTCGCACGCCGACGCAGGCGGCGTGCGCGCCGAGGATCGCCACTGCCGGTACCAGCGCCGTCTCCTTGCAGAAGAACGCCAGCCCGAGCAGCGCCCCCGCCCCTGCCAGGCGGTCCGTTCGCAGGCACCAGACGGCAAGAACGCAGCACGCCCACTGGTACGGGTCGGCAAAGAACGTTCGACTGTAGAACCACAGCGGACTGCCGAAGTAGACGCCGAGCCCGACCACGGCGCCGCGCAGCGGGCTGCCGGCAAGTTCGCCGAGGAGGCTGATACCGGCGAGCAGCGCGACGAAGGTGATCACGATCGTGCCGGACGCGAGCAACAGATCCGGCGCTGCCCCGGGCGCCATCCGGGCCAGCACGAAGACCCCCGGCGCGGCGAGCAAGGGCAAGCCGAGGGCGTGGGCGAACGTCCGCCGCCCATCGCGTTCGAGAACGTGCGGCTCGAGCGTCCGACCCGCAAAGCGCGCGCCCGCCGCCTTCGAGCCCTGCTCCACCCGGCGGTAGTCGGCGTCGAGGTCGAGGTCATGGTCGGCCGCGAGGGAACGCGCCATCAGGGCGTAGTGCGGCTCGTCGCCGCCGAGCAGCACCGGACGGCTGAGCAACGGCAGGCTGTGCAGCAGGAACAGACCACAGAGCGCCCAAAGTCCCAGGCGGGAGGCACCTGTACGCTCGATGCCGGCCATGTTCGCAGGCTAGCAGCGACCTCGAGCGGATCCCGCTGCCACGGGCCGAGTTTGAGCCCTTCGAACGTCCGCCCCGGGCTGCCAGCGCTGGCGCGTGGCCCGGGGCATCGAGGTCGAGCGCCCCGGCACGGTCAGGTCGCGTCGCGCGTCGATCGCACTCGCAGTCCACGGCTGACGCCGGGGCCGGCGCCGTCTCGTCGACGGGAATCCGCACACCGGTCCGCGGCGCCCGAGGTGGGGACGTCCGATCGATGATCCTGCCGGTATTGCGGATATTCTCGGCTGCATGACTCCTCACGGCCTGGAGTCCCTGCTCGCCAGCAACGTCGCCTGGTCCGACGCGATCGCGCGCGAGCAACCGGACTTCTTCCCCAAACTCGCCCATCAGCAGACGCCGCAGTACCTCTGGATCGGTTGCTCGGACAGCCGCGTGCCGGCGAACCAGATCGTGGGCCTCCTGCCCGGCGAGTTGTTCGTGCATCGCAACGTCGCCAACGTGGTCGTGCAGACCGATCTCAACTGCTTGTCGGTACTGCAGTTCGCGGTCGACGTGCTCGGCGTGCGCCATGTCGTGGTCTGCGGACACTACGGTTGCGGCGGCGTCCGCGCCGCCCTCGAGGACGCCAAGTTGGGTCTGATCGACAACTGGCTACGCCACGTGCAGGACGTGCGCGACCGCCATCGCGAGGCGCTCGACGCGCTGAGCGACCCCAGCGCACGGGCGGCGCGCCTCGCCGAGCTCAACGTCATCGAACAGGTGGTGCACGTCTGCCGCACCACCATCGTGCGCGATGCCTGGGAGCGCGGCCAGACGTTGACCGTGCACGGATTGATCTACGGCCTGCACGACGGGCGGCTACGCGATCTCGGCATGCACATCAGCGGCAACGACGAGATCCTCGAGGCCCATCGAACAGCCTGCGCGCCGGGCTAGCGGCCGCTGGTACACTGAAACCATGACGCTCGAGACTGCCGCAGCCGGCGCGCCGGGCCCCGCCCGGGACGCGTACGACGTCGTGGTCCTGGGCGGCGCCATCGCCGGCGCCTCGACGGCCCTGCTGCTGCGCCGCGAGGCGCCGGAGCTTTCGGTGCTGGTGGTCGAGAAGAGCAAGCAGTTCGACGCCAAGGTCGGCGAGGCCACCACCGAGATGTCCGCCATGTTCCTCACCCGGCGGCTGGCGCTCTGGCAGCATCTCGAGAACGAACACCTGCCCAAGGAAGGTCTGCGCTACTGGTTCCACAACGAGCGCGTCACCGGCCACGCGAACGCCAGCGAGGCCGGCGGCTTCGTGCGCTCCACGGTGCCGTCGTTCCAGCTGCGTCGCGACACGCTCGATCAACACGTGCTCGAGCGCGCGCAGGCCGAGGGCGCGGAGGTCCTGCGTCCGGGGCACGTGAGCGACGTCACGCTGTCGGACTTCGACAGCCGCGTGACCGTCGACCTGCCCGACGGCTCGCGCCGCACCGTCGGCGCGCGCTGGGTGATCGACGCCAGCGGGCGCGCCTGCGTCCTCGGCAAGCGTCTCGGCCTGATCGAGCGCAACGACCGCCATCCGACGGCCTCGATCTGGTGCCGCTGGCGCAACGTGCGGCACATCGACGACGTCGCCGCACGCGGGCCGCTGGCGCTCGCGCGGCGCAACGTCAGCTCGCGGCGCCTGGCCACCAACCACTACGTCGGTCGCGGCTACTGGATCTGGGTGATTCCGCTCGGCAACGGCGAGACCAGCATCGGCGTGGTCTACGACCGCCGCATGCACCGCCTGCACGAAGAGCGCGACCGCCTTGGCGCTTTCACCAAGTTCCTGCGCGACATTCCGGCCCTCGCCGAGTTACTCGAGGGCGCCGAGCCGCGCACCGAGGACTTCCGGCTCTACAACCATCTCGCCTACGCCACCCGGCAGTTCATGGGCAACGGCTGGGCGCTGGTCGGCGACGCCGCGGTGTTCCTCGACCCGTACTACTCGCCGGGCCTCGACCAGATGGCGTTCAGCGTCGACGCCACGGTGGCGCTGGTGATCGCTCAGTCCCGCGGCGAGGACGTCGCGGCGCGCGTCGCCGAGCACAACGCAACGTTCGTGCGCTCGTACTGGCGCTTTTTCGAAGCGGTCTACAAGGACAAGTACTTCTACATGGGCGAATGCGACCTGCTGTCGGCCGCCTTCCTGCTCGACACGGCGCAGTACTACATCTTCGTGGTGATTCCGGCGTACATCGGGTTCGGGCGCTTCCAATGGATGCCGGTGCTCGGACCCAAGCCGGCGCTGGTCAACTACTGGCTGATGCGGACGTACAACCGGCGGCTGAAGCACATCGCCAACACCCGCCGTGCCATGGGCGAAGAAGGCCGTCGCAACGACGGCCGCCGGATCAAGGCGTTCTACGACCTCGGTTTCGCTCCGTTCCGCATGGCCGCCCGCGGAGCCAAGCTCTGGCTCTACGCCGAGCTCGACCTGCTGCGTCTGCACTGCAAGCGGCTGTTGTCGGGCCGCCCGGCCGGCGCGGTCGACGACACCCCGCCGGTACCCGAGAAGGCCGCCGCAGCGGCGGGTGCGGCAGCTCGGTCCGCCGGCGCGCTCTGACGGCCCGCAAGTTCGTGCGCTCGGCCCGGTCGGCCGCACCGCGGTGAACCGCCGGGCGGCGGCGGCCGTAGCATCTGTGTCGCGGCACGAGCCGCGAGCTGAGCCACTCCGGAGCCACCGGCACCGCGAGTGGAGACGTTGACTCGAGGAGTCCTCGACGCATGAACCTTCGCATGAACCCCACTCGACGCAGTGTTCTCGCGATCGGCCTGGGCGGCGCGGCGCTGGTCGTCGCGCGCGCCAGCCGCTTGTTCGGAGCCGACACCATGTCTCAAACCACGAAGCCGGCCTCGCCGGCGCCCAAGTCCACGAGCGGTAACGGCCTGCCTTCTTTCTGGGAGGCTTCGGGCACCGACGTCACGAAGAAGGTGACCCGCAGCGACGAGGAATGGCAGAAGCTCTTGACCCAGGAGCAGTATCAGGTGCTCCGTCATCAGGGCACCGAGCCGGCCTTCACCGGCGCGACCTGGAACAACCACGAGCACGGCGTCTATCGCTGCGCCGGCTGCGGCCTCGAGCTGTTCGATTCGCGCACCAAGTTCGAATCGGGCACCGGCTGGCCGAGTTTCTGGACTCCCATTGCCAAGGACCGCGTCGGCGAGACTCGCGATCTCTCGTACGGCATGGCGCGGGTGGAAGTGCACTGCGGACGCTGCGACGGGCATCAGGGACACGTCTTCGACGACGGCCCCGAACCCACCGGCCTGCGCTACTGCATGAACTCGGCCGCGATGGTGTTCGAGAAGCGCTGAAACGCCGGCGAAGCGCCCGGCCGGCCTAGGCGTGCGACGTCAACGCGTCGGCCGGTTCGGGCGCCGTCGCGCCCTGCGAGTCCGGTGCGACGGTCACGGTCTCGAACTGCGGTGGTTCGGCGATGGCGCGCTTCACGGCGCACTGGTCCATGGCGCGCTCGATGGCTTGGCGGTACTTGGCCGGGAACCCCTCCGGCAGCGTGAGTTCCAGACGAATGCGTCCGATGCGCTGCGCCGCGGCATCCTTGACCGTCTCCATGGTCAGGGCCATGCCGGCCGTCGGAATGGCTCGCTCCTGGCAGAAGCGCAGCGCGTAGTACCCGGCACACGTGCCGATCGAAGCCAGAAACAAATCGAACGGCGCCGGACCTTCGCCCAAGCCGCCGTGCCCCGCTGGCTGGTCGGTATGAATCGTGTAGCCGCGGTACACGGCATCCACGCCCGCGCCGCCTGGAAATCGAATCTGCATCTGTGCGCTCATGGCGAACTCCTATCTCGCCCCGAAGCCTAGACCCGCGGTCACCGGAACCGCGCCACCCACGGGGGCGGGCGCGCCGGCGGACGCTCGCTCGCAGCGCCGCCGGCTGTAGACTTTCGCGATGCCGATCGCCTCCGCACCGCAGCCCCAACCCGCCGATCCGGCCTGGGGGAAGGAGACCCAAGACCCGGACGAAGGCGAGTTCCTCGCCGGGCCGCGCACGCGCGGCTTCGAGCTGCGCCGGACCCTGCGCATCTTCGTCGAGTTCCTGCGCGGCTTCCGCGCGCTGCACTTCATCGGCCCCTGCGTGACGGTCTTCGGCTCGGCGCGCTTCCCCGAAACGCATCCGCACTACGAGCTCGGCCGCGAGGTCGGACGTCGGCTGGCCCTGGCCGGCTTCACCGTGATGACCGGCGGCGGGCCGGGGATCATGGAGGCCGCGAACCGCGGCGCCAAGGACGTGGGCGGGCGTTCCGTCGGCTGCAACATCATGCTGCCGCAGGAGCAGAAGCCCAACCAGTATCTGGACCGCTGGGTCGAATTCCGCTACTTCTTCGTGCGCAAGGTGATGCTGGTCAAGTACTCCTACGCCTTCGTGGCGTTACCCGGTGGCTTCGGCACCATGGACGAGATCTTCGAGACCGCGACCCTGGTGCAGACCGGCAAGATCCAGGACTTTCCCATCCTGCTCATGGGGACCGAGTACTGGCAGCCCCTGCTCGACTTCCTGCGCGAACGCATGCTGCGCGACGGCACGATCGCCGCCGCCGACCTCGGGCACCTGATCCTCACGGACTCTCCCGACGAGGCCGTCGACGAGATCCTGGCGCGCGTCGGCCGATTCGGACTGCGCTGGCAGAAGGCGGTGAAACCGCGCTGGATCCTGGGCGAAGACGGGCGGCTGCAACCGCGGGCGGTGGCCGGCAAGAGCTGAGGAAGCGCACGCCTCTTCGCTCCCGGGAGAGAGCCCCCAAAAAAAGGGCGGCTGCTCTCGCAGCCGCCGTGAACCATGAGGGAGGTCGGAAGACCTCTACCCGAAGATACGTGCGGTTCCCGAGGAGGGTTACCGCGTTTCGTCGAATCGCCGCTCCGGCGGGACGAGTGACCATTCGCGAGGGCGCACGGTCGCCGCCTGGGACGATCAGCTCGCCGCCGCCTCGACCTTCCCGGCCAGCTCTTCCAGCTTGCCGCGATAGCTGCGGCTGATCACCAGCCGGGTCGAGTTGCGCAACACGGCGACGTATTCGCCCGAATAGGCCGTCTGCAGCTCGACGATGCGGTCCACGTTGACGATGGTCGAGCGGTGGATCCGCAGGAATCGGCGCGGATCGAGCCGTTCCTCGATGCCCGACATGGTGTGGCGCAGCAGATACGACTCGCGGCCGACGTGGATCTTGAGGTAGTTCCCGGCGCCGTCGATCCAGTCGATGTCATCCACCTTGACCAGCACGATACGGCCGCCCGAGCGGATCAGCAGGCGCTCGAGATAACGCTCCTCGCGGCGCAGGTCGCCGAGCAGCGCCAGCAGCTTCTCGCTGACCGTCTCCGGCCCTTGATCGCGGACGCGCTCGACGGCGCGCGCGAAGCGCTCGCGCGACACCGGCTTCAGCAGGTAGTCGACGGCGTGGACGTCGAACGCCCGCACGGCGTACTCGTCGTACGCGGTCACGAAGACCACGTTCGGGAAGTTCTCCGGGCCGACGGCCTCGAGGACGGCAAAGCCGTCCATGCCCGGCATCCGGACGTCCATGAACACCAGATCCGGCCGCAGGCTCTCGATCGACTCCACGGCGGCCTGGCCGTCGCCGCAGTCGCCGATCAATTCGAGGTCGCGCTCGGCTCGGCAGAGCTGGCGCAGCCGCTCGCGCGCCAACGGTTCGTCATCAACGATCAGAGTCCTCAGGGGCATGGTGGTTTCCTCCGTCGATCTCTTTGGTTACGTTCCTACGGGTCTGGGGTTCACGATCCGGCCCCCGATGCGGGAGCCGTCTTCAGGATTCCTTCGGCGAGCGGCGGACGGTCTTCCCCGCGCCACGGCAGGAGGACGCGGGCCTCCGCGCCCCCACCCGTCGCGCTGCTCAGGGTGAAGACCTGCGCACCGCCGTAGAGCTGGCGCAGCCGGGCGCGGGTATTCAGAACGCCGACGCCCTCCGTGCGGTGGTCGCTCAGCCCGCGACCGTCGTCGCGCACGCACAGCTCCACGCCGTCGGCGTGCGGCCGCCCCAGCACGCGCACCCGCAGCGGCTCGCCGCCGGGACGCCGGCCATGGCGAATCGCGTTCTCGACCAGCGGTTGCAGGATCATGGTCGGAACGCGCGCCGACAGGAGCTCCGCCGGCACGTCCACCTCGACGTGCAGACGGTCGCCGAAGCGGGTCTGTTCGATCTCGAGGTATAAGGCGAGAAATTCGAGCTCCTCGCGCAGGGTGACCTCGGGACGACTGGCGTTGTGCAGCGACTGGCGCAGGAAGTCCGAGAGCAGGCCGACCATGCGCTCGGCACCGTCGGGGTCCGAGTGCACCAGGGCCGCGACCGCATTGAGCGCGTTGAACAGGAAGTGCGGGTCGAGTTGCAGCTTGAGCAGCTGCAGCTGCGTGCGGTGCAGCTCGGCCTCGAGCTCGATCGAGCGCACCTCGCGCTCGCGGAAACGGTGGTAGTAGTCGATCGCGTGCAGGCCCGCGACCAGCAGCCAGTACACCAGGAAGTAGGTCTGGAAGCCGCCGAACAAATAGCCGCCGAGAGCTCCCCAGATGTCGAAGGTCCAAGTGCCGCTGGCGAGCGCCAACGCGACCTGGCTCTCGAACACGGCGAGAACGGCGTAGGTCGTGGCCACGGCGGCACCGATCAACAGGTGGGCAGGCAGGCCGCTCCGCCACGAACGTCGGCCCAGCGGATAGCGCCGTACCGCCCACACCATGACCGGAAACAGCAGGATCCACATCCCCCAGCCGGCCACTTCGGACCACAGCCGGCTCCAGGGCACGGGCAGCCCCTCGTGACGGTACTGGACGTAGCCCGAGACCAACGACATCAGGCCGGCCAGCGTCCATACCAGCAGGAGAGCTCCCCAGTGAGGCGCCTTGGGTACCCGGCGCTCCACCGGCACGACGACGGTCCCGCTCGTCGGGAGGCTCACCGGAAGCTCACCCGCAGTCCGGCGCGCAGAACGCGCGGGCTCATGGTCTCGAGAATCGGCGGCGTGGTCGCGTTCAATTGGCGCGAGCGCTGCAGGACGACCCGGGTGTCGAAGAGATTGAACGCCTCGAGCGACGCCGCCAGCGTCCAGCCGCCGCGCCGGAAGTCCTTCTCCAGCCGCAGATCGGCGACGTAGAGATCAGACGTGCGGAACTCGTCGCCGCGGCGGCTCGCCTGCACCCAGCGCGCCATGCCGTCCGCGCCGAAGACCCGCACCGCGTACGGAATCGGATAGCCCTGACGCCCGGTGACGTTGGCGGCGATCAGAAACGACCATGGCCGCGAGCGCGCGACCTCCGCCATTCCAGTCGCGCCGAACGACCAGCCGCTGTTGAGGAACGTGTCGCGGCGATCGCTCATGTCGGCCTGTTGGGCCACGACGTCGCCCTCGGTATCTGTGGGGTCGAGGCCGTCGCCGAGCGTGCCGGCCGCGGCATCGGTGGGATCGTCGTAGCGTCGGAACCGCGGCCCGATGTGCCATCGCCAGTCGCCGAGCGTCGCGCTGGCGCGCACCATCCAGCCATCCCGGTAGGGCCGGTCGAGCGACAACGTCGCGCCGCGATAGATCTGCGAGCGGTCGCCGTTCACGAGCTCGTGGCCGATGGCCTTGAGGTCGGGCGCCAGCGTGTACAGCGGCTGCGAGAAAGCCCGCCCATTGGGCAAGGTGCCGGTGACCGTACCGTCGAGCCGGTAGTCCTCGCGCACCGCCGACCGCGTCACGCCGTCCGCTCCGGCGACGAGCAATCGCGATTCGAAGACACCGCCCACCCGCCGCTCGGTCAGATCGAGGCGGACTCGCCAGTCCCGTCCGAGGCGCCGTTCGACGTTGAACGCCAGCGCGTCGGTCATCTGTGGTCGCAGCCCGGGATCCACGCGGTCGCCGCCGCCGTAGTTGAAGCCGGCGGGAGTGAACGGCTCGCCGGGTTGGTACACGTGATCGCCGTTGCGATCCTCGAACAGCACGTAGGCGTATGCGTAGGCGGTGTTGCCGCGCGAGACCATCGCGGAGCCGAGCTGCGACGCGAACCGCGCATACGAAGCGCCGAGCACGGTGTCCGAGTCGCGACCGACCTCGTGCGCCACGGCTAGACGAGGCGAGAGGGAGCGCCAGCGAAACTGCGGCCCGAAGCCGGCGATGTCGACGGCCGGCAGCAAATCGGGAAAGGCGGGGTTGGCCTCCAGATGCGTCGCCGGCACGCGGCCGGACTGCTCGTCCAGCCGGCCGCCGAACGAGAGCGTCGTGTGACGCAGGCGCCAGGAGTCCTGCAGCCACGCTTCGCCGAGGTTGAGCCGCGTGCCGATGGTGCCGTAGCGCATGGCGCTCGCGAAATCCCGCGCTTCTCCGAACAGCGCACCGGCTTGAAAGTAGAGATTCCGCCGGCCGGCGCGCATGGCCGCGTCTTCGCTGAACAAGCGCTCACCGAGTCCGAACGAGACGTCCTGATCGCCGCTCGCGCCGGTGTGCAGGCCGCTGCCCAACAGTCGCCACTGACGGCCGTTGCGCGAGCTCGTGGTCGCGAACCAGCCGCCGTGCCAGACGCCGTCCGGTTCGAACACCGGCTCGCCGTCGCGTCCGGCGAAGGGCACCGACGAATAGCTGCCGTCGAAGGAGGACATGAAACCGGTGAGCGACCACGCCGATCCGACGAGCAGCGTGTCCTCGATCTTGTAGAGGTCGACGTCGCCGTCCTGCCGCACGAGCGTCTCTCGGGCGCGCGTCGGTCCCGCGCCGCGACCGTCCCAGACCTTACCCGAGCGGTTGAACAGCGCCACGCCCGAGTCCGCCGCGCCGAACTGCAGATTGAGCTTGGCGGTCTCGTTGTTCAGCCGGATGTCGACCGGCGCGCCGCCGAACGCCTGGCGCAGGATGTGGGACGTGCTCGCCGCGCCCCAGATCCAGCCGCGATCGCGCCAGAGCTCGCCACCCGCTTCACCGCCCGCCTCGTTCAGACTGCGCACGGCGTTGCTCGGCGCGCCGTCGCCGCGGCGCGCCGCGCCCGTGCTGTTGCCGGTCGAGAATCCGCGCAGGGAGCCGCGCCAGTCGTTCGACGCATGCCGGGTCACCATGTCGATGGTCACACCCGAGGTCGCCTGGCTCGCGTCGCTCGACGCCGTGGCCACCCGCACCTGGTCGAACTGGTCGATATCGAAGTAGGTCGGCGAGGCGCCGGTCGCCGCCAGGTCGGTGATCGCGACGCCGTCGAAGACGAAGGCGTTTTGTTCGCTGTCGGCGCCGGGCGCCACCAGCAAGGGTTGCTGGCCGCTCGCGCTGCCGCCGGCATTTACTTCGCTGGCCAGCACGCCCGGCATCAGCAGAGCGAGCGACCAGGGATCGCGCGGCGTCGGAATGGTGTCCATCTCGACCCGGTTGACGGTCAGCACCGGAGCGAAACGGGTGGGGTCGAATTGCGGAGGCTCGGCCGTGACCGTGATGGTCTCGGTCGGGTTCGGGCTGAGCCGGACCTGTACCGCTGTGCTCCGACCCGGGTTCACCGCCACCGAGGGATAGGACGCGGGATCGAAACCGGCGGCCTCGGCGTGCAGCTGGTAGTTGCCCGGAGAAAGGCCGAGAAAGCGGAACTGTCCGTCGGGCTGCGTGACTTCGGGGTGCGTTCGTGTCGGCCCCTGCAACGTCACGGTGGCGGCATTGAGCGGCTTGCCATCGGGACCGACGATCGAGCCGTAGACGCCGCCGCTCAGAAACTGAGCCCACGCGCCGCTGCAGGTCGCCAGAGCGAGCCAGGACATCAGCCGGAGTATGCGCTTAGCGCATGTCAGGTTCATGATCGCGAGAGAAGCTCTCGGAAAGGGCTCGAAAGCTGAGCACCTCGTCCCGGGATTTGTGCCGATTATCCCCGCAACAGACCCGGTGTCAATGCCACGAAACCACTGAAAGCAAAATACTTACCAACAAAACATCTCATCCCAACGAAGCCCGGTTTCATCCCACTCAGGTGGCAGCTCACCCCAGGCCGATCGGCGGCTTCGAACGGCGGTCGAGCCCTATCGAGGCTCCCCGAGGGACCGGCGGAGGGTTTTGCTCCTTCAGAGGGACTCGCCGGGGGCGACATCCCGGACGCTGCAGGTCAGCCCCAAAGCCGCCAATTCGCGACGCAACTCGTCGGGTGTTCCGGTGAGGATCGGGAACGTTCCCCAGTGGATCGGTACGACCTCGCGGATGTCGAGGAAGCGGCAGGCGCGCGCCGCGGCGCGCGGCCCCATGGTGTAGTGATCCCCGATCGGCAGGAACGCAAGCTCCGGGCCATGCAGGTCGGCGATCAGCCGCATGTCCGAGAACAATGCAGTGTCGCCCGCGTGGTAGAACGTGAACCCGTTCGGCATCTTCACCACGTAACCCGACGCGACGCCACCGTCGAGCAGACGCTCGTGGTCCATGAGCCCGCTCGAGTGATCGGCACGCACCATCGCCACCGTCATGCCGAAAACGTCCTGCGCGCCACCGAGGTTCATGCCCACCGTGTTCTCCACCCCCTGCGCGCGCAGCCAGGAACAGAGCTCGAAGGTGCCCACCACCTTGCGCGGCCGATGCTCCAGGCACAGGGCCACGGCGTCGCCGAGGTGGTCCGAGTGCGCGTGCGTGATCAGCACGGCGTCCAGGCGATCGAATCGGCGCGCGTCCTTCGGGCACGCGGGATTCCCCGCGACCCAGGGGTCGATCAGCACCACTTCCCCCCCGGACAGATCGATTCGCACGGTCGCATGTCCCAGCCACGTGAACTTCGGACGCGGGCTGCTCATGCCTCGATTGTAGAGGAAGCACTCGCGGCAGACGCGAGCGCCGATGGTACGATTCGCGGGCTCGCTCCGAACCGCAACCCGGACCATGAACGACGTTCACATCCACCCCACCGCCGTCGTGCACCACGGGGCGCGCATCGGTCCCGGCAGCGAGATCGGCCCGCACGCCGTCATCGAAGACGAGACCGTGCTCGGCGAGCGCTGTCGCGTCGAAGCCGGCGTCGTCATCAAGCGCTTTACCCATCTCGGCGACGACAACCAGGTCTTCGAGCACGCGGTCCTCGGCGGCCCGCCCCAGGACCTCAAATTCAAGGGCCACACGTCGTTCCTGCGCATCGGGCAGCGCAACGTGATCCGCGAGGGTGTCACGCTGCACCGCGCGACGGCCGAGGGCGGCGAGACCCGCATCGGCAGCGACAACTTCCTGATGGCCGGAGTCCACGTCGGGCACGAGTGCCGCGTCGGCGATCACGTCATCATGGCCAACGCCGTCTTGCTGGCCGGCCACGTCCAGGTGAGCGATCGCGTCTTTCTGCCCGGCGGCACCGCCGTCCACCAGTTCTGCCGCATCGGCCGCAACTCCCTGGCCGGCGGCGTCACGGCCATTCGTCAGGACGTGCTGCCGTTCACCCTGGTCACCGGCAGCCCGGCACGCACGGTGGGGCTCAATACCATCGGCTTGCGGCGCGCCGGATTCTCCGCCATCGACCTGCGCCTGCTGCGCCGCGGCCTGCACGCCTGGTTCGTACCGGGCACGCGCGAGGAGCGGCTGCGGGCCCTGGCGGCGATCGACTCACCCCACATCGAGGAATGGCTCGAATTCCTGGCGCAGAGCAAGCGCGGAATCTGCGGCCGTCCGCGGCGGCGCGGGACCACGGTCGCCGCCGACACGACCGACTCCTGAGGAGAACTCCCCCATGCCGATCACGGTGGCCAGCGTTGGCCTGTTCCTGCACATCCTCGCTTCCTTCTGGCTCGCCGCCGGCGCCTTCGGCGGCACGGTCGCCCGCGCCCAGGCGAAGCGCGCCGCCAACTTGAGCGAACGCGTGGCCGCGATGCGCGTCGGCGCGCGTCTCGCTCAGGTCTTCACCATGCCCGGCGCGGTCGTCGCCGGCCTGCTCGGATTCTGGCTGGTCAGCGCCCGCGGCTGGGGGTTTCAGCTCGGCTGGGTTCACGCCTCGATCGGGCTCTACGTCGTCATGCTGGTGCTCGGCTTCGGCTACATCGGGCCGCGCAGTCGCGCCACGCTGCGCGCCGCCGAAGCATCGCTCGCGGCGGGCGCGCCGACCCCGGAGTTCCAGCGGCTCGCGGCCGTCAAGCTGCCGGGCATTCTGGCCGACGTGAACGCCCTCGGGATCGTGCTACTCACGCTCCTGATGACGCTCAAGCCGTTCTGAGTCGGCGCCGCCGGGAGCGGCTCAGGGTAGCTCGCCGCAGGAATCGCCCGGCACCCGCCACGGCGAGACCCGCGGTCCGATGCAGGCGATTGCGCCGAGCTGCGCAACCTGAACGGATGGCTCGAGGCGGGCGACGGGTACCGTGGTGTCGAGCGGCAGGAAGGACCCGCCGTCTCGCACCCAGACGCTCGCCAGTACCGCCCCTTCGGAGGGCGTCCGCCAATGCAGATCGGCGGCGACGCACTCCTCGTCGCGCACCCGTCGCTCGCCCGAAGCGATCGGGTCGTCGGCGGCCATGATCAGGCGACGACAGCTCGCGTTGCGCGGCGCGTCGCGCAGGCCCAGCACGTGCCCGAGCTCGTGCGCCAGATTCACCGCCGGAGGGCCGCACGGCACGACCCGGCCGGTGCGGTCGTACGCCGATCGAAAGAGCACGATCTCGCTGCCGGCGAACACGCCGCAACGGCCGTCCTGGCTCGAACCCGCCACGTAGCGCACGCGAACTTCGCTGCGCCCTTGCTCGGCGGCGGCAAACGCCGGGAACCCCGCGGCCGCGGTCGGGCACGTCCGCCAGGCAGCGAGGGCCTCATCCAATACCCCCGCCGGCACGCTCGCGTCCGCCACGATCGCGATCGCCTCGCCCAGGAGGACGCCGGGCTGGGTGGACGTGCAGGCGGGTTCGGCTTTCGCTGCTTCCGGAGAGCCTGCGACGACCGCCGCCGCTGTCATCAGACTCGTGCCGCAGATCAGGATCACCACGCTCAAGTACTTGCCCATCGTCGTGCTCCCGGGGACCCGTGGTCCAGTTGCCACCTACAGGTTCCATACGCTGACGCGGGGACTTGGCTAGCCGCGCGGGACATGCGGACCCGACGCAGGGACGAAGGCCCGACCAGACGCGGCGCATGCGGGGCGGCGGTGGCGATCGCGCGAGCGGACCTGCCCCGCCGCCGTGGCAGCGCCGAGCTCCCCGGCGAAACGGGCTCCCGGAGGCAACGGGAGCTTCGCCGGTACCAATCCCCGACCGGAGCCGCTGGATCTAGAATCGCCGGATGCGAATCTCGGTGCGGATCGTGCTGCTCCTCGTCGCCAACGCTCTCCCCGTCACCGCCGCGACCGGGCTCGCACAGTCGGCGCCGGTGACCATCGCGGCCGGCACCGTCCTCGACGGCAAAGGCGGCAAGGCAGCGCGCGAAGTCATCACCGTGGAGGGCGGGAGGGTGACCGCGATCCGCGGCCGGACTCCGGGCGACGCGCCGGTCAGCTACGACCTCTCGCGGTACACGCTGCTGCCCGGCCTCGTCGACACGCACGTCCACATTGCCTGGCACTTCGATGCCGACGGGCGCAGCCACGACGACGAAGAACGCGGCGAGTCGGCGGCGGCCACGGCGCTCTTCGCGGCCGAGAACGCGGCGCGCACGCTGCGGGCCGGCGTCACGACGATCCAGAGCCTGGGCGCCGCGGTCGACGGGCCGCTGCGCGACGCGTTGGCGCGCGGCGAGTTGGTGGGGCCGCGACTCTTGACCTCGCTCGACCCGCTGGCCGACGAGACCCTGAATCCCGACCAGTTGCGGGCGGCGGTGCGCGATCGCAAGGCCCGCGGCGCCGACCTGATCAAGATCTACGCCTCGCGCAGCATCCGCGACGGCGGCGGACCGACGATGAGCCAGCAGCAGCTCGACGCCGCCTGCGGCGAGGCGAAAGCCCTCGGCCTGCGCACCGCGGTGCACGCCCACGGCACCGAGAGCGCCCGACGCGCGGCCAGCGCGGGCTGCGGTTCGATCGAGCACGGCGTCCTGCTCGACCAGGCGACGCTCGACTTCCTGGCCGCGCACGACACCACGTTCGACCCCAACATCCATCTGATCTTCCGCAACTACTTCGAGAACAAGGCGCACTTCCTCGGCACCGGCAACTTCACCGCCGAGGGTTTCGCGCAGATGGAAAAGGCGGTGCCGCTGGCGCTCGCCGTCTTCGAGAAGGCGATTCGGACGCCGAAGCTGCGCGTCGTGTTCGGCACCGATGCCGTGGCCGGCGCGCACGGCCGCAACGCCGAGGAGCTGATCTATCGCGTCCAGGCCGGCGGCCAGAGGGCGATGGATGCGATCGTCTCGGCGACCAGCCTGTCGGCCGCGGCCCTCGGACTCGGCGGCGAAACGGGCGCGGTCGAGCGCGGCCTGTCCGCCGACCTGATCGCCGTCGACGGCGACCCCTCGCAGGACATCACGGCGCTGCGCCGCGTGGTCTTCGTCATGCGCGCCGGCAGGGTGTACCTCTCCGACACCGCGAAGACGCCCTGAGCGCGTCTCAGCCCGCGGCGCGCACCACGAGCTGCGCGCCGCAAGCGGGACAGGCCCCGGGCTCGCCTTGCACCATTGCAGGATGCCTCGGGCACTCGAACCACGCGCTGTTCCCCAGTTCGACGGCGTGCGCGACGGTGCCGGGAGGCTGTTCGTACCAACCTGGATCGGCGTAGCTCACCAGCCCGTCCCGCACCTTGATGACCGTGAACATGCCGCCCATTTCGATGGCGCCGAACGGTCCGGTACCGGCCATCATCGGCAGCGTGTTCTCGAGGCCCGGCATGTGGGCGCCGTGCCGGGCGTGCTCCGCCATGCCGTTCGCCCCCATGCCCATGAAGCCGGGCACCAGCCGCGCGATCTGACGAGCCGCCGCTGGATCCGTCCCGAGCACGTTCGGGATGTCGTGACCCATGGCGTTCATCGCGTGATGCGTCTTGTGGCAGTGCAACGGCCAATCGCCGGCGGCATCGGCGATGAACTCCACGGCGCGCGTCTGGCCGGTGCCGACGTCGATCGTGCTCTCCGGCCAGCGCGCCGAGGCGGGGATCTCGCCGCCGTCGGTCTCGACGGTCCAGAAGCGATGGCCGTGGATGTGAATCGGATGACTGTCCATGCTGACGTTGGCGAAGCGCAGCCGCACGCGGTCGCCGCGCCGCACGACGAGCGGCACGGTGCCGGGGTACGCGCGGCCGTTGAAGGTGAAGATGTTGAAATCCAGCATCACCGCCGGGTTGGGCCGCATGGTGCCCGGTTCGATCGCCCACATGTGCGGCACGATGCAGAAGTCGCGGTCGATCGGCTCCGCCCGCGGCGTCCGCGGATGGATGACGAAGAAGCCGGTCATGCCGAGGGCC
>WBZN01001224.1_pt1 | contig 16033 bp, 9 predicted proteins | sample 5204281 | NCBI WGS metagenome assembly WBZN01 (sample SAMN12344347, study PRJNA552823) | activated sludge metagenome | biome: Activated sludge suspended growth; feature: Nitrification reactor; material: Wastewater; isolation source: activated sludge from nitrification reactor of wastewater treatment...
TGTCATCAGATATCCCAGCCGTTCTTTTGGACTGGAAAGGGTCCACCAGGGCTTCATACCCCTTGGCCTGATGTCAGGTGCCGGCTGAATGGCCCTCAATTGATCAAGCCTCGACTTAACCGTACCCGCATCGCCGGAAAGATTCACAGGACCATGCCGTCCAATTTCGAATAGCCGAGGACACGCGCGACTGGAGAATGCATTTTCCGCCAAATCGATCTCGTAGTGATCGGAGGGGACTTCTAACTCTGTTTGGGTTTCCTCGCATCTGACTTTTGCTGGGGAGAGATTCTCTGGGAATCTAATGTGGCCCAAAGCTCGAAGCATCGCAAAAAATCCCGAGGTCTGATAACTGTCGCGGAAGGGAGGAATGTCATGCTGAATGTGCCTATCCAACCGAAGCCCAAACGGTGCCGCAATGACAAGGTTTCGCGTCCACTTGGATTCACGCTCCTGAAGCAACCGGGCATCTAGATCGGTCGTAAAGAAAATTGCATTGGGGAACTCCTCCCGAACGGCCTTTAGAATAAGCAACGTGTCGTACACATCGCTGCCGAGTACGCCGATCGCCTTCGGTGGTTTCCTGATAACCCCGTTCACTCCGTCCGTATCCTGCTTCATTTGTGCAACTAGCCTGCGCAGATAATCCAGCTGGCTCTGCCCATCCGGACGTTCAAGGTCTTCAACGGCCCTATCCCTTGCCTTTTTGTCACTCGAATTAGACTGGCTGCCATTTTTTTCGTTGCCGGCCGCCCTGGATTTTTGGCTGGCTCCGGGTGTCAGACCGTCGAGGCCGCGAAGATAGGAGTACCGGTGAATGTTCATATCGAGCGCGTCCCAACGTTCCGGGTGTCTTATCTGGAGACGAATAGCCCGAGAGAGAGACTCGCATCCCCTAAACCGTTTATACAGAACCCTTTCACGCCGATTTCTTTCTCTCCCCTCCTCCATACTCTCGACTTTATTCAGGTCATCGGTAATATTCTCACTCACGACAAAACAAGCTGCCGCCCTGAAAACAATTGGAAGCGCTCGGCCATAGAACGTGTCCCACTCTCCGATCAGCGCGATGGGATCTTCGCCTATCTTGATTTGGCGCCTTCCGAGTTCTCCGACTAGGGCGAGAGACAACTCTTCATCACTCTCGATGGTATGCTCGAGCAAAACCCCCGCATTAGCCAGTTGGGCCGCCAAGGACCGTCTACACTCTTGGGCTCCCTCGCACATATTGGCTTGCCCATTCGAATCAACCCCCTGCAAAAGAAGTTCGGGAGAAGCTGTGGCCCAAGGTGAATAGAGAGCGATCTTGAACGACGTTCGCCCCGAAAGAGATCCCATATTAGGCCACCATCTGGGCGCAGCGGGATCACGTGCGTTCTGAAGCATACCCCTGAGCATGCTGGAGCTAGGTGGGCCGACAATCTTAAACTCGATCTTGGTCATACACTCTACGGAATGCCATCCTTCACAGACATCGGTCCAATACTGGCTCGCAAGCAGCCCTGAAATTTCGTTCAGTCTGTTCAACGGCCTCTCTCCCAGAATGTCATCCGTTGCCCAGACTACAAGAACACGATCATAGTGTTGCTTGTAATCGTGATCCTGATGACACTGCCTCGTTTTTCTTGCCTTGTACCACTCGAATGGAAGGAGTCCCTCCTCGAACTCGAAGTAACCGACGTGCTCTTCGTCAGACGGCACGAAACACGCCACGCCGAGAGCGGAGAGTGCTGCATATCGGTCCCGCAATCGCTTCTCATGGTTCTCAGCGTAAGGGCTCCCCTCCGTAATAATGATCAGAACCCCGATATGCGCGCGAGGATTCTCTCTGTCCTTGAAAGGGATACTGGAAAGACTGTGCTTGTGGTGTCGCTGTTCGGTACGGTCGGCTTGCTGATGAGACTCTGCTGTCTCTATCGGATCCTGCCAAAGTCGCGCCTGAATCAATTCCGCTTCCTGGCCTATGGCTGGTTCAATTTCGGGGCGGGAGCTATAGAGTGGCTCACGTACGAGCCACAGCGTAGCTAAGGCCATGGCCAGTCCGACGACTGTTGTGATGGGAATTTTGGATTCTTCCCGATCCCCGGCCATAAGAACCCCTCACATCCCTGCGACGGGGCTCACACATGCAACACCCACTAATGAGTCCAGCAAGGGTTATGCCCACGCGTAGACCAGGCCGGATCACAAGGCTCCGACACCAGCAGCAGGAAATATTTGTAGATTTCTACGGCGCAGGATGCGAGGCAACCCCTTGCTCCACTTGAGCAGAGTATCTCCCTCGATACGAGATGTATCTATTTAGATAAGTACAAGAGGCTAGGTCTTTGCGCGATGTTGAGGCGCTAAGACGAACAGCTGACGCTGAGGTGTTTGCCCCAGTTCGGCGGGGCGGCCGCGTAGGAATTCATGCCAGGGTGGTCGGTATAGGGATCGTGAAGCAGGTTCAGTAGCCGGTCGATCTCGGAATAATCTTTCCGCTGCGCCTTCTCGATGGCCCCTTGCGCGAGATAATTACGGAGGACATACTTGGGATTGACGCGATCCATGCGAGCGCGCCGCTCCTCGTCGCGGCTCTGTTCGCTTTGCAATCGTTCACGATACTGACCGGCCCAGGTATCGAACCGATCAGGATTCAGGAAATGCTCGCGCAGCCGCTCGTTCTTCGCGCCGGGATCGGAAGAAAACGTGCCGAGTTCGCGCCAGAATATCGTGTAGTCCACCCGGCTGCCGACCATGAGCGACTTCAGCTCTTGGAGCAGCGCCTCATCCTCTCCACGGTCCTCCTTCAGGCCGAGTTTCTTTCGCATGTGGTCGTGATAGTGCCGATCGACCGTCGTCTGGTATCCATCGAGCGCGGCTTTTAATTCTTCTTTCGGCGCGAGTGGCAGCAGGGTTTGCGCCAGACAACTCAGGTTCCAAAGCCCGATGTAGGGCTGTTGATTGAATGCGTAGCGCCCATTGTAGTCGGAATGATTGCAGATGAAGCCTGGGTCATAGTCGTCCATGAAGCCATAGGGGCCATAGTCGAGCGTCAGTCCCAGGATCGACATGTTGTCGGTATTCAGCACACCATGCGACCAGCCGACCGCCTGCCAATGCGCCATCAGTTTCGCGGTGCGCTCGACCACATCGGCGAAGAAGCGGACATATTTGTCGGCAGCCTGCGCAAGATGAGGGAAATGCATCTCGATCACGTAGTCGGCCAGCCGCTGCAGATGCTCATGCTGCTTGCGGTAATAGAAAATTTCAAACGTCCCGAACCGCACGTGCGACGGCGCCATGCGGACGATCGTCGCGCCGGTTTCCACCTGCTCGCGATACACCTTGTCGTCACTGCCGACCAGGCAAAGCGCGCGTGTCGTCGGGACACCGAGGCCATGCATAGCTTCGCAACAAAGATATTCGCGAATGGCCGAACGGAGCACGGAGCGCCCGTCACCGTCGCGCGAAAACGGGGTCATCCCCGCGCCTTTCAAATGCAGGTCCCAGCGCTCACCGCGAGCATTCTTCACTTCACCCAGGAGAATCGCGCGGCCATCGCCCAGCTGCGGGACATACACGCCGAACTGATGGCCGGAATACAGCATGGCCAGCGGCTCCATGCCAGGAATCAGCAGACTCCCGCCGAACACCCCGGCGAATTCAGGACGCACCGCCTCCCGCGGATCGAGATCGAGCAATTCCATTGCTACCCGGTTCGCGTTGATGAGAAACGGCGCGGTGGAAAAGGGCGTCGGCTGCACCTTGGCGTAAAACACCTCCGGTAGACGCGCGTAACTGTTATCGAATGTAAGCGTTTCCAGACTGTGAGATGTCATGTTGCGTTGTGACCTTGGGAGCTACCGGAAATTGACTTCGATGTCCGACTCCAACGTGAAGACGAAAATGCGCTCGCCGACCACCGTGTCGATGTCGGTGAACAGGGCCGTAATCTTCGCGCCGATCAGATCCGTCACCTGTTCACAGAGCCGTTCACGGCCCTGGGCGATGAGGTTTTGACGAAGCCGCTTCACCATGTCGATGCCTTCCGCCGTTTTGGCCAGTTGCCGCTCCGCCGGCGTCAGCACCCCCTTCAGTCGCACGACCAGCATGTCCCGCACAATGAACACGCGGACCTCGTCGGGGCCGCGGCCCAGAAATTCCTGTTCGAACTTGATGATCGCCGTGCGAACGGCGGCTTCCGTTTCTCCCTTGCTCGGCACAGGCCAATCGATCCTTCTCGAAGGTTGAGGATGATTATAAGAGCCCGATTATAGTCACCGCCGCGTACGGACTCCACCCCCCCGCCGGGCAGACTCTGCCGCCGGCCAGGGGCGGGCCTCGATCAAACCCCTCCGCCCAGCGAGTGCGCCCGTTCCGCCGACTTTTCGCTTGCAATTACAGGCGGGGCACGGCTACATCTACCGAAGTTTTCCGGTGGTGCCGACGACAGGCCGTGAATCGTGCGCGGCCCGGACCCACTCCATCGATGTAATGAGACAGGCAGTAGGGTCTTGCCGGTGTTTCCTTCCAGGGAAAGGCCGGGGACAGTGCAGGCCAGTCGTTGGTTCCTTGTTTCAAGGACCGTCGGCTGGCCTTTTTCTTTTCATGGGAAGCAGAGGGTCGGCATGTCCTTCTTAGTCCTCGTCCCGCTGTTGCCGTTGCTGACGGCATTCATCGTGATGACCGGCGATCGCGCCGACCAGGACCAGAACGCGAGGGCGGGGATGCTCCCCGTCGTGGCGGCCTTTTTGGGCAGTCTCCTCACCTTGGTGCTGGTGACCTCCGAAGGCCCGATCACGGTGCAGCTGTATGATCCGGCAGCCATCGCCAATCTCGCCTTCCCGATCGGGTTCTATATCGACCGCCTCAGCGCCGTCATGATGGTCCTGATAACAGGCGTCACCACCCTCATTTACCGCTATTCCATGGGCTACATGTATCAAGATCGCGGCTACCGCCGGTATCTAGGCATGCTCGGCATCACCACCTCCGTGCTGCTGTGCATGGTGTCCAGCGCCAATCTGGTGATGCTGTTCGTCTTCTGGCAGATCCTTTCGTGGTTGTTGCTGCTCCTCGCCCACAATCATGGACATGCCGCCACACTCTCCGGCGCCGTCAACACCTTTACGATGTTGCGGCTCAGCGACGCGGCTTTTCTCGCGGGCATCGTCCTGGCCTATTCCTTCTACGGCACCTTCGAATTTCAAACCCTGTTCGCCCGCGCCGCGGAGACGCCCGTTACCCTCTCGATCTGGCCGGAACTCGGCTGGGAGATGAACGGCATCACGGCAGTGACCCTGCTCATTTTCGGCGGCGCGATGGGCAAATCGGCTCAGTTTCCGATTCATACCTGGCTGCCACGATCGCTGTACGCGCCGACTCCGATCCACGCGCTATTACATGCCGGCATCATCAACGCCGGGGGATTCCTACTGAACCGGCTCGCCCCGCTGTACGGCCTGAGTCCGACGACGTTACACGTAGTCTTCGTGATCGGCATGCTCACGGCCATTCTCGGCGCCACCATGATGTTGACCCAAAACGACATCAAGAAAACCCTGGGGTTCTCGACCATCGGACAGATGGGTTACATGATCATGGAATGCGGCCTCGGCGCCTTTTCCCTCGCCGTCTTCCACCTCATCGCGCATGGTCTGTTCAAAGGCACGGTGTTCTTGAACTGCGGCAATGTGATTCACAAGGCCCGTCAGGAGCCGTCGTTTCCGCACATCGACCGCGAAGCGGAAGAAAGCGAGTTCTCCAACCTGACCTGGTCCACCGGGTTCCTCACGACCCTGTTGTTGCCCTTGGTCATTCTCCTGGTCACACATGGCGTGTTGAGAATTCCGTTGCTCGAATCACAAGGCACGGTGATCTTTCTCTTCTTTATCTGGGTGACGTCCTCCCAGGCGATTCTCTCGCTGACCCGTATTCGCGCCGTGGCCTCCTGGAAGGTATCTGCCGCCATGCTGGTGACGCTGGTAATCGTGGTGTTCACCTATCTGTTTGCGGTGGAGAGCTTCACCCATTTTCTGTACCCGAATCCCAGCGATGTCGCATCGTACTTCAAAGCGGCCGCCCTGCCCGGCCGGCTTTTCGACAGCCTGGTGGTCGGCACGACGTTGTTGACGATTCTCAGTTGGATGTATCTCTATGCCCATGCCCATGGACGCACGGTCACCATTCCCGGATGGATCGAAACCTCCCTGGTCCGCCTCTATGTCCTGTTCATGAACCGGCTCTACCTGGATCCACTCTATCTCAAGATCGGGCGGATCGTGACACTCGTCGCCCATCGTCTGGAGAAGCGGCTGTCGTGACCCTGCACCCGCTACGCATGTACAGCGACGCTTCCGCCGCCGGAGGTCGGTTGTGATGAGGGCCTGGATGACGCCTTGGCTGCTCACGGCCATTCCTTTCCTCGGCGCAAGCCTCAGCCTGCTCATGAAGGCTTCCCTCCAGCGGATGAAAACCGTCGCCCTGCTGACCACGGGAGCGAGCCTGCTCGCGGTGATCGGCACATCTCTGGGACTGAGTGCATCCTCTGCCGGTGCGCCCCTTCTCTGCCTGCTTCCATTGACGGCATTCCTGTCGCTCCTCGGCCAACCCTTGCATCGGGACAACAGCCAGGCCTGGGTCATGAGCCTGGTACTGCTGGGGTTGGGGCTGGGTATTCTCACCGGTCAGGCGCCCGCGCCCAACGCCCTGCTGGTCCTGCTCCTCGCGACGCTCGGCGGCTTACTCTATCGGTACCAACAGGGGGCCACGCCTGAAACCTGGCGAGGCCTATCCTCCTACGGCCTGGGCATCTTCTCACTGTTGGTGGCGCTGGTGCTTCCGGAACCGGCCTCCACGATCGCAGCCCTGGTGACCTGCGCCACACTCCTGCCGCTGCTGCCGATGCATAGCGGATTCGTGGCCGCACTCACCGGATTACCGGGCAACCTCCCCGCATTCCTGTCCTTGCTGTTGCCGACGATCGGATTCCATACCCTGCTCCGGCTGCTCCCGAACGTCTCCATTACGATGCTGCACACGGTGGGCATTCTGGCACTGGCAGGTGCCGTCTATGGTTCGCTGCGGACGTTGATTCAGTCGCGACCGCTGCCTCGACTCGCCTATGCCGCACTCGCCATGTTCTGCCTGCTCTGGTGGTACATCGCCGACACCGGAACCGCACCGGTGCAGGCCACCGTCTATCTGAGCGCGGTGAGCCTCGCGACAACCGGGCTCCTGCTGGCCTGGTACGCCATCCGGGCGCGGTACGGGGATATGGACTTGCGCGCACTCAGCGGCCTCGCCTATCCCATGCCCCGCTTTAGCACGCTCCTGGCGCTCCTGGCGCTCGCCGCGTTGGGCATGCCGCCGTTCGGCGTCTTTTCCGGCTTCCTGGGCATGCTGCTCACCCCCGCGTTTGTGCCGTCCGGACCGTTCGCCGTCGTCATGCTCGTATGGCTGACCGCCTCCTGGTACTACACCGATCTGGTGCAGCGGGTGGTCTTCGGTCGGCCGCGCCCGGATCTGCGGCACGAAGATTTGCGCCAGACAGAGTTCGCGTCGCTGGTGCTGGTGCTGTTCTTGTTGCTGATGCTCGGCACCGCGCCATCGCGCTTGTTTGAGGCCCACGCGCCGGTTCCTCCCGCGTCCGTTGCCATTACGGGTGATACATGGATCCGGTGATTCGCACCGACGACCAGGCCGAGCTCGACGCCCGCCGGATGGAATTGCGGGGGACGATCCGTCTCGCCAGCGAGGTGATCGCGCAGTACTGGCCGATGCGAACCTTCGTGCACCACAATCCGTTGCACAGCCTGGAATATCTCCCGTTCACCGAGACCGTCCGACGGGGTCAACAGTTCCTGGGCGGCCACGGATACCTGCCCGGTGACATGTACCGCCGGTACTTGAAGTCCGGCCGGATTCTGATCCGGCACATCGACAACGCCCTGATATCCCTCTCCCGCGATGAAGAGGTTGACCTCGGGTCCTGCCGCATTGCACACCGCGAGGTGCTGCGAGCCTGTCTGACCCATGGTTTGTCCACCCCGACCCACGAGCCTCTCGATCGGCTGATGGAACGCGAACCGAATGATGAACAGGTGGACGAGCTGGCCGAACGCCTGGACGCCTTCGCCGCACCGACCGTCCAGGAACGGATGGCCGCCACGGTCCGCGAGGATGTGAGCGCCCTGGGACGAGACCTGACGCTGTCGAACTGGTGCGACCGGACGCTGGGCACCACCATCGTCGACCAGATCAACAGCGAGCTCGTCAAATGGTGCGAAGCCTTCCTGGACGAGGGCCACGCGACCTGGGCCATGCCGGGACGGCGTGAGGGGCTCTATACGGCCTGGAAGCAGGTGGCCGGAAAAGAATGGACGACCTGCGGCATCGCGGATAGTCGCCGGAAAATTTCCGCGCTGCCGGAACATCCCGAGGATGTGGTCCTTGACTGTCTCGAAGCGCTCGCGATCCCGGCAGAGTTCAGGCAGGACTATCTCTCCCTGCAGCTCGCGGCCCTCCCCGGTTGGGCCGGTTTCATCAAATGGCGGGCGGAAGAAACGGACTACGCCTGGCAGCAGGCCTATCCCGTCGGGCTGGTGAAATTTCTCGCCGTGCGTCTCTGGTACGTGCGCGAACTCGTCCAGAAAGTCTGTCGGGAGGAGTTGGGCATCGAGGGGAACTATCGCGCCGTATTGCGCTTCATGGATCAGCAGAACGCCGCCTATTTCATGCGCAAGGAATGGGCTGCCGGCCGGTTGCCGGCTGCCTTTGCCGACCGGGTCGCACACCTCCATCATGCCGCCACTCGCCGGCAGCAGAACGCCGCCGGACTGTCCCGTGAATGGGAGCAACTCACCCATCATTATCAAATCGAATTCGGGCCGCGCCGCGAACGGGCTGCGCAGCGGGCCATGGCCAGACGCCTGCTCACCCTCGCCCAGGCGCTTGAGATCGTACCCACCCTTTTAATGGACGCACCCACGAGCGCGCTTCGTCGGCTGCTGGACTGGATAGACACCTTTCCCGAATCGGCGCATGGTCCGGTGTGGCTGAACGCGTTCGAAGCCGGCTACCGGGAGCATCTGTTCGGCATGCTGCTGCGCGCGCCCACCAAACCGCAACCCGCCGCCCCCGATCACCAACCGCCGGTCCGGCCCCATTCGCAGTCGGTCTTTTGCATCGATGTGCGATCCGAGCCGTTCCGCCGCCATCTGGAGTCGACAGGCGCTCACGAGACCTATGGTTTTGCCGGATTTTTCGCCGCCCTCATTCGTTATCGCGCCTGGGGCAAGGAACATGAGACCGAGCAGTTTCCGGTGATCATGCGCGCAAAAAACGAAGTGCGTGAGATTCCCCGCAGTTACCTGGATCATTACGTCTCCAAACACCAATCGCGAGCTAAACTGGTCCTCGCCGGTCATACGCTGCTGCACGATCTGAAAGAAAATGTGGTCACCCCCTATGTGATGGTGGAGTCGCTGGGCTGGTTCTACGCCCTGCCCATGATGGGAAAGACTCTGCTGCCCGCCCTATACAAACGCCTGACCAATTGGATACGGCGACTATTTGTTCCGCCGATCGCAACCATTCTAACGGTGGACAAGCTGGTACCGGCTGAGACCGAAGAAATGGTGGTGTCCGAGCAGCGCGCCTTGATCTGGAAAGCCCTGCGCGACCGGCTGGGGCTCCATGGCTCGCGGGTCGAGGCCGAATTTGTCGAGGCCCTGCGACGACGTGCCCTGGATGAGGAGGCTCCCGTGGAGCCGTTTCTCGGCGAGGCGGCCAAGGCCGTCGATCTGTCGAGCGAACAACTGACCACATTCCTCGACGAACTGCGACGGCACTACCGGATCAACCGCCGTGCGGCCTCACGCCAGAAAGAACGCATCACACGCACCGGCTTTACGCTCGAAGAACAGGTCATGACCCTCGAAACCGCCTTGCGCATGATGGGATTGGTGAGAAATTTCGCGCGTCTCGTGCTGTTCTGCGCCCACGGCAGCACTACGGAGAACAATCCCTACGAATCGGCACTGGATTGCGGCGCCTGCGGCGGGAACGAGGGAAAACCGAACGCGCGTGTCCTGGCGGCGATGGCCAATCGTCTTCCGGTACGTGAGCGGCTGGCGAAACGCGGGATTAACATTCCGTCCGATACCCACTTCCTTGCCGGGCAGGTCGATACCACAACCGATGAGGTGCACCTGTTCGATCTCGAAGATGCTCCCCCCACCCATAGGAAGGACGTGGCCCGCCTCTACGACGATTTGCGGGAGGCGGCCCAACTCACCAGCCAGGAACGCTGCACCCGGTTTCCCGATCTCGGCACGGTACTGCCGCTCGACCAGGCATCCGCCCATGTGGCGGGACGGAGCGCGGACTGGAGTCAGGTGCGGCCGGAATGGGGCCTGTCCGGCAATACAACATTTATCATCGGCCGGCGGGAACTGACCAAGGGCCTGAATCTAGCGGGGCGCGTTTTCCTACAGTCCTATGACTATCGCGAAGATCCGACGGACCGTTGGCTCGAAGTGCTGCTGACCGCCCCGCAAGTCGTCGCGCAGTGGATCAATATGGAGCATTATTTCTCGGCCGTGGATAACGATGTGTATGGAAGCGGGAGCAAGATCTATCATAACGTCGTGGGCCGCATCGGGATCATGTCCGGCCCGTGGAGTGATTTGCGGCTTGGTCTGGCCTGGCAAACCGTCATGAACGATGACCTGCCCTACCATGAACCTATGCGTCTCCTCACGCTGGTTGAAGCCTCGCGCTCACGGATTGAAAAAATCATCGCACGGCATGAGATCCTGCAACATTTCTATCACAATGAGTGGGTGCATCTGGCCGCGCTAGATCCAGAGGATGGCACCTGGTATCGCTACATGCCGTCAGGGGTATGGCGAAGGGTTCAGCATCCGGGTGAGACCTCACAGGTTGGATAAACGCTCGTTGTTGCATACGACGATCACTTTCAAAGGAGTCGAGACATGGCCGCACTCACGTTGCATCCCATGAAAGAAATTCGCGTCATCGTGTCCGGAGAGCACCGGCCGTTTGTCACCGAGTTGCTGGACAAGGTGGAGGCGACCGGGTACACGATCATCGGCAACATTTCTGGTAAGGGCCACCACGGCGTGCGCGAGGCGCACTTCATGTTCAGCGAGCAGGAAAGCCTGGTGATGATCATGGCTGTGGTACCGGAAGAAAAGGTGGAGCCGGTGTTGGCCGGATTACGGCCGTTGTTCGACCGCCACTCAGGGGTCATGTTCGTGTCTGATGTGTCCGTCAGCCGGCGTGAATATTTCGGAAAGAAGAGCGCCAAACCCTGAACGGAAGACCGGGAACCCGCGACTGGTGAGCCCGCACAGGGCGAGACCGACCTTGTCTTCTCACCGGTGATTGTCTACAATGTGCCCCCGTTGGCCTGTAAGAGGAAGGACGGCACGTGAAGGGATTACGGTTCGAACGGCTCGGGCGCGACCGCCACTACAATATCATTTTCCATATCGGCACCAGCTATGTGCCGGTGAGCGACGAGACCATCGACGAACTGAAGGCGCAAAGCCTGTTGTCCTCCGAACGTTTTCTCGACCTCCTCATCGACAAAATCGGCTACACGAACTACCTCAAAGAACAGATCCGCTCGGAACTCCAAGCCTCCGGCGACCCCATGACCCAGATGACCGTCCTCCAGGGCGCGATCCGGGAGCTCTAACCCGGTTGCTGAAACAGGCGACCAACTTCGTTCTCGGTTCGAAACATCCTCAACGTACCCCAGAGGGTACGCCTGCGGTCGAGAGCCTTCTGAGGCCGCGCGTTGCGCGAGCACAGAAGTTAACCCCTTCCCCAAGGACCTGACGCGTAATCCTTCAGCTGCGCACGTCGGTCGAGGTCCTTCCGGGGGCGCGCGACCCGTGAGCAATGAAGGATTACGTGTCGGGTCCTCAATCCCCTGTCTGACCGCTGGCGAAGAGGGCGTTCATGATGGCGTTTTTTTTGGCGGGATCTTTTTCGAAGCGGATGGCTTTGGAGAAGTTCTCGGCGGCGCTTTCCCGTTTGCCACGGGCGGCATAGATTCTGCCGATGCCATAGAGGGCCTGCGCTTCTTCCGGGTTGGCTTTCACGGCGCGATTGAAGGCATCCATGGCCTCGGTCGGGCGAGATTGCTCCATCAACAACCAGCCAAGCGCGGTATGGGCGGGAGCGAGTTCCGGATCGGCCTCAGTGGCCACCCGATATTCCTTGATGGCGAGATCCATGCGGCCTTTGGTTTCGTAGACCCCACCCAGTGCAAAGTGGATCTCCGCATCGTTCGGGTTGAGGCGCAGAGCCTCCTTGTAGGCTTGGAGCGCCGGTTCGAACTTGCCCTGCTCGGCAAGCGCGCAACCGAGGTTCGCATGGGCGACACCGTCGTTCGGGTTCAGCTTGATCACTTCGCGATATTGGGGAATGGCCATTTCGAGCCGGCCTTGCTCCTGATACGCCACGCCGAGATTCGTGCGCGCCGGGGCATAGGTCGGATCGAGTTTGACCGCCTCCCGATATTCCTTGATCGCCATTTCCAAATGGTCCGCCCGTTCGTGAATTTGGGCCAAAAAATAATGGGGATAGGCGGACTGTGGCGCCAGACGCGCGGCTTCTTTGTAGAACACCACCGATTGCTCAGATTGGCCGGACTGCGCCAGAAACATGCCCTGCACCAGGTTCATGTGCGCATTGTCGGGATGGCCCTTCAATAAAGATTGGACCCATTCCCCTACCCGCTCGATGTCCCCCGCTTCCTGCAACGCCTGGGCGTGCACCCTCCAGGCGTCGGCGAATTCTCCGCGAATCAGGTGCGTGAGATTGAGCGCGAAATAGGGACGAGGATCTTTTTCGCCGGCCGCTTCAATCGCGCGGGCCCAGGCCCCGGCTTCGTACCCCAGCCGGTCCCAGTCGCCCGCAAGGAGCGCCGTCTCGATCTGATTGATAGACTGATTCATGACATGGATCGACGCCGGTCAGCGTGTCAGCGCATCCTGCACATCCGGGGGGGTCGCCTGCATGCGCGCGCCGAGGATGGGATAGCGTTCGGTGATTTTCTGTTTCATGAGCCAGGCGATGGTGCGATAGGACCAGTGCCCCTTCACCCCGGACCGCAGCTTCGCAATATATTCCGCCTCCGCGTAATCCATCTTGAAGAGGCAGCGCACGGAGAACCCGAAGGGAATCGCGTACAACGCCGCTTCCTGGCTGGATTTCCGCAGGTGTTCGATGTCCGACTTCACGTGCCCCATGGCCTCTCGATACTCCTGTTCGAGCCCGGCCTCGGCCAGAATAGGCGGCGTTTCGAAACCATGTACGGTCGTAAAATTCTGTTGCACTTGCTGGCAGCGCCGGTGCCGATGCATATCGCGCCAGCCGCCGATATCCATCATCACGTCGAAGATGAAGGCATAGCCGCTGCGGAATTCCTTGATCAATTCATCATGCGGCCCACGCTTCTGAAAGGCGACCTCGAGAGTGTCCTGTTTTTGTTTTTCGGTCCAGTCCCGGACGATGGCAAGAATCTTTCGATACGGGGCTTGCGACGCGCGATAGAGCAGCGTGGTCACCACTTCATCTAATGGATCGTGTGGCTCGATCAAATCCACCGGCTCCGCGGCCCCATAGGCGGATGGTTGATCCAACCCGGTGCCTTTCAGCACTTCCTTCGCGTAGCGGGCCAGGTCACTGTACACTTCGGCTTGATAGACGTTCGGTTTCGCATACCGCGCCAGGGTCGGGGCCATCGGCTCGCCTAACCCGGCCGCCTGGCCGGACAGCTCACCCCAAAGATTCACCGGCGGCTTGCGACAGGCTTCCTGCAGGTCTTCACCCACTTGGCGCAATTCCGGTATCTGCGACGACAACAGGCGGGTGATCTGTTTTTCGAGCGTACGGATACTGACGACCTGGCCCACGTTCGTCTGCGCCGCCAGCGGCAGCAGGTATCGGGTGACATCGAACGCCCTCGCGGTGATGGCCCGTTGATATGCGGCGGGCGTCATGCTCTCCGGTCGAGACTCGCGCTCGGTAAGAAACTGACTCAACGGGTCGTGAAGGGCGCGGTAGACCGTCGAAAGACCGCGAAGAATGCCCAGATAACTCGCCTCAATCTCCTGCCCGCGAATGGTGCCGGGTACGAACCAGCTCGAGGTGGCGAAATTCTGGTACCGGCTCGACTTGGCCTGCCCGTCCCATACCGGTTCATCTTCCAAACGGATGGCGGCGAGTTCGGAAATCTGCTCGAAGCAGATAATGACGTGGCCGAGGTCCGCGATCGACCCATGCCCGTAATCGAAGTAAAACTGTTCCCAGAACTTCTCGGATGAATGGCCGTGGACCCACTTGATGCTCTCTTCAATCGAGTCCGGAGACCGGCTATACCGCGCGAGGGCATAGGCGGACTTCTCCGGGGGCATGGGAGCCAGAGCAATCACACGGCGAACTGGAGTCGTCATAGCTTTGAAGTGTCGGATGGAACGGCTTCTGAAGCGAACATGCTGAAACCTCGGCGGAGGACCGCCATTTTTCAAAGAGGGCACTATACGCCCGCGGCGGAAACGGTGCAACATCGGTGTCTCTCGTCAGAACCGTTCAGGGTTTTGCACCAGGATCGGCAGTGAAGCCATGGCCTCCGTGATGGAATGGCCGAATGCTTCGCTGACCAATTTCTGAACACGATACGTGTCACGGGTCGCGCGATGGAGCCGCCGGCCGCGTTGACTTGCCTGCGAGACCGCCGTTATAGTCCCGCTCGAATGATCGGGATCCCAACACCAGAGCCATGATTAAAGCGATTAAAGGCGTCAAAGATCTCCTGCCGGAAGAGTCCCCGCGTTGGCGATTCATCGAGGATACCGCGCGGCGCTGGGCCCTCTGCTACGGATTTCAGGAAATTCGCGTCCCGATCTTCGAGACCACCACGCTGTTTGCGCGCAGCATCGGGGCAACGACCGACATCGTCGAAAAAGAAATGTACACGTTTGCGGATCGGGACGGCTCCTCCCTGACTCTGCGTCCGGAAGGGACCGCCGGCACCGTTCGGGCCTTCATCGAACATAACCGGGCTGCCGATCCGCGGCCGCAAAAATATTGTTACGTCGGTCCTATGTTCCGGCACGAACGTCCCCAGGCAGGACGGCTGCGGCAGTTTCATCAGTTCGGCGTGGAATCCTTCGGGGTCGCAGACCCGCGAGCCGATGTCGAGGTGATGTCGCTCCTGTGGCGATTATTATCCGACCTCACGCTGCCTGGACTCACCTTGGAAATCAATAATCTAGGCTATGCCGAGGACCGGGCGCAGTATAAACCCATCCTCGTCGCCTTCCTGAAGGGTGTGGAAAGCCGTCTCTGCAGCAATTGCAAGCGGCGGATTGAGGCGAATCCCTTGCGTGTCCTGGACTGTAAGGTGCCGGAATGCCGCTCAGCCACTGAGGAGGCTCCCCGCCTGGCCGATTCTCTCTCGTCGGCAGCGCGTGATCATTTCGAACGGGTGACAGCAGGCCTGCAATCGGTGGGTATTCCGTTTCACTTGAATCCTCGCCTGGTTCGCGGCCTGGATTACTACTGTCTCACGGCGTTTGAAGTCACCTGTTCACATCTCGGAGCCCAAAATGCCGTCGGTGCCGGCGGGCGTTATGATGGTCTTGTCGAACAGCTGGGAGGAGCCGCTGTGCCAGCCGTCGGTTTTGCAGTCGGCCTTGAACGGATTGCGCTGATGTTGCCCGACACGCTTGTTGTGCCATCCATGTCTCGAGTCTATGTCGCAGCCTTCGGAAATCAGGCGGTGGACGTCGGTTTCACGCTACTCGATGAACTGCGCCGAGCCGGTGTGCCGGCAGATATGGATTTTCGATCCGCATCGCTGAAGGCCCATCTCCGGCAGGCTGATCGACTCGGCGTCCTCTACACCATTCTCTTGGGTGATGATGAGGTCGCAAAAGGCGCGGCGACTGTCCGGAATATGCAGACAAAAGCCCAGGAAGATCTACCCATTCGAGACCTCGCATCCGCGCTT
>WBZN01001225.1_pt1 | contig 16032 bp, 25 predicted proteins | sample 5204281 | NCBI WGS metagenome assembly WBZN01 (sample SAMN12344347, study PRJNA552823) | activated sludge metagenome | biome: Activated sludge suspended growth; feature: Nitrification reactor; material: Wastewater; isolation source: activated sludge from nitrification reactor of wastewater...
CGCCAGACCGACCTCGTACACCACCTTGCGATATCCAGGATAAATCGCGACTTCAACCGAAAGACCGGAACGCGGGTCAGTCAGAGTGGTTACGTCAATCGCCATGTCTCCAGAGGATGGACGCTCCGGCAATCGAGTAGCAAGTACGATAGCGGAACGGTTGAATGCCATGTTTCGCGCCGCCGTTGCGGTAACGGTGATAGCGCGAGCGGCAGAGCCTTGAGCGACACGGATGCCAGGCGCGGCGATGGTAATGCTGTCGCCAGATGCCGGGTTTGCACCGGCAAACGACACCGAGGTCACAACGTACTTATTGGTGTCATTGGCGAAAGTCACCACATCGCCAGCCGCTACCACGCCAGTGCCAGCCGTTGCCAGCGGGATAACTGTTTGACCCACGGTGAAAGCGGCAGAAGTAGAGGTGGCCGATGCCATCGTGCCAGCGGTCTGCGTGACAATCTGGCCGGATTCGCGCAAGTCCATACCGGAAACGGTCTGGAACACACCCTGACGCAAAATGGTTGCATCGCCTTGAGTGTTATAAGTGCCTTGCTTGCCGAGGAAGTTTGCTCCCGCTGCGGTATTCAGAACCAGTTGGTTGTCGCTGATAGGTGCGCCGTTGTCCTTCAGAATCTTGAGCGCCTGCGATGCGTCTGTGAAATCACCGGCAGTTCCGAATGGTGTAGTTGCAGCCGCGCCATAAGCGCGGGAGAACGTGGACTGTAATGCAGCCAAGTCTGCCTCGACTTCATTAACCAAGACGCGCAACGCTTGTGCAAATTGCCCACCGAGCACGCTATTGAAGCCTGATCCGGTATTCAATCCGCGCTGCTCTTCACCGTCCCATGAGAACTTGGCGGATTTGGCTTTCTGTAGCGTGAAAGATGCCGAAGCGATCACCTGATCTGCTTCAGCCGGTACGGACATCGCAGGGGTGATAGTGGAAGAGGTATTAACCGGTGCTTGCGGTGCATAGATCACCTGACCAACTTTGCCGCGTGCCAATCGCGCGTCCATCGTTACGGCAGGAATCATGCCGACAAGTTCACGGGATACAACGTCCAACTCTGCATATAGACTAGGCAGAAGGTTGGTTAAGGTATTGGTAGTCATTTGGTATTTCCTTTCATTTGGGCGTAAAAAACCGCCCAAAGGCGGCCTGTTCATTGCCGATTAAAATTAGTCCGTTACTGCACCGCCTGATTTTGCGAACTCCATGCGTGATGCAGGAGTCATTGCGTCAAACTGTGCTCGTGTTGCTGTTTTTTGCGTTCCGCTGCCAGCACCGCCATGCGCGCCGCCCCCTGAGTTATTGGGAGCCGCTACAAAACGTTTGCCTTCATCCGATGAAGCCCATTCCTTGACGTGATCTGCCAGCGCTTTGTCGCCAACCTTGGCAACGCGAGCCTCGCCATCAGCCACGATCTGCACTCCGCTCTTAAGCATGGCGACCGCCGCCTTTTGATAGGCCGGGTCAGTGACGCCATTCTTGGCAAGTGTTTCCAGTAATCCGTTTTCCACCAGCAGCTTTTGCGTGAAGCCGGTTTCAGCCTCTAGCGCCTTGGTTGCGGTTTCTGCGGCTTTCGTCGCGTCCTTCGCGGTCTTTTGCGCTGTTGCCAGTTCTGCCAGTGCTTTATCGCGGGCATCTTCAACCGCCGCCAGTTGTTCCGGCGTGATCTCGGCAGACTTGCGAGCTTCTTTCAGTTCCGCCGTCAGCCTCTTGTTGTTGGCTTCAAGCTTCGCTACGGATTCTTTCAGTGCATCAATTTCAGGATTGGTGTTTTCGTCAGACATGGTGTTTTCTCCGCTTGGAGTTGGTGGGCGCTGGCCCAAAGAAAAAGGCCCGGTATCCGCCTGGATAACGAGCCTCGGTGAAACTGTACTGCCTAGATTATTCTGTTATGCGTATTTCGATTTCAGTTCAGCGAGAGTCAATTCCCTTCCTCGCCCATCTATCAGGTCACGCAAGGATATGGTGCCATTCCGGTAGAGTTCAGCGCGGCCTTTGCCTAGCTGGGCGTCCTGTTGTGCCGGTGTGCGCTTCGATAGCCAGTCATCGAAACTGGTATCAGCCTTGACTGGCCCGCCTGTTGCTGCGCGTTCTCCGGTCTTGCGTAACTCACGGGTTATGCTTGTAACCCCCGCCAGAAAGCAGCGATCATTAAAGTGTATCGGAGGATTCTCGAACGGGATGCTGTGACCGATTGGCGTTCTGGATTCGTCGTTATGCCACGATAGGCCATCCCGCGCCGCGCATAGTTCGCAAACATGGCCATCCAGCGTTGTGCGCCATTCAAGCTCATGGATAATGTCCTGATTCTCGCTGTACGTTTCCAGCCTCGCCTCGTTTGCTACAGCCTGCACGGATGTCTGCACCAATGCCGCCGCATTCCTTTGGGCGATCTCGATGATGCCTGGGAATGTCCTGCCGGTAATCCTGCCGATGATCTGACCGTTGGTCTCACCGTTCGCAATCCCCTGCCGCACCGCATTGGAAAACTTGAACTGCAAATCCATGCTTTGCCTGTCCCACCATCCGGCAATAGTAGATCCTTGCACCAGCACGTTAGTCACCATCGCTCGGAATACTTCAGCCGTGGGCAAGTGAGCCTCAAGCGATACTGCTGCCGTGATGGTATCGGCGGTATGCGATGCAGTTACCTTGCCCAGCCCTTGCAGGCTTCCGTCAAGCTCGCCCTGCGCCATCGTCATGTACTTGTAAATCGTGGCGCTACACTCTTTCAACAGCGCGTTGGTGCGTTGCTTGCCGATGTCGGTCAGATTTTCATTCGCCAGCTTTGCGATCAGGTCAGACCGCATCCGTTGCAGGATTTCGAGTACCTGCTGACGGATACCGGCATCTAGGCGCATCAAGTCCAGATTATGCGAGATAGTTTCCTCGACGATCTGCTGATTCGGATTCATCGGGTAATCATATTCTTAATTGCCGCCATCCGACAATGCAGTTTATGCACTGGCGGCTGCGGGCACGCTCGTCGGAGTTGCGGGCGTGTCTGGGATAACTGCAAATTCATGAAATTTCTTTTTTGCTTTCATGTACGCCTCATGAGCCTCTTTTGCTGTTGGATAATTGCCCAATCTAATCTTCTTTCCATTAACAACAATTCTTGCCATATATGTACTGGCGCCATGAACACCAAATGCGCCCAATAGACCGCTTTTATTATGCGAGTGCGCTTCACGTTGATTCTGTTGATTTTGCGTCCTTGTAGCTACGCGCAAATTAGATATTCTATTATCTGTTGTTACCATATTTACATGGTCTATATCACCAGAAACATGATCCCCATATACATATAGCCACGCAAGCCTGTGAGCAAAGAAATTCTTTCCTCCCATGCCTATAACTACATATCCATCTCTATCTAACCCTCCTGCCTTTGACCCTACCTTAATGCTCCTGCTTGGCTTCTTTATCCAGAAGAAGAAACCAGTTTCGCTATCATATTTAAGGTACTCTTTTAGCAAGTCCTGAGTTAGATTTTTTCTATTTGCGTGTAGTACAATTCTTTCAGCCATGATGACCTCTCGTGTAGGTTGTTTGGTTAGAAGCCGCATTGCTTTCCTAGAGCTTTGCGGCTTCGTCTATTTTACTGCTAATCAATTAGTTACTGTATTATTTTGAGAAAAAACTGGCGCCGAATTAGATATGCGTGCTTGTTCTTCTTCAAATGTTGTATCGATTGAAATAATCTCTCCTTGTTTGAGATTATCAAAAAGACTCTGTGAACTAATTGCCCCATTTTGCCAAGCTGCAATTAACGCGGTTAGCTCTTGCGGTGACATGTTTACTGGGTAGAAGTCTCTGTTCAGTTCGAACTTTACCTCGCCGTCATGACCAGCCCATTGTGCGAACCAGCCGAGGCATTTATTCACGCCCATGCTGATTACTTGCGAGATTGAGGACAGTATGCTTTCCTCACCCTTGCGATGTATTGCGGCAGTATCAGCGGCTTCAACCGCCCTCTTCTGCTGTTCGAGCATCCGAGCGCCGAGGATAGCCATCTGCTGTTCAACTTTATCAATCTCTTTTTCAAGAGATCCAAGCCCCTGACCTGAGTATTCAATCATTCCGGCATGGGCGGCAGGGTCAGGGGCAACAATAGCAGTAGGGGCGCCCACACATAATTTTTCGCCATCGTTTAATTGCATCCCCGCAATAAACATTGTCGGGACACAGAATGGCAAGGCTCTGCATTTTGTTGCAGTGACAAAATAATGATGCAGGTTAAGATTCACCAGGTCAATCAACGGCGGATCGTCCACCTCCGAAGTCAAATCATCCGGCCCGAAGAATACAAACGGGATGAAATCCATAGGATTATTGTTCATCAGCGGGAAGGCTTCGGATAACAGCACATCCTCACCTCTTGTTCCGATCTTGAACACTCGCACACGGTACCGGCCTTCGGATAGGTCTAGTACCCGATAATGAGTTTCAGATTCCTCGGTGAACTCATCCTTGAGTGTTACGGAATTCTCAGTAATCACCACCAGCGACAACACGGATTGATTGTTAATGCGTGTTACGCGCCAGTTGATGATGTCCTGCGCTTCGTAAAGCTGCATACTTGGACGTAGCCCCAAGCTTTGAGCCTGTGCAACGGTAGCACCTTTGATATTTGCGTGCGGATAGTCCACAAGCACGCCACAGCGTCCCTTTTCGAGGCATTCCTCGACTATTTCAGACACAAAGATATGCAGCGGGATGCCGGACATCGTTACATCTTCCAGCAACGGCTCTAGCCCTGCTGGCGTTTTTACCTGTGGAGGCTTGCGGAACAGCATTCCAAGCAATCCAGCAATCGTGCGCCATGTTGCGTTGTAAAACGTAGCGCGGGCAACATAAGACTTGTAATCGTCTGCTGATTGATCTTTCAGCATGGGCAGATATGTCTTTCCCGCCTTATGCACGGCATCCTGCCCACATGACACATCTTCGCAACGCTTCCAGACCGATTCCATACGGGCATAGTCGGGATGCTGATTTTTTACGCTCAAACTATATCCCTCCTATGGTTATTTTTTGCATTGTCTTATCTGCCGAAAGGACTCTGTATCTGACTTCATCGGCAATGTGATCTTCAGCATCTGTGTCTATATCATCCGGGTCGCGTTCATCTCGCGGCAATGGCGGAATGGTACGGATGAAATCTCGGCAATTAGAAAAAACATATAGCCCAGGCCTGTCACTGTTCGTTGCCGATGCCTCAAGCCTGCCTCTAATCAATTCCCATCCATTCTTACGGCTTCCTGGACGCTTATCTGCATGAACCCATCGTATCCCGGCCTTTTCCATGTTCTGTGCAATGGATACATCATCTGTCACGTCGTATATGGATGAATCTGCCGGGCCTGGCTGGATTCTTAATTTCATGGACATCTCGCGCTCTACAATGCCAGTGGCTACAGCCGTTGCCGTCAGTCTCAAGCCTTCGTTGGCTTTGCCAGTGCATCCGTACCATTCGGCAATGCGAAATAAAGTACCGCGAGGAAATGTTCTGCTTGTGCCATCAGCAAGTTCTACCGTTGTGCCATCGCTCTGTGCCCACCAGCCGACACTGAATGGTCGTGAACTTCCCCAATCGAACGCACGATCAACCCTCCACGAGGTCGGAATTTGGAACGGCTCTAAAACGTGCTTTGATCTATCCCATAAATCATCGAACATGCCTCCGCTGGTAATATCCCAACTTCCCTCAAGCCATGCCTTGCGCTTGTTCGGGTCTGTAATACCTTCCAGCGTCTTGATGTACTCATCTCCGAGGTGCGGGTTCTCTCGTATTGATCCGAACAGGCATACACGCTTGTTCCCCTCGGCATCTGCTATAACATTTCCGTAAGGTGCAGGGTCGATGAAATACTGCTTTACCCAGTTATGCCCTACCCCGTAGGGATTTGTACTAGACCTGATAATGCGCGGAATTGAATTTCCGAAAGATGACCGATTACAGCTTTTCATGCTGTCGTAGCAGTCTATCGTCGGCCAGCTTGTGAGTTCTTCCCATCCTATAAATGGGTATTCGTGACCGTGGAAACTCCAGTAATCATCAGGATTTTCAAACGCCCGCAATAGCAACTCCTCGCCGGTCGGCCATACCCACTTCAGGGCGCTGGAACTGGCTAAAAATCTAGGATGCAGCGACGACTGATAAAACCACCGCTTGCTCTTGGCAATAATGTCATCAAGGTGCTTGTAGTTGCGGCGAAAGATCACACCGCGCCAGTGGTCTCCGTATCCCCTGCCGCAATGCTGGGCAAAGCTCATTAGCATTGCGTCCGTTTTACCAGGGCCACGAGTTCCGGCGAAACAAACCTCACGAGTCGGAGACTGGATAAAAAGAGACTGAGCACCAGGAAGCGCCTTCCATGCCAGATTCATTACGCGCCCTTAGTCAGTTGCGCTTGCTGTTCAGCAGCTTTCGCTTCCCATTCTTCCGGCGTCATCACGGCAGGCAAAACAAATGTACCACCAGATAAAGGCTGACCATCCTTGCCGGTAAGCTCTTTCTTTTCCGGCGCATCCATACCAAGAATCTTCGCTCGGCGCTCCATGATCTTCATGCACCCGGTAAGAGCCTGAACATCACCGGCGCAAGCGTTGATATAGTGGATCTGGAACATTTCATCAAGGCGCTCTAAGTCAAGCTGCACTAGCTCTGTTACAGGCTCGCGCAGAATCTCTCTGATTGCCCGCATGACGGCATCATGCGCGGCCTGCTTGCTGTTGTACCCAAGCTCTGCCGCAATCGCATCGAAGGTCTTTCCCTCTTTGCGTAATGCAAGAGCCTTCGCTGCTCTCTCCTTCGAATTGATAGTTTCAGGAGATGACTTATTTCTGTTTTTAGGCATTATCCGCCATAACTCGATCCGCCGCTTCCGACAAGCCCACGACCAACACGACCTAGAAATCCACGCATGATATTTCCTTTCGACGATAAAATAAAACGTGCCGGTATCACAAAGGCCGAACTTGCCCGCAGGCGGATCACTCAAGCTGCAATCCAGTATTGGAAAAAAACATCAATCTTAAAATACGCGATTGCCTACCTCGATATGCTTATAGATCACAATAGGTACAGACCATAAAAAACCCGATCAGCTTTCACTGTCGGGTTGCGTTCTTTCGGGAAAGCCTCGCCCCACCAGGGCGAAGTCAGTCCACTCAAAAGAGTGCTGCGATTAAATTGTTTTTACTTTTTAGGACTATTTCTGCGTGGTGTCAATACCTATTTCTATCCTCGGACGAAAGAAGCCGAGTTTGATTCTATCGATACGTCTCTTGGCATCGCATACCCGCTTTTTTTGGATATTTGCTCGATTTGAATGACAGAATCATCAGAAAGTGAGCTTGCATGATGAGATTTTCCCTCGCTACAAGATGCCAAGATAGAGGCGCCTAGTTTTCTGAGTGCGTGCTGTTCGTCCTTTGCCATCATTGTTGTTGTTATTCCAATAGCATACAAATTCGGGTCATACTTCTCAATTGATGTTGGTTGCGATGGGATAGGTCTTGATCCTTCTTCGGAAGCAACAACAGCAACAACTGGTTGTGGCTGAGTGATAGAAGTGCTTATGAAATGGACTTTATCTTTTACTTTTTCAACAGATTTAACAACAAATTCCGAATATTCGGTTCTATCGAACATCCATCGCAACTTCTGTTCAATTCCAGGTACGTCAGGCGCTACAACAAGAAGTTTGTGGACAATTTTTTCTTTGGTGGTTTTTTTAACCAATGAAATAGTAACCATGTGCAGCATTCCAAGAACCCATTCATGGTTATCATTTACCTTCTTTTTATACATACTCATTTGTACTCTCCTTGTTAAAAGAATTCATAATCATTTAATACGGTTATGCACCATCAATTGCGCCATCCTCAAAGTGCTTTCGTAGATTTCAGTGGTGGCGCGTATGCCGATCTTTCTGCACTGGCTTCTGAAATCGTAGCCAGGGTATAGATAGGCGAATTTAAGCATTTCGCGGTATTTCTTCGGGAATGTAATGCCAACAATGACGGACTCTACCCTGTATCCGTCTTTTAAGTCTGGATCGGCGCGCAATGTCGGATAGTCATACATCGGAGGCGGTCGATAACGACCCTCAAGGCTCATACAGCGGCCTGTACCAAATCGACCTGACATGACGCACCGTTTCCAGTTATCTAGCCGGTCAAGGGTCGTTTCGAGCGAGCCGTAATCCTGTCCGAACATTCCTTGCATATCCAGATTTTCACCCTGCCACCGTTGCAAATCTTCCATTTACCCTCCAGCCCCTTGCTTCTGTGCATTCCCTGTTGGCACCATTGCGGCGTGCGCGGCTTATCCTCGCTTTTTTCCATAAATCCGATTCCCGATATTCACGATCATCTGCATTTCATCCCAGCCCAGCCGCTCGTCACCGGCCTTGATCACCAGTATCCGGTCATCATTCCACGCGTCGCGCTTGATTTGCTCTGCATCAACTGGATTCGGCTGGTACTTGGCGAGCTGGGATTTCATATTTCATGGATTTCGATATGGTGGATGTAGTACATGAGCTTTTTTTTCAAGTTGTACACTTCCGTCCGATAGCCCTTCACATCCTCGACAATCATCCTGTCGCTGTCGTTCAGGCGATAGCAGAAGTCTGCCCTGTACTTGATGGCCCGATATGTTTCGTGCGTTGCCTTCTGTTTCGGTATCAGTTCAAACTCTTTCTGCAACTCAAGGTCGCGGATTTTTCCGGCCCTGAGCAGGATTCGCAGTTCCATGTAGCGTCTCGACTCTTTTGCCGAGTCGAACTTGATGCCGTCAAACTCGACCTTCTTGTTGCCATACTTGGATTTGATGACTTTCTTGAGCAGCGGGATGATCATCAGTACGCTTCCCCGTATGGCGCGACACCATACGACCGCGCAGCGTGATTGATCGTCATCGCGGCAGGTCTGTGGTCAAACTGATCCATGTCGTAATGCTTATCAGTGGGCAAATCGGCTGGCTGGGTCTGGGCGAATCCCATGAACTGTGCGAGCCTGCCTGTCCAGTTAATATCAATCGGCTCATCCTTGGTTCTGTGATAGTTCTTGTGGATAGTCACGGGCTTGATTTTCAGTTCGCGATCTATCCACGGATCTGTTTTGATCTGGCGGTACATCTGCACCTGACCGACTACGCGCGATTTCATGATGTAGCCTTCCTGCAACAGCCAATAAATCGGCGTGTTCACCTGCGTTTTAGGGATATTCAACGCGCGCGCGGCGATTCGTGCGTAGATTTCGTTATGCACGTCGAACATCTTCAGGACTAGCCTGCATCTGTCATTGATCACGTTAAACTCTTCGTAGCCAGCGCCCATTTTTATATCCTCACCAGATTTTCGTTATTGAGAATTGCGAGCGTCTCGATAACGCCCTCAAGGTGGTACAGCTTTGATTCGATTTTTGTCATGCCTTCAGGCCGTCTCACCCTGCCATCCAGCACGTCATGACATGCGGAGCAGCAATAGGCGCCGAAGCGTGTCTTGTGGCCGACACCATGGCCGAATCTGATTCCGGAGATGTGGGCAAATACCGTTGTGCTGCAATCACGATTGCAAACACCTGGAAGGCGTACCGTGCAGTTGCGGCCTCGTGCGCTTTGCGTGATGGCGTTCATCTCCCCTCCCAGATAAAGCCGAGCTGACTTGCCCACATCTCGCACATCTCGCAGTAGTGGGAGAATTCCTTGGTCGATTGTTTCGGCGTCGATAACAGTTTCGTCATCTCGGCATTCCCGACTGTCACACGCTCGGAAAGAAACTTCATGCGGCAGAGATCGTGCATTTCGTCCTTGGTGTAGCCTAGGTACGCCCCGAAGTCAGTCATAAACGCCCAGTAGCGTGCATTCTGTGGCCTGCTGCGCTTTGTTTTCTTTTCCGTGACGTTGCATACCCAGTGACGTGTCGGATCGAGCCTGAGCATCCTTTCTGTGAGGAATGGAAGATTCTGGCGAGTGATCGAAAAATCCCTGATCATTCTGACCCCGGCGCGTATTGATATTTCTCGCACGGCCCGATTTCAGTGCAGTCAAACTTGTCGCAGCTCATGCAGGTCATATCTGCGTTGCCTCGATGTGCGCTGCCATCTGCATGGCTTCCGCCGATGTCCGGAAGTATCCGAGCGCGTCCTGTTTCCCCTTGAACCATAGCCCATACGGCAGAGGCACGGTCTCTGGCTCTGGGTGCTTGCTTATCGAGAATGGCCCGTATGTCATGTGGTAGCGGTCGATTAAAAGCCATTTCATGCAGACCTCTTAACTCGGTAGGATTCCCAATCAAAAGCTACCCAGATTCCATCCTCGCGCAGCCGATCAAAACTCCGATCACCGAGATACTCTTTCAACCCTTTCTGCCCTAAATTTGAAAGCAGGATCGTCGGCATCATGTCGCGATATCTGCGGTTGATGATGTCAAACATGATGACCTGTTCGCCCTCGGTTCCATACTGATTACCAACCTCGTCAATAATCAGCAGGTCAATATCTCCAAAGGTTTTCAGTACATCGTTTTCAGACTGTTCGGAATCCCTTCTCCATGTCTCACGAACCATGCGAACAGCATCCAGCGCATTGATGTAAAACGCGGTGTTTCGATCCATTATTTGCGATGCAATAGCTAATGCAAGGTGGCTTTTTCCTGTCCCTGGCGTGCCTGAAAATATCACCGTAGTTCCGCGTTCAAAGTGATCCTGAAAATTGTCAGCAAATTCCTTGGCAGTTTCCAACGCTTTCTTTTTCGATGCGGTGTCTGCGATATAGTTTGAAAAAAACTTCCCGCGAAATCGGTGAGGAATACCAATCGCATTTAGCTTGCGCTCGATTCGCGCCTGCTTTTCGCGCTCTTCTGCAGCAATCTTTTCATTAGCCGATTTCTCGGATGAAATGCGAGAGCATTCTGGGCATCGGGTTTTAATTTCACGCCCCATCACCAGCATGATTTTCTGCTTGTACTCGCCGTGATTGTCGCAAACCGAATCCTCAAACCGTTCTGCAATTTCAAATTTAGAAACTTCCATCTGCGGCCACCCCTTCGCGATAGTTGATTTGTTCAAATCCAACATGACGGCTTTTACTTGCTGGAGAAATTTTAGTAACCCAACTGGCAGAGAATCCTTGCCAGCCCATTTCGCATGATTTTTTCACCGCTTCATCAACCGTCATCCCGGCCATAGAAGATTCGCGCCTTAACCCATTGATAACGGTCTTTGTTACGTCGCCAGCACGCTTCGCTTTTCTAACTTTCAGCCAATCCAGAGCGGCCTGTTTTTCCACCCCTTCTGCAAGCAACAAATCGACCTGAGAAAAAGCGCCGGATTTATCAGGCGCGCTATTGTCTTTTGGTATGTCTTTTGTATTGTCTTTTGGTATGTCTTTATGTGTGGGCTGTTTTGGCAACGGTGGTGTAGCCAATTCAGCAACGGTATCTATGGCTGTTTTGGCAACGGTGTGAGGCTGTTTTGGCACCGGTGCTGTTTTGGCAACGGTGGCTGAATCAGCAACGGTCGGCGTAGCCAATTCAGCAACGGTTTTAACCGTGGCTTTTTTGGCAACGGTTGACCATAATTTATAGTCCTTGTTTAGAGCCAATGAAGGCACCTGTTGACCGTGGCTAATTCGGCAACGGTCAGACTTGATAATGATGTTTTTTGCGATCAGTTCAGCGATGGTTTTTGACACATGAGAACGATCAATTCCTGTCATTTCAGAAAGCTGCCATCCTGATATCGCATCCTCTTTTTTGTTGTATCCATAAGTGGCACGAATAATTGCCATTACGATGGAATACTCTCGGCTTGAGAATGGATACTGGATGATTGCATCCAGCAACTCATTAGCCAGCCTTGTATATCCGTCCTCTATTTGCGGGGATTTACTCACGCCATCAGCCTATTTAAACAAAACCATGCGTTTGACATGATTAAGCAGACTCTGCGAACAGGTCGCCCATTGATCGTTTGGCAGCATCAAGATTCTTGCATGCCACTTTCCAGTAAGATTCCTTCAACTCAACGCCGATATACTTCCGGCCCAGTTGCAGGCTAATATAGCCTTCAGATCCTATTCCGCCGAAAGGTGATAGAACTACATCACCCGGATTGCTCCACAGTTCTAGCGCACGCTCGATGACTTGCAGTTGAAGTGGACAAATATGGCGCTCATCCTCTTCATCCCGCGCTTCTCTGAATTGAAGCGTATCGCTAGGGTTAATATCCATCCAGACAGGGCTTGCATACTTCTGCCATAATTGAACTGGAAAATCATCGTGAGTATGTGCAATAGGCTCCTCGTTGATTCCCGGCTTACGCATCGTCACCAGATAGTCTGGGATGCCTTGCCGTGACATGCTGCTATCCTTGCGAATGGTCTTATGCAGCAACCCTATCGCCTTGGTGCGCTGCATCGCGGTCACGGGGTCTTTCCATATGCAAACCTCGCTATGGAAGATGAAACCTTCATCCTGAAACCACTTTATTAACTCGCCACGAAAGTCTCGAATGCCAATAAATCCATGCCACTGCTTGCTGGTCGGAAGGTTCATGCAGTGAAAGCTGACCAACCGTCCAGACTTAAGAACCCTATAGAGTTCTTTAATCAGAAACTTGAAATGGGTTTCAAACTGTTCATCAGTAGAATTCCCCATGTCTCGATCTGAATTTGAATAGGTGTACAAACTTGAGAAAGGAGGGCTAAATATGCTGAAATGCACACTTTCATCAGGTAATTGAGATACAACTTCAACGCAATCAGCGTTATACATAACGAAGTCATCACCGACTTTTTGATTTAATACATTGCTCATGCTGCGCTCCTTAACCATTCTGGAATATGCATATCATTGGATGCGTTATATTCAGCCTTGTTACGCTTCGTGCCTTTTAATTCGGCCACGGTAATATCCTGCATGTGCATTACCATCATTTCGGCCATGCGCTCGGCATCGGCTTCTTTGCGTTTCAGATTTGAAACAACGCGGCCTTCAGTTTCTGCGGCAACGAGCCAGACATTGACTGGCCTTGTCTGACCAAAGCGCCAGCACCGACGAATAGCCTGAAATAGCTGCTCATAAGAATCATTAAGGCCAACGAACACCATATTTGAACAATGCTGCCAATTCATGCCAAATCCAGCGATAGACGGTTTACTGACAAGTATTTGAATATCTCCGTCAGTGAATTTCATCAGGTTTAACTCTTTAATAGATGGCTTGTCAGATCCTTGAACATTCACGCCATTTACTAATGACGAGATCATGTCGGCTTCATCGTTCAAGTTGCACCAGACTAGCCAAGGGGAATCAGGTTTTGACATTATGACTTCAGCAGCGGCTTGGCATCGTTCATTAATCGTTTGACGGCGCTCTTGGAGTCTCTCTTGTAGGGTATTGGCCTCCATTACAAATAAATGTCCTTCAAGCGCCCTGTCGTGATCAACGTCAACGGTAATTTGATGCAGGTTCAATGGCAGCAGGTCATAGCCTTCGTTGTCATATCCAAGATCGGACGGCTTGCGCAACATGACGGCCCAGCTACACATCCACTTCCAGAACTCGCTTTCAGCATGCCCCTTGAGCCGCCATTTCTGCGTTTCGCCGCCATCATGAATAAAGAACATGGCGAGCATTTCTTCTTGCGTCATTACTCCCAGGAACTCGGCATGATTACCGAGTTCCATATAATCGTTAGGCGCTGGAGTTGCGGTACATGCAAGCCTGAATTGTGTCTGCTGGAATTGTTCTATGATGTAGCTACGAGTTTTGCTATCGTGTGATTTAAGGATGGATGATTCATCCAGCACAATGCCGCCGAATGAAGATGCATCAAACTTTTCTAGCCGGTCATAATTGGTGACGTTGATGCCATCAATGACTTGTGACTGATCTTGAGCATGATTAACTGATATGCCAAACTTCATTCCCTCTCGTTGAGTTTGAGCCGCGACAGCAAGAGGAGCCAGAATCAAAACAGGCAGTCCGGTAAACTCTGCAACATGCTTTGCCCATTCAAGCTGCATGAATGTCTTGCCTAGTCCAGTTCCGGCAAATACGGCTGCACGGCCCCTACGCAGCGCCCATGTGACAATATCGTGCTGGTGAGGCTTCAGCTTGCTATTGAGTTCTGGAATATCGTTAAATCCAGTCGGCTTATCAAAAATGCGTTTCTGTTCTATAAAACTTCGATAATCTGTTAAACTTTTATCTGTCATTTGACTACCCCTGTTAGTTGAATGATTAAAGGCTGGCAGCTATGAACTGCTGGCCTTTTTCTTTTCCGAAAAAGAAGCGGGTACAGCTTGATCCCGCCTTAATCACCTTATTACCTGCCATCGTTAAGTCTCCTAAAAGATCAGAAACCGTCTGATAACAGCATCGCGGGTTATCAATCCGCCATGTATGGTTGATATAGATCATTGCGATCTCAGCTCGAATAAAAAATGCGGGGTGTGTACGCCCCGCGAAGAGTGATTACAGGGGATGTAATCACTATGGTTCATGCGGCGATCTTTTCTTTTTGTTTATTAAACAAATCAGGACGAATAACCATAAAATACATCATCCTGGAATCTGGTATCCCGTTGTTTCTCCACTGAGATACCGCGCCTGTTGTGATGTTGCAAAGCGCAGATACTGCAACAGTTCCGCCAAGTCCATCAATAACGCGATTGGCCTCTGATCTGATAATTTCTTTTTCCATGTGCCAATATTAGCGCACTAAGAAAAAATACGCAACATATTGAGATAAAATTTATTTAGTAAACTAAAAATAATTGTTGCAATTAAATATTAGTATGCTAAGATGCTCTCACTCGCTAAACACCGCGAAAGTAAGACGCCAGCAGCGGCAAGGATCGGAATCTCGTTTACCTACCGCACGCAAGAGCTGGCAGGAATACCCAAACATGGAGACCGAATCATGACAACTGCATACCAGCTTAACGAATACCTGGACAAGCGCTACGGCACCGAGATCGACGAATACGCTCTTGAGGAAAGCGCCATATCAGCAATCGAGGATGACAACGATGCCATGTGGGAGGTGCTCACAGAGTTTACCGACACTGACGTTGTTATCGGGCTGACCAGAGGCATCCTGCTGGCCCAACTCAACGGTAACGATTTGAGCCTGACCGTGTTTGCCAAGTCTCTTGCACATCATCTCAAGGAAGCTGCAATCAAGCGCGAAAGGACAATGTGATGAACATGCCAGTCATAGTGCCAGCCAAGGCCAATCTAGCCGCATACCAGAACATGGCGCGTGATATTGGCGGGATACTGCAAACGGACGGTAAAGGCCACACGGTGATCGATAGTCGCAAGATCAAGGGCTATGTGCCGGTGCGTACCGGCTACAAGACCGACCCGCTGGAGGCCGCGTGATGAGCCTGCGTGACTGGATCATAGGCGCGTTGCTGATCGTGGTCGTATCGCTGGTCAAGACCGTGCCGGAACAGCAAGCGTGTCTTACGCAGGTCGTTGACGGTGGCGGGAATGTACATCAATTTGCGGGCCGGATTGTGCCGGTAAGTGTGGATTGAGATGGAACTGCAAAAATCATTAAACAAGATGTACGAAGCCGGATACAGAGCCGGTCTTGAGATGGCAATTTTTATCATTACCCGCAAGGATGATTATAAAAATGCAGTCGCCACTATCGAGGATCTGATGAAAAAGTCCGAAGCGAGATCAGAGGCCGAAAATAAATGACGGCGGCATACAGTTTTATCAGACAGTGCAAATGGAGGCTGAAATGTGCATGGACAACTGCGACAAGTGCGGGAAGACCGTAAATACCGATGATGACACCGAATTTTATGGCGAGGATGGAGACGGATTCGGAAAGTATCAATCCATGTGCGAAACATGCCGAGATGACTGGTACAAGGATCACGATCTAAACGCCCCAAAAGATTGGCAAGAGTGCCTTGCTAAAACAATGTTCAAGGAGTAGGAAATGAGCGTACATAAAAAACTGATGCAAGCACGTCTTGCACTTCA
>WBZN01001226.1_pt1 | contig 16032 bp, 11 predicted proteins | sample 5204281 | NCBI WGS metagenome assembly WBZN01 (sample SAMN12344347, study PRJNA552823) | activated sludge metagenome | biome: Activated sludge suspended growth; feature: Nitrification reactor; material: Wastewater; isolation source: activated sludge from nitrification reactor of wastewater...
GGGGTGTTCCTGGCCGCTGGGCTTGGCTGGTTCGATGGCGGGGTCGAGGCGATCGCGGATCGGTTGACCGTGCCGCGCCCTTCCGGCGGCGGCGTCCCGGGAGGCTCGACGTTCAGCGCCTCGCCGGCGGTCACCACGGCGCGCGACGACGATGAAGCGGACACGGCCGCGCCCGCCGGCGTGAGCTCGGGCCGCGCCGCGACCGGGGCGCTCGAGGACACTTGCCTCGACGGCACCGCCGAGGCGTGCAAGCGCTGGGCGATGGATGGCTACTATCGCGCGGTCGGTGGATCGAAGTCCGGCAAGCTCGGACGTCCGGTGCGCGTGTCCTGGTACGGGGACTCGGTCGTCGCGACCGACGCGATCCCGGGTCGGTTACGCACGCGCCTGCAGGCCGAGCTCGGCGACGGCGGACCGGGCTTCGTGTATGCGGTCGCGCCGCATCGGTTCTGCGAGCACGATGCGATCACGCGCAGCAGCGGAGGCAGCTGGTCGACCCACGCGATCTCGACGACGCAGATCGCCGATGGGCTCTATGGTGTCGGCGGTAGCACCGCGGAGACCGAGGATGGGCGCGCGACGATCAAGCTGGTCAGCGGCAAGGTCACGCACGTCGAGCTGCAGTATCTCGCGCAGCCGCGGGGCGGCACGGCGGTGGTGTTCGCGGATGGCAACGAGGTGCTGCGCGTGGACACCGCGAGCGACGCCAAGGTCGCCAGGTTCACCGGCGCCCAGATCGACGGCGGGGCGGCGCAGGTCAAGATCGAGACGACCGGCAAGATCCGGGTGTTCGGCGTCGATCTCGAGAATGACCGGGGCGCGGTGGTCGACAACTTCGGCATCGTCAGCGTCAACGTCAAGAGCTTCGCGAACGAGAACGCCGAGCACTTCACGTCGGAGCTCGCCCATCGCGACGCCGATCTGATCATGATCATGATCGGCGCGAACGAGGCGCAATGGCTCGGCCCCAAGGACAAGGACACCAAGCTGTACCAGGCGAACTACGAGAAGGTGCTCGGTCCGATCCACCAGGCGCGGCCGGACGCGACCTGCCTGGTGGTGTCGCCGACGGATCAGGCCGAGGCCAAGGAAGGTGACTACCCATCGCGCCCGGTGATGCCCGTGCTCGTCGAGGCGCAGCGCAAGGCGGCCCAGGCCTCGGGATGCGCATTCTTCTCGACCTATGACTGGATGGGCGGCAAGGGGTCGGCGGCGAAGTGGTTTCGCAAGGGATACGTCGGCAGCGACTTCCAGCACCTGTCGCGCAAGGGCGCCAACAAGCTTGCCGATGCGATGTTCGATGCGCTCGAGGCGGGATCGCGGCAGTATGCGGTTCGCTAGCGCGCTCCCGGTGACGGCCAGCGCGGCGCTCGCGCTGCTCGGTTGCCAGATCGGGTGTGAGGGCGGCGAGCGCGGTCGCCCACCGCAGCCGCCCCATCGACCGAGCGAGGCTGCGATCGGGGACGCCGGGGTCGAGGCCGCCGCGCGCGGGCCCTCCGTCGTGACGATGCCGGGATCCCTCGATGTGGCCGCGGGGAGCCTCGACCCGCTGTACGCCGCGCTCGCGGCGGCGGAGAACCACGAACCCGCGGGCCGCGCGCTGATGCTGTTCTTCGGCGACTCGCACACCGCGGGCGATTCGTTGACCTCGCGGCTGCGCGTCACGATGCAGAGCAAGTTCGGCGATGCCGGGCGCGGGCTCGTCGCGGCGGGCAAGCCGCCTGCGAAGCACTATTACCAGCGAGATGTTCGCTACGGCGCGAGCGGACGCTGGAAGGCCGCCGTCGGTGGCCACCGAGGCGACAGCGAGCCATTCGGCATCGGCGGGCTCCGCGTGTTCGGCGACCACAAGGGATCGCAGCTGTGGGTCGAGACGTGCGCCGAGTGCCAGGCGGGCACCAGCGTCGCGCAGTTCGAGATCCTGTACCAGGCGGCACCCGGTCACGGGGTCTTGCGCTATCGCATCGACGACTCCGCGTGGCAGCAGCTCGCGACCACGACCGCGCCGATCGAGCCGCCGCATCCCGCGCGCCAGGTGATCGCCGTGCCCGAGGGCGCGCACAAGCTGACGCTCGAGCACGGGGGAGGCGGGACGCTCGATCTCTACGGCGTCGTGATGGAGCGGCTGCGCCCGGGGGTGATCGTCGACTCGCTCGGTGTCGTGGGGCGCCGCCTCGGCAGCTTGCGATCCTGGGACTGGTCGGTGATCGGCGAGCAACTCTCGACGCGTGACCCGCGGCTGGTCGTGCTGCAATACGGCACGAACGAGGCGGACGATCCGGACAACGATCTCGAGGCGATGGCGCGGTACTTCGATGAGACGATCCTGAGGATCCGCGCGGCGGCACCATCGGCCGGGATCCTGATCCTCGGCCCTCCGGACATGGGCGTGCGTGAAGCCGGCCGGGCGTGCGATCGCGTCAAGGCGACGCGTGCCGCGCCGATTGCTGGCGTGATGCCCGAGTGCGAGTGGCGTACGCCCGCGGTGCTCGCGGAGATCATCGCGGTCGAGCACGCCGCGGCGGCGCGCAACAAGGTCGCATTCTTCGACACGTTCTCGGCGATGGGCGGGGCCGATCACATGCATCCCTGGGTGATCGGCGAGCCCAAGCTTGCTTACAAGGATCACGTTCACTTCACCGACCTCGGCTATCAGCTGTGGGCCGACGCGCTGTCGCACGCCTTGCTCGTGGACTACGACCGCTGGCGTCTGACGCAGCACCTCCCGCCGAGCCGGCCGCTGTCTCCGGAACCTGCGCCCAAGCCGACCGACGCGCCGCTGCCCGGTCCCATCGCACCGTAGATGCTGTTCTCGAGCCCGGACTACCCGCTGTTCCTGATCGCGGTGTTTTTCCTGTACGCGCTCGCGCGGTGGGGTGGGCGACGGATGGCGTGGGCACGCGTCGCGGTGATGGTGCTGCTCGGCGACGTCGTGTTCACGCTCGTCGCGAAGGATCCCGATGCGCTGTGGGATCCGATCGGCGGCGCGCTGTTCCGGTTCGCGGTCCGTCACGTTCCGGCGTATCAGGAGTGGCCGGCGTGGCTGATCGTGCGCTGGGTGATCGGTTCCGCGCTGCTCGCGGGCGCGATCGCGCTCGGGCGGCGAGCGGCGGGCTGGATCGCGTCCGCGCGCGGGCAGCAGTGGATCGGGGTCGGGTTCGTGGTCGTGATCGCCGCGATCGGGACGACCGTGGCGATCGCGGCGCATCGCGGCGTGCTCGACGAGGTCACCCGGGCGATCACCGGCAGCGGACACCTGCTGGTGCTGCTCGTGCTCGGCATCGGGATCGGCGCCTCGATGCGCGCGGAGGTCCGGCCGCTCGGACGCGTGATCATCCTGTTCGTCGCGTCATCGCTGTTCTATCACGCGTGGGCGGCGGCGATGCCGGGGCCTTATCGCTACCTGCTCGCGTTGCTCCTCGGCACGATCGTCCTCGATTACTACCTCGGGATCTGGATCGAGCGGACCGAGGATCCGTGGCGGCGCAAGGCGCTCCTGATCGTGAGCCTGTGCTCCAACCTCGGCATCCTGGTGGTGTTCAAGTACACCGACTTCTTCACGCAGGACGTGCTCGGGCCCCTCGGGTTGAAGATCTCGTTGCTGGGCTTCGACGTGCCGCGGCTCGACCTGATCCTGCCCGCGGGCATCTCGTTCCACACGTTCCAGTCGCTGTCGTACACGATCGATGTCTACCGGCGGCAGCTCAAGGCCACGCACTCCGTCGTGCAGTTCGCGACGTTCGTGCTGTTCTTCCCGCAGCTCGTCGCGGGGCCGATCGTGCGCGCCCAGGATCTGTTGCCGCAGCTCGAGCAACTGCCCGCGCTCGATCTCGAGAGAGCAACGGCCGGTCTGTTCCGGATCCTCGTCGGCTTGTTCAAGAAGATCGCGCTCGCCGACACCCTCGCGCTCGCGATCGTCGACCGCGTGTTCGAGGCGCCCGAGCGGTACAGCTCGCTCGAGGTCGCCGCGGGCGTGGCGGGCTACGCGCTGCAGATCTACCTCGACTTCTCCGCGTACTCCGATATCGCGATCGGATCTGCGCTGGTGCTCGGGTTCACGCTGCCCGAGAACTTCCGGACTCCGTATCGATCCTCGAATCTCCAGGAGTTCTGGCGGCGCTGGCACATCTCGCTGTCGACCTGGCTCCGCGACTATCTCTACATCGGGCTCGGCGGCAGCCGTGGCGCGCCGTGGCGGACGTACGTCAACTTGATCCTGACGATGCTGCTCGGCGGGCTGTGGCACGGCGCGAGCTGGACCTTCATCGTATGGGGCGGGCTGCATGGGTTTGGCCTCGCGGTGACGCGCTACTTCCAGCGCGCGACCGAAGCCAACGCGCGGCGTGCCTGGTCGATGCTGTTCGGTTGTTGCGCGTTCGCCGCGGTCGGCTTCGCGGTGCAGCAGCTCGTGATCGCCGACGCGGGGACGTGGTGGCAGCTCGTGATCGCGTGGCTCTATCTGACGCCGCTGTGGGCCGTGAGCACCGCCTGGCTCGGCAAGGAGCGCGCGGCGGTCCCCCGGCCTCCGATCGTCACGCCGCCGTTCTTCATGGTCTGGCGCCACCCTCTGCTCTGGTTATCCGAGGTGCTGCGGCTCGGAATGTGCGCGAGCGGGATCGGCTTGCTGGTCGCGTTGCGGTACCAGCCGACGGACATGTGGATCCCTCTGATCGTGTTGACCTGGTGCTTCTCGATCGCCGCCGACATCGTCGATCGAGGGACGACCGATGTCGCCGCGGAGCTGTGGTGCCTGGTGCGTCGCGGCTGGGCCGTGATCCACGTGTTCGCGTACGTCTGCCTCGCGTGGATCTTCTTCCGCGCGTCGTCGTTCGACAGCGCCCTGGCGATCCTGCGCCAGCTCGCCAAGCTCGAGACCGATCAGGCGAACCTCGTGCCGATCGTGACGGCCGCGCTGGTCGCCGGCTTTGCATGTCACTTCTTCGCGGACGGCAGCTTCCGCTGGCTGCGGGACCGGTTCGTCGGACTCCCGGCGTGGGGCCAGGGCCTCGTGCTCGCCGTCGCGGTGCTCGTGTTGCGTGCGCTCGGCCACCCCAAGATCGTGCCGTTCATCTACTTCCAGTTCTGAGTTCACAGGACGTCCGGCTGATCCAGCGCGAGCCAACCGGCGAGCGCGCGGCCGGCTCGGATCAAGCGTTCCGGGATGCCTCCGAGCGCGCCGCAACTTCTGATGATCGTCGACACCACGGTCGTCGACACGCCATCGGGCATGCGCGCGGGGGCGTCTTGGTGCAAGCTGGTCGGGCGGCGAACATCTGCTGTGCTCGGGACCGGCATGGGTGAGCGAACCAACTACTATGTGATCATGGGTGCGGCCGCCGCGGCGGTGTGGGGGCACGCTGCCCACGCCGAGGGTCAGCGCACGCCAGCCAGCTCGACCCAGGCCGCGGTCCGCGCGCCCGAGGTCACCTCGGACGCGGACCTCGCGAAGCTGGCCGAGGGCGAGGCGATCGAGATCTTTGATGAGCGGGCCGACAAGCCCTTCGATCGAGACACCGAGGTCAGGCTGACCGGCGAGGAGCTCGCGAACCGCGGCGCCGTCGATCTCGCCACCGCGCTCGCGCTGATCCCCGACGTCACGGTCCGCGACGCCGGTCGCGGTGGGTTCAACGTCGACATCCGAGGCGCGCGCAAGGGCGCGGTCTCGATCCTGATCGACGGCGTGCTGGTCTCCGACCCGTACTACGGCACGTTCGATGTCTCGACGATCCCGGTGACGGACATCGTGCAGATCCGCGTGTCGACGACGCCGCAATCGCCGATCGATGGCCCCGGCGGACCCGGGGGCGTGATCGAAGTGCTCACCCGCGACGCGATCGGAGATCAGCTCGTCATCGCGAGGCTGACCGGCGACTCGCTGCCCTCGGTCGGGATGACCGGCACCGCCCGGGTCGCCCTCGCGAAGCACCTCGCGCTCCGCCTGTCGGGCTCGGGGCTCGGCGGCGCGCGTGATCTCGAGCTACCGGGGAACGCCTCGGTGGGCGAGGCGCGACGTGCCGCGACGGGCTCGGGTCGGCTCGAGTACCGCGACGGCGACCGGCGCGTCGCGGTCGATGGCTTCCTCGACGACCGTCATTACCTCGCTCCGCCGAGCGATACCGGCCGGTCCTCGATCCTGATGATCGATCGCGAGACCTCCGCGCGGGCGTCGGTCAAGGTCGACGACAAGATCCGCGGCGTCCAGGTGCAGGGCCAGTACTGGGGCCACTACCTCCATCGCAAGTCGCGCTACTTCCTCGATCCGAGCCTGACCAACCAGCAGCAGTCGGAGAGCCTGTCGGCGATCCGCACCGGTGGGATGGGCCTGGTCACCAACTCGTGGAGGCGAGACTTTCGGTGGGCGGTGTCGGGCGTCGTCGATCACGAGAAGGCGCTCGTCGAGAACATGGCGCTCCAGTACGTGAAGGGTGACTTCACGGTGTTCGAGGTCGCCGTCGACGGCCAGTACGAGCGTAAGAAGCTCCGGCTCGATGCGGCGGCCGGTCTCGCGATGCCGTTCGGGGTGGGCGCAGACCCGTGGCCCGAGGGCAAGCTGGTCGGCAGGTACAAGCCCAGGCAAGACCTCGAGCTCACCGCGACCACCGGGTACAAGGGCAGGGTCCCGAGCTTGCGCGAGCGCTACGATGCCGCGATCGGCAACCCCGCGCTCGGCCCGGAGCACGCGCTGCACGCCGAGCTCCGCGCGGTCGAACAGCGGGGCGGCCTCAAGATCGAGCTCGCGCCATTCTACCGGCGTACGACCGGTACCGTCCGCGTGTCGACCGATCCCGTCGATATGGGCAAGCTGATCAACCTCGGCAAGGTCCGGTTCTATGGCGTCGACGTGCAGGCACGCGGCAACGTCCAACCGAAGCTCGAGATCGGCGGCGCGTACAATTACGTGCGCGCGATCGGAGATACCGGCACCGATCCGCTCGATCGCCTGCCTCACCACCGGTTCGACGCGTGGGCCCAGTACTCGCCCGACAAGCGGTTCTCGGTGCTCGCCCGGCTCAAGTACTTCGGCGAGAGCATCGACAAGCAGATGACCGTGTCGGGCTATGCGACCGTCGAGGGCAACCTCACCGCGCAGATCACGAAGGAGTACCTCGGGGTGCTCCGCGTCGACGACTTGCTCGACGAGCAGCCCGAGACGCGCATCGGCTATCACACCGCCGGACGCGTCGTTTCGATCATCATCCAGGGCAGCTGGCAGTGACCGGTCCCGTGCGGCGAGCACACGCTCGCAGCGCAGGCACGCCTGCGCGACGACCGCTGCGCCGCGCGGCGGAGATCAGGAGCTCTGCACAAACAACCTGAGCACGAGGGCCACGTCTCGACGAGCCGTTAGTCGCCGACGCCAGCAGGGCATGCGCCGCCGCCGCCGCCGCCACCGCCGCCGCCGCCGCCACCGCCACCAGTGCCGCCGACAGCCATCACGGTGCCGCTGACCTTGACCCGGTTGAGGGCGGCCGAGCAGCCGCCGGCGACCGGCTTGTGCATCACGGTGTCGACCTCGACCATCGTGGCGTTCGTGATCGTCGCCGAGATCGGAGCGCCGGCCGCGCCGACCGCGGTGATCTCGACGGATCCAGCGGAGCCGAGGTACTCCTTCACACCGGCGGCACCCTTGTCGCCGATGCCGCGAAGACAGACCCCGCACGTGGCGTAGTCGGTGTCGATCGGGAACGTGCCGGTCCGGACCACGCCGCCGGTGAACGCGCCGGTGCCCGGCCACAGCTCGAGCTGGACGACGTCGCCGGTGCCGGCGAGCGTGGCCGACAGCCGGTACCAGTGGGAAGCCCCCATCGAGCCGTTGACGTTACACATCTGCGCCTTGAGCGCGCTGAGATCGCCAGCGTCCGGCGTGGAGTCCGGCAACGGGCAGACCTTTGCAGTCCCAGGTCCGTCAGGTTGAACCGATCCGTCGGGGCTATCGCCACCACCACCAGGGGACGTTCCGGCACATCCTGTTGCGACGATGAGACCTAGGAGTAGGTTACGCATTGCCGCTCACGGAGAGCAAAGCCCATGCCCCTGGCAACCTCGCGAGACCGGGTTACAAGGAGGTAACCAGGGGATTTTCATTGGCGAGTCCGCTCCCAGGACGCGGGCATCCACACCCCGATTTGTGAGGTGAGTTACTGTACGAAATTGCGCACGGGACGGCATACCCGGAGCGTGGGTTCCACGCGGGAGCCGAGGGCCTCGTCGCCGATATGCTCTCCCCGCGGGCCGTGGCTCGTCGGGGCCCGCTGTGACCGACGACGGCGCGACCGTCAGTCGGCGTGGAGCTCTGCGCCGACCGCGAGGTTGAACGACGAGCTGCCGAGAGCGTGAGCTGGACGAACGCCTCCTGACCGAGCCGGCGTTCGAGCTCGTTCGCCAGGATGCGGTCGGTCTGGACCCGGCGGGTCATCTCCGTCGCGTAGCCGACGACGAGCCGCTCGGTGTCGGTGAACAACGGGCTCGTGATGTAGACGGGCAGGGCGGTGAACTTCTCCGGAGAGACGCCGTGGGCGAGCCCGATCGAGATGGCATGCGCCGCGCAGTAACGGCACCCGTTGAGTTGCGAGACCTGGACGCACGCGAGCTGGCGCAGCTGCATGTCCAGGGCGCCCGTCTTGAGCGCCTCTTGCCACTGCAGGAACGAGGGCAGCGATGCTGCGTGATACGCCATGACCTTGTACGTGCAGGACACGTGGCCACACGTCGAATGGAGGTGATCGTAGATCGCTTGAATCGATGCGGGAACCTGTTCCCGCTCGAGATAGGGCAGTCGCGAACCATACGTGAGCGTTGTACCGAGCATGACCATGCGCAGGAGCACATCGCGTGCCGTGTGTGTGCCGCGGGAGCACATCCCTGGGTCAGGTTTGCAGCTCGAATCACCACCGAGATCTCGTTCGGTCGCGAAATCTCGGTTCAGCGGCTCTCGTCGAGCGCGATCCCGAGCGCGCGCAGCCGCGACTGCAGCGTCGATGGCTTGATTCCGAGCAGCGCAGCTGCGCCGGTCGGTCCGTAGATCCGCCCCATCGTGCGCTTCAACGCCGCGACCAGGTTCTCGCGCTCTCGCCGCCGCCACTCCTGTTCGGGAATGACTTGCTCGGATACGTCGGCGAGCGCGGCGGTCGGTTCGGTGATGGACCCACGCTCGGACGGTTCGATCTCTGGCAGCAACGCATCGAGGCTCAGCGTTCCGCCACGCGACAGGATCGCCGCGCGCTCGACGATGTTCTGGAGCTCGCGGATATTGCCGCGCCAGTCATAGAGCTTGAGCTTCTCGAACTGTGCGCCGAGCAACGTCGGCGCCGCGATGCCGAGCTTCTTCGCGACCAGCGCGGTGAAGTGCGCCGCCAGCAACGGGATGTCATCCTTGCGCTCGCGCAGCGCCGGGATCTGGATCGGGAACACGCTCAGGCGGTAGAACAGATCGCCGCGGAACCGGCCCGCCCTGACCTCGGCCGCGAGATCTCGATTGGTCGCCGCGATCACGCGGACATCGACCTCGCGGGTCGAGTCGTCACCGACGCGCTCGTACTGGCCTTCTTGCAGCACGCGCAGCAGCTTGGGTTGGAGATCGAGGGGAAGGTCGCCGACCTCGTCGAGAAATAGCGTGCCGCCCTCGGCGAGCTGGAACCGTCCGGGCCGGTCGCGAAGCGCTCCCGTGAACGCGCCACGAACGTGGCCGAAGAACTCGGTCTCGAACATGTCGCGCGGGATCGCGCTGCAGTTGACCTTGATCAAAGGCCGATTCGCGCGGCGGCTCCGGTTGTGGATCTCACGCGCGAACAGCTCCTTGCCGGTCCCCGATTCGCCGAGGAGCAGCACCGTGGCCTCGGTCGGTGCGACGAGCTCGACTTGCCCGAGCACGCGTCGCAGCACCGCGCTCTGCCCGACGATTCCGCCAAACGCGAGCGCGACATCGATCTCTTCGCGCAGATAAACATTCTGTGCCTCGAGCGCAGTGCGCGCCGCTTCGGCGCGCGCATGTTCCGCCGCGAGATGCGCGGAGCGCAGCCAGGTGGCGGCGTGGTTGACCGCCGCGCCGAGCAGCGTGGATTCGATCTCGGTCGGAAAATCGGCGCGGTGCGAGCCCGCGACCAGGACGCCATAGTTCTCGATCCCCATCGGCACCACCGCGATCCGCAGCATGCCCTCGTGGAGCGGATCCGGAATCGATGTCTGGGTGTAGGTGCCGAGTATCGGTGCGAGGGTCTGGCTGATCACCGGCGTGCGATCTGAGACATCCTCATGGTTGGTCGCCCGTACCTCTTCGATCAATTCGCCAGCCTTGGGGTCCTCGGCCCGCGCGAATGCGAGATCGAGCGACAGGAGCGCGACCATCGCGTCAAGAAGACTCCGGATCATCTCCGGAGCATCGAGCCCGACCCACATCGATGGCATCGCGCTCAGGGCCGCGAGATCGCGCAGCCCTGCTCGAAGGCGAATCACCTCTTCGGATGATCTGTGCGGAATCACTGCCTCGAATCCAACGTTGCCGTTCACCACATTCACGACCAACCACCGCCCTGAAGGACCTACCCTTTTCTACGTATAGATCAGGCCAATTGCCAGCCGCTCCCGCGCAAGTCAGATCGATACAGCCACCACGGAAATCTTTGATCTCGTGGAAGCCGTTCGCTTCCGACGCGGGTCTTGATCGGCGAGATCCTGGAACCACGGCGCGTTGTTGCATTGCACATCTGACAGATGGGATTCGAAGGATTATTTAAATGTTGGGATTGCTGCAATGCAGCAGATTGGGCGTTGACGTGAATCATTCGCGGGCTTAGTAAACGCCGCAGGAGATTCTCGTGCATTCACCTCTCGCTTCGCTTGGTTTCGTGCTCTCGCTCGGCGCATGCGCCACCACCACCGATGACGTGATCCTCGATGAGGTTCCCGATGACGTCGTTGCTCAACAGTCCACGACGCAGTCGCTCGGGTGCACGGACCTCGTGCCCGACGGCGTCGACAGCGTGCGCGGGCTGGCCGGCAGCTACGTCCGGTTCGGCGCGGCCGGATCGGACGAGCTCGTCTCGCTCAACATTCGCACCCTCGTCGAGCACGCCGACTCGATCGGCGTGACCGGCGACTGGAACGGTGTGATGAAGCGCGGCACGCTCTATGGCGTCGAACACGGCACGTACATCGCGCTCCCTGACAACCCGGCGGTCGGTGCGTTGCTCGGCCTCCACTCCCCGGGCCACCAGGACGACGCCAACTTCTACTTCATCGTTGGCGTTCGGCGGAACGCCGCGCACAAGATGTCCGCGCTGTGCATCGTCAAGGGCGTGCAGGCCCCGATGACCGCGACGCCGTTCTTGCTGCAGCGCACCGGCCTGTCGTCGCTATGACCAGCACCCGCCGTCAACACGACGACGTCGATCGTGACGGCTCACCGTGAAGTCAACGAACCTTTAGAACAGGATGCCGTACAAGGCGGAGGAGTTGGAGTGGTCGGGAAACTTCGGCGTCAACGGACCTGGGCCGGTCCATGCCTTACCGCGATTGAGCGTCACGATGTCGTTGGGGGGCGTCGTATCGCTGGCGTTACCACCCGTGACGGTCTCGAGCTGGTTGAGGTCGATACGGGGTAGTTCTTTTTGGGTGTTCTTCATGCGCAGCTGAAGAGCATCCTCTATGCCAATGGACGGCTCTAGAAATCATGGATGCTTGGACGAGCTGCGGCGCCTATCGCGGGTTGCACTTGCTAGACGACGGTGACGGCCGCTCCTAGCGTGGCGTGGACGTCCGCCGCGCCGCGAGCTCGGACCGGGCCTACGCGCGGCCAGCGGTCTTGAGCCAGGCCGGGCGCTCGCTGACGCGGCCCCACCACGACGCCATGTTCGAATGGCTGGTGAAGATCGGCTTCGCCGAGGTGCCCATCCCATACTCCAGGTACGGCGCGAACATGATGTCCGCGAGCGTGAGCTTGTCGCCGAGCAGGTAGGTCTTACCGGCGAGCGCCTTGTCGAGCACGGCACACGCGGTCTCGAGACCCTTGGTCGCGGCCGCCAGCGTCTCCGGCGTCTGCTCGCGCTTGAAGGCGTCGTGGTAGATGAACTTCATCGCGTGCGGCGTGAAGTTCGAGGTCTCGACGCTGATCCACTGTTCCATCATCGCGCGCGCCTTGGGCTCGGTCGGCGTCAGCTTGCTGCCTGCCTTGTCGTCGATGTAGCGCGCCATCGCACGCGACTCGTACAGCTCGAAGCCATCGTCCGAGAGCGCCGGCACCTGGCCGAACGGCTGACGCACGACATGCGCCGGCTGCTTGTGCTCGCCCTTGGCGAAGTCGACGAGCACGAGCTCGTACGGGGTGGAGGTCTCGTGGAGCGTGAACAGCGCCTTGCGCGTACAAGTGCTCGCTGGATGTCCGAAGAGCTTGATCATGCCGGGACACTACCTCACCACGCGCCGGTGGTCCGCACCGGCAGGCGACACTCGAGCAACGGACTGTTGTCGGCGCAGTAACGGGCGGCGCGCGATCGTGATCTCGCGCGAGCTCGATGACGCGGCCAGGTGGCGCGCGCTGGTCGACAGCGACGGTGGATGACCCGCGATCCGGTGAGAACGAAGATCACGGCCCACGCCACGTCGTCGACCGCGCGAGCGCAGCGCGATCGCGCGGTCGTGCGGTATTCGATTGGCGGTTTCTCTGAGATGACGGATTTATCGGCACGTGAAACGCAAGATCTCGCGCAACAGAAGCGCCGATGTGACGCCGGCGCACGACGCGTGGTGTACACACGCCGTGAACCATGACAGACCTTCCTGAGCGTCACACATTGGGAGAGAAAGCCGCGAGGCAGCTCGCGAACACAACGAAGACCCCGCCGCTGTGGGTCGGCTCGACTCCTCGATGGCTAGTCCAGCTGCTCCCCTGGACGCCGGTCGAGGCAGGTGTGTACCGGGCCAACCGCGTCGTCGACAGCAAGTTCGCGGTCGAGTGCAGCCCCGACGAAACCGCGCCGCTTCCGGTCGCCGTGATCGACTACGTCGAGAAGCCGCGCGAGTACACGCTGACCTCCGTGACCACGACCGTCGAGGTCCACACGCGAATCTCGGATCTGTTCCGCAGCCCGATGGACCAGGTCAAGGAACAGCTGACCATCGCGGTCGAGCGGATCAAAGAGAAGCAGGAAGACGAGCTGATCAATAACGGCAGCTACGGCCTGCTCAACAGCGTGCATGACAGCATGCGCGTCAAGCCGCGCGGCGGCGCACCCACGCCGGACGATCTCGATGAGCTGATCGCCCGCGTCTGGAAGGAGCCGTCGTTCTTCCTCGCGCACCCGCGCGCGATCGCCGCGTTCGGTCGCGAGTGCACGAGCCGGGGCGTTCCGCCGCCGACGGTGTCGCTGTTCGGTGCGCCGATGCTGACCTGGCGCGGGCTGCCGATCGTGCCGTGCGACAAGCTGCACATGAACGGCAAGAAGACCGACATCTTGCTGATGCGGACCGGAGAGAAGAAGCGCGGCGTGGTCGGCCTGTTCCAGCCGGGCCTCCCGGGTGAGGTGAGCCCCAGCCTGTCGATCAGGTTCATGGGGATCAACCAGCACGGCGCGGCCTCGTATCTGATCGCACTGTACTGCTCGTCAGCCGTCCTGACCGAGGACGCCATCGGCGTGCTCGAAGGTGTCGAGGTCGACCGGTATCATGACAAGTGATCTGTCTGGACTCGCACCGCCGCACGAGCTGCAAGGGCCGCTCGGGCAGGTGATCGATCCGGGTGGCGGCGTGGTGCCGCTGCTGGCGCCGACACCCTTGCCCAACGCCCTGGCGAACGCGAGTCCGGGCGTGGCGACGAGCGTCGCGTCACCGGGGATTGGACCAACGCTTCCGTCGGACGATCCGGGCTCGATGGCGACGCTCCTCGGGCGGATGGCCAACGACCTGTTCGGTGGCTCATCCGTCGCGCCCGTTCCGCTCGCGCCCACCAGCATCGCCACCGCCGCTGGCGGCGCTCCGGCCTCTCCGGGGATCTCGCCGGTGCTCGCTCCCGGCCCCATGCCGGCGAATGGTGCGCCCAGCGATCCGAGCGTGCTCGCCAGCCCGAGCGCGCTCGCAGCCCCGACGTCGCTCGCGCCCGTGTCGACGGCGCCCGTGTCGACGGCGACGGCGGCCACCTCGGCGCCCCCCGTGGCTGCTCCGGGGGGATCGGCGAATCCGTTCGGGGCGCCGCTGTCGTTCGATGCCGTGCTGCCGCAGTTCGGGGGCAGCCAGACGCCGTCGTTCGGCTCGAGCATCCCCGACGTGATGTGGATGCCGATGCTCGATGGCCAGGACGTCGATGCCGCGCCCGGGTTTCTGCCGGACGCCAACGCCGTCGGGCTCGAGTCCGCGGTCACCTCGCCGTACGTCGTTCCGCACGAGATCCGTCCCGAGCACGACACGCTGGTGCGCGACCTCGGTGGGAACGCGTTCGATCCGTACCTCGTCAAGCGTGACTTCCCGATCCTCGAGGAGCGCGTCCACGGCAAACGGCTGGTCTGGCTCGATAACGCCGCCACGACCCAAAAGCCGCAGGCCGTGATCGATCGGCTGTCCAAGTTCTACATGCACGAGAACTCCAACGTGCATCGCGCGGCACACACGCTCGCCGCGCGTGCGACCGACGCGTACGAGGCGGCGCGTGAATCCACGCGCAAGTTCGTCAACGCGTCATCGATGGCCGAGATCGTATTCGTGCGCGGTACGACCGAGGCCATCAACCTGATCGCTCAGAGCTGGGGACGGCGCAACGTCACCGCGGGTGACGAGATCTTGGTCACCTGGCTCGAGCACCACGCGAACATCGTGCCGTGGCAGCAGCTGTGTGCGGCGACCGGCGCCAAGCTCCGGATCGCACCGGTCGACGATCGCGGCGACGTGATCCTCGAGGAGTACGAGAAGCTGCTGAGCTCGCGGACCAAGCTGGTGTCGTTCACCCAGGTCTCCAACGCGCTCGGGACGGTCACCCCGGCCCGCGAGATGGTCGAGCTGGCACATCGCCATGGCGCGCACGTGCTCGTCGATGGCGCGCAGGCCGTGTCCCACAAGCGCGTCGACGTGCAGGCGCTCGACTGCGATTTCTACGTGTTCTCTGGTCACAAGGTGTTCGGGCCGACCGGCATCGGTGCCGTGTATGGCAAGCGCGAGGTGCTCGACGCGATGCCGCCGTGGCAGGGCGGGGGCAACATGATCGAGGACGTGACGTTCGAGCGCACGACCTACCTCCCGCCGCCGTTTCGCTTCGAGGCAGGCACCGGCAACATCGCGGACGCCGCGGGGCTCGGCGCCGCGCTCGATTACGTCATGCGGATCGGACTCGACACGATCGAGCGCTACGAGCACGAGCTCCTCGTCTATGCGATGGATCGACTGCGTACGGTTCCGGGACTGCACATGGTCGGCGATCCTCGCGAGCGGGCGGGGGTCCTGTCGTTCGTGCTCGATGGCCAGCGGACCCAAGATGTCGGCGCGATGCTCGACAAGGAGGGCATCGCAGTGAGGACCGGTCACCATTGTGCTCAGCCGATCCTGCGCCGGTTCGGCCTGGAAGCGTCGATCCGGGCGTCGCTCGCTTTCTATAATATTTGTGAGGACATAGACGAGCTAATCGCCGCGCTGATGAGGTTGCAGGGCAACTCCCGTCCGTTATAGCAGATCCGTCAAAAGTTCCTGCTTGTCCAATATAGTGGTGTCCGCTATAACGGATACACCATGGTGATGACGATCAGCCCGCGTGAAGCAGCCGATTTGATCACGAACCAGAACGTCGACGTGGTCGATGTTCGCGACCTGGCGGAGTGGGCCGCGGGCCACATTCCGGGGGCGCGTGTTGTCCCCCTCGATCAGCTCCGTGCTGATCCTGAGGCGTCCCTCGGCCGCCCAGCCGCGGTCCTGTTTGTCTGTGCGAAGGGCGTCCGCAGCCTCACCGCCGCCAAGCTCGCCGAGCGCCTTGGGTACACGAACGTGTACAACCTCGAAGGTGGCACCATGGAATGGCGCCGGAGCGGCTTGTCCGTGGTCGAGGAACGGCGGGCGCGG
>WBZN01001227.1_pt1 | contig 16002 bp, 11 predicted proteins | sample 5204281 | NCBI WGS metagenome assembly WBZN01 (sample SAMN12344347, study PRJNA552823) | activated sludge metagenome | biome: Activated sludge suspended growth; feature: Nitrification reactor; material: Wastewater; isolation source: activated sludge from nitrification reactor of wastewater...
GCTCCAGATTCGAACCAGAAAACGGAGCTACGGCTGGAGTTTCATGCTCGAAATCAGCATCTCCTTCGGTCAAGAAAAAGGATGGGGTCAGTTCCTCTCCACTCATGTCGGACAAAGGACAGGAAAGATAAGCCTTATCCTCAGCCCGCTGCACTAAAGAATTGAACAGAGCAAACTCGAACGCCGGATGAAATCTGGGATTTTGAATGTTCACGTCAAAGGTTGCCCACTTGGCGACTTCATCACTGCTGACAAAGCCGCGCTGGCTGGACCGTTTCGGAAATTCCCCATCAGCGAGGCCCGCAATGAAGACCTCCCTGGCGAGCTGATTAGGCGCCAGATCCGCTCCACAAATTACGACACTATTGGCGGTGCGCGGTGTGCGCCTGAAATTGCTGCGCTCGATCAAATTACCGAGACGTCCGAGTAAACGTTCGATTGATTGTTCCTGCTCACCGAGAATATTCTCTTCGTGAATGAGTGAAGCAAGAATTCGTCTGATTTCGATCAGAGCCCTCTGTTCCTCAAGAACATCGAAAGGCTCACGTTCTGGGTCAGGCTCAGGATTCAAGAGGCATTTTTCTATCACATCTTCGACCCAACGCACAAATTCGTGATAAGTTGCTACCGAAGGGGGAGTGACAATATCAAAAAATCCGAACAAAATGCCTCGCACATCGGCACGAGGCGCTTCCAGAGAATGCCAGACGTCTTCCCACTGTGAACGCGAACCGACAACGTTCATGCGCAGTGAACCTCTATCCAACCCTTCAATATCTCGACGCGTTAAACCAATGTTCTTCTTGTTGAAATAGGGGCTGCTCAGGAGAGTTACTGTCTCGGAGCGACCAAACTTGTTAAAAGCCAGGTTGAACAGCTTGACCAAAAACTGCACCAGTGGCAGTGCATTTAAGCTGATTGCTTCATCAATGTGATAGTTCAATCCTGCTGAATCAAAGGCACTTGCTATTGCCGCTCTGTAACCTCGAATGTTTCGAGAGACAACCAGATAATCGCTGGGCGTCCGCCCCTCTTTGACAATTCCGCGTTTAATCTGGCGCGCAATGTATTCCATTTCAAATTGTCGGTCGATAGCCCGAAATTTTATACGTTGCCGTGAACTAACCGATGGGCCCTTCATATCGGTCGTGTGCACTTCGCTGCCGAGCGTGCGCAGCAGCTCGTTGTAGCTCGGTTCTTTCCAAACATACTCCTGCGCCAGGTCTAATTCGGGCGCCAAATAATCAAAGCAAATTTTCAAAGCATCGCTGTGACGCGTCAGACCAGCCAGCACTTGAAGTTGCAAGCTATTGAAACGGTCAAAACCGTCTACTGCAATTAAACCGACATCCATTTTAAAAGTATTCGAGTAGAGAATTTCGCGAGCACGAAAAGCCAATCCCTTTTCGTCTTCGAATCCCGTTTGCAACAATTCCGTTCTGTAAGCGGCGTAAATTTTGGCCAGCTCCATATAGCGAGAATCAGATTGCGACGTCTTTTCAAGCCTACGAATCACATCATCAGGAGTCAACGCGGCGCGCTCAAACTCGTCAATTAAATCCAAAATTGACTGATGGGTTCCCGTAAAATTGACCATTCCACCGATGTGTTTGAGTTCGTCCGCTTCGTTCAAACGCACCATGCACCTTGACACCAGTGCTGGTCGAACGTTTTGCGGGATGACCCTGAATGCGGTGCCGGAACGACGCAGCACCGTTTCACAAAGTTTCTGGAAGTTTACGACTTTGAGCCCGAGAATGCCTGCTTTGCCGGACTTACTTGTTTTTGCCAACAGACTGTTATGTAGACGCTTTTCCAGAAGCTGCTGGTAGCGCCGCGACGGCACGAGAATGATAGATTCACTGAATGGGTTTGCCTGGCAGTATTCGATAATCTGATCAAGTAATGCGAGAGTTTTTCCGGATCGGTACGGACCAATAATTAAGTCAGCAACAGCTGTTTTGACATCTGATGTCAAAACTGAACTGCCGATAGCGGCTATAGAACGGGCTGGATAAGCCGGAATGGACACGATCAAAAGTTCTCCACTACTGGGCGAGCTTTAAACTTGAATACGATTATCGAGTTGAGATTTAGTGCAAAAATTCGCGCAAGTGAGCCTGACAGGTGCGCCGCAATTTTTGCATCGCTTTGATCTCAATTTGCCTGACTTGCTCGCGACTCATATTCAACTGCCGGCCCAGCTCTTCAAGACTGAGTGACCGATCGTTATTGAGTCCGTATCGAAACTCTATTACTTCTTTTTCGCGGTCTGTCAACTCGGACAAAACCTCGTGCAAGTGCCTGCTCAGAAGCCTTGCAGCTGTAGCCTCATCGGGCATCGGTGCATCTGCGTCTTCGATAATATCAGCGAGCGTGCCATCAGAGTCGTCGCTGCAAGCAGAGTCAAGCGACAGTGGCAATTTTGCTGAGTCGAACGCGAGCGAAATTTTGTCTTTCGACAAACCTGATGCTTCAGATAATTCTTCCGGGGTCGGAAAACGCCCAAGCTCCTGCGCAAGTGCAGTTGCAGAACGCTTCAATTTGGTTATTGCTTCATTCATGTGCACCGGCACTCGAATAGTACGAGACTTGTTTGCCAGTGCACGAGTGACAGCCTGTCGAATCCACCATGTTGCATAGGTGGAAAATTTGTTGCCCTTCTCCGGATCGAATTTTTCAACAGCACGAATTAGACCCAAGCTTCCTTCTTGAACTAGATCCTGGAAGCTCAAACCATGGTTTCGATATCTTTTTGCAATGCTCACAACCAGGCGCAGGTTTGCCTGAATAAGTTTGCGACGAGCAATTACATCTCCGGCCTGCACTGCCCGAGCCAACTCAATTTCTTCGCGACCATTGAGCAGCTTGTGCCGAGATATTTCTTTCAGATATATCCTGACTGAATCCTCCTCTACAGAACGGTGCGCTAAAACGGGACGGTCATTATCTAATACGTCATCTGACGATAAAAGTTCAAAGGTAGACGATTTTTCTTCTTGAAGATCAGAAGCTTCTTCTTCAAAATCTTCCTCGTTCATGCCTTCGACAACAGTGAACTCCTGCTCACTGTGATCGTCTATTTTTGCCGCTCTTGCTCTGGATTTCATCGGGTACTAATTTAAATTGACGAAGCGCATAGTAATTCCTTTTATATGGTGGCATGAAGTCGTCATAGCTTCCAGTGCCGTTCTTTTCATCACAGATATCTAGAAGATAAGGAATGACGCTTTAAAAAGCAACAACAAATCGCGCACCATAGGCGGAGGCATCGAAAGCATATACACATAGATCAAATTCGATTGCGAAGAAATGTCCGATTCGAATCATTGTTGACCGATCGAACCAATGTCGGATGAGTTGAAATTTTTTCCAGAAAAGAAAAAGCAAGAGATTTTCCAGGCTTGAAATTATCTTGAAATCAAATTGGATGTCATTCCGATATCCAGATAGAAATTTGCACGAAAAGAAAGAACCGACCTGTGCACCGCGGGCACATTCGAAACTTCGCCTCAATATTTCGGCCCGCCAGTTGGCAAGCTACAGTTCGTGCCCGTTGAGATTCGAACTCAAGGCCTTCGGCTTCGGAGGCCGACGCTCTATCCAGCTGAGCTACGGGCACCCAGAAGACTTATTATATACGCTCCGAATAATTACGGATGCCGAATCATATCCTCGAGCGCGTCCAGGTTGTGAATAGTGACGCGCTTTGATTCGACTTCGATCCAATTACTGGTTCTGAATTTATTCAATATTTGCGTCACAGTTACGCGAGAAGAACCGACCAGGTCGGCAATCTCCTGGTGCGTCAGAGGAAATTCGACCCTGATACCATTGGGTGTCACTTTGCCATGACTTTCGGCAAGACTGACAAGCAGACGCGCAACGCGACTGGGCACTTGCCTGAAAACAAGATCTTCGATTCGAGCCTGTGCCTGCTTCAAACGCAGACCGATAATTTGAATCAATCTCAGACCGAACTCCGGATTTTCGCGAATCAGGGTCTGGAATGCTTCCCTGCTGATCTGATAAATGCGGGAGTCTTCAAGAGTTTCGGCATAGCTGTCGTGCTCACCAGCTTCCCATGCGGCCTCACCAATCAAATCACCGGGTCCGAGCAAAGCTAAGATGACCGTTTTGCCCTCAGCAGACAACCTGGTCAGGCGCACACGTCCCTTCTCGATGAAGTAGATAGCGTCAGACGCAACACCGGGCGAAAAAATCACATGGTGCTTGGGCAAATCCAGCTCTTCGAGAATACCGAGCAGGCGCCCCAGTTCGACTGGATTGAAAGACTCGAAAATTTCGCTTTGCCGCAAGCTCAAGAGCTTTGGAGCTGTTTTCATACGGCCGCTTCCCCCCACGAGTCCCACCTCAGCGTCCTGGCATCGAGAACTCGCACCTGCTTTGGCATTCCGAGCATTTGAACTCGGAGACGAGTTTTAACGTATTACCGTTAGAGGCTAGCTAATGAAAAAAATTGTTGGCTAGCAACCTTTTTATACCCTCGACCGTTTCTTTGTAACCACCGTACAAAATTCGACCGATGTATCTATCGAGTTGGTATCAAAAGGCATATGCGAATACCCCACACAGCAAAATGGTGCCACTTTTAATTCGCGTGTAAGGCGCGCATACCGCTATAATTTGGCTGTGTATGTGCACAGAGCTTGCACTAGATTGTTCGAAAATCAGCGTTTCAAATTCTGCCTTAACGCTCGCTGGCGTTTTTAGGTCGGGCACGGCATGGCGCCAACGCTTAATTCAACACAGGAGAAGAAATACAATGGCGTTAGTCACGAAAGAGAAAAATGGTAAATCAACAGCCGATAAACACGATATAAAAGGCTCTGTTGGCGAAGTACTCAAAAATAAAGATGAAAACAGCAAAGTGATATCACCAGAACGAAGCAAGGCACTCGGACTAGCACTCGACTCGATCAAAAAGGCATACGGAGATGGCTCCATCATGCGTCTTGGCGATTCGAGACAAGCCGGCATCGAGACTGTTCCGACAGGTGCGCTCTCGTTAGACGTTGCCCTCGGCGTAGGTGGTCTGCCCCGTGGCAGAATCATCGAAATTTACGGACCTGAATCTTCCGGAAAAACCACGCTGGCTCAGCACGTCGCTGCTGAAGTGCAGAAGTTAGGCGGCATCGCTGCAATCGTAGACGCAGAGCACGCGATGGATCCTGAATATGCACGAGCGCTCGGAGTCAACGTCGACGAACTTTTGATTTCACAGCCAGATACTGGCGAACAAGCACTCGAAATCACCGAGCAGCTGGTGCGCTCAGGAGCAGTCGATCTTGTAATCGTCGACTCAGTTGCCGCTCTGGTACCGAAAGCTGAAATTGAAGGCGAAATGGGCGATAGCCTGCCGGGCTTGCAAGCTCGTTTGATGAGTCAGGCGTTGCGGAAACTGACTGCAGTAGTCAGCAAAACCAACACAATCGTTATCTTCATCAATCAATTGCGCCAGAAGATCGGTGTGATGTATGGCAATCCAGAAACAACAACCGGCGGAAACGCGCTCAAATTCTACGCCTCAGTTCGCCTCGATATTCGCAAAATCGAGACTCTGAAGAAAGACAGCACCGAATACGGTAACCGCGTCAAAGTCAAAGTCGTCAAAAACAAAGTGGCACCACCATTTAGAATTGCCGAATTCGACATCATTTACGGACGCGGTATCAGCACCTCGGGCTGCGTGCTCGACATGGCTACCGAACTTGAAATCGTCAAGAAATCGGGCGCCTGGTTTAGCTACAAAGATGAGCGCATCGGGCAGGGACGTGAAACCACACGCAACTTCCTGGAAGCAAATCCAGCTATGCTCGCCGAGATCGATGGAAAAGTTAGAGCTGCTCTAGCTGCAAAAAATCCGCCTGCAGGAAAAGCAAAGGCTGAAGCGAAAGACGACGCTGATGCTGAATAAAGAATAGACAAATCGAAGCGGCAGATTTCTCTGCCGCTTTTTTTATGACCAAGCCGCCCTTCGAACCGAAAACATATCTGCTCCTTGCCGCTTGCGGGCTGGGTCTTGGATTATCAGCACCTGGGTTTGGACAGTGGTACCTGGCCTGGTTCGGACTGGTGCCACTACTGCTGGCGGCAACAACAAGCCGGGGAATTCCTCAAGCTCTGTTGCGCGGATTTATCTTTGGCTTAGCCTACAACCTCACATATTTAAACTGGCTACTCAACTTGCAGCCGCTTGATTGGCTGAACTTCAATGGCTGGCAGGGTTGGTTACTAGCCGGCGCGGCCTGGGCGTTTGTCGCCACGCTTCAGGGTTTGATTGTGGCAGCCTTCACAGCGGTGATTTCGAAGTTACCGCTGACTGGCAGTTTCTTGCCAAAAAAAATCAACCAATCGTGGCGCTTGCCGGCACTACTCGTGGTGCCGTTCACCTGGCTGCTCATCACCTTCTTTCTGGGCAATGCTCACGATTTGCTCGGTGTGCCCTGGTCCATGCTTGAATATTCCCAATACAAGCTGCTCCCGCTGGTGCAGATCGCGAGCATCATAGGTGGTGTCGGCATCGGGTGCCTGATTACGTTGAGCAACACTGCGATCGCATCATACATTGCCACCACTTGCAAAAGATACGAATCAAGTACATTGCACGCCGAAGACAGGCGCAGCGCCGTCGTGCATATTGTTGCAGTTCTGGTCATAGTCGTAGGTGTTCTGGTTTTCGGTTCACAGCGCCTGTCTCGAGCCCAGCCAGAAGAGTCGCTCACCGTCTCCGTTTTGCAGGGCAATATAAACATTGAAATGGAGCGCACAAAGCATCGCTATAGCCTGGATGAACTGCTGATTCGCTACGTAAAAATGCTTCAAGACTGCCCCAAAGGGCTTGTAGTGTGGACTGAAAATGCATTGCCTGCCTATCTTGTAGATCAAGTTGGCACGACTACAGATCTGTCAGGGTTCGCCAAGCGCCACGGGTGCGATATGGTGATCGGAGCCATGTACCACGACGACGAACATACTCCGTACAACTCCGCTTATGGTATTACCAGTAGTGGCGAACTGGTTAGCGAAGTATACAGCAAACGCTATCTAGTACCATTTGGCGAATACACACCCTCTCTGGTGCGTAATATGCCTGAGTGGATTCTTCGCCTGACCAACACTCCTGCCGGCGGAGGATTTGGCTCGGGCAAGACGGCGATAGCTCTGCCATTAGCGTGCGGGCGAGTCGCCCCCTTGATATGTTTCGAAACGTTATCACCGGAATTGTGCGCTTCCAGTGTCAGAAAGGGCGGGCAGCTTCTCGTCAACATCAGCGACCTGGCTTGGTTTCACCGATCGATGGTGGGCGAGCAGATGGTTGCATTTTCCGTTTTCCGCGCCGTAGAAAACGGTCGCTACTTTGTTTTTGGAGCCAATACGGGACCCTCTGCTATCATTGACCAGAACGGCAGGCTGAAACAGCTGTCGGGACAGGAAAAAGATCTGGTCCTGATCGGAAAAGTAGCCCTCTCATCCGACTTGACACCTTTTACTCACTGGTTCGTCTTTTAAGGTTTTCAATTTTGAAATCAAATCCTTTGCAGCGCAAGGCAGCCATTTGTCTAATTGCCACAGTCATATCGTCGACCCTGCTTTCAAGCACGAACACATGTTGGGCACGCGAGTCGAAACACGCTCGCGACTCAAGAGAGGCAAAAGCGGAGTCTGGAATCGCATCAGCTGCAGGCACAGTCGGTGAGAATGAAGAGAAGAAGAAGCACCTGGCTCGTTCCACTTCGTGTTTCGAAGTAGCGGCTCCTAGAGATGTCATATGGAATACGCTGACAAACTTCCCAAAATATCCTGACCTTTTCAAGCGCATTAAAACCTGCCGTGTCACGAAGCGCGATGGCGATCTCGTTTTCATCGAAAGCATGATGAAGTCTCAGCTGTTCATTAAACCTTGCCAGCACACGATTAATGATCTTGGCAAGGGTCCGGGCACCCTGAAGTGGAAGCTTTTAGACGGAAACTTCAAGTCAGTTGAAGGAATCTGGACGCTTGAACCATTGAAGGATGGAGACCACACGAAGGTCACCTACACCATCGAAGTGGATCCAGGCATGGTGCCACAGGGAATCTGTTCGATGTTTATGAAAGCAATTCAGAAGGAAGCTGTGGTCTCAGTAACCGCCGTTTCAGAGTCGGTATTCGCAGAGCATCGTGCTGCCAATGAGCATGCTCCATTGAACAAGGGCTGAGCTGGTCAAAGCTGTTCAAATGAATTCAAGCTCAAGGTCAGGCTCAAGCCGGGCTGACTGGCTTACCTGGTCTTGAAGTAGCGCCTTTTCCGACTTTCATAGCCGACTTGATTTCAACAATCACAGTGTTGCCCGAAACGGACTTGATGCGACCCATAGCCACTTCGCCCCAGCGCTGTGAGGACGGGGTCATTCCTTCGCCCTGCTGCATGATTTTTATGCTGTCGTCTTTCGCATTCTTCTTCTCGAACTGACCTTCAATTTGAACTGTCACTTCCGTGGCGCCCATCTTGACTTTCGGTCCTGACTGCAACGTGCCTTTGCCGCACGGGGTCCAGATCTGGTTGAGTGTATTAGTACCCGCGCCCCACTCGTAGAGTGTTACCGGTTTGCCAAGCCTAATCATCGCGCACCTCAAACAGTAGATTCACAGTTCAAAAAAATAGCACAATAGCGCTCGCCGTGTCGCTTAATACGTATCCATAATCCGCGAGAACATCTCATCAAGAGCAATTGGTTTCGTTGAGAAGCTGGTTTCAAGCGCATTGCTGTCGGTAAAGGAATTAGCCATGATTAGTTTTACAACGTCCTCACTAATGGCAGATCCCGGCAACAGCTTAGTTAAAGCGGCGGAAGCTTTGGCAACGGTAGGTGTCGGAACGTTAAATGTCGGTCCGCCGATGCCAAGCTCAGTTCGCACTTTCTCCATGAATTGCATCATGCTGTATGTGACAGGACCGCCCATCTCATAAGTCTGTCCAGCGCAATCTTTTCGATAAATACTGTCAACAATGCAGTCAGCCACGTTATCAACGCACACAGGCTGAATCTGATTCATTCCACTGCCTAAAACAGGCATGCACATTCGAAATTTTATCAACGGCATAAGCACGTCGAGAAAGGGAAATCGCTCCCCGAACATGTAAGAAGGTCGGAAAATAGTCCAGTAATGCTCAGCTTCCTTGACTGCCTTTTCAGATTCCCACTTGGTTTTGAGGTACGGGCTGGCAGTGGTGCTGGTCGCACCCAGGCAACTGACGTGAATGAAACGTTGCACGCCACGACGTTGCGAAGCTGCTATGAGATTCTGCACAGCATTAACGTGCAACTCCTGCAAATCAATGCTCTTGCCCGGTCGCATAGATCCAACGATGTTGATCACGGCGGTGCAATCAACAAGTGAGGTCATCACTGCCTCTTTATCAGTGACATCGGCAACGGAAATATCGACACCACGGTGCCGCAAATTCTGGATCGATGCATCTTTCCAGTCGCTCGAACCACGAATGAACAGTTTGGTCGGATATTTTTTATCGACAAGACGCCTCAAAACCTGGCCACCGAGCAAGCCCGTCGCACCAAGTAAAAGAATCATATTGCTAAATCCTGCCAGGCTACTAAACTACGGCCACATGCCACCGACGCGTCCACCGCCGATACCCATTCTCATGCCACTGCCGCCAATACCAAAGGAACTTCCATATGGCGAGAAACCATTACCGAAGCCGTTCATCCCCATGCCCATGCCGCCAGTCATGCCGTATGGATTGTAGCCGTAATTCGGCTGTACGACGCGGCGTCCGATCACCATGCCGCTGGTTGGATCGATCAGATTGCCGGAGTTTGGATCCATTAGCAAACCGGTTTGAGGATCTGTCACTAGATTACCGGACATCCCATAACCGGTACTGAATCCGGCACCACCGCCCAGCATATTACCGAGAGAATTCATGATTTTGGAAAGTCCGCCTGAGCGCTGAGGTGCCGGTTTAGGCATGTTCGCCGCGCTAGCCATATCAGGGAAATCAGGGTCGATATCGGGCGACTGAGCGACACGCTGATTTTTCACCATACTCGGTGCAGAGATTGGAATAATACTGACAAGATGACTGACTCGTTCAGGCAACGGTTTGCTCTGCCATGCAACCTTATCTTTCGGAATAATATTATTTTCCAGTCGATCAACCCGCACAGGTAGTGGATCTTTAGAGTATGTCTTATTCAATACTTCCTGCTCGAGCGCTGTTACCTGCTGGTTCAAACCCAACCCTGACGATGTATCTGGCACCGCCTGCGGTGCAGGCTGATAAGCGGTTGATGGAGTTTGATAAGCAGTTCTTGGAGCGGAATTGCGTTGATAACCGCCGCCGCCGAATCCATAAGACCCGCTCGCTCCAGATGATCCAGTCGAACTGCCTCCGAATCCATAAGCACCGCTTGCGCTGGGAGAAGAATATGCAGAAGATGAGCCTCGACCATAACTGCCACTGCCAGTAAAGGGAATGTCCTGGTCGTCTGAATTGCCACCGCGATTAGAGCGATTAAACGCACTGTTCAAATCATTTCGCAAGTCACGTCCGCTGAAACTTCTGCCATCGGCTCCGGGTGTGCTCGGAGTTCTGTGCTGAGCCGTCGGAGGCGGCATGAATGTGTCATCATCGTCAGCCCAATCAGCTCCAGCTGGAACTTGCTTGCTCACATCGACGCCGGTTCTGTTCTTCAATGCATCAACGCGGTCGCTGAGGTCTGTGCTGCCCGATGGCTTGCCAAAGACTTTCGTCTCCAATCTGGCGAGACGCTGATCAACCGGATCCGCTCCATAGTCCTTGCCCAGGAGTTTGAGCTCCATCGCCGAGACCTGCGGGTATTTTGAGCCATCTGCAATAGGTTGTGGAGCCCGAGACTTGCTTGGCGGCGGCATCGGCACATCTTGTGCATCGCCGGATGCCGTGTTAGTCGAAGCTGGCGGCGGAACATCAGGCACGCTGTTCAAGCCAGGAACTGCTTGAATGAGCTTAGAGAGCCGCTCTCCGTCGGCGCCGGTCTTCGCTTCACCAAAAACCATTTTCTCGATTCGCTCGAGACGTTGTGGCAGAGTATCTTTCGGATACGTGTGCTCGAAAAACTTTTGCTCCAGCTTCGGCACATTCGGGTCTGCCGGGTCTGCGTCAGCGGCGATAGCCGGGACAGCACCGTGCCAGAGCGTCACGAAAACCGCAACACGCAGTGTCAGTCCAATCGTTCGCGCTAATAAAGTTTGATTACCCTTCATTTTTCGTCAGTGTTGTCGAGGATGAATCGGCGCAGGGGTCTATGATTAAGATTACTCATTTTGCAGCAGCGGATCATTGGTCAGAAGTCATGAATGCCCGTTTTTTAGGCTGCAATGTCATCTTACCACGCGTCAAGTGCCGCAAAGTCCTGGTTTTCACTAGGTTTTCCGCTTTCAGATTGATCCAAAAGCACGGTAGTTTCCGGCAAAATTTGGTAACCCTGATAACTTAACAGACGAGCTTCCCGCTTCATTGTTTCCGCTGCCAAGACCACCAGAGTCTGCTTAATTCAGATTATGCTATGGGAGTTAAAAGTTCGAGCCGCTGTATTGCACAGGTGCACAGGGACGCAATTGAGGTAAAAATGGCAACGCGATCTGCAACTGCAGGGAAATCTACAAGCGCTATCTTTCTCGACGGATACAAGCTCACACTCGAAGACCTGGAAGCTGTCGCTAAAAACAGAACTTCGATAAAGCTCTCCGATCAGGCGATTAAGCAGCTAAACAAAAGTCGGGCAGTCGTCGAGGCGATGCTCGAGACGCGGCAGGTCGTTTACGGCATCACAACAGGCTTCGGAAAGTTCAAAGACGTTTACATCGCGCCCGAAGACAGCATTCAGTTACAAAAAAACTTTCTTGTCAGCCACGCGGCTGGCGTAGGCAAGTTGTTAGACCGCGAAGTCGTCAGGGCTATTGTGGCGCTGCGCGCAAACGCCCTGGCAAAAGGGTTTTCAGGGATTCGCGTCGACGTTGTGGAACTGCTCGTGGAACTGCTCAACACGGGCGTGCACCCTTGTATTCCAGAGAAAGGCTCAGTCGGTGCAAGTGGAGATCTGGCGCCACTGGCTCATCTCGCTCTTGTTTTGATCGGTGAAGGCGAAGCCGAAGTGAATGGCGTCGTCCTGCCGGGCTCCGAAGCGCTGGCGAGCCGCAACCTCACCCCAGTCACGTTGCTGGCTAAAGAAGGGCTGGCCCTCACCAACGGCACTCAAGTCATGGCCGCGATTGGCAGCCTGGTCGTTCTGGAAGCCGAAAGACTGGCAAAGATGGCTGACATCATCGGGGCCATGTCGCTGGAAGCGCAGCTTGGATCTAAAAAGGCGTTTTCGGAATTAATTCACAACACTCGCCCACATCCCGGTCAATTGGCGTCAGCAGCCAATCTGCGAAAACTGTTAGAAGACTCTCAATTGATGGATAGTCATGCGAACTGCCCTATGGTGCAGGACGCGTACTCTTTGCGATGCATGCCTCAAGTTCACGGAGCATCAAGAACGGCATTTGCTCACGCACGCAGCGTACTCGAAATTGAAATCAATTCTGCAACCGATAACCCGCTTGTTTTCGAAGATTGCGTCCTGTCTGGCGGAAACTTCCACGGGCAGCCACTAGCTCTGATCATGGATTACGTTGCGGTTGCACTGGCCGAACTCGCAAACATTTCCGAACGCAGAACTGAGCGACTGGTTAATCCTGCCCTGTCGAATGGATTGCCGACATTTTTAACTCGTCGCGGCGGACTGAACTCCGGCTTCATGGTTGCTCAATACACTGCGGCTGCGCTCGTTTCAGAAAACAAATCACTTGCTCATCCTGCCAGCGTCGATTCAATTCCTACTTCAGCAAACCAGGAAGATCATGTCTCGATGGGCACAATCGGAGCGCGCAAGGCACGCGAAATCATGAAAAACCTCCGCCACGTGCTGGCAATTGAATTGCTGTGCGCCTGTCAGGGACTTGATCTCAGAACAAGCGCATACGTCACCACTGACGACAACGATATGCCGACTTTCTGTCACGACACAGCTGGCTTGCATCCGGGCACTGGTGTGAAAGTAGCTTACGATTTCGTTCGCAAATACATTTCGCATCTTGCACAAGATCGTGACCTTAGCGTTGATATCAAATTCGCAGAACAGTTGATTGCATCGGGCAGTTTGCTAGAAGCCGTAGAGGAAGCGATCGGCAAGCTCAACTAACAGCGCAGAAATTTGCACTTGCCCTCTGATTGTTGAACCTTTCTTCGAAATTTGTTGAAAATTCGTTGAATGCACAAGCAGAAGCCAAAAGTCATGCCCCAGAGAAGCACGGGAGTGGCATAATGGCAAAATGAACATTCCAACTTTTAGACCAAGACTGAAGTTAATTCACAGCGGTTTGCTGCTCGTATCGGTGCCGCTCCTTTTTGGATTCATAATTGCTTGCGGTCTAAATTCGGAACTGCAGATGTCGTTTCTGCAACGACGAAACATTGAGCGCAGCGCGGTTTCAGCAGTACAGATCAGTAAATTCGTCAATGAATTGACAGAGTTCAAAATCGATCTAATCAGATCCGGATCAAATTTTCGCATCGACAAAATTGAGAACTCCAGACTAAAGAATGACGTGCAGAAACTGCATGTGGAACTGGATAAATTGGTTGAGCTGAGTCAGAGCAACAAAAATTACGAGTTGATGCTTGCAGATACGCTTCCCGTAGCAACGAATTCGCTCAAGATTGTTGATTCGCTGGCGACAAAAGATCCAACACCCAGCGAAGTAACCAAAAGCGATATGCTTTCGTTTGAGACATCAATTGAAAGTCTAAAAACACTAGCCCAAAAACATGCAGACGCATTGCCGACAGATCCCGCCGCGGCGAAGCTGCATGACCGCATGGTGCAACAGTTTTTAGCATGGTTGCTTGCTGCAAATATCCTCATCTGCCCTCTCATCGTTCTTTATTTCAGTCAAAACGTGGTGCGACGTTTGCTTGTTCTGGTGTCAAATGCAGAGCGCCTCGCCCATGACAAAGAACTTCTCGAACCCGTCGGCGGGAACGATGAAATCACGCACCTGGACAAGGTTTTTAGGCTCATGGCCCAAACAATCAGAAATACACGTGCCGCTCGAGAAGAAGCCGAACGTGTAAAAAAAGAATTCGTTGCCATGATCGGACACGACTTGCGCACACCACTAAGTTCGGTGCAGGGAACTTTGACGCTTCTTGCGGATGGTGTCTACGGCGACATTTCAGAAGTCGGCATCAAGAAGGCGCGCGTGGCAGAGAAAAGTATCGAACGAATCACGCACCTCGCCAATGAGCTGCTGGATATCGAAAAAATAGAAGCGAACAATTTGCAGATCGAATTAGAACCAGTTCAATTACAGACAGCGATACATCGGTCAATTGCCAGTCTTGAAGGCTTTGCCCAGTACAAAAAGATTGTCATCGATTTTCAAGGCACCGATTTTGAAGTGATGGCAGATGATGCTCGGCTCACCCAAGTTCTGGTCAATCTCTTGTCAAACGCAATCAAATTTTCTCCCGATGAGAGTAAAGTGACGATTTCTGTCAAACCTACCGACGCTGGTCAGGTGGAGATACGTGTAATCGACCAGGGGCGAGGTATATCGGATGAACAGAAAGAAGAAATTTTCGCCCGATATAAACAGCTTGATAAAAGTGACGCAAAGAACGAAAGAGGGCTAGGTTTAGGTCTGGCAATTTGCAAAGCAATCGTGGAGAATCATGGCGGACAAATAGGAGTTGAAGCGAATACTGACGTCGGATGCTCGTTCTGGTTTACCCTGACACCAGCAGCCCAACAGAAGATTCAATTGGAAACTCGTGAGAAGGTTCGTCAAAATAAATAAGGTGAGTTGATGGCAAAAATTCTTGTTGTTGAGGATCACCAAGAATTATCTGATTTGATCAAAGACTCTCTGACCGCTAATGAGTGTCTCGTCGACTGCGTTAAGACCGGTCCTGAAGCGCTCAACCAGCTGCGCTTGTACGAATACGATTTGATTGTTCTAGACCTGGTCTTGCCGGGGTTAAGTGGTATCGATGTATGTCGCACATTCAGACAACACGGTGGTCGCACACCGGTTCTTATGCTTACAGGGAACCGAACAATCGACGATAAAGAAATCGGTTTTGAAGCTGGAGCCGACGACTATCTGTGTAAACCGTTTCACTTCAGAGAGCTGGTATTGCGCGTCAAGGCGATGATTCGAAGAGGAGCGGGAAAAGCAGCAAGCGACACACTCACGTGCGGGAACATCTGCCTCTTTGTGAACGAACATCGTATTACTAAGAACGATGTTGAAGTGTCTTTGCTGCCGAAAGAGTACGCTTTACTGGAATTTTTTCTTCGCCATCCAAATCAAGTCTTCAGCGCCGAAGCGCTGATGCAGAGAGTCTGGCCATCAACAACAGACTCATCACCCGAAACCATACGCTCCTACATCACGCGACTGAGAAGTAAATTGGGCTCGTCTGAACACGAGCCCGTCATTGCCACCATACACGGTGTTGGATATAAGCTTGTTACTTCAGACCACCCATAATCGGTGCACCTGTTATCGGTCCAATGCTTATGCAAATCATGTAAATCGCTGGTCCCAGCATGGGAACGAGAATTAGAGGCATGATGAAGACCATGATTACAGGCACCATTTTTACGGGCACTTTCGCAGCCTGTTCTTCCTTTTTTCTCTTCAGCCGCTCTCTGATCGCTTGCGCCTGCTGCTGTAGTGGATAGGAAATATCTGCACCCTTTTGCTCTGCAGCCATGAGCGCCGCAGCAAGACTGCTCAACTCGTCGACACCACAACGCTCAGCCATATTGCGGAACGCAGTGCCCGCACTTTTCGCAAATACTTTTACATCCTGAATGAGTTGTTGCATTTCGGCGCACATAATGGACACGTGTCTTCCGTCTCTCTGCTGATTTTCTCGAT